>Ga0210409_10007573_pt1 | contig 11175 bp, 7 predicted proteins | sample IncBWH17MmetaG_FD_161649 | JGI IMG/M metagenome (GOLD analysis project Ga0210409, IMG submission 161649) | Forest soil microbial communities from Barre Woods Harvard Forest LTER site, Petersham, Massachusetts, United States - Inc-BW-H-17-M | ecosystem: Environmental > Terrestrial > Soil >...
GCACGCACTGTTTCCGGTTCTTGCCGGGCCGAGGTTTCGGCAGGCACGGCTCCCGAGAGTTCGTCCATGAGCCGCTGCCAAGCCTCTTCCGGGAGCTCGTCGAACAATCGTATCCGGTCGTCGGGGTTGATTTTGTCAATCAGGGCCCGCATGTCTCCTGCTGGAAGCGAATGCAGCAGAACGTATTGGTGATAGTAGGGAAATTGAGCGACCAGGGAGGCGGCGAGATCCAGGGGCAATTGGCGGAATAAGGATTGTTGCTGTTCGAAAGCAAGTTCGCCTAATTCGTTAGCCGCCTGTACTGGATCGGAAGTCTGCAGCAAAGCGATAGCCTCGTTCCAACGGGCCTGCGAAACCGCATCCCGAAGCTGGTCAGTGATTGGTGAACTCATCGCCACTCAAGACTCCAGAATCAAATTACAACCAATTGGTCGGGGATGGCTAGTCGTGTTTTTGAGCGAGTTGCTGTGGCCAACTCGACTCGGAGCCGGGTCCCGGGAGTGGGAATATCCTGCCGAGTGATTTTTCACTGGGCAAGATATTCCGGATTTCGGCGGGCATTAAATTCTGTTCGTCGTGACTTAGCGCGAAAAACACTGCGTCTGCAACAATCTGTGTCAGCGGCGTTGCCCCGTCGAAACGGTCGGCAGCGTGCTTCTCTCCTCGCGGAGAGAAACAACGTGGACAGCGGATATTATGCAGCGTGCGCGGGTTTACGGGCGCAAACCCAGGCTCTCGAACTGATCGCCAGCAACGTGGCCAACATCAGCACGACGGGATAGCCGGAGATGAAGATGACCTTGAGTTCCCGACACACGCTGCGTAGGTCGTTCGCCAAGTCCCGGCCATTCTGTCCAGGCAACACGACATCTGTCAGTAGCAACTTCACAATGGTTTTGTATTGGTAGAATGCGCTTGCCGCTTCCGTGGCGTTTCGAGTTTTCAGCACGCGATAGCCCGCGGACTCCAGAATCTCGCAAGTTACCTCGCGCAAGAACGCCTCATCCTCGACCAGCAGAATGGTTCCCCGGCCCCGCGGGGGGGCGTTGTCGGTCACTGCCGAGAGAGAGTTCAGGATCATTTCCGGGGAAGGTTGCGTATGACTCACGTGGTTCATCCTCCTAACACGAAAACATTCAAGCACCCGACTCGCCATCGGCAATGCTGCGCACGCGAACCGGACAGATGTATATTGCACTGTGAGTTGCGGCCACCGGAGAATTCAACGGACGCGAGGAACGCCTGAAAACAAGCGTCGATATCCATCTCGGGAAGAAGTGGGCGAAATTATCGGGAATGCTTCCTGAAATGAATCAGCACGCGCTTGGCGTGTTTATCGAGATCGTGTCAGCAGCGTCTGATCAGGATCGAGTACGGCTTTTCGTGCTCCCGGTGCTGCACTCACATGAAACGCAGTCTCTGGTCCGTCGGCGAACACCTGCCCGAGCAGAACCATTTTGCCGCCGACCGATGCGTACAAAGGGACCGAGGTCACCAGATTATCCGGCGCATCCTTTTGTAAGATCACACCGCTGATTGTGGTTGACCCGGGGTTGTCGGAATATTTTACGCCGTGCAATTCAAGGCGCGGAATTGCAGTTCCATTCACCCATCCTTCGTAGAACCACTCGAGCGACTTGTGGTGCTCGTACCACAAGGATGGCGGCAACTCCTCCTCAAACGCCTGCAACAACTCGCGGGTTGTGATCGGTTTTCCCTGGTAGCGTTCCCTGAGCCGGCGGAGTACACGCACGAAAGGCTCATCCGTTTGCCCAGCCTTGCCATTGCCATGCGCCCGGGCGGAGCTTGTCCGCTCTGCATCGCGCATCATGACACGCAACATGTGAAACAGCCAAGTGCCGCGCCCATAGCTGATGGCTTCGTAGCCGTTGGGGAATTGGGAACAAGAAAGCCGAGTGCCCAGAGTTACCGGGCCATCCTCCATCAGCCGCACCTCTGCTTTGTTTTTCTCCAGCAGATCGTCCTTGAACTTCTCCATTACCGCACGAAATTGTGCAGGATTCTCTGTTTCAAGCACCATCATCGAACTGTAATTCGCCAAAGCTTCCACGATCCACTGGTCGCGATATCCGCTCCACATGACTAGATCGCCCCACCACTGGTGAGCGGTCTCATGGGCGATCACCTGGCTGATGAGCGTCCGCTCAAGCTGAGTCAAATGCAGCTCTGATTTTTCCTCTGCGGTAAGGAAAGCCATACTGGAGAGAAAGACCAACCCAGGCCAACCTTGACTCAGTCCGCCTGGCATTTGGACTAGCTTCAGATCGCTATAAGGGAAGGGACCAAAGCGGTGTGAGAAAAACTCAATGGCATGGGCAGAAGTGGCAGCAACCATTTGCGCATTTCGCGCAGGGGAAGGCGCTGAAGGCGCGACCGTCCCAGGCAGCCGGGATAAGCCCGGGCCGGGCGCATTCGGAATCATACCGCTGACCGCCGGCTTCGGAAATCCGCGTTCCATGCTCGAGGTTGCATAGGCCTCCACCGTGACCTCTCCAGCGTGTGCCGCCACCCGCTCATATTTCCCCAGGTCGAATCCGGCGATGGGGATAGGCCGTTCGGAAACCCATCGGCTCACTTGTTCCCCAGCCACGGAAATTGTGCCGGTGCTGGGATCGCCAGGACTTGAAGAAGATTCCGTTTCGGTCCGCTTTCCGGTAGCGACCAACGTCCAACCGGCCGGGTAGCGAAATTCCAAGTCGAAGTTGGACATGACCAGCCCGCGGTTTGGATACCATGTGCCTCGTGCGCCAACATAAAGCAACCCCTTTCCCGCCTCTGAGAGCACTTCGCCGCCATAGACAAAGCGCAGTTCCAGCTTTTGTCCAGTCCGCAAGGGCTGTGGGAATACAACGGCGACCAGATCGTTCCCTTGGCGCGCCCGTTGGGTGCCCTCGACAGCCGGATTGTGAATGAATTCGACTGGATGACCGTCCGCTTGCACTTGCGTGATCTGAAGCGATCGCGACAATTCAAACGCGACTGCCCGCTGGCCGCCCCGTCGCACTTCCAATTGCAGGAGCGCTTCCGCATCGATTTGCGTGGGCGGCTTTATGGCCACACGAATCTTGTAGTGGGGTATCGCGATCGTGTCAGCGTTGCCACCCTCGCTAAGGGTTGCGTTTACGGCTTCCATGCTGCCGTTGGTTTTTGAGGAGGAGAACGAAGTCCAGACATCGTAGTAGCTCGCGCCCTCGACCGTCTTCAATTGTCCGGCCGAAATCTGCTCAGGTGCGTACGAATCGAAATAAAGATCGAAAGTCCCCAGTCTCAGCCCTTGCAAACGGACGTGCAGAAACTGGTCCTCTTCGTCTGAGGATCCGGCTGGCGGCGCAGAAGCTTCGACCGCAGGCCCGGGAGCCGGCAGAAACCTGCTTAAAGTCATCAACAGGCGCAGCGCATCGCCCTCTGCGAGGTTCTGTGCAGTCTGATTCCACTGCTGCACAAACGCCTCGGCCTCATCCGATGGCACCAGCGACGGCCTCAACTGGGCATAGGTATCGTCATTGAATCGGAAATATGCGCTTACAAACCTTTCTTCGAGGATGGCTCCGCCGGTGAACAAGGCCATCGATGCGCGCTCGTACTGGTTGGGAGGAGACAACAAGATGTCTCCATCTCCCTCAAAAAAGGCGCCCGTGACCCGGCCAGCGACATCCTCAGTGAATGCGATGGTGCCGTCATTCACAGTGATGTGGAATGCCGCCCGATCGATGGAGACATCGCGCAGGCGAAAGACGCGTTGTTTGCTTAGGCTCACCGTGCGCAATTGTCGGTAGAGGTTCTCGGCGGAATTGAGAGGCGGAGGAGTTCCTCCCAGCACTTTCGCGCCGGGCATGTCCGTAGACTTCGCCGCGCCCTGGCTCCAGCACGGCGTCACCGCCGCTGAGACCAGTAGCAGCCAGGCTATTGGTAGCAGCTGTCTCCGCATGGTTGAGATTACTCTGGTCACCTACGCCTGCCACTTCCTATCTTCTAGAATGCGCCTTAGTGCGAACGCCTGTCATCTACACCTTCTTTATAGCTCTAGTGTTGGCCGCGGCTGCGGTCTGCGCATCCGCGGAAGCGATTCATCTCAAGAACGGCCGCACCATCTGGGCTGACCACGTCCGCGACACTGGTACCCACATCGAGTACGACCTCGGCGATAACACTTACGCGATTCCTAAATCGCTCGTGGACCGGGTTGATGCCGGCGAAGCGCCTCCTGCGTACGTCCCGTCGGAAGGAAGCGCCAAGGAAGCGCACGCTCTGCCGGAGTTTGCGCCGACCGATAATCTGAAAAATGACCCGGCGCTCATTGCCAAAGTAATCCAGGACGGTCGGGTCGATGCCGATGCGCTCTCCGCTCTCGAACAAGCAGGGAACGGCCCCGCGACCGCTGCCGGCTACTTCATCGCAGGCAAGCATGAGTTCGATCACGGAAATGTCACCCAGGCACGCACCTACTTCGAAGCCGCTTTGCGTTACGATTCCCAGAACCCCACCATCCTGAACTACTATGCCGCGCTACTAGTAAGAACCGGAAATGCCCCTGAAGCGTTGCCTTATGCCGAGCGCGCCGTCCGCGCAGCTCCAGACTCGCCCGATGCGCTCACGGTTCTCGGATACGTCCAGTTTGCCGCCGACCACACTGCGGACGCCATACGCACCTGGAAACATTCTTTAGACCTCCGTCCCGATGCCACGGTGCAGAAATACCTCGAGAAAGCGCAGCGCGACTCCACGGCCGAGGCCAACTACACGCAGCACGAAAGCAGCCACTTCACGCTGAAATATGAAGGCAAGCAGACCTCGGAAACCCTGCGCGGACAGCTGGTCGCAACCCTCGAGTCAGAATACGACGATCTGGTGCGTGAGCTCGGCATCGCTCCCCGCAACAGCATTCCGGTCGTGCTTTATACCGAACAGTCGTTCTTTGATGTAACCCAGGCGCCCTCATGGAGTGGCGCGGTTTATGACGGAAAGTTGCGCATCCCAATCAACGGCCTGACTTCGGTGACGCCCGAACTGGCGCGCGTGCTTAAACACGAACTCGCACACTCCTTTATCAGCCAGCTTTCCGGCGGACGCTGCCCGCAATGGCTCAATGAGGGCATTGCCCAGGCCGTCGAACCCAAGCGGCTATCGCATGGGCAGCTTTTGGCTGAGCTCTTCCGCACGCAGCATGAGATTCCACTCAACGCCCTGGAAGGCAGTTTCATGCAGTTCTCCGGAGCGCAGGCAACGATCGCTTATGAAGAATCACTAGCGGCGGTGCAGTACATCAGCGATACCTATGGCATGAGTGATCTGCAACGAATCCTCGAAAGGCTCGGACAAGGCAGTTCGACCGAAGCCGCTTTGCGGGCCACCATCCACTCCGACTACGGCCAACTTGAGTCTGAAGTCGGAAAATATGTGATCAGCAAATATGGGAATTAGGAGCGACGCCGTCGGCGGTGGCGGCCTGACAGATCCGGAAAATTAACATTCATTTGACAAACCATCGCGCTTCCGTCCGTAATATATCTCGCAATGCCACAAGATCCCCTGGTCATTGAAGATTTCCCTGGTTCCAAGGATGGGCAACGTATTCTCCGCCTCCGCGGCCCGTTGGTCATCGCGACCCTATTCGACTTCCAGGCGAGGGTACGGGCGGACAATTCCCGCGCCCTCATCATCGACCTTACCAGCGTCCCCTATGTGGATTCCGCTGGCATCGGCGCGTTGGTGGGTGCCTATGTCACGCACCAAAAAGACGGGCGCGCTCTCGCGCTGGTTGGCGTGAGCGATCGAGTGCACAACGCACTCCAAGTCACGCGTGTGGACCACTTCTTCCGCTTCTTCAACACTCCTGAAGACGCCGAAAGCGCAACTTAGACACGGCCCTGTGTCTGAACCCGAGACCTTTTCGCGAGACTTAAGTCTAATTGTGGGTGAGAGGAACTCACGCAGGTGGGCGCATTTAATGATCCATCGCTCATAGGTGTTTGACTCGCCTCGCGATGCAACCTAAGATGACGCTTCGGTCAACTTTTTTGATGATCGCTCAACCTTGATCTCGCAAAATATGATCTGGCAAGCATGATCTGACAAGAATGATCGGCCAAACCATCTCGCACTACCGCGTCACCGGCCGCCTGGGCAGCGGTGGGATGGGAATTGTCTATGAAGCTCAGGATCTCACTCTCGGCCGCCGCGTGGCCTTGAAGTTCCTGCCACCACAACTGGCCCGCGATGCCTCCGCCCTCGACCGCTTCTTGCTGGAAGCGCGCTCCGCCTCGGCCCTGAATCACCCCAACATTTGCACCATCTATGCCGTCGAAAACGATGGGGACCAGTCGTTTATTGCGATGGAGTTGCTCGAAGGCCAGAGCCTCGACACCAAGCTTTCCGGTGGTCCGCTGTCGCTGCAGCGTTTGCTCGACCTCGGCATTCAGCTGGCGGACGCGCTCGATGCGGCACACGCCAAGGGCATCGTCCACCGTGACATCAAACCAGCGAACATTTTTATCACCCTGCGGGGTCCGGTGAAGGTATTGGACTTCGGCCTCGCCAAGCTGACGCGCGCAACCGAAACCGCCGCCCAGACAATTGGCGTCACGCAGGACGGTCTTCGCACCGCGAGCCTAACCAACCCAGGCAGCACGGTGGGCACGGTTGCCTATATGTCGCCAGAGCAGGCCCGCGGCGAAGAACTCGATCCGCGGACCGACCTGTTCTCGCTGGGTGTAGTCATCTATCAGAGCGCGACCGGAAGCCTGCCGTTTCCCGGCAGTACCTCGGCCGTAATCTTCAACGCCATCCTGGAACGTGATCCCGTCCCTGCGGCACAACTCAATCCCCAACTTCCACCCAAGCTTCAGGAGATTATCGACAAACTGCTGGAGAAAGATCGCGACCTGCGCTATCAGTCCGCCGCGGATTTGCGAGGCGACCTCAAACGTCTCAAGCGGGACACCGAATCCGGCCGCAAAACCGCGCAGACGCAGCCATCCACATCAGTCGCTGCTTCGCCCGATGAGGCTACGCCCGCTCCGCCGGTTTCCAGCAGCTCCGTCGTCGTTACAGCCGCGCGCCAGCATAAACTCGGAACCGGCGTCATTACACTCATCGTCATCGTCCTGCTCGTGGCGGCCGCCTACGGCATTTACGCTCTCATTACCCGTAACCGTACCGTTCCTTTTCAAAATATCTCCATTAGCAAGATTACGGAAAGCGGCAAGGCCACGCTGGCCGCCATCTCTCCCGACGGCAAGTACATCTTGAATGTGATTCGCGACAGCGGCCAGGAGAGCCTCTGGCTGCGCAACGTTCCCACCAACAGCAATACTCAAGTGATTCCGCCGGCGCAGGCAAACTATCTCGGATTGCGTTTTTCTCCCGACGGCAATTATCTGTATTTCGTGCGCAGTGAACCCGGAAGCCAGGAGTTGAAGTATCTCTATCGCGCCCCCGTGTTAGGCGGCACTCCCCAAAAGCTCGTAACCGATATTGACACGAACGTCACATTTTCCCCCGACGGACGAAGCTTTGCTTACGTGGTCTATAACAATCCGGAGGTCGGCAAGTACCGACTGGTGGTTCAATCTGCGGAGAACGGCAGCACCAAAGTTTTGACTACGGGCGCTGCGGTAGCCCGATTCGACGAACCCGCCTGGTCTCCGGATGGAAAGACCATTGTCGGTGTCACGCGACCCCCTGGCGGTGAGTTAGCCGGGTTGGCCGCCGTCGAGGTAGATGGCGGGCAACAGCGAGTATTCCTTACCTCCAGCAAGAGTGTTTTTAACCAGCCGACTTGGTTGCCCGATGGGAGTGGTTTGCTGGCTTTGTCGCGGGACCAGAGTTCGAATTTCAGTCGCGGTCAGATTGTTCTCATTTCTTATCCGGAGGGCAATATCCGCCCCGTGACCCGCGACACCAACAGTTATTCCGCCCTCAGTATCGCTGCGGACGGAAACACCCTGGCTTCGGTTTTGAATGAGGGCCACAGTGGTGTTTTTGTGCTGTCAGCAACAGCGGCGGGCAGCAGCCAAGCCCAGCAGCTCACTTCGGGCACACGTGTATCGAATTTGAGCTGGACGCCGGATGGCCATTTGTTAATCGATCAGGAATTTGCTTTGAGTTTGTTGAACGCCGACTCGGGAGCTAAGACGGAACTGGCCACCGAGCCCGGTCTGCTTGCCTTCCAGCCGTCCGCTTGCGCCGATGGCCGTTTCATTGTTTTTGCCGGGGTCGCCTTTCGCAATGGGAAGATCGCGCAGAATATTTGGCGCATGGACGCAGCCGGAGGAAATTTGAAACAACTCACCAGCGGGAGAGGGGACCAAACTCCGGTCTGCTCACCCGACGGACATTGGGTCATCTATGACGATCAAGGAAACGAAAATAAATTGACGAAAGTGCCTCTGGAGGGCGGAGCCTCGCAGCGCATTTCCGAAGAGTTGATGGTCCCGGGATTCGACATTTCTCCCGACGGCAAGCTCGTTGCCCTTGCCTCTTTCCACCATGGGGAAACCCACAAGGAGAAACTAGTATTGATTGCTGCGGATTCTGGCAAGGAGGTAAAGACGCTTGATTTCGAGCGGCCCCGCGACGGATCCCTGCGCTTTGCTCACGATGGAAAAGCAGTGGCCTATCCGACCCTCACTGGCGGAGCGGATAATCTTTGGTTCCAGCCACTGGACGGCGCACCGGGGAAGCAGGTCACAGATTTCAAGTCCGAACTGATCGGCGATTTCCGCTGGTCGCCGGACGGCGCCAAGTTGGGCATCATTCGAGGCCATACCGATTCTGATGTGGTTCTAATCCGCGATGCGCAACCGTAACTGCGGACCGGTTAATCCAAGGCGCAAGCCTTCGGCACCGCCGTCAGTCCGGCCGGATCGGAGCCGTTCTTCATCACCGGAAACGGAGAACCAGGAACTTCCTTCAACGTGCCGCCATTCGCTGCCAGAACACCGATCGCCTCCGGATTGTTCTGCTCGGCGACGAAAACATCCAGACCGCTCGTCCCAGTTGCCAGCCCTAATGCATACAGCCCCGGCTTGTTCAGCTTAACCGTGCTGTCGTAGGTCAGAGCCCCGTTGGAACCCACGGAAAGAGTCGTAATCTGGTTCGACATCGTGTTGCTCACGTACAGATGTTTCCCATCGAAGCTCAGCACCACGTTGTTCGAGCTCTCGCCATTCTTGTTTGTGAAGTTGTTCAACTCCTTCAGTTCTCCGCTGGAGCTGATGCTGAAAACTTCCACCTGCGTGTTCGACGCCGCATCGCCGAAGTACGCGGTAGTGCCGTCGCAACTGATCTCGACGCCTGCAGCAGATCCCTGCGTCTTGAACGGACCAAGTTCGGTAAGATCCCCAGTGGCGGGATCGACCTTAAACGAATCCACTTGCCCGATGTAAGCGGCTATTAAATAACTTCCGTCTGGGGTGACTTTCATGCCCGCCGGCGAACCTGGAACCGTAGACATCTTCAATAGCGTGAGCGAACAACCAGCACTGATTCGTAGTACCGAGACGCTGCTGTTATTGGTGTTGCCCGCGAATAAAAGACCACCGCCCGCCGCCAGCCCCACTCCAAACTGCTGCTTGCCAGTCGCGCCATCCTTGAATGGGGAGCCGTGAACTGCCGTCAAAGTTCCGTTGAACAGGTTCATTTGAAATGCTGCGATGGTGCTGTCTCCGCCATTCGAAACAAACAGACAGGTCCCCAGTCGGGTTTTCGAGGATGTTACGGTAGATATCGCAAAGTAGCCGTTCCCCGCACTCGCCCCTCCGGTCGGATAGGTTTTGAGTACCTTCAACGCGCCGTTGCCGCTTACCCTCAAGGCAGTCGTACTGTTGCCGCTATTGGCTACGTTGTCGTTGGTGAAAAGATATTGTTGTGCGAATCCGTTCCCGCCGCACACTGCAAGGACACTGGCCACAGAAAGCACACGCAAAGGTTTTAGTAAGCTGGTCATGTTCCCCCCTGGAATGGCAACTCCTGATTCTGTTTGCGGCTCGTGTGGGTGCAGGCAGCGCCGAGTGGGCGCGAACATCCTCGCCCGTGCTGGATCAAAACAAGCGTCTCCAGCACAAGCACGAAAGCGAAAACAGGCGGGCGTCGAAAATTGGGGGAGGGCGACGCGCCGCACACGCCAAACACACCGGCGCGCCTCAGAACGTATTACAGTCGGACAGCCCTGTCAATGGTGTCGTCCTGCGGGAGAAGAAAGTCTCTTGCAAAAACGAAGGGCGGCCAAGTCGGCCGCCCGGTCCTGGAGATTTGTAAGTGGTTTATACCGGCTTTACATTCTCGGCTTGCCACCCCTTGGGGCCCTTAACCACATCGAACTGCACCTGCTGTCCTTCTTGCAGACTGCGGAAGCCGCCCGCTTGAATGGCCGAAAAGTGTACGAACACGTCCTCGCCGCTCTGGCGGCTGATGAACCCATAGCCCTTGGCATCGTTAAACCACTTTACTGTTCCTGTTTCCATGATGTTGCTCGATTCCTTTTTTGTCAGATGTGCGCTGGGTCCATCGCAGAACTTCTGCAGGCAGGTCACGCTGCTGTCGCCGGAGTTGCTAAAAAACTGCAAAGAACTGCAAAGATCAAACGCAGCAGAATTGTACAGCAGATATCCCCGAAATTACCAAGACATTTCAACGCCAGGATTATAAGTGGCTGCCGACTAATGACTTAGATCATCTCGCCGCAGCGCGCACACTCCCGTGGGGACAGCTCCCCCCGGCTGTCCAGCCGAACCCAGCTCGGCAGTGTACGATCCGGGCAGAATTCATCAATCCGCTCCGCTGGAATCTTTTCCCGCAACGCTGCATCATGATTACATGCGTCTCCGCCATCTCACAATCCTTCTTCTGCTTTCCTCCTTCGCCTGCGCCGACATAATCGAAGATGTTCGCACCGCGCTCGCACAAAGAAATTTCACCGTTGCCGATGCCGAACTGCAAAAGTATCGCACCGCGCAGGGCGTCGATCCCGCGTACCTCGAAGCGCTCTCCTGGACCGCTCGTGAAGCCCTCGCCGCGAACGAGCTCACGCAGGCTGACGCCGCCGCCAAGCAGACCGAAACCCTGGCTCGCCAGCTTTTGCAGAAGCGCTCTCTCGACGCCGAACCGCATCTGCCCACCGCGCTCGGAGCCGCGCTCGAAGTCCAGGCCCAGGTC
>Ga0210409_10007575_pt1 | contig 11173 bp, 4 predicted proteins | sample IncBWH17MmetaG_FD_161649 | JGI IMG/M metagenome (GOLD analysis project Ga0210409, IMG submission 161649) | Forest soil microbial communities from Barre Woods Harvard Forest LTER site, Petersham, Massachusetts, United States - Inc-BW-H-17-M | ecosystem: Environmental > Terrestrial > Soil >...
TGATGTGCTCTTACCGACCGAGCGGTCGGGCACTGGTACACTTTTTCCCGGCTCGTAGGATACTCCCGGCATTGCGTTGACTTCTCTCCAGAGCGTCCCTAACATGGCAGCCCTGAGCAGGTCCATCCTTGATCGGCCAAACCATCTCGCACTACCGCATCGTCGAGAAGCTGGGCGGTGGTGGCATGGGCGTCGTGTACAAGGCCGAGGACACTTCCCTAGGACGGTTTGTCGCTCTGAAGTTCCTTCCCGACGAGGTCTCCCAAGATCCTCAGACGCTGGAGCGCTTCCGTCGCGAGGCGCGTGCCGCTTCGTCACTGAACCATCCCAACATCTGCACCATTCACGAAATTGGCGAACACGAGGGCAAGCGCTTCATCGCCATGGAATTTCTGGATGGGCAGACGCTGAAGCATCTAATCGGAGTTCGACCGCTGGAATTAGAGACACTGCTTTCGCTGGCTATCGAGATTGCTGATGCGCTCGACGCGGCACACTCCGAAGGCATCGTCCACCGCGACATCAAGCCCGCCAATATCTTCGTGACCAAGCGTGGCCACGCCAAGATTCTGGACTTTGGGCTGGCGAAGGTGACCACAGCCGGGGCGAAGCTGCGATCAGATGCCAGCGAAACCGATACGGCGGGGCTACACCTGACGAGTCCAGGTACGGCCGTGGGCACGGTAGCTTATATGTCTCCGGAGCAGGTACGGGCTAAGGAACTGGACGCACGCACGGACTTGTTTTCATTCGGAACGGTTCTCTATGAGATGGCGACCGGCACGTTGCCGTTCCGAGGTGAAAGCTCAGGTGTCATCTTCAATGCCATTCTAGAACACGATCCGATTCCTGCAGTGCGGCTCAACCCTGACCTTCCGTCCAAGCTGGAAGACCTCATCAACAAGGCGTTGGAGAAAGATCGCGAATTGCGCTATCAGGTCGCATCAGAGATGCGGGCCGACTTGAAGAGGCTGAAACGGGAGACGGAATCGCGTCACGGCGTACCAGCTAGTTCGGGGTCAGTGGCGGTCGCACAGGAAACCGGTTCGTTGCCCGTTGCTCAGCCGCCAGTTCCGGTGTCTGGTTCGCTTCCTGCAGCTGCGCCATCGGCGTCGTCGAGCGGAACGAGGGTCGCAGAAGTTCCGGCAGCCAGTAGCAGGAAACTCTGGAGGGTGCTGGTTCCGACTGCGTTGGTCGCAATTGCCGCCGTGATTGGTGGTCTCTACTTTCGATCTCGTTCGGCAACGCCACTGACGGAGAAGGATACTGTCGTCCTCTCTGATTTCATCAACACCACTGGCGATCCCGTCTTTGACGATGCCCTCAAACAAGCGCTCGCAGTCGATTTGGGACAGTCTCCGTTCCTTAACATTCTTTCCGACCGCCGAGTGGGCGAGACCTTGCAGTTGATGGGCCGCCCTACCACGGAACGGGTAACGCCCGAGATAGCGCGAGAGATCTGCGTGCGCACGGGCAGCAAGGCAACGCTCTCAGGTTCAATCTCCAAGCTGGGGAGCCAATATCTCGTCGGCCTGGAGGCGGTAAGCTGCAACACCGGAGATAACCTCGCCAAGGAACAGACGGCGGCTAGTTCCAAGGAAGAAGTGGTGAAGGCCGTGGACAAGGCGGCCGTTAGCCTGCGCACTCAGCTGGGGGAATCGCTTGCCTCGGTGCAAAAGTTTGACGTACCGGTGGAAGCCACCACACCTTCGCTGGAAGCTCTGAAAGCTTTCAGCATGGGTATGACGGCCCGGCAGGAAAAGGGAGAAGCCAAAGCAATCCCATTCTTTCGGCGCGCCATCGAGTTGGATCCCAATTTCGCCGTGGCCTATGCCGCCCTGGGGGCCGCATACAGCAATCTCGGGCAGGCCAGCCTGGCGGCGCAAAACGTCACCAAGGCTTACGGACTGCGCGATCGCGTGAGCGAGCGGGAAAGGCACCGCATCTCTAGTTTGTATTACCAAAACGTCACCGGGGAGTTAGAGAAAGCCAGCCAGGTTTACGAATTGTGGGAACAGAGTTATCCCCGGGAGATGATCACCCACACCAACCTGGGATTCATCTACAGCGTTCTCGGGCAACATGAGAAATCCGTGGCGGAGACCGAAGAAGCCCTCCGCCTGGAACCTAACAACATCAATGGCTATGGCAACCTGGCAGGGTCCGACCTCGCTCTCGGCCGTTTGGATGCCGCCCAGCAAGTTCTAGCGCGGGCCCAGGCGCGCCAACTCGATGGTGGATGGCTGCGCCAGGTGACGTACTTCGTGGCTTTCCTCAAGAACGATGCGGGGCAAATGGCGCAGCAGGTGGAGTGGGCGGCCGGCAAGCCCGGCGACGAAGACGTTCTACTCTCAGCGCAGTCGGATACGGAGGCGTATTTTGGCCGGCTAACAAAGGCTCGAGACTACACGCGCCGTGCCTCCGACTCGGCAATACGGGCTGACTCCAAGGAGACAGCTGCGGTTTGGCAGGTGAATGCGGCGTTGCGGGAAGCCGAATTCGGAAACTTCGCCGCCGCGAAAGAAGCGGTGAGCGCCGCTTTGGCACTTGCTCCGGGCCGGGATGTGAAGATGCTGGGTGCGTTGGCGTTAGCGCGTTGCGGGGAAACAGCGAGAGCCAAGGCGATGGTCGATGAGGTGGAAAAAGCTGATCCGTCGAACACTGCCCTCAAACTCTATTGGCTGCCTACCCTCAAGGCGGTCATCGAACTCAATGGCAACAACTCACGTCGGGCTCTGGAGTCGCTGGAAGCCGCGGCTCCTTACGAACTGGGCACGCCACAGCAATTCGCGCTTGGAACCATGTACCCGGTTTATGTTCGGGGACAAGCCTACATGCAGACGCGCAACGGCGCTGCGGCGGCCGCCGAATTCAAGAAAATCGCTGACCATCGCGGCCTCGTCGTTAACTTCCCGCTGGGTGCGCTCACCCAGTTGCAACTCGGCAGAGCTTACGCTTTGTCGGGAGACGCTGCGAAAGCCCGCGCCGCCTACCAGGATTTCTTCGCCCTCTGGAAAGACGCCGACCCTGACATTCCCATCCTGAAGGAAGCCAAGGCGGAGTACGCGAAGCTGCAGTAGCCTCTTCTCAGTGTTAGGCGTTGCGGTTGACCTTTCTTTGCTGTCCGACCTAACATTCCCGCAAGTGTCCACGCCTTCCCAACCCGTGGGTCAGAAGGTTTCCCATTACCGCATCCTCCGCAAGATCGGGGGCGGCGGAATGGGTGTGGTCTACGAGGCCGAAGACCTCAACCTCGGTCGCCACGTCGCCCTGAAGTTCCTTCCCGACGAACTCGCCAACGACGCACAAGCTCTCAGCCGTTTCCAGCGGGAAGCCAAGGCTGCGTCTTCTCTGAACCACCCGAACATCTGCACAATCCACGAAATCGACGAGGCCGATGGGCGAACCTTCATCGCTATGGAACTGCTGGAGGGGCAGACGCTCCGTCATCAGATCAATGGCAAGCCGCTGGAAATCGAAACGGTGCTCGATCTCGGCATTCAGATTGCCGATGCTCTCGATGCAGCACACTCGAAGGGCATCGTTCATCGTGACATCAAGCCAGCGAACATTTTCGTGACTGCTCGGGGGCAAGCGAAAATTCTCGATTTCGGACTCGCCAAAGTGTCGCTGAAGCCGGAGAGGGTTGCCCTGAGTGCCCCGACCATCGACTCAGAGGAACATCTAACCAGCCCCGGGGCGACGCTTGGGACCGTGGCATATATGTCTCCTGAGCAGGTTCGAGGGAAGGAACTCGATGCTCGGACAGACCTGTTTTCCTTCGGGGCGGTGCTCTACGAGATGGCAACCGGGGCATTGCCATTTCGTGGAGAAAGTTCAGGGGTGATCTTTAAGGCCATTCTCGACGGGGTACCCACGTCAGCGGTGCGGCTGAATCCCGATGTGCCACCCGAACTGGAGCGGATCATCAATAAGGGTCTGGAGAAAGACCGCAAACTGCGCCATCAGAGTGCGGCGGAGATGCGGGCCGACCTGCAACGGCTGAAGCGGGATACGGAATCCGGTAAAGGGGTGGCGATTCCCGAAGTATCCTCCCGCTGGTCACGACGGAAGATGTTGATCGGCGCAGTAGCTTTCGTGTTCGTAATCGCCGTCATAGCGGTGGCGGCGTTCTATTTAGGCAAGAGTGGTCACGCGCCCATCAACTCGGTTGCGGTACTACCCTTCGCCAACGCCAGCGGCGATCCAAACACGGAGTACTTGAGCGACGGAATAACGGAGGCCGTCATTGACAGATTGTCGGGGCTCCCAAGTGTCAAAGTGATCTCGCGAACGTCCGCTTTCCGTTACAAAAAACGCGACATCGAGCCACAGAAGGTGGCGCGTGAGCTTGGCGTGGACGCCCTAGTCACGGGCAGGGTCCTTCAGCGGGGCGACGACCTCTCCGTAAGCGCCGAACTCGTGGACGCACGCGAGGACAAACAGCTTTGGGGTGAGCAGTACAGCCGGAAGCTGGCTGACATCCACTCCGTCCAGCAGGAGATCGCAACTGCTGTATCTGGAAATCTGCGAGTACGGCTGACGAGCGAAGAAAAGACGCGTTTGAACAAGCCATCGACGACGAATTCAGAGGCTTATCAGCTTTACTTGAAGGGAAGGTATCACGCTAATCAAGCAACGGCAGCGGGTCTAAAGAAGAGCATCGAATACTTTCAACAAGCAATCGAGAAAAACCCCGGCTACGCTCTAGCTTACGCGGGTCTGGCTGACTCCTACTCTGCGCTTGCAGGCCAATGGCAGTATCTTGCACCCAGCGACAGTTTTCCGAAGGCGAAGGCGACCGCGATGAAATCACTGGAGCTTGATGACACGCTCGCCGAGGCACATGCTGCCCTAGCATATACCGTGTTCTTCGCGGACTGGGACTGGCCAAGCGCAGAGCGAGAGTTCAAGCGGGCAATCGAGCTAAACCCGAACAGTGCGCTCTCCCACGATCGGTATGCCATATGCCTACAAGCGAGAGGACGATTCAACGAAAGCATGGCGGAGGCACAGCGGGCACAAGAGCTTGACCCCCTGTCACCGGAAACAGTTTCCATACTGGGGTTCGTTTACTTGTCCACCCGACGATACGATGAGTCTATTGCTCAATTCCAGAAGGCTCTCGACCTGTATCCAAACGCTGCAGTAATTCGTGCCTCGCTGGCTTGGGCGTATGCAATGAATCGCATGTATCCGCAAGCCCTTGCCGAATACGATAAGATTGCCGATCAGGACAAGGCTGTAGCAGCAGAGAACCAGTTCGTTGCTATCGGCCTTGGTTGGGTTTATGCCGTCTCGGGCAGGCGGGCTGATGCGCTGAAGATAGCCCAAGAATTCAGGGACTTGTCCTCGCACGCTTATGTCGATTTCTATGAAGTTGCGGCGATTTATGCGGGACTCGGCGACAAAGACGAGGCGTTCCGGTTGCTCGAAAAGGCTTACCAACAGCATTCACCTACCATGTCTTTTCTAGGGTCAGACTGGTTCTGGTACGGGATTCGCTCCGACCCGCGCTACGCCGACCTGCTGCGCCGGATCGGACTGCCACAGTAACGATCCAAATCCCATCATGAATCAAGCCAAGGCGGAGTACGCGAAGTTAGTGAGGCCTCCGTTGTTCGCACATTGCGCTTCGATCGATATAACATCGAGCTCCCATCTTTCCTAAAACGTAAGTTACACATTCGTAACCTACTTAGCGGTGCACCAATACTCCCAAAGGCAATGTAACAGTAACGAAACAAAGGGGGATCGTTCACTTTAATGTAAATTCTTTTGCGCTGCTGAAAAATGTCGTTTGCCGTCTCAAGCTGAAATCACTCGAAACATTTTCCGGCGTCTTCGCGCTTCCCATTCCTCACGGGTGAGTTCAATCAGATTGGAATTGTCGGCCGGGCCTTGCTGTTGAAAGTATCTCGCGAGGTTGCTGATAGTCCAGAATGAGCTGTTTTTCGATAAGGTGCCAGCGGCTTTTCGGTTTTCCACTTCTTCCCAGAACTCGTGTGAACATTCCTGCCGGTGATGAAGGAAGAGCCACCACAGGTCGTCATCGCTCATGATTCTCAGCTTCAGGCGCAGACGGTCGGTTCCGAGCCCGGTAATGTTCATTGCTGACCCCGAGAGGCACAAAGTTTACCATCCCCTGAAGCCAGAATCGAGGTCTGCAAAACTGGCCTCTGCACTTGGTCGCTCCGTCGAAGCTGACTCTCCGCCTTTCTTGACTTGCGCCCATCAGCGTACCTAACATGACATCCCGAGGGTGGAATCCTCTCCATTGATCGGCCAAACCAATCAAAACGTTGTGCCTCGTTGTGTTTCAGCAGGTTAGAGCACACTCAGACACACGACTTTTGATGGTTGAGACATGAAATGAGTCACGATTCGCTCACTTTTTGATACATGTTTGAGACATAGCCCGGGCTCGGAACATTCCTGATTCACTCGACTCGGCTCACTTGCTTTTCGGTCCCCGGGGGCGTGGACGCAGGGCGCTGGCCGATCCGATTCCTCAGCATTGATTCTGGCGAATGGAAGTTCTGGCGCATCATGTTTAACAGCACAATCCCCCCGCAGACGAGCTAAGAAACCCTTGGACGCCCTTACTTTGTTAACATCGTTTTCTTAGAGAATCATGTGGCTAGAAACCCCAAAGCGGAAACCCAATTCAAACTTACAATCATGAACCCGGGGCGCCGCCGCTCAAAAGATCAGCTTCAGGGCGAGTTGGACGTTGCGGCTGCCGAACTTGCTGGCAGGAACGAAATTAAGACCAGAGACATCCGTCTGACCCCCATTGACCTGAAGATTGGGGTGATTGAACGCATTGAACAGTTCGACGCGGAACTGCATATCCCAGCCCTCACGAATACGAAATCCCTTGTAAATGCCAAGGTCGAGCGTCCATTGTCCCGGCCCGCGAAACGCATCCCGCCGGGTCATGTTCGATGGAAAGGGGCAAGGCGGCGCGGCTACAATCGAGCAATCGGGGAAATCAGAGATCCCGATCAGCGGGTTTGCATAAGGCACAGGTGCAGGAAGTGGGATGTATTGGAAGAAGTTCGGTTGGCTGGTCGCAACCGCGTGGCCGGTAACGCTCACGGGTCCACTGGGGATATATCGCGGGCAACTACTGATGGCTTTGGTGCAATCCGAGATGGAGAATGGATTTCCCGTCGAAGCGGTGAACAGGGGCACCACGCTCCATCCCCCCAGAACCAGACTTTTCCATTTTCGAGTTGAAGACTGGAACGAGGGACTCTGCCAGATGGCGCTGCCCACAAATCGCTGGCGGAGGTCGAACTCCGCATCCCCGCGATCGAGGGCTGGATTAAGGAAGTCCAGGAACCCGCGCCGGAACACGTCATTAGGGTATTCGGACAGGGTCGTACTGAGGTTGTCGATGGCATGGGACCAGGTGTAGTTGGCCGTAAAGCTAAGACCGGTATGCCCGATGTTTTGGCCGCGCACTTTCACCTGTAGCGCGTGATAGCTCGAAAACGCCCCATTGCCGCGGGTCACAACGTTGGCATACTGGCGGCTCAGAGTGCTGAGCCGATTTACTGTAGGATCGTCGCCGCCATATACGACGCCCGAACCGGGCGCGTCGCTAACGAAATCGGAGTATAGGTGCACTCCGTGGGAGCCCGAGTAGGAGAGAGCGAGCACTGTACGCGGCAGCAACTGGCGCTCGGCGGAAAGGCTCCAAGTCTCGGCGTAGGCGGTCTTGATGTTTGTGTTCACCTGGCGCGCAACCGAGGTAGGGAAGATGACACTACCCGAGCCGCCCGCAAAAGGTCCGAGGTTCGCGTTCGAAATCTTAATCGTAGGAAACTGCGGTGTCCCCGCGTCGGCCTCTGCCAGAGCATAGCTCGGAGGATTAAACGTGAGGTTCTCGAACACCTGCCCAAAATTCCGCTCGTATGAGATGCCGTAGCCGCCTCTCAAACTGGTGGTTCCGTCGCCGAAAAGATCCCAGGCGAAACCTAGGCGAGGACCAAAGTTGTTGTAATCCGGCCGCCAAAGATTGTGGATAGGGCTATTGTCAACCGTTAGTACCTGCCCGTTACGAATCTGCTGCGGGAGATTCGCTCCTGCACCGTAGTAGAAGTTCGATTCTGGGATCGAGTCTCCGCTGCGCTGCACGCCGTAATACTCCCAGCGCAGCCCGAGGCTCAGTGTCAGTCGTTTTCGCACCCGCCATGTGTCCTGCGCATAGAGGGCCGCGTCGCGGTTCAGAGTCGCACGAGACTGGCTGGGCGCCAGCAACGGGAGCGTCAGGGTGCAAGCGGGCGTTTGAATGGGAGTACCATCCGGCGTGGCGAAACAGGGAAACTTTCCCTGCGGGTCAACCGCTACAGTGAAAGTGGATATCTGTCCGATCAGGAAGTTGTTGAGAGAATCGGGGGGGGCAAGTGCCAACGTCTGGGCGGCTATGTTGCCCGAGAAGCCCACCCGCACGTTTCGGAAGCGAAGAAATTGTCCGCCTGCCCGCAAGAGGTGCTTGCCGCGGATCCAAGACACGTCTTGATAAAACTGCCATTCATACTGGGTCGTCCCTCCCGCAAATAACGAGGAATAGCCTGGCAGGGTCGGACTTAGCCCGAACAGGTCGAAACTACCGGGGAAAAGCAGGGCAGGACCGATGGGTGTCTTGCCCAGTGGGACCTGCTGGGCCAAGCGGTTGAATCCCACCTTAGTCAGGCTGACCAGAGTCGGGGAAAAAACATGCGTCACCCCGGCCAGCCCGCTCTTATTCAAAGTCGAAACCCCTTGGTCGTAACCGGGATATGGGCTAGCGAAGGTGGCCCCAGGTAGAACAACCTGACTCTGGTAGGCGACCCGGCCGAAGATTTTCGTCTTCTCGCTGGCATTAAAATCCAGGCGCCCCACTAGGCTGTAAGTGTTCTGTGGATTGCCGCCACCGGCGTCGACGGTGGCCCCAAACGCTGCTTGGCCGAAAACCGGAGTGTTCAAAGGAAGCGCATCGAACGGCCCAATTCCGGGATCAAGTCCAGCGGCGAGAATGTCGGCACGAGTAAAGATGGGCCCATTGATTGGGCTTTTGGAGCCACCAAACTCGGTGAAATACGCCTGCGTCGCTGGAGCAGACGCAGCAATCAACTCGGGCATGGGTACGAGCGTGACCAGCGTCTGCTGGCTCCGCACGCGAGTCCACTCGGTGCTCTGAAAGAAGAACAACCGGTCCTTAAGAATAGGTCCACCCAGTGCGTACCCGAACTGGTTTCGCGTAAAGACGCCACGCGGTAAACCGCGGGCATTGTTGTCGAAGGTGTTGGAAGCAAGTTTCGAGATACGGTTGAATTCATAAGCCGAACCATGAAACTGGTTGGTTCCGGAGCGCGTCTCCACATCCACCACTCCACCGGATGCGCGACCGTATTCGGCAGTGAAGGTGCTCTGGCTCAGGCGAAATTCATTCACTGAATCGAGCGGCACCGCCAGTCCCACCGAAGCCTGAAAAACGTCGGTGTTCTCTCCACCATCCAACGTAATGTCGGTGCTGGCCGCGCGCTGGCCGTTGATTGCGACCCCTACTCCTCGCCCGGCAGGGTCGCCAGGGCTGACATTGCCGGCGAGCAACACCAGGTCGTACGGGTTCCGCGTCAGGGTCGGCAATTGCGTGATCTGCTGATTGCTGACAACTTCGGAGAGCGTCGGAGTCTGGGTCTCAACCTGTGCAGAGCTTTCGGCAATGGTCGTGCTCGTCTGCACGTTAGCTAAGGACAGGACCGCGTCCACCGTGGTCCGCGCCCCAACGCTCACCTGCAGGCGTGCCACAAATCGCGCGAACCCGGTGGCTTCTACGGATACTTCGTAATCGCCGGGCTGCAGTTGCGAGAAGCCGTAGAACCCTTCGCTGTTGGTTGTGGTGACGCGAGCGGACCGCGTATGAATTTCGAGCGCGACCACCTTAGCGCCGACCAGCACAGCATGCGAAGGGTCGGTCACGGTCCCGCTGACTAAGCCGGTACCGGTTTGCGCGTGGATCGCGCTTGCAACAGAGAGACAGAGAGCAAGGAGCAACAGGGAACTCTTTGCCACCGCCACATTCTCCCAATTCGTCGCAATAAGCTACCACAAACACGAGAAATGATTCACTTACGGAGCGTCCCAGTCCAAAGCGTAGATCTGCTGGCTTCCGTTGTTGCGTAACAGCATAGGGGAGTCATCGGGGCCCAGTCCGAACCATGCGCCAAACCCGCCGTCCACGCGGCGGATGCCTGTGAGGTCGGCGACCTTTTCCATCTTGCCGTCAGCTACACGAAGGCGCATCGCGGCCATCCTTTCTCCGAATATGCCGTCGTAGTAGATGTACTTACTGTCATGTGACCAACCCCAGAAGTTGTATGTTGCTGGCAGGGGCAGCTTGCTCCAGGTATGAGTGCTCACCGTGTACAACCAAGGTCCCTCCCGCGCTCCCGTCGCGCCGTCCGCAGCAATGTGGAGGCCATCGGGCGACCAAATTGGGTAGAGCAACCCTTCTGAACCAGGCACGACGGAGATCTTTCGCGCCTTGAGATCGAGTAACCGCAGCACGGGTGACTTGGTGCCTAGCCACTCCCCCAGGACCATGGAATTTCCGTCGGGTGAATAGGCGTGGGCCAGGGTGGGAGAATCGCCCATCGGTAGCGTCTCCGGTATTCCTCCGTCCGCGGAAACAACCTGGAGCGCGACCGTCGGCAGTTTGGCCACGAAACTGATTTGCTTCCCATCCGGAGACCATTCCACGGCTAAAACATGTACCCCGCTCACCAGTCTGAGCTTCTGGCTGCCGTCCACCTTGGAGCGCCACAGGTCGCCCTCCGGATAGCTGGCATACGCGACCCACTCTTGGTCGCGTGAGAGACTCGCGTGCTCGGCTGCCACCCCTCCGAGGAAGGGGATGAACTTATGGGACGCTGCGTCATAGCGAATCAAATCGGCTTGGGCCTGCTCGCCGGTCACAAAGATCTGATTGCCCGCCCTGCTGGGAATCGAGCAAACGTAAGCCAACGGCCCCGTACTCAATAACACCGGCTTGCCACTGACTCGCTGAAACCAATTCGTCTTCTCCCGCACTGCCCAGATGCCTTCCTCGCCTGCGTTTCTCGAACTGAAGAGGAAGTACTTCCCGTTTGAGGTCCACGCCCCGCAACACAAACCGGCCCTG
>Ga0210409_10007579_pt1 | contig 11170 bp, 9 predicted proteins | sample IncBWH17MmetaG_FD_161649 | JGI IMG/M metagenome (GOLD analysis project Ga0210409, IMG submission 161649) | Forest soil microbial communities from Barre Woods Harvard Forest LTER site, Petersham, Massachusetts, United States - Inc-BW-H-17-M | ecosystem: Environmental > Terrestrial > Soil >...
GCACCACACCCCCGAAGTAGGCCGACGCCTCGCCGGCGGCTAGCCACCGCCGACCCGGGACCGGGACGGGTCTCCGCTCATGGCAAGAGCGGGGGCGCGCTCCCGGTCTCTTTTTTTTGTGCCCTCGTTCGAGCGATGGAGTTGTCCCGGGAGCGCGCGAGCTGCGGCACGTTCACCGAGGCGAGCCGAACATCGATGCGTCCGGACTCGGCCTTCGCGAGGGACTCACGTACGGCGACGACCCCCGACGCCGGGATCGCGAAGGGATCGGCGAAAAGCGCCGGGCTTCTACCCAGCTACTCTGTTGCGGCCGCCTTGCTTCGCCTCGTAGAGACGCTGATCGGCACGCTTGTACAGCTCTTCGCCGGACACGTCGTTGTCCCCCAGTGTGGACACCCCCACGCTGATGGCGCACGCGATGAGCTGCTGCTCGTGTTTGACTTGGGTTGCCTCGACGATTCGACGCACTTTATCGCCTGTGGCGCGCGCGCCGTCGAGGCCGACCTCCGGGAGCAGCACCCCGAACTCCTCCCCGCCGGTGCGTGCGAACACGTCCTCGCGACGCAGGCGTTGCTTCACTGCGGCGGCAAGCTGGCGCAGTAGATTGTCCCCCGCGAGATGACCGTACGTGTCGTTGACGCGCTTGAAATGATCGATGTCGAACACGATGAGGCTCAGCGCTCGGGCGTAGCGGCGCGACCGGTTGAATTCGCGGTCGAGCGCCTCGTTGAAGTAGCGACGGTTGAATATCTGCGTGAGCGCGTCCACGGTCATCAACCGGTAAATCTCTTCGTGGTAGTGGACCTCCACGTTCTCCCCGGTCATAAACTTGAGGATCGACCGGCCGATTCTCATCTGGTCGCCATCGCGCAGGCGCTGCCGGCGGATCTGTTCGTCGTTGACGTACGTGCCGTTGGTCGAGTTCAGGTCCTCGATGAAGTGATCCGAGCCTTCGAACGTGATCCTTGCGTGATGGCGGCTGATGCTCTCGTGATCCAAAAAGAGGTCGTTCTTGGACGAACGCCCGATCTCGAACGGCGCGGAACCGAGGTGGATCCTTTTTCCGAGCTCCGGTCCGTAGATCACGACGATGCAAGCGTCTCCCTTGCGCAGCGCAACCGACAGCCCCGACGGGGCCTCGGTCACGCGCGTGATGCTGGTTCGGTCCGAGTCGCGAGGGGGCACCTCTCTCGTATGCTACACGAGCTGTCGCGCCCGCCAATTGCTTCGTCGCTGGCGTGGACGACCAACCGCGCTACAGCGTCACTTCTCGCAGCGCCACCTTCGCGGGATCGGCGATTCCTACGCCGAGATCCGCGGCGGCGCGGATGTACGCAGGAGGGCGTCCTTCGTCAGTGAGCGACTTGAGTCCGAATTTGGCGCGCGCTTTCTCGACGAGATCCCACCCGATCGCGTCGAGCGCGACGGGATCGGTCGAAGCGTACACCGACTCATGTGGCACGACGTACTCGGGGTGCTTGTAGAGCGGCCCGCCGTGCGCCATGAGCTTGAAGCCGTCGATGATGCAGAGGCGCAGGCGCGTGCGCAAAATGTCCTGCGCCGAGAGAATCGCGATCTGCGGACTGGCGTGATGGTCATGGAAGTCCTGTGGATTCACGCTGCAGCCGTGCGTCATGTTCTTGAGGGCGCCGGTGTAGCCGCAAATCGAGTGATCCTTGATGAGCGCGAAGTTGATGAGGGCCGTCGCTTCGGTGAGCGGGCGCACGAACTTCGTGTGGCGTTGAGTACCGGGAATGTCACGCCAGTCCATCGTGGCGTCCTTGTTCGTGTGCCACACGACGCTGACTCCGGCGGGAACGTTTCGCGCGTTGATGCGCGTCCCGTTCATGAACCCGGGATACTGCTCGAGTAGCGTGATGTTCGCCGCCGGTACACCGGACGCAATCATGGCGTCAACGAACGGCAGCACGAGCTCCTTGTTCGTGGCCATGTTTTGAAGCGCGATCCCGTTGACCTTGACGCAGACCTTGTCGTCGGGATGCACGAACAGTTTCGCGGCCTCGACGAGATCGGCCTTTCCCGTCAGCTCTTGCATCGCCCGGCGCAGCATCTCCTTGGCGTCATCGGGCTTCGGGTAGATTCCATTGGCTTCGAGGCAGCCGCTCTTCTTCACCTTCACAACGCGACCGGGCGCCGAAAGAGGCACGAAACCGGACGGGGGGTTCGCCGCAAGCTCGGGCCCCTTGGCCCATGCCGTCGCTGTCGGCAAGAACGCCGCCGCGGCCGCTGTCCCCGCAGCGCCGCCCAGGAACACGCGGCGCGTGAGTTCGGCGGCGCTGTTTTTGCGGTGACCGTCCCTCTCGATCCGCTCGCCGATCAAGTCCTCAGGGTGCGAGAGCTCGAGTGCCATGATTTCCTCCGTCCTCTTTGAAGTACCACGCGGAGGGGGTGGTGGCCAAGCGACCCGGGACGGGCACTTGCCTGTCCCGGACAGGGTGCGGCCACGACCATTACCGCACATTCGACGAGCAGACACAGCGGCACGAACCTCGCACCAGATGCAAAGCGCGTGTGGGCGCACTCGCTGGCGTGCCCGCGCGCGCTGAAGCTGCCGGCCATGTCATGCCGACAGCGAGGCCAACATCGAGGAGAGAAACGTCATGGATGAGCAAGTGAACAAGACAATGAAGGTGGTGTGGACTGTGGTCGAGCGCGGTCAGGGGAAGTCGTTTTGGACACGAGTCGGGGTTGGGTTTGTCAACCGCGACGGATCGATCACCCTTCGGCTCGACGCCATACCGATGAGCGGCACGCTGCAGGTGCGCGAGTGGCAAGAGCCTTTCGACCGCCGCGCCGAGGCCACGGACGCGTCGATGCGTCCGAGACCAAGACCGCAAGCGGAGAGCGACTCCCCTCTGTGACGGAGCTTGCGGGCGGATGAAACGTACTTTCCGCGAAGCGCTGTCGCGCTTGGTGACGCGCGTCGCCGGCTCGCCCTTCGTGAAGCCGGTCGCGCGCATCGCTCTCGCGACGGCCGGCCTCCTTCTTCTTGCATTCATCGGCCGGACGGCCGTCGCCGGGGCCCTTGCGCCTTCCGGCCCGACGAGCGGCCCCTCGGTGCACCTGCAGGAACCCGACGCATCCGCGGCGGTAGCCACCGCTCCCGTTGCTGGGACGGATGGCGCTGTTGCCACTGCGCCGGCCGTGACACGGCCGGCTTCCGAGCCTGCTGAATCCTCTGCGACCCTCGGGCGTGTTCGCGCTTCCCCGGACGACCCAGTCGTCTTGAACACCGCGACAGAAGCCGAATTCAGGCGCCTGCCCGGCATCGGTCCCAAACGCGCCGAGGCCATCCTTGCGCTGCGGGCGAGACTAGGTCGGTTTCACGCCGTCGAGGACTTGCTGAAGGTAAAAGGGCTGGGCCGCGCCACCCTCAAGCGCTTGCGCCCACTCGTCCGCGTCGACTAGGAGCTTTCCCTAGCTTCAGCCGACCGCGCGGTCGTTGACGTGGTCGTGGTCGTGAGCGTTGACGGGGCGTTGACGGCGACGGCGACCTGAACGAAGGTTCGTCGCCGTCGCCGTTCAGGTCGACGAAAGGTCAACGACCACGCAACGGACACGATCAAGGGACCGAAGCGCGAAGCGCTTCGACGATCGGTCTCACCCGCTCCTGGGCCAGTTTGTACGCGGCGCGGTTTGCTATCAGCATGCTCGAGATGCGTGCGATTTCCTCGCGCTCTTCCAGCCCATTTTGCTTCAACGTCGCGCCGGTTTCGACGAGGTCTACGATGAGATCCGCGAGCCCCACCAGGGGTCCGAGCTCGACCGAACCCTGCAAACAGATGATCTCTGCCTGCACACCCCGGCGTGCAAAGTGCTCGGTCGTGCAACGCGGGTACTTCGTGGCCACGCGTGGCACGCCGGTCGGCCAGGGTTTTCCAACGATCCCCGCGACGACCATCCGGCAACGCCCGACCCCAAGGTCGACCGGTTGGTACACGTCGCAAGGACGCTCCATCAGGACGTCGCGCCCGCAAACGCCCAAGTCGGCCGCGCCGTACTCGACATAGGTGGGAACGTCATCGGGCTTGAGCAGAAGAAATCGCAGCTGCTCGCTCGAAATCTCGCGCACGAGCGAACGACCGTCGGAAAGAAGCAGCTCCGGCGCAACCCCGACCCCGGCGAAAAGCGGCGCTACCGCTCGCAATACCCTGCCTTTGGGTAAGGCGATGGTCAGGGGCTTGGTCATGCATCGGCTCCCTTCACTCGATCGATTTTCGCTCCAAGGCCTCGGAGCTTTTCCTCGATCCGCTCGTAGCCGCGGTCGATGTGATACACGCGGCGCACCTCCGTCTCGTCCGTGGCCACCAGGCCGGCGATGACCAGCGACGCGCTGGCACGGAGGTCCGTCGCCATGACGCTGGCGCCGTGAAGCTTGTCGACCCCTCGAACAACGGCCGTATTGCCGCGAAGGGCGATCTGCGCGCCCATGCGCTGTAATTCGGGCACGTGCATGAACCGGTTTTCGAAGATGGTCTCCGTGATGACGCTCTCGCCGCGTGCAAAACACATGAGCACCAGGAACTGCGCCTGCATGTCGGTGGGGAAACCGGGATGCGGCGCGGTCGTCACGTTGACGGCTTTGAGCAGGCCCTCGCGGCGCACGCGAACGTTCCGGCCCTCGCTTTCCACTTCTGCGCCCGCGCGCCGCATCTTCACGACGAGCGCCTCCATGTCCGAGAGCTCGGCCCCCTCGAGAACGACGTCGCCTCCCTGCCCGACGGCTGCCGCCACCATGTACGTGCCCGCCTCGATTCGGTCGGGAATGATGGCGTGGTCGAACGGCCCGAGAGCGTCCCGGTCCGATCCGCGCACGTGGATGACGTCGGTCCCCGCGCCGTCAATCTGAGCGCCCATCTTGTTGAGCACACGGCCGAGCTCCTCGACCTCCGGCTCGCGCGCGCAGTTGACGAGCGTGGTGCGCCCCTTGGCCAGCGCCGCGGCCATCAGGAGATTCTCGGTTCCCGTAACGGTGGGAATATCGAAGCAAACCTCGGCTCCGCGCAGCTGCCCTCCCCCTGCGGGCCCCTCCGCAATGACATAGCCGCGCTCGATGCGAATGTTGCAGCCCATGGTTTCCAGGCCCTTGAGGTGCTGATCGATGGGTCTTGCGCCGATGGCGCAGCCGCCTGGCAGCGACACTTTGGCTCGACCGTAGCGCGCGACGAGCGGCCCCAGCACGAGGACGCTTGCGCGCATCTGCTTTACCAGCTCGTAGGGAGCCTCGGGGCGAGCCACCCGACCGGTCCCCACGGTCACGTCAGGAGGGGCCGCGGCCACGTCCCGCCCGAGAAAGCGCAGCAGCGCCGCGCTCGTGTGAATGTCCCGGAGCGATGGAACGTTGCGCAGCCGGCTCGGGCCATCCGAGAGCAGCGTGGCGCAAAGAATCGGGAGCGCGGCGTTCTTGGCACCGCTGATTCGAACCGTTCCGCGCAGCGGTTCACCGCCAAGAATGCGAATCGCGTCCATCCAGTGCAGCCGCACTCTACTGCGGCCGGCGCTTAACACTACCTCCTGGCGGGTATGGGCAGGCTTACTAGGCTGGGCAACGTCCACTCGGCCTTCGCACTGGCCGTGGCGGGGCCTCGACTCTCTGTTGTCACAATCCAGACAGGAGGGCGGGAGGCGACGATCTCGTTGCCGAGCGCTTGAACGTGACTTTTGGACGCAACTTTGGCAAACCGCGGAAAAAGCTCGCCCTCCTCGTGGCGCGCGTGCTGCTCGAAGAGCTTGCGCATGCCCGCGATTCGTCCGCTGAACGACGTGTCGGCCACGCTGGCCTCGAGCATGCGTCTCAGTTCGATGCGGAGGGCCAGGTGGTCATCGCAGCTGCGTTCCCCGGTCTCGCACCCGTCGTCCAGGACTTGCCTGAGCGCGGGATAAAAAACCGTCTCCTCCGCAGCCAGATGCGCGATCAGCTCTTCGGCGAGCCGTGAGACGGCGTTCGTCAGCCGTCGACGATCCGTCTCGAGTTCGACTTTCTTGAACAAACCCCCGATCAACCGGTGCTGCGCGACCAACACATCGATTGCGTCCATCGCTCTGGTCTCTCCCCGCTCTGACAAGTCACTTCGCACGAACATTCCCCGGGCGCCGAATGCAGCGGTCATGCCGCCAATCCGGACCGAGCTCCCATGCGCCGCCGAGAGCTCTGCCACAGCCGAATGCCGAGCCCGACGCGCAAGACTGCCCCGCCGTCGTCGCTAGATACGAGTTGCGTTGTCGTGGCAATCCGCCACAGCGTGCGCCTGTGGCCGGGACGAGCCGCTCTATTTGTTCGGCTTCTTGGCCGCACCAAGGCGCGCGCGCAATCGGGGCGCGTAGCCCTCTTTGTTTTCTTGTTTCGTGCGTCCGATGGCAAGGGCATCGGAAGGCACGTTCTTGGTGACGGTCGTACCGGTGGCAACATACGCGTTGGCGCCGATGACAACGGGAGCCACGAGCTGCGAGTCGCTGCCGATGAACGCACCCGGTTCGATGGTTGTCGTGTGTTTTTGCACGCCGTCGTAATTGCAAAAGATCGTGCCGGCCCCGACGTTGGCTCCCTCTCCGATGATGCCGTCTCCCAAATAGGACAGGTGATTCGCCTTGGCGCCCCGCCGCATCGTGGTCTTCTTCGTCTCGACGAAGTTGCCGACGTGAACCTCTTCGCCGATGTCGCTTTGCGGACGAAGGTGGGCGAATGGCCCCACCACCGCTCGCGGCCCGATGCGCGAATCGGTGGCAACCGAATAGGGTCTGACCATCGCTTCCTCCCCCACGTCGACGTTCGTCAGAACGCAGCCGACGTCTACGAGCGCCCCTCGTGCGACGCGTGTGCGACCACGAAGGACGGCCCCGCTCGCCACGGTCGCGTCCGGCTCGAGAACGACGGCCGCGTCGACGAGTGCCCCGTGGCGTATGGTCGCTCCGGCGGCGCGCCACCGGCGCACGATGCGAGCGTGCAGCGTGCGCTCAACGTGTGCAAGTTGCTCGCGGTCGTTGATTCCCGCGAGGACGCCGGCGCTACGTTCCACGGTCACAATCCGTTCTCCAGCGTTGCTCGCAAACGCGACGACGTCGGGCAGATAAAGCTCCCCTTGTGCGTTGTTGGGCACGAGCGAAGAGAGCGCCTCCTGCAAGAGGGCCACATTTGCGGCGTAGATCCCAGCGTTGATCTCGCGCACGCCGCGCTGGTCGTCATCACGAAGGTCGGCATGCTCCCGGACTTCGACGACGCGTCCCGCACTGCGGATCACGCGCCCGTAGCCGGTCGGATCTTCGACCAGGCACGTCGCAAACGACAGCGAGGCCGGGTGAGCGTCATCCTCGAGTGGCGCCAGAACCGCACGCACGTCTTCGCCGGAGACAAGCGGCACGTCTCCATTGAGCACGAGCACTCGCGTGGCGTCTTTGCCTACGGCCGTAAGTCCCACGCGGGCCGCGTCTCCCGTCCCTCGTTGTTCTTCTTGAACCGCGGTGCGAACGTGCGCTCCTCCGAAGGCGTGCGCCAGGTATTCTTGAACCTGCTGCCGCCCGCGTCCGACCACGACGATGACATCGCGGCAGCCGGCGTCGAGCGCGGCCTGGACGCAGAAGTGCACGATGGGCAGGCCGCAAAGAGTGTGCATGACCTTGGGGAGCGCGCTTTTCATGCGGGTCCCCTGCCCTGCAGCGAGAACGATCGCGGTAGTGGTCTTCATGCGTGCCCCTTCGGTACTTGGGGCCGTATGGTAGCGCTACGGAAGGAGCTCCGGGGCGGGTGGCGCCGGAAGAGGTCCGTTCGGGACGGGGCCATTCGATGCGGTCACGGCGGTTGTGCTCGAACCGCCCGCGCGACCATGCAAATACACAATCACTGTTTCGCCCGCTTTCAGGGCATCGGTTCGGTTACGGCGATTGATTCGCTCCATGACCCGCGCCTGAACATCGAAGCGCCGCCCGATCGATTCGATCGTTTCGCCCGCCTTCGCGGTCACGCTCACGCGCTTGAATCCCTGCGTTTGCTCGAGGGCGGTGAAGAACTCGTCCGATCCGATCGGGAGCATCCTCACGTCCGATTCGCCCAGCACAAGGATGTGCGACAAATCCGCGCCCGCTGCGACGAACGCCTGCAGCCACATCCCCTCTTGAAGGCGAGCGCTGGGGTCGATGTCATTCCAGCGACATAGCTCGTCCACCAAGACGTGCGTGGCGGCCGCAATCTCTTTGAGCGTGTCCCCCGCCAGCACTCGGTAGAAGACGCGTCGCCGGTCCGGGTAAACGAACTCATCGGAGTTCACCACGACAGTGGGCTTCGACCCGCCGTCGAGCCGGGACGAGGCAGCTTGCGTCGTGGCGGGTGCCGGTGGCACGAGCAGCACGGTCCCTCCGCGGATCGGTTCACCCGGCACAATCGAGTTTATGTCCACGAGCTTTTGGGTCGACGTTTTGCGGGCAAGCGCGATTTCCTCGAGGGTCTCCCCAAATCGCACGACGTATCGGTCGAATGGCGTCGCATCTCGCCGCAGTCTCCGAAGCGCTTGCTCGGCGGCGGTGCCCTTGCCACGCGGCACTTTGACCGGATAGTGGGCTTCGCCATTGCCGGCCGGTGGCGTTCGTCCGGCGCGCAGCTCCGGATTCAGCGTCTCGACTTCCTTCGCATCGCAGCCAGCTGCCTGCGCAACGAGCCACAGCGCCGTGCCCGGTGCGACCTCGACCTGATCGGTTTCGACGGGCGGATCCAATACCAGCTCGCCGAAGCCGAACGCCGCCAGGTTGTGCGCAATGACCGAGACCGCCAATATCTTCGGAACGTAGAGCGTCGTTTCCCACGGGAGCGCGCCCTCGGTCCGCGCCAGTGACCAAAAGTCGTTCGTGTTGTATCGGCGGATGATCGACGCGAGTCCCGCATGGCCCATGTTGTACGCTGCCAACGCGAGTTCCCAGCTTCCGAAGCGGCGACGCAGGTCGCCGAGCAAATCGATGGCCGCGGCGGCTTCGAGCTCCACGTCATACCTCTGGTCGAGCCATCGGTCGGACGTCAGGCCATAGATTCGAGCCGTCTCCGGCATGAATTGCCAGAGCCCGGCCGCGCCGGAAACGGAGCGCGCGGCGGCGTCGAAACCGCTTTCGACCATGGCGACCCACACCAGGTCTTCAGGCAACGACTTCTGGCGGAGTGCTCTGCGTATGGAATCTCGAAAGCGCCCCGAATGCCGAATCAGGATCGCAAACGTATTGCGACCGCGCGGGTCGTCGCGAAAGTACACGAGATAACGCACGACGCGGTCGTCCCAGCGAACCGGAAGATCCGGCAAATCGAGCTTCGCGAGCCAGGCCGCATTGCTCACGCCGTCGCCTCGTGGCGGAGGAATCGGCTCGCTCGGAGGAACTCCGGACGCGCGCACGCGCGGCGCTCCGTCCAGAGGCGGCACGAGGGACAGCTCGGGGGGCCACGGGTTGCCCGGAGAAGGAGCCGCGGGAGAAAAAAGCTCCTCTTCGGCGAGCCGCAACGCCCGGAGCTCCGGACTCTCGACACCCAGCGAAACGTCGTCCAAGGTCGGACCGCCCACGATCTGGCGTCGCGCCGTCATGTCCATGGCGCGGGCCGTCCGCGACCCCGCCTTGGAGGGCTTTGACCCAGACGCCCCCTTGCCGGGCTTGGAGGCGCGCGTCGAGTCTGCGGCTCGCGCCGCCGCCGGGGCGAAAAGCAGCGCACAACCCGCGGCCACCACCGCGAGGCGCCAAGGGCACGATGCCTTCACGAAAAAACGCTCGCACGCGACGAAGGCGTGGTCAAATTCCGTTGGTCAAATTTTCCGACGGAATTAGAGACGCGCTTTATCTAGCTCGGCTAGCGCGGCTAGCCGCCCCAGATCGTTGCCTCCGGATCGGCCTTCGGAGGCGGAGGCGGCTGGGGCGGCGCGTCGTCGGGACTGGGGAAATCCTCACCCAAGGGCGGAAGCTCGCTTTCGTCGTAGCCGGGCGGAACTTTCCAAATCTCGGTGGTCGGCGGGTAGGTGTCGCGCGACGTTTCGATCCGGGTTGATCCACCGCGGAACGCGATGCGCCGCTTTCGGAGCAGTTTTATTCCGTCCAGGCCCTTTTGCTTTCGCCTCGGTTTGGCATAGGCGGGGTCCTCTTCGACCTTGCGTTCGAAGGGCATCGTCGACAGCACGGTCCGTTCGAGAGCAACCCGGACGGGTTTGGCGGCTCCCAAAAGCTGCATCGCGATTCGGTTCGCCGCGACGGTTGCGTGCAATACCACCGGAAATGCGTAGGGGTTGCGCAACTTGAGGTCGACGACCGGATAGACCACGGTGGCGTCGAGCCCGACAGGGATGTACGCGCTCGGGCGTGAATGAGGCAACCGCTGGACGATGTCGAGCCCGCCGAAAAACGCAGTGGCGTGCAGGGTCGAGGCGACCTGGCAGGCTCCCCCGCCCATGCCTTCGACCATCTCCCCTTTGAAGATCTCGAAGGCCTTGTGGAACCCATTGTCCTCGCTGCGCGCGCCGACCACGTCGTTGAAGCTCACGAGATCGCCCGGCTCCATGACGAGCCCGTCCAGGTGCGACGCGGCGACCTCGATGTTCTGCGCGCGCGGCGCTTGATTTCCTTGCCGGGAAAAGTAGGTCGCGAACGAAGAAACGACATGAGACGTGTCGATGGTCGCAATCGAGGCTGAGGTCACGTGAGGCGCAACAGCGGCGAAGGCGATGGGCAGTTCGCCGATGCGCGGGTCTTGCGCCGCGCGCGCTATGGCGGCGATGGTCGCGTCGACATCGAGTGCGCGGCCGTTTTGCTCGGCGATAGTAGCGTGCCGCTCTACGTCGAGGCGCGCTGAAGCGGCAGGAAGGTCCAAGTCTTCTTTGAGGGCCAGCAAGAATTCGACGGCGATACGCGGATCGACCTTCGCTTGAAGCGGCACGTCGAGCTCACCGCGGCGCGCGCAGTCCGCCAAACGTGCTCGCGAGAGCAGGTCATCGCTCCGACCGAGGCGTCGCAGCCGGAGCGAGGCCGCTTCGACGTCCACCGAAACGCCGAGCAAGCCCAGGCTCCACTCGCCGACCGTGCGTGAGGCGCCTCCGTCGTGAACGACGAGGCGCAAGCGTCGCTCCTGCAGCGCGTGCGTGTGGGCGTCGAGCCATGGCCGGATAGCGGTTCCCGGTGGGAGCGCTTCTCCATC
>Ga0210409_10007581_pt1 | contig 11167 bp, 9 predicted proteins | sample IncBWH17MmetaG_FD_161649 | JGI IMG/M metagenome (GOLD analysis project Ga0210409, IMG submission 161649) | Forest soil microbial communities from Barre Woods Harvard Forest LTER site, Petersham, Massachusetts, United States - Inc-BW-H-17-M | ecosystem: Environmental > Terrestrial > Soil >...
ACGCGCCGCTTTCGACAAGGGCACCTGGGCCAACATGCCGCCGGCGCAACGCAAGCGCATCATGCTGAAGCTCGCCGAGCTGATGATGAAGAACCGCGAGGAGCTGGCGCTGCTCGAGACGCTCGACATGGGCAAGCCCATCGCCTTCTCGACTACGGTCGACGTTCCGGGCTCGGCCAACACGGTGCAGTGGTTCGCCGAAGCCATCGACAAGATCTACGACGAGGTCGCCCCGACGCCGGGCAATGTCGTGGCCATGATCACCCGCGAGCCCTCGGGGGTGGTCGCCGCCGTCGTGCCGTGGAACTTCCCGCTGCTGATGGCGTGCTGGAAGATCTCGCCGGCGCTGGCCGCCGGCAACTCGGTGATCCTGAAGCCCGCCGAGCAGTCGCCGCTCACCGCCATCCGGCTGGCCGAGCTCGCCGCCGAGGCCGGCATTCCCGAAGGCGTGTTCAATGTGCTGCCGGGCTTCGGCGAGACCGCGGGTCAGGCGCTCGGCCGCCACATGGACGTCGACGTCATCGCCTTCACCGGCTCGACCGAGGTCGGCAAATACTTCCTGCGCTACTCCGGCGAATCCAACATGAAGCAGGTCTGGCTCGAGTGCGGCGGCAAGTCGCCCAACATCGTGCTGGCCGACGCGCCCAACCTCGACATCGCCGCCCGCCGCACCGCCTTCGGCATCTGGTTCAACCAGGGCGAGGTCTGCACCGCGGGCAGCCGCCTGATCGTCGAGGACAAGATCAAGGATTCGTTCCTCGAGAAGGTCATGGCGATCGGCCAGAAGATGATGCCGGGCGACCCGCTCGATCCCAAGACCCAGATGGGCGCCATGGTCGATGAAACCCAGACCAAGCGCGTCATGGGCTATATCGAGTCCGGCCAGAAGGAAGGCGCCACGCTCAGGATGGGCGGCAAGCAGGTCCATGTCGACAATGCCGGCAGCTTCATCGAGCCCACCGTGTTCGACGGCGTCGACAACAAGATGAAGATCGCCCAGGAGGAGATCTTCGGCCCGGTGCTCTCGGTCATCCCGGTCAAGGACGCCGAGCAGGCGCTCGCCGTCGCCAACGACACGATCTATGGCCTCGCCTCGGCGATCTTCACCTCGGACATCAACAAGGCCTTCAAGTTCGCCAAGGGCCTGCGCGCCGGTTCGGTGTGGGTCAACACTTACGACGGCGGCGACATCACCACGCCGTTCGGCGGCTACAAGCAGTCCGGCATCGGCCGCGACAAGTCGCTGCACGCCTTCGACAAGTTCACCCAGGTCAAGACGACCTGGATCCAGCTCGGCTGAGCGCGAACACCTGGAACGGCAAGACAGGGTGGCCGAAAGGTCGCCCTGTTTCATTCAGGACACCAATCTGGCGCAGATCGTGCTTGATGCTCGCCAGGGAGATGTCATGCCGTCACTGACCATCCGGCACGTCACGACCTATCGATACCGGAAGCCGGTTGCCTTCGGCGAGCACCGCATGATGCTGCGTCCGCGCGACTCGCGCGATCAGAAAGTCATCGAGGCAAGTCTCGCAATCAATCCCGAGCCGAGCAGCCTGCGCTTCACCGAAGACGCCTTCGGCAACCACGTGGCGATCGCGCGCTTTGATGGCAGCTCTTCTGAGCTCAGCTTCGAAAGCGTTGTCAGCCTCGAGCATTCGCCCACCGACGCTGCCGATCTCGATCTCGCGGAAGTCGCCGGGGACTTTCCCGTCGACTACAGCGCCCTTGAGATGCCGGACCTCGCCCACTGCATCCAGCGCCACCATCCCGATCCGGACAACGAAGTCGAGCGCTGGGCCCGCCAGTTCCTGCACGCCAGCGGGTCGATCGGCACGCTGGAACTCCTCGTCCGTCTCTCCCAGGGCATCCATCAGGGCTTTCTCTATCGGCGGCGAGAAGCAAAGGGAATCCAGCAACCGGTCGAGACGCTACGGCTCGGCCACGGCAGCTGCCGCGACTTTGCCCTGCTGATGATCGAGGCGGCGCGCTCGCTGGGACTCGCCGCGCGCTTTGCCTCGGGCTACCTCGCCGTGCCGTTCGCGCCGGATGAGGAACCTGCGAGCGCCGGCGCCGTTAAGCCGGCTCATGGCGCCACCCATGCGTGGGCGCAGGTCTATCTGCCGGGGGCCGGCTGGATCGATTTCGATCCGACCAGCGGCAGCGTCGGCAAGGCCAGGCTGGTCACCGTCGCGGTCGTCCGAGATCCGGACCAGGCGCTTCCGCTGCACGGTACCTTCATCGGATCGGCCGCGGATCCGCTCGGCATGGAAGTGCGTGTGAGCGTCACCTCGGTCCCGCCCGGTCACTAGAAGGGCGGCCAAGCACGGGAAGCTGGGATGAAGATTCGCGTCGGCTACGAGCTGATCTACGATTTCCCGCAGCCCACACCCATGATTCTGGTTCTCGGCACCCATCTCACGCGGGCGTCGGATGTCATCGTGCCCGATTACCTCACCACCGACCCTGCCGTGACGATCTCGCCCTATCGCGACAGCTACGGCAATTGGTGCAGCCGCCTGGTCGCGCCGGCCGGTCGCATGCGCCTGTCGGGCGACGGCATCGTGCGCGATTCCGGCCTGCCGGATGTCGTCGCCCCGTCGGCGCCCCAGCACGCGGTCGAGGATCTGCCGGCAGAGACGATCGTCTATCTCCTGGGCAGCCGCTATTGCGAGACTGATCGCCTGTCGGATATCGCTTGGCAGCTCTTTGGCCAGACGCCGCCGGGCTGGGCGCGCGTCCGGGCGATCTGCGACTACGTCCATTATCGCATCGCGTTCGGCTACCAATATGCACGGCCGACCAAGACGGCCCGCGAGGCTTTCGACGAAGCCAACGGCGTATGCCGTGACTACGCCCACCTTGCGATCACCTTCTGCCGCTGCATGAATATCCCGGCGCGGTACTGCACCGGATACTTGGGCGACATCGGCATTCCACCGGTCGACAGCCCGATGGATTTCGCCGGCTGGTTCGAAGCCTATCTCGGCGGACGCTGGTACACCTTCGATCCGCGCAACAACGCGCCGCGCATCGGGCGCATCCTGATCGGCCAGGGCCGCGATGCGTCCGACGTGCCGATCGCCCACACGTTCGGTCCCAACACGCTGGTCAGCTTTAAGGTGTGGACCGACGAAATCGTCTAATCATCGCTGGGGGCGAGCCACTCCAGTGGCGCGTCATGGTCTTTCGGACCGCGGGCGTCCCGCCCGCTCATGATCATGAGGCGGGCGGGACGCCCGCGGTCCGCATGAGCATGAGAAGACGCGCCACTGGAGTGGTGCGCCCCCAGCAAAGATGTGTGCCCATCCAATCGAAATATGCTCTAGCGATCGGCCAATTCACTGCTCGTTGGCGCGAAGCACGGGAAGGCGTCGACGTACCTGAAATACGTCGCGAGGTGACGGTCCGACGCGGTCAGCAGGCCGCGGCGGAAGCGCATGGTGCTCAGCACCGGCGTGTCCTCCCCGTTCAGCCGCTCGACCATGGCCGCCACGGCGGGCAGCTTCTCGGCCGATCCCTGCGGCACGCCGATCACGACATAGCCGGACGAACTGCCAGGCTCGATCGGCGCACCACTGAACAGCATGAACATGTCATCGCCGCCGATCCTGAGATGCTGGGCGAACGTGTTGGTGCCGCTGATGCGGCCGTGCTGAAGGTGGTAAGGGCTTTCGACCCGGAACTCGATGGCGCCCGCCTCGACCTCGAGCTGCTCGGGCATCGACGCCGCCGGCAAGCCGTGCAAGGTGCGCAGATGCTGGAAATCGACGCCGTTGGACACCGCGACCCAGGTGTCCCACGGCCGGCGGCCACGTTCGTGGGCTTGGTGGACGATCGTCGATTCGTCGGCGCCCGGAAGGCGCGGCACGCCGAAATCGGCGCGTTCGCCGTTGAACGCCCAGACCAGTCCCCACGCTTCTTCCGTCGGATAGGTGAAGATGCGGGCGCTCGGCGGAATCTTGTCGCCGGTCGGGATATTGGCGCAGGCGCCTTGCGCATCGAACGACCAATGGTGATAGGGGCAGCGCAGGCGGCCGTCGACGATCTGGCCGATCGACAGGTCGGCGCCGAGGTGAGGACACCAGGCGCTCTGAACCACCGGCTTGCCCGCTGCGTCGCGGTACGCCACCACCCGTGTGCCCAAGAAATCCCGGCCGATCACCGAACCCGGCGACAGGTCGCGGGCCAGCGCGACCGGATACCAGCAGCGATGGAAGCCCGCCTTCGTCGCCGTGCGGTGCTCCGTGGCCAGCTTGCTTTTCGAACTCACCATGCCCATGGCTGCCTCCTTGCGGTTTTGGTACCATGTGGTACCAACGCCGCTACCCTATGGTACCGTCTGGTACCGAGTCAAGAGGAACGACTTGCCGAAGATCGCCGATCCAGACCCCGACCCGTCCCCCCTCGCCAACCTCGAACCGCGCCGGCGCTGCATCCTGGAGGCGGCCTACGACGTGCTGATGGAACGCGGCTACGCCGGCGCCAGCACGCTCGAGATCGCCACCCGGGCGCGCGTCTCAAAGCGCGAGCTCTATGCCGAGTTCGGCAACAAAAGCGGCATCCTGCAGGCCCTGATCGCAGCGACCTCGGCACGCATGCGGCTCCCCCTGGCGACGGCCGAAATCGGCGACCGCGACGACCTTGCCGATGCGCTGACAGCCTACGGCACGATGGCGCTCGCCGAGCTCACCAGCCCGCACGTGATCGCGGTCAATCGCCTGGCCGCTGCCGAAGCGGGACGATCAAGCGAGCTGGGCAGGATCCTCGAAGAAAACGGTCGCGAACCCAACCGCACGGCGCTGATCGATCTTTTAGCAAAGGCCCAGGCTGCCGGCGTGCTGGGCCGCGGTGAACCGGACGTCATGGCGGGGCAATTCTTCTCGCTTCTGCTGGGCGACCTGATGTTGCGCCTGATGCTGGGCGTGACGCCTCGGCCAGGGCCCGGAGAGATCAAGAAACGGGCGCAGTCCGCAACCGAGGCGGTCCTGGCCCTCCACGCGGCCAGGGTCAGCGCTGGAGAATCGCGTCGACGGTCGTGACGGCATCCTGCTGTCATCACGGCCGATCGTAGCCCCACGAATGGTGAACGCTCGACGCTCCGCGCCCTCTATGCCGGTACGCAAGTATTATTCTGCTCGCCGATGACGCCTGGCTCTTGACAGAACTGAGCAATGTTGTGGCGTATGCCTGCCGACACTCACGAACAGAGGATCGGCAGATGGCCGGCTTCTTCAGCGGCGTCGGCTGCCCTATGCTTCCGTCAGGTGAGCGGCAGGGGCGATCCATCGAAACCCTCGACCGGAAGCCCGAGGAAAGCGGCGATGGTCGGCGCGATGTCGACCAGGCTGGTCGCGCGCCGCGCCGGGCCCAACGTGCGACCGCCGTCGTTGGCCATCAGGAATGGCCGTGTCTCGTCAGGTCCCCAGCCGCCATGCTGGCCGCTGCCGATCGGCGCAGGCTTGCCCGCCTCGACGGCCACCCAGCGCCGGCCGCGGACACCGTAGGGATTCGCTTCATCCTGCCGCGCCATGTTGACCGCGGCGACGACGCCACCGCGCGCGGCGAAGCCGCGGTCGGCCAGGCTTTCGCCGACGACGACGTCAGCCGCCCACGGCTCCTGTCGCATCTTGTCGAGGACCCCGAGCAGTCCGGCACGCCCGCGCGCCGTGGCGTAGAGCAATGCCGCGGTGCCCTGCCCGGCCATCGCCACGTCGCCGGCCGCCAGCGCGCCTCCCAAACCGTGCGCTGCCAGCCAGTCTTCGAGATCGACGCAGTCACCTATCGTCTCCTGGCCATGATCGGACCCGATAAGCAGCAGGATCTCCTCACCTTCGGCGCGCAGCCGCGCGACGGTGCGAAGGACCTCGGCCACGCAGCGCTCGGCCCCACGCAGCGCGTCGGCATGGGCGGGCGAACCGAGCGGCACGCCGTGCAACGTGTGGTCCGGGTCGCAGAGCCACAGGAACGCCACGGCCGGCCGGCGATCGCCCAGCACTTCGCGGCAAAAGCGTTGCGTCATCGCCCAGTCGCCGGCCGCATCGTGGCTGACCTCGAGCGCATCGGCGCCGGTGATGCGATCGCCGCCCGGCGCATACGACCCGGCCCGATGATAGACATGGCCGAAATGCTCCGGATCGAGGAAATAGGCCGCTCCGGGAGACACATTGGAAAAGGCGATGAAGCCGCCTGCGCCGGCGACGCGTTCGGCCAGCGCCGGTACCAGAAGCGTGCCGCCGGTCGCGCGGCGCATGTGGGTGCGGAAATCGGGATTGCCGACATCGCGGACGACGATCCTGTCGCCCTCGATCAACCCCATGCGGTTGCCGTGCAGGCCGTGGCGGGCGGGGAAACAGCCCGTCGACACCGACGCCGCCGACACGCGCGTAACCGAGGGGAACACGGCATTGTGCGCGGCGCACCACAGACTGGCGCCGGCGATGTCGTGCAGGACGGGCGTCGAGTCGCTCCGTACCCAGTCGCGGCCGAGACCGTCGCAGCACACGAATACCGCCCGACGAGAGCTTGCCATGCCAAAAATTCCTTCAAGCGATTGCAGCGCCCCGGCACGTCCGCAGCCATGCGCGGCTGCCTCTTGCGCCGACCGGCCGATGGTAGTCGACTTCCATGAACAACTCAGGAGGAAACGATGCAGTTCGGATATTTCGCAATGCCGTCGCATCCGCCCGAGAGGCCGCTCAAGGATGGACATGAGTGGGACCTGCAGGTGATCCGCTGGCTCGACGAGCTGGGCTTCACCGAGGCCTGGATCGGCGAGCACCACACCGCGCCTTGGGCGCCGCACCCCTCGCCCGACCTTCTGGTGGCGCAGGCGCTGATGCAGACCAAGAACATTCGCCTCGGCCCCGGCGGCTTCCTGCTGCCCTACCATCATCCGGCCGAGCTTGCGAACCGGGTCGCCATGCTCGACCACATGTCCGGTGGTCGGCTCAATTTCGGCGTTGCCGCCTCGGGCCTGCCGAGCGACTGGGCGATGTTCAATGTCGACGGCATGTCGGGCGTCAACCGCGACATGACCCGCGAGGCGCTCGACATCATTCTGAAGCTGTGGAGCTCGCCCGAGCCGTTCGATTACAAGGGCAAGTTCTGGAACGTCAGCAAGCCCGGCGAGATGTTCGGCGTGCTGCGGCCGCACCTCAAGCCGCTGCAAAACCCTCATCCGCCGATCGGCGTCGCCGGCCTCTCCAAGGGCTCCGACACGCTGAAGCTCGCCGGTGAACGAGGCTTCATCCCGATGAGCCTCAACCTCAACCCGGCCTATGTCGGCAGCCACTGGGAATCGGTCGAGATCGGCGCCGCCAAGTCGGGCCGCACACCCGATCGTGGCGAGTGGCGCATGGTGCGCGAGGTTTTCGTGGCCGACACCGACGAAGAGGCGATGCGCCTGTCAGCCGGCTCGTACATGGGCCGCATGATGCGCGAGTATTTCCTCCCGCTGCTCGGCCAGTTCGGCTTCCTCGATTACCTGAAGCACGATCCAGGCACTGCGGACTCCGACGTCACGCCCGACTATTGCGCCCGGCACAACTGGATCATCGGCTCGCCTAAAACCGTCGTCGAGAAGATCGAAAAGATCTACGACGAGGTCGGCGGCTTCGGCCAGTTGCTGGTCTTCGGCTTCGACTATGCCGACAACCCGAGGGCCTGGCAGCACTCGCTCGAGCTGCTCGCCAAGGAGGTGCTGCCCAAGGTGCAACACCTCAAGCCCAAGCAGCGCAAGCTGGCGGCCGAATAGACTTGGCGCTAACACGGCTCAATCCGCCCGGCACCGCGTTGGGCAGTTTCAACGCGGTGATGGGCGGCCTGTATCCCGCCGATAATCGCCGTTCAGCCGAGCAGGCGGCGGATTTCGCAGGCCCGCTGTCGCTCAAGGTCGTTCTGCAGGGCCAGGGCCTGTGGCGCACGGGCAAACGGCGCCACGTGGTTGATGCCGGCTTTTGCCTCGTGCTCAATCAGGGCGAAATCTACTCGCTGGTCTTCGATCGCCACGAACCTGTCGAGACCTTCTGCCCCTTCTTCGCCCGCGGCTTTGCCGAGGCCGCCACAAGATCGCTCGCGGCAAGCGACGAGGCCCTGATCGACGAACCGTATGCTGGCACCGGCGCGCTCGTCTTCGCATCGAACGTGCGGCCGCTGCTACCGGACCTTGCCGCGCCACTTGGCAGGCTGCGCTGGCTGGCTCGCGAGTCCGAACCCTGCGATCTGGCCTGGGACGACGCGTTCGTTGATTTGTCTCTGGCCCTGGTGCGGACGGCGGCGGGCTGGCCGACCGAGCATGCCGACCGGCGCCGCCGGCCTGCCACGCGCGCCGAGATCACCCGGCGCCTGAACCGCGCCCGCGATTTCATCCACGCCGAGGCTCACCGGCGCCTCGGCCTCGCCGAGATCGCCGCCGCCGCCAGCCTCTCGCCACATCACTTTCATCGGCTGTTCGCTGCTGCGTTCCGCACCACACCCGCTCTCTACGTGACGGAACTGCGCCTGGCGCGTGCCGCCCGTCGGCTCGCGGCCACGGAAGCGTCGGTCACCGAGATCTGCCTGGCGGTCGGCTTCGAGAGCCTGGGCAGCTTCTCAGCCCGCTTCCGCCGCTCGTTCGGCGCTCCGCCGGCGGCGTGGCGCAGAATCGCAAGATCGGAGAAGCAGGCACAAACAGGTCTCGCCTAGGATCGCGCCATGACCGATGCCATCCATGCCCGTGCCATCGTCGTGCTCAGCGACTGCCATATCCATCCGGCAAAAGGCGTCGACTGGCCGCCGTTGGCGCTCGACGCCTTCACAGGGGCCGACCTGTTCGTCACCCTGGGCGACATGGGCGAGAGAGTCGGCCTCGACACTTTGGCCCGTCTCGCGCCGGTGATCGGCGTGCGCGGCCGCGACGACGAGGATGATCCGCGCACGGCGGCCAGGCTCAGGGTGCTGGAGGCGGACGGCCTGCGGATCGGCTGCGTCTTCGACCCGGTTGAAGCCGGCGTCGCCTTGCAGGTCGAGCCACCGGTCTGGTCGCCGGCCGCAAAGCTGCGGCAGCTGTTCGATGGACCCTTGGACGCCTTGCTCTGGGCCTCGACGCACGCGCCTTCGATCGAGCGGATCGACGGCCGACTGCAGCTCAACCCGGGCAGCGCGACCCTGCCGGGCAAGAACGCTCCCGCCAGCTTCGCCAGACTGACCTTGTCCGCAGGCGCCATAGCAGGCGAGATCGTCTCACTCCGGACACCGTGAACAGACCGCGACGATCATCAGGGCGCTCGTTGCGCCAGGGGCGCCCACTCCGCGGCTTGCACACGCGCGACAAGGGTGAAGCCACCCTTGCCGTCGGGCCGGAAGATCGAGGCCTCGCCTTCGCGGACGTCGAACCAGTCCTTGCCGAAGGCATCAACGATGTTGGGCTTGTGGGTGACGAGGACGATGTTCGTGCCGGCCGGCGGCGGCGTCGCTGCCAGCGTGCGCAAGGCAGCGGTCCTGCGGGTGTTCTCGTTCGGCGTGACGACGAGCCCGCCCTCGGCGATGTCGGCCGTCGACGACACCTCGCCGAAGCCCAGCAGGGTGCCGGTCTCGACGGCGCGCTGGAACTGGCTGGTCTGGACCTTGCCGACGGGAATTTTCAGCGTCCGAAGCGCGTCGCCCATCGACTTGGCCGCGGCACGGCCCGCGTCGTTGAGCTGCCGCTGATGAGCCGTATCCTTCGGATCGAGCGGATTGGTATCGGCCTGATCGGTATATGTCGCGCCATGGCGCAGGACGATGACGTAGCCGCCGTCGCGCAGCGCGGCAACCCAGGCGGGAGCAGGAGGCGACGATTGGGCCAGCGCCGGCACAACCCACAGGAGTGCAACGAAGCCGGCCAGACGAAGGCCCTTCAGCAGCATGGAACATTTCTCCTAAAAAGCGCGGGAGAATAAGCCGAATTTTGCGGCTGTGTCAGCCCGGTTGGCGTTTTGACAGCAGTGCCGCTGCAGCAAAGCCCATCGCGGCGATCAGCATGATGCCGGCCAGGCCCCACAACACCGGCGTGTAGCCGCCAAAGGCGGCCCAAGCGAGCGAGGCCAGCAGCGGGCCAGCCGCGCGCATGATGTTGGTCGGCATGGTGAGCGCGCCGGAGACCACGCCATAGCCTTCCGGGCCGATGAACTCCGGCACCGCCATACCGCGCAGGATGGTAACGAGGCCGTTGGCGACGCCGTAGATGATGGCAAAAAGGATCAGGCCGTAGACGTCACTGATGCCGGCCGCCAGCATCGCCATCGAGATCGGGAAGGCGAAATAGATCAGCGCGCCCAGTTGGATCGTGGTGATATGGCGCTGGCCCACCATCAGGAGCACCCGGCCGACGACCTGCATGGGACCGATCAGGGCGATGATCGCCATCACCACGCCGATCGGCACATGGCGATCGTCGAGCAGCGGGATCAGGTGGAAGCTCATGGCCGAGAAGGCGAGCCCGTAGCCGGCAAAGGCCACGACCAGGCCCCAGAAGGCCGGCACCCGCACGGCCGCGGCGAGCGGGCTTTTCTTCTTGGTGCCCTCGGCGGGCAGCTTCACCTCGGCGATCGGCACGGGCTTCTCGTGCGGACCCGGGATGAACAGCCAATGGATCAGCACGCCGACGCCGAGATTGATCGCCGCCATCACTTCCAGCGTCGGACGCCAGCCGATGCGCTCGATCAGGAGCTGGGCGAACGGAATGCCGAAGGTGCTGGCCAGGCCGCCCAGGAAGGTCATCAACAGGATCGCCTGCCGGTAGCGCGGCCCGTAGACCCGTGTGATCACGGCGAAGGCCGGCTCGTAGAGGATGACGGCCTGGCAGGCGCCGAGCCCGATCCACAGCGCGTAGAACATCGGCAGCGTAGCGACCTTCGACCACACCAGGAGGAGCGCCGCAGCCAGCAGCGAGCCGCCGGTCATCAGCATGCGGCCGTGTCCGCGATCGATCCAGGCGCCGACCGGGATCGAGCACAGCCCGGCAACCAGCAGGCCGGCCGACAGCGCGCCAAACATGGCGCTGCGCGACCAACCGAGCTCCTGCGTCATCGGCACGACGAACAGCGGAAAGGTGTAGTAGACCAGACCCCACGAGATGAGCTGGCCGAACGAGAGCATCCAGAGAATGGTCGACTGCCGCTTTCGCCACGCCGCTTCCGCCCCGCCC
>Ga0210409_10007582_pt1 | contig 11165 bp, 9 predicted proteins | sample IncBWH17MmetaG_FD_161649 | JGI IMG/M metagenome (GOLD analysis project Ga0210409, IMG submission 161649) | Forest soil microbial communities from Barre Woods Harvard Forest LTER site, Petersham, Massachusetts, United States - Inc-BW-H-17-M | ecosystem: Environmental > Terrestrial > Soil >...
AGGGCAAGGCGCTTTCTTGCGCGGCCATGCTCGCGGGGTGGAGAGCGGCGGGAAGAAGTGTTGCGGGAAGCATGAGACACAAATCACGACGGGTCATGGACATGAGTTTCTCCTTTTGGAATTAGGGAAGCGGCCTTCTCGGGAGTTTTTGCGGCGCGGTAGATGGATTCGATGAGGGCCAGGCTGCGGCGGCCTTCGAGGCCATCGCAGGCCGGGGCGCGATCCGTTTGAATGGCTTGAAGGAAATCTTCGAGGACGGCTTGATGGCCACGAAAATCGCTAACGGTGGCGGAGGAGTCGCTTTGATTTCGGTCGAGCGGGGCGGGCTCGATGCTGGCGGCTGTGGTGTTCCTGAGATTGGCGGCGATGATGCGGTCGTGTTCGAGGATGACTGTTCCTTCGGTGCCGGTAAATTCGATGCGGCGGGGATAGCCGGGATAGGCGGCGGTTGTGGCGTGGAACACAACAAGAGCGCCGCTGCCAAATTCGAGGATGGTGGCAGCGGTGTCTTCGGCTTCGATTTTGTGAAGCAGCGTGGCGGTGCGGGCTTGCACGCGAGCGACGTCGCCGAGGAGCCAGAGGAGCAAGTCCACAGTGTGAACGCCTTGATTGATTAAGGCGCCGCCGCCGTCGAGGGCGATGGTGCCGCGCCAGCGCGAATTGGAGTAGTACTCGGGAGGGCGATACCACTTTACGCGGGCGTCGACGAAGAGGGGCTTGCCGAGGAGGCCTTGGTCGAGCCAGTTTTTGAGTTGGCGAATGTGCGGCTTCGTACGGTCCTGAAAAATAACGCCGAGTTTCACGTTGGATTGTTTCGCGGCTTCGATAAGGGCGTCGGCGCGCGCGGTAGTAATTTCGATCGGTTTTTCCGTGAGCACGTGCAGGCCTTGACGGGCGGCGGCGATGCCTTGGGCGGCGTGGAGGCCCGAGGGGCTGCCAAGGATGACGAGGTCCATGGGGCGATGTTGCAGGAAGGCGCCAAGGTCTTGATAAGGAGTGCCGCCGTGTTCGCGGCAGAGGCGGGCGACTTTTTCGGTGTTGGTGCCGTGCATGGCGGAGATTTCGACGCCGGGGATGACGCGGGCGGCGCGGGCGTGGGTTTCCGTGATGTTGCCGCCGCCGATGAGGCCGATGTGGGTGGTCATGGAGAGTTTTCAGTCGTTCGTTTATAGTTCTAAGTCAGAAAAGAAGGATAGTTGGAAACGTGGTTTTATCCAAACCTCAGTTTTTTCGGTTTGACACTTCTTGGAGCGACTTCTATATTCTGCGTCGTCGGTCAAATGTTCATTTTCCTCCGCTTCTCTAGGAAGATGATTGTTTCAATCGGCGGGAAACCAATGCAGTTTCTGATACTGTGGGTTGACTGCCTCTGGAAAGGAAGCGCGAGGAGTCAAGAAGTTTAGCGCGGGCGTGAGCATGGCAACGACATCCGTCAAACAGCCGGAAGAGAAAGGGAAACCGCGAGTGGCGGCGCTGTTGGCTGGCGATCAGATCCACTCTGCCGTGGAAGAGGTATTGGCATCCACGCAATTCATTGATATTCACACGCATCTGTTTTCACCGGCATTTGGCAAGATCGGCCTCTGGGGAATCGATGAGCTACTGACGTATCACTATCTGGAGGCGGAGTTCTTCCGCTCGTCGAGCATGACCCCCGACCAATATTGGAAGCTTTCGAAAAAAGACAAGGCCGACGCCATTTGGAAGGCTTTGTTCGTCGAAAATAGTCCGATTTCAGAAGCGACGCGAGGAATCATCGCGGTCCTTAAGGTGTTCGGCTTGCCCACAAATGCTTCCGCTCTGGAAGAAGCGCGTAGATTCTTTGAGGCGCAATCCGTCGAATCGCACATTCAAAGAGTGTTTGAACTCGCGGGCATCAGCAGCGTAGTGATGACCAATGATCCGCTGGACGCGGAGGAGCGGCCAAAGTGGATGAGCGGAGGGCAGAAACATCCGCAATTTCATGCCGCCCTTCGGCTGGATCGGATTCTGTCGGGCTGGTCCCAACACTGGCAAGAATTGGCGCGTCAGGGCTACGCCGTGAATGAGCGAGCAACGGGGAAATCCGTGGCGGAAATTCGCCGCTTTCTGGCGGAGTGGAATGAACGAATGCGGCCGCTGTATATGGCGGTATCGCTGGCTGACGAGTTTCGATTCCCGGACGACAGCATGACGTGCAAGATTCTGGGCGAGGCTGTTCTGCCATCCTGCCGCGAATTTGGCACACCGATGTCGCTGATGATTGGAGTTCGCCGCCAAGTGAATCCGGCGCTCCGTCTTGCGGGAGACGGGGTTGGCAGAGCGGACCTTCGCGCCGTTGAAAATTTGTGCCGCGACTTCCCGGACAATCGGTTCCTCGTGAGTGTGCTGAGCCGCGAGAATCAGCACGAACTGTGCGTGTATGCGCGGAAGTTCAACAATTTGATGCCCTTCGGATGCTGGTGGTTCCTGAACAACCCGTCCATCGTGGAGGAGATCACCCGCGAACGAATTGAGATGCTGGGGCCAGCTTTATTCCGCAGCATTCCGATGCGCGGGTTCTTGAACAGGTCATCTACAAATGGCGGAACACGCGTGTGACCCTCGCGCCGATCCTCACGAATTCCTACCGGCTGCTGCACAACGACGGCGGCCGAGTGACCAAGCAAGATATTCAACGGGACGTGAAGCGCCTGGTGCGAACGAATTTCGAGAATTGGACCGGACTGAAAAACGGGTGAGCGCACGGGCTCTCTTGCACTGGCTCGCGGGCCCTGCGGTCTTTCTGTGCTACGCCGCGAGCGAGTCCGTTCACGCACATGTACTTGACGTGAGTGCCGGGCGGTCTTCACGGCGATAGCTGTTCTTTTTGCAGTTTCGAGTGCGTTGCTATGAGGAATGAAAGCCAATCATGCGAATCACTGATGCCAAAGTAATTGTTTGCAGCCCCGGGCGGAATTTTGTGACGCTCAAAATCACCACAGAAGACGGCATCTACGGCCTCGGAGACGCCACGCTGAACGGCCGCGAACTCGCCGTTGCCAGTTATCTCGCGGACCACGTCCTGCCTCTTTTGATTGGCCGCGACGCGCGGCGGATCGAGGACATCTGGCAATACCTTTATAAAGGCGCGTATTGGCGCCGCGGCCCGGTCACGATGTGTTCGATCGCCGCGGTTGACACGGCGCTTTGGGACATCAAGGGCAAGGCTCTGAACGTACCAGTCTACCAGCTGCTGGGAGGTGCCTCTCGAGATGGCATACTCGTGTACGGCCACGCCAGCGGGCAGGACATTGAGGACACCGTCAAGGCGGTAGCGGACTACATCAAACTGGGATACAAGGCCATACGCGCACAAAGCGGCATTCCCGGACTGCGGAGTACATACGGAGTCGGCCGCGGCAAACTGTATTACGAGCCTGCGGAAAAAGATGCGCCCGCGGAGGACGCGTGGAGCACCGATCTTTACTTGAATTTCGTTCCACGATTATTCGAAAGATTGCGAAAAGAATTTGGCGAGGATCTTCCTTTGCTGCACGATGCGCATCATCGTCTCTCGCCCATCGAAGCAGCGCGCCTGGGGAAAAGCCTCGAGCCGTATCACCTGTTCTGGCTCGAAGATCCGGTTCCGGCGGAATTGCAGGAAAGTTTTCGTCTCATCCGCCAGCACACCACCACGCCGCTCGCTGTCGGCGAAGTTTTCAATACCATTTTCGATTGCCAGCAGCTGATCGAGGAGCAGCTTATCGATTACATTCGAACCGCGGTTGTGCATGCTGGAGGGATTTCGCACCTGCGAAAAATCGCCAGCCTGGCCGAACTGTACCAGGTGCGGACGGGATGCCACGGCGCGACGGACATGAGTCCTGTCTGCATGGCGGCCGCTTTGCATTTTGATTTGAGCGTTCATAATTTTGGGATTCAGGAGTTCATGCGCCACACGGAAGATACGGACCGCGTCTTTCCGCATTCCTATAGTTTTACCGACGGTTTGATGCATCCGGGCGATGCTCCCGGCCTTGGCGTCGATCTAGATGAAGGTTTGGCGTCCAAATATCCTTATCGGCGAGCCTACTTGCCAATCAATCGCAAACTCGATGGCACGATGCACAGTTGGTAGAGGGGAGCGTTGCGGCCGGGAATTTGGATCCCGGTGTGCAGCCAACCAGAACGTTTCCAGACTGCATGAATCGCCGGTTCTCATTCGAATCAATGGCTGAGGTGAGGGCATGGGGTTGACGATCAAGCCGAAGAAAGAATGCCGCTGGGACCTCGTTAGTTTAGGCGAGGTAATGTTGCGATTCGACCCAGGCCACAGGAGGATTGCGACAGCGCGATCCTTTGAAGTGTGCGAAGGCGGCGGAGAGTACAACGTGGCGCGCGGGTTGAAGCGCTGCTTCGGCATGGACACGGCGGTGGTCACGGCGTTTGCCGATGATCCGGTGGGAAGGCTGCTTCAAGATCTCATTTATCAGGGGGGCGTGGACCAGTCGCTGGTGCGCTGGGTCGAGCATGATGGTGTTGGAAGTGCGGCGCGCAACGGGCTCAATTTCACCGAGCGCGGGTTTGGCGTGCGTGCAGCGCTGGGAAGTTACGATCGCGGGCACACCGCGGTTTCACAGCTCAAGCCAGGCGACATTGATTGGGAGCAGATTTTTGGAAAGCAGGGAGCGCGCTGGTTGCACACTGGCGGCATATTCTGCGCCCTCTCGGCGACGACCCCAGAAGTCACTTTGGAGGCCATGCAGGCGGCGAGGCGGCACGGCACAGTTGTCTCGTATGACCTGAACTATCGTGCTTCTTTATGGAAGTCGCATGGCGGCAAGAAACAGGCGCAGGAAGTGAACCGCCGCATCGCGCCCTTCGTCGACGTCATGATTGGCAATGAGGAAGACTTTTCCGCGGCGCTCGGCTACGAAGTGCCGGGAATGGATGAGCATCTCTCGACGTTTGAAGCGGAGAGCTTCAAGCAGATGATCATCAAGGCCGCGAAGGATTATCCATTCCAGGCGGTCGCCACCACTTTGAGGAAAGCCAAGACGGCCACGCAAAATGATTGGGGCGCTATCTGCTATTGCGACGGCAAATTCTTCCAGGCAAAGAATCGCGAGAATCTCGAAATTTTTGATCGCGTCGGCGGAGGCGATTCTTTTGCTTCCGGCCTAATTTACGGATTCCTGGCGGGGAAAGATCCGCAATGGTCGGTGGACTGCGGCGCCGCGCATGGCGCACTGGCCATGACCACGCCAGGAGACACCTCGATGGCAACGATGCAGGACGTCTTGCAAGTAATGAAAGGAGTCGGTGCGCGCATCGCGCGCTGATAAGCAAGCGCCGGAAGAAAGGTTATCGCCGATGGACAAGCAAAGAGTTCGCGAACGGATCATCGAGATTGGAATCGTCCCGGTGATTCGAGCATCGTCGCCCAGCGAAGCGCGTATCGCGGCTGATGCCGTTTGCCTGGGGGGCATTCCCATCGTGGAAATCACGATGACCGTCCCCGGCGCCGTCGAGGTGATTCGCGAACTGGCGAAGTCTGGCGCTTCGGAGATGCTCGTCGGAGCGGGAACGGTTCTAAACGTGGAGGCAGCACGCCGCTGCCTGGGCGCTGGAGCCGAGTTTCTTGTGAGCCCCGGGCTGAACCTCCCGACCGTTGCGCTTGCCGCGAAAGAAGGGAAGCTGATCATGGCCGGGGCATTGACGCCTACGGAAATTATGGCCGCCAGCGAAGCTGGTGCGGACTTCATCAAGGTTTTCCCTTGCGGGCAAATGGGAGGCGCGAAGTACATCAAGGCGCTGAAAGGCCCGTTCCCGCAAGTTCCGTTTGTTCCGACCGGTGGCGTGAACCTGAACACCGCGGCGGAATTCATCGAAGCGGGATCCGTGGCCCTGGGTGTCGGCGGAGAATTGGTGCAGTCCCATGCACTGAAGTCCAATAAGCCGGAGATCATTATTGAAAACGCGCGGAAATTCCTGGCGATCGTGAAGCAGACGCGCGAGCAAATGAAGTCGGCGGGCATCGCTGCCAAAGGCAGCCAGTGACTTTCGGAAGCGCGCTCGAATTATTCTGGATCCAAAACGCGCTATTGATTGACGCCACTGGCGAGAATGCCGCCATCCACAACCAGCAAGTGGCCGGTCACAAAGCTGGCGGCATCCGAGGCGAGAAAAACTGCAGCGCCCTCCAACTCTTGGGGCTTACCGAACCTGCGCATGGGCGTACGCATGAGGAACTCCTTGCCGCGCTCGGTCCCATCGAGCAGAGCCGCATTCAGGTCCGTGCGCAACACGCCGGGAACGAGCGCGTTCACACAGACTCCCGATGTCGCCCATTCCACGGCGAGTGATTTTGTGAGTGACGCAACGGCCGACTTGCTGGCGCCGTAGGCGGCAACTTCAAACAGACCAACAAACGACGAGAGCGAGCCTACATTGATGATACGGCCGTAGCGCTTCTCGATCATGTGCCGGCCAAAAACGCGGCAAGCGCGCAATGTCCCGTTCAGGTTTGTTTCCATGATGGCGTTCCATTCGGCTTCCGGAAACTCGAGCGTAGGCATTCGCTTGATGCGGCCGGCGCAATTCACAAGAATCTGGACGCTGCCGAATTCCGCGCAGACCGCCTGCAGGAGCCGCTCGAGGCTGCCATTGTCTGTGACGTCCGCGGTCTGCGCCAGTGAACGACGTCCAAGCGCCACAACTTCTGCGGCTGCGCTTTTTACCGGTTCTTCGCGGCGGCCCGTCGGGATAACGTTTGCCCCGGCTTGCGCCAGTCCCTTGGAGAGCGCCAGTCCAATACCGCTGGTACCCCCAATCACCACCGCTGTTTTATTTGTCAGATCAAGAAGCGGATGACTCATCAAGAACTCCTCAGGTTTAAAACCGCGTTGGGCGTCCCCCAACGGACAGCATCAATTGTAATAGTAGTTGTGAATTGCAAGGGTTGACGAAGTTCTACGTGAATCGCTATCCGCTAGGCTATAACTACTACTCGACGCGGTTTGTAACTTTTTGTAACAATCCGCTCGCTAGACCTCCACTCCCCTCTATATATAAATCGTTAAAAATAAACAGGTTAAGTCAAGAAAGTCATTGGGCGCGCACATGCACATCTCAGGCTGCCTGTGCCGACTTTCGGTTAGGCAGCGTTTTGGAGTACACGATGAGACAGTACGGTAGCAAGCGGCAACGAGGGTTCTCCCTGCTGGAAGGACTCATCGCCATGGCCATCATCATGGTCGTTTTAGCCATGTCCGTGATCGGTTTCAGTTATTTGCAGCCAAACTTTAAGGCAAACTCCGCCATGGACCAGGTAGTTTACCGCTTGCGCTCGGCGAGAGAACAAGCCATCGCGCATCGCCGCAATGTCCAGGTGCAGTTTACGGGGACGAACCAAATCAAAATTTCGGAGCTGTGGCCGTCCGGCACAGCGCCCTTGCCGGTGACGGTCTCGTTTGAGGGGGGAGCTCAGTTCATGGTCTTCAGCGCTCTTCCTGATACTCCCATGGCCTTTGGAAACACCGCGCCGGTCTACTTTGGGGGCGCATCGGGTGGGCCCCCGATCATGCAATTCACAACCAACGGTTCGTTCGTTGACAGCGGAAACACGCTGGTGAACGGCACGGTCTTCCTGGGCATCCCGGGGAACCAGTCGACCGCGCGCGCGGTGACCATTCTGGGCGGCACGGGCCGCGTGCGGGAATACCACTGGGACGGCGCCCAGTGGCAGGAATAAGGAGGATGCCAATGATGCGGACAACATCACAGCAGAGAAAGCAAACGGGCTTCACGCTATTGGAAGCGATGATCGCCATTGTGATCCTTTCCTTCGGCATCTTGTCTTTGGCGACCGTCTACGCACAGGGCATTCAAGTGGCCAGCATGACGCAGTTCGACTACATCGCCGAAAAGAAGGCCGAAGAAGCGGTGGAGACGATTTTTGCGGCGCGTGACTCGAAGATTCTGGCTTGGACCAACATTCGAAACGTGACCGGCACAGGCGGAGCTAACGACGGCGTCTTTGTCGTCGGAGCGCTTCCTCTGCTGGCCGCGGGTCCGGATGGGCTCTATGGCACGGCAGACGATGACACGGCCAACCCGGACGTGGTGATCCTCGGGCCGGGACCGGACAAGATTCTCGGCACCGCCGATGACGTGGTGATGTCCCTGGGGAACATGACGCGGACCATCGTGATTGCGGACGTTCCGGGCGCAACTGGACTCCGGCAGATCACCATCACCATGAATTACACCGTGGGTGCACTAAACCGGCAATACACGCTGGTTAGCTATATCGCGCAGTTCTCGTGATTGTGGGTTGAGGAGCAAGTTTATGAAGAAACAGTCAGGCTTCACCTTGGTTGAGTTGATCGTGGCCATGGGCGTCACCGCGGTGGTTTTGACCGCGGCGGTATTGAGCTTTCGCGACTCCACCAAGGCCAACAGCACCATCACTCAGAAGTCGGACATGAGCGACAACATACGCTCCGGACTCAACTTGATTGTGCAGGATCTCATCCAGACTGGTACGGGGATTCCGACGGGTGGGATTTCGATCCCCAATACCGTCAACTCGAGTGGATGCAACACCGGCAAGCCAGTCAACCGGCCTCCCGCCGCTTTGAGCCTGACCTTCCAGGGTCCCAATTCCAGCACTCCGGGATGCAATGTGATCCTACCTCCGATCGAGCCGGGCAATAACCTGGGTCCCACGATTACGAGCCCGGACGGAACTTCGGGCCCCGCCAGCGACCTCATCACCGTTATGTACGTAGATAACACGCTGGCGCTGGATGCGAAACAGATCAACGGCGCTGGTTGCACGAATGGCTCGATCTCCGCGACAGGCAACACCATAACGTTTGATTCGGCCTGCGTGACCATTGGTGGGGCAGGAATTCCCGTCAATGTCGGCGACCTGATCATGATCTACAACAACAATGGAAATTGCCTGCAAATGGTTTCGGCCGTGAGCGGGCAAACCTTGACCTTTAACGCAGGCGACCCCTTCAACCTGAACGGGCGCACCGCCACCGAAACTGCGGGAACCATCAAGCAGCTTCAAAACGCAGGCGGTGCCTATCCCTTGACCTCTGCCACTCGCGTTTGGATGGTTACCTACTACCTGGCCGTCCCTGCGGGCGATACCACTCACCCGCAGCTCATGCGCGAAGTGAATTTCAATACTCCGCAGGCCGTGGCCGAGGTTCTTGAGAACCTTCAGTTTGCTTACAATCTGGCGGACGGTACCTCGCCTGCTCCCGTTAACCAAGCCGCGGTTCCTGCGACTGACACCGAAAACCAAATTCGTTCGGTGAACGTGTACATCGGTGCGCGTTCCACCTCGACTACCGCTGGTTCCGGGAAATATGCCCGCACCAACCTGGCCACGCAAGTCGCGCTGCGCAGCATGGCCTACTTTAATACTTATAAGTAAGAGGAGCTCCACAATGCGACCGGTGAAAACTTCTATGCGAAAACAATCGGGTATTGCGCTCGTCACAACCCTCCTTCTGCTCCTGCTGATGTCCGCCATGGTGGTGGGCTTCATCCTGCTGGTGACGGAAGGGCAAAGGCTGTCCGGGATGGACAACGATCAAGTGCGCGCGTTCTATGGCGCGGAATCCGGGATGGAGAAGCTCACGGCCGATCTCGGAGCGCTCTTTGCCACTACCTATTCACCGAGCATCGGACAGGTAAATGCGCTTGAACTCACCCCGCCATCGCTACCCTCGAGCACTGGAGTGACGTATAAGGATGCGCTCGGGAACAGCAGCTATTTGATTACTCCCTCTGCGCTCGACACAAACGGCAATCCATTGCCCCAGTTTGCTCAAATCACTTCGGGCTCCAGCCCTTTTCAAGGCATGTCTGCTCTGGAGACGACCTATACGCTGACGGTGGGAGCCCGGACGACATCCGGTGGTGAAGTAAAGCTGACGCGAACAACGCAAACGGTTGGTATCCCGCTCTTCCAATTCGGCATCTATTCGGATACCGATCTTAGCTTTTTCCCCGGCCCCAACTTCAACTTTGGCGGCCGTGTCCACACTAACGGCAACCTGTTCCTGGACAGCGGCGGACCGGCGAACGCCACGCCCACGCAGACCTCAACCGTCCAACTGTGGCTGGCAAATCCGGTGACCGTCAGCAAAGATATTCTACGCGACTGCCTTTCCAACACGAATCCGGAATCCACGTCAGGTCAACACCCGGGCAGCGTGGAGATCACCAAGGGCGGGGGTTCCTACCAGGCGCTCGGCTTCGGGCAAGGTAGTTTGAAAACCTGCTTGAATTCAGGTAGCAACCCAAGCTGGCCTTCGATCTCAGCTTCCTTTAACGGGAATCTCCGCAGCGGCGTGAAACCGTTGAACCTGACCATCGTGCTTCTCGGCAATGGTGTTTCGAAGCCCATCGATATGATCCGCCGTCCCGTGGCCGGCGAAAAGACCGCAAATCCTGGCGTGCTCGGCGAACGCTATTTTTCCGAGGCCAGCTTGCGCGTTCTAATTTCGGACAGCGCCTCTGACATTACCGGTTTGGACTGCGTCAGCTCGGGCGCCCCGTTCAACTTGGCGGACCTGGCGTTGCCAGTGGCAAACTGGTCCACGACGAATGCCACCAACCTGAAAACGGCCATGACGGCGGCAGGTACGCTCCCATTGCCGCTGGCGGCCTCAGGCGCTGCCGGCAAGACGGTGTCAGCGGCCTACAATACCAACGACGGCTACTGGCAAGTGGGCCCCACGGGGACCGCCACCGCTCCTACCTACGGAACGCCGATCATCACTGGGTTCATTAAGATTGACGCCCAGACGGCCTACGGCAGCCCTTGTGGCACGTATAAGGACGTAACCCAGGAAATTTTGAGTCTGGGCTACGCAGGCCGCAACCTAAATCCCGTGGCACTTACACCTCCGCAGCTTCCGGCATTGCCCGGAGGGCAAATCGGGCCTTCCACTTGTCCCGACCCTCACCCGAACGCGGTGATTCGCCTCGAGCGTATTCGCGACAATCCCTCGAACTTCGCAACCTCTACAGGTGCCTGCGGTGTGTCGGCGACCATCGTGCCGCCACTGCCATCCGACTACTGGCCTAACACGCTCTTTGACTCGCGGGAAGGTTACAACCGCCAGAGTCAGCCCTCTCTTAACACCCAAGTCTCGCTCGGCGGCATCATGAACTAC
>Ga0210409_10007584_pt1 | contig 11164 bp, 5 predicted proteins | sample IncBWH17MmetaG_FD_161649 | JGI IMG/M metagenome (GOLD analysis project Ga0210409, IMG submission 161649) | Forest soil microbial communities from Barre Woods Harvard Forest LTER site, Petersham, Massachusetts, United States - Inc-BW-H-17-M | ecosystem: Environmental > Terrestrial > Soil >...
CCTCTTATCTTGCTCGAGCGGGTCATCATTTCCTCGAGAAACGCCTCGGTTCCCGTTTCTGTGTTGAAGTCATGCTTCGCAAGAATCTCAGTCAGCATCTTGTGTCCTTGTTCAACCCCGCAGAATGTACCAGCGACCCCTTGTGTGACGATGTCAAAGAAACCGTCTCGAAATCCCGTATCAATAATGCCGACCTCGAAATTGAGCTGGAACTTCTGCCGGGCAAGCGGTCGTCGTTCGATGAATTGGTGAACCGGCTCATACAATTCCCGATATGTGTCTGCGAGCTGGCGGATTACTGCGTGAATTTCCCGCGCCTTGGCCAGCCGGTTCTCCTTGATATCGCTCAGCTGGTGGGGCACGGCATCCAACTCTGCCAACCTCGCTTCATAGAACTTGATCGTGCCTGCTGCGGTTTCGCTGCCTATCACAATATCTCGTTGTTTTTCCCAGCTTCGTAAGGCGGCCTGGTAAGCCTCATATTTTTTGTGCGGTTCGTCCAACTTACTTTGGAGTTTCTCGATCTCGGCTTCAAGCTGCTGCGCCTTCTGGATGAGTCCTTCTTTGTTTAACGGATCGAGCTGTTCGTCTAATGCTTTCTTCTGCCCGGTGAAGGAGGTGTTCTTGTCCAAGAGCGGCTGCTTGCTGATTTCGAACTTGAGAATGGCATCTGCCGAGAGACCTACGCTCGACAGGTCTTTTTCACTCTCTGCCAAGAAGTTTTGGATTTGTCGTTGCAGATTGTCGAGGCGGCCCGTAAGTTTAGCTACGACAGAAATGCGCTGTGCGATGGCAATCTGTTCTTCAGTTGCCTTCAAGACCTGGTTCTCGGTCTCAAGGAGCCTTTTCTTAGCTGTCTCTATTTCGGCGGAAACGGCCGAAATTTCCTTTTGGCGCGCTGGATCCAATTCCGGCTTCGCGACATCGGCGGGTTTGGACTTCTCAACCGAGTCCAGTTCCTTCTTTTTGAGCGTGAGCAAGTTTTCGATTTTCTCGCGATGTTCGGGCTGTCCCCGTTCTTCAAGTTCTATTAAGGTTTCGTTGATGCGCCTGAGTTCCTGCTGGAGAAGTTTGATCCTATTGCTCGCTTCAGATGTCTTATAGGCCACAAGTTCGTCGAGAGTGGCCTTGCCGAGCCTGTCAGCGTCACGAACGTGCGAAAAGATCACTTTTTTCAGTTCGCGGTCGAAGTCGGATTCTTCTATCTTCCCTAGCTGGGTGCAAATCTTCTCCAGGAAATTCTGGGGAATATACTTGACGAGTTCAGGCTGGCGTTCATCGACTAGCTCTTCGAGCCCTTTTTTGATCGGGGAACCGCTTGCCCATGTCAAGGTTGCTTGAAAGTATTTCGCTTTATTGTCTTTCGACTGGCGGAAATTGTCGGGGGACAGGAACGTGAAATCTCCGTGCTGCCGGGTGTTCCCGAGGAGTCCGATTATGTCTGTCAGCGCACTCTTGCCCTTGCCTTTGTTGCCGATGATCGCCACCAGGCCGGGATTGAGGGGAATGTTGTTGTTAAACCAAATCTCGGACAGCGCGGCTGAGCTCTTTTTCTCTATTGTGAGTGACTCAATATATTTGGTCGCGTTATTCCGCACGCGGATGAGTTGTGGCGGCATATCCCCAACAAACACACGTTCTTCGGGTTCAGTCAGTACTTGCAGGAGGCCCTCGAACGTCGGGTCGGCTTTGATCCACGTAAAGCAGTTCCCTATGCGGTCCTTATCCTGGGCCGTGCTGTACCTATGCGCGTCGCTGCAGTCCAGCAGCCGGTCGTTAACGCCTCCTTGAGACAACCCTTCCTTGGCTCTCGCCCAATCGTCGGGCGATTCGGACGAGATGAAAACGAGGTCAGCGGTATTAATAATGTTCTTTTTTTCAGCGATCGATTGGTCTGTCCACTTGATATCTGCCCATTCGGTCTTTCCGACGGCGGTAATAAAATTCTTATCGAAGTAGTGGGACTTTAATGCTTCATCTATTTTCTCAAGGCTGAAGCATAGATTGTTGAAACCTTCGACCAGCGGAGGGCCGAATTCCTTTTGTTTGTCTGTGGGAACGCTCCCAATGATGAGCGTTCCGAGGTCCTCTATTGCCTTGCGTGTCGGTAATGCCGTCCATTTCTTTGCCGCTTGTTCATATTGAGGGCTCACCTGGTAACTATGGGTTAAGGCATGAAGAAAATGCTGTTCAATGACGTCCGGATCGAGTTCGTTTGAAAAAATCACGTGATAGTTCACTCTGCGCAGCTCATTCGGACTGCCGCCGAACTTGTCTAGGCGAAGCTCGATGACGGGAAGCAGCAAGTCTATGTTTTTCAGCCGGCTGTTCTTGTTCTTCTCTTCCAGCAGCCGCCTGTATCCATCGAGGAAAATATAGTCATTGATTCCCAGAACCTTAAATTCGGGCGGCAGGGTTTCGAGGTCAGCCAAAAACGCCATCCAAGGGTCGGAACCACTATACTCGTGAACAATTGAGGCGGGAGTATGGACATGAAGATCCCATTTGCGCCATTCAGAACCGCGAGGATACTTGGTCGCGGTCGTTCCGGTTGTGGGTTTTTCAGCGATGGTCATAAGCGGCCCTAGTTTTTAATACTTTAGTAATGTTGGAACCAGTTTTTATTACTCACCATTTGGTTCGCCTGCTTTGAGCTTCTGCAGGTACTCAATAGGATCAATCCCCAAATTGCGTAACAAAGAGCACGCGGACAGCGCCAAAAAGGAAAATGTAAGCGCAAAGAGAAGTTGGATGAGCAGATCCGCCAAACTCGCGAGTGGCGCTGGTGGGGTGTGGTAGTCAAAATAGTCGATTGTGAATTGCAGAGCGCCATAACATGCAACCGCTGACGCCAAAGAAAGGATAGGCTTGCGAATTAGGACAGGGCTCTGATGAAACTTTGCTTTGGTTCTCAGGAGGACCCAACTAGATGCAAACAGAGTACCCACTAGGGCAAGGCCAACGGCCTGGGGTACCAACAGTGGATGCAGCTTTATCGTGCCATAAGCAATCGCCGCCAAACACACTTCTCCAAACACTTTGCGTAATTTGACTAGGTTCTCAATAATCGTTGAGAGTTTCATTTTGTGTCGCGCAACCAGACAGGAACGTACAGATTAATGGCAGGGGCGCCGCGAGGCGTGTTAATTCTCACTAATTCGGACCTCAAAATCGGCGGCGAAATTGTCGTCACCTCTTCTTGCGCAACGATCTCTTGATGGAAGTTCTCCGCGGGTGGGTCCTCGTGCATCAGCCAAACGTGGCGGCGAAAATACGAAACCCGATTACGTCCTGCCTTAATGGGGACTCGGCTGTGAGAAACAATCTCCACATTTACTGACGTATTCGGGTTTAGATTGAAAACTGTGTTCTCTATCAAATAGCCGTTAGCGGTTTGTTCTACTTTTGAAATGAGAGTGAGTCGGGCGTCCACAATTTCTTTTTTGCGAGGCATCGGCAAGAAAAAGATGTACTGTCGTGGACGATACAGGGAGGAGTGGAGATCAGCAGTTACCCAGACTTGTGGGATATTGGCTTCCGTATACTCACTCTGATCTTCGTAGGCGTCTTCATATTCTCTGTCTCGCGCATGGCCGATATGACGGTTCCTGGCCTCGATTTTTGGCCTATGAGAACTCTCAACCTCACTTATGCTCTTCCATACTCGCGTCTCGGTCTGAAATCCTCTCCTTCCATAATAGAGAAGCCCTTTTTCGGGCGGCTTCGCGTAGTCGTCAGCCACCGAGCACACTGTGTCCGTCGTCTTTGGAGCCAGCCCTTTGTTTTGGATGTCTCCGGCCACCGGCCATGAATAAAAGAGAGGTTCCTTTGCGTCGTTATACACCTCGCGGCAAATACAATAATGTGAACCTTCACGCTCTGGCTGTACCTGGAGTTTGCTCCAATACGACGACCAAGTGAAATGAAACGGACCTAAATTGATTGTTTGTGCCTCACGGTTTTCAACTGCAGCTGAACAGTTGACTTCGTGCTTTTGAGCTATGGCTGAGCGCGTGATCGTCAATGCCAAGAATACAAAGAGAATTCGGAGCCTCACAGGCTAACCTCCAAGATGCCCAATCGTCCGAACTTTGTAATCTGAGTTTATTACACGGAAGGTTACTGGTAGTCAAATGCCGCCCTCGAAACTGAAGTGGTTGTAGTAGTTGAAGTGGTTGCCTAGGTAAGATTGGTTGCAACACCACTATTTACGGGACTTTGGGGTGAGTACTTTTCGATCCCCGCCACCTTGCCCACTCCGGCTAGAGGTGGCTGACTTGTCCAACTTGTCCATACTGAGAACGGCCCGAAGAACCGCAAGTGACGCCAGGACAGCGACTTAGGTTATTGGCTTACCTGGTTCGGGACCAGGAGGTCGAAGGTTCAAATCCTTTCGCCCCGACCACTTCCAAAATTCTATTTCGCTTCAGGCAGGGAAAATGGTGGCCAGTTCACGCTCGACGTCAATCCCGTAGGCAGCACACAACCTTGCTAGATGTAGTCCAAAAACGCCTCTTAGCTCGCCAAGCGCCCTCTCATTTACGTCGAAGAACTGGTTTTTCTTGCTGTGCGGGCGCGATTCGCCGAGATACTTGCGGCAAGCGGCACGCATAGCACGCAATGGCCCCGTGAGGTTCTCCTCCTTCTCCGGACAGGACTTTAGGGCGTTTGTAAGTTCCCTTCGAATTTCCTGGATGGACTCGTCAACCCAAGGACCATGTTCCATTGCCAAGTCAGCGTGTAGAGCTCGACGGTCCTCCAGAAATGTAACAAGTTGACGAACTATCTCGCGCGAGTCATGAGGCGGATTCCAACTGACGCCGAAAATGGGTGTCGAAATGCCCGTAATGCCACGCGCTATCTCTTTGAACGGAATCCGTCCGCGCTTGCTCATAGCACTGCCTTCCGCACCGTTTACCGTGTTCGAAAGGACTCGTGTAGCGAAGTCTAGCATCATCAAGAGCTATCTGGCTTCTGGAGCACTTCCTCTTGTGTACTCTGTGTACCAATTAGGGCAGGATTTTGTGGCGTTCGGTGCTGTATGTGCGACACGCGGAAAGCTTTAGATTTTCCGCCTCCACGGTTCGGGACCAGGAGGTCGGCGTAAGTTAAGCCACTGGGCAATTGGCAACCCTCAGCGAAGCTATGACCGTAAGGATTGAGTTGTGATTTGAAAGTTGCTTCTCAATTAATTGTTGGGGAGATATGTGTCCCGAGGCTTGTTGCCGCTACTTCGGACTTGCGAAGCTCGTCTAGTTTCCTAATTGCATCCCGCTGGTACTCGTCTATAGCTTTCGCGTAGCTGGGAAGGACACACGTGGTCGAATGACCAAGCATTTGCGCTACAAAGATGTCTGGAACTCCGACTGCAGAGAGTCGGCTCGCGAATGTTGCCCGAAGATAATAAATCGGGAAGTGCGGAATAGATGCCAATCGTAAGGTCGTTGACCAGGTTTTGCGAACACACAAGATGTGATTCCCGGGTCTGTCGAGATTTGGGAAGACATACGCCGAGCACCCTGACCTGAGAAATCTCTTCCATCGAAGCAATTCCCATTTGCACAGTTCGGAGAGTGGAACTGTCCTACGTCCAGCCATTGTTTTTGAATCATGCACTAAAAGCTGAGAATTCTTAAAATCTATGTCTTCCCATTTCAATGAAAGCGCTTCCTTGTTTACGCGCAATCCGGTTTCGGTTAGCAAGATAGTTAAGGCTCTGAGATGGGGAGTGGCCACTGCCAGGATTTTGTTTTGTTCTTCCAAAGTGAGAATGTGGGGACGCCGCCGATGCTTTAGTTCTTCTAGTAGTTGGACTTCTGCAAAAGGATTTCTCGCAATGAGCCGTTGCCGGACAGCCAGCGTCAACATTCGACGCAATACAGAAAGGTTTCTGTTCACCGTGGCAGGCTTAACTCCCGCCGTCAGCCGACGCTGCTTGAATTCTTCTATGCGCGCCACTGATATATCCGATAGTTTTGTGTTCTCTCCGAAGAAATCCTGTAAGTGGGCAACTCCAATCGTATAACCAGCTCTTGTATTAGGATGTGGGACTGACTCTAAAAATTTGTCCGACCAATCCTTCAATCGTGGAGGATTTGAGGAGGGTAGGTTAAATCGACCTTCTGCAACCTCGGCCAACCTAATCGCGAGGATTTTCTGGGCAAGGCGTTTGTTCTGAGTCCCGGTGCTCTCGCGGACCTGCCTTCCGTAAGCCGAGAAACTCATCCACCAGACGCTGCTAGTCCGTCTATGGTAGAGCCCCATTACTGCGCCTTCCTGCCGATGGTAGGGAACGATTCGAGAAAGGGTAGGTCACCGATTAATAAGGGCGATAATCCACCGGAGGAGGCCCCTGGCGCTCCCATCTTGGGAGATACGGTTGTAGTAGGGGTAACCACAAAGCGACCGTTAAAGGCCCTGAAAATCGGGTTGTATGAAATCCCCATTAGATTTAAACGCCGTATCTGATACATGGGCAAGGAGATGGCTTTTCGGCTTTGAGGTGTATGAAACCATTAGTTTTCATACGCCCCGTTTTTCTCCGTCGTCGCCTGCTGCATTGCCCAAACTGAGGTCCCGTATTTCGCTGCCAGTTTCCGCAAACTGAATTTTCCCGTCGCTCTATCTGCTTTCACTTTCGCTAGCTCTGCTGGGTTCAACTGTCGAATCGGTGGCCTTCCAAGCCGCTTGCCTGAGAAACATACCAGGAATGCGCCGAGAGGTTTTGCTCTACGTAGAACCTCAACACCTCTTTTTGGAGTAGGGCCAAGAGCATTGGAATCCGAAGGAGTTTTAATCCTACTTCCTAAACCGCCTATTTCGGCCCAAAACGAGCCAAAACTTGATGGTGTGCTTAATTACAAGATTCACCCGTGGGTGTATCGGTATCTGAAAAAGCACCGCCAACTGGTTTTAAACACCTCGGATTAACCTGCTACCGAACAAGTGACACGGCCAAGTGGAAAATGTAAATCGACTGTCCGGCTGAATCAAAGAGCAGGTCATTTTTGGAATCTGCTGCGGCGCAGGATAGGAGTTTAGTTGCAGGCGGAATCAGAGCCTCGGGAATAGACGGGGAAAAGGAAAGGGAGATCGAACATCTTCAATTTCTTCGAATATTTGAGGAGCCGCCCGTCTGAGGTTAAGAGCAAAATGTGGCCACACTTTTGTCGAAAAGAGACTACGATTCGTCCGTCTGGTTGAGAAATGAGTCTAATCATACCCGGAGCAACTAAAGTCGCTACGGTCATTCCGTCTGTGTCAAAGAGGAGCATTTGTCCGTTATCCCTCTCTAAAACGACGTTCTTTCCCTCCAATGACCACCTCACAGTTTTCACTGTCCCCCCAGCATGAAGAGTTGACACCCTATTTTCCGTAATGCTCCACAACTCGGCTAACCCATTTTTCCTCAACACCACCATTCGGGAGTTGTCCTCTGAAACTTCACAGTCCGCTATGTCTTTAACTTCGAGTCCCTTCAATAGTATGGGATCCTTGGAGCTGAGATCCCAGATGAACCCTCCCCGCGTTCCATTAGACCAGATCACATGCAGATTCTTGTCTTGGAGTTCATCCTCAGTCTTCCTGCTACACGCAAATACGTCCTGATCTTTAGTGGCCTCAGCCGGTTGCAAATCAGATGAGCGCAAAACAAGATGCTTCTGATCGTTGAAACTCACCTCCAAAACATAGGAAACCATAAGGTATTCGCCATCCGTACTTGATGCCAACCATGCGAACCAATAGTTACCAAGCTCAATGTCACGGGCCACTCGATTCACTCCTTTTCGTAGATCCCAAATTCCAATGCGATCATGTCCTCGATGGTCGGAACTTAGAGCGGTGAGTGTTTCTGCTTTCGGTCTTACGTTTATGGCTATTAGATCACCTAGCCCGCCGACAAGTTCTTTTGGACGAGCTTCACCAAGCTGCCACAACCATGGCTTACCAATTGGAGTAATAGTCTGGCCGCCCATATGAAGGACTGTAACTACGCCTTGGCGCAAAACAAAAACCGCTCGATCACAAGTATCGGCGACAAAACTCGGTTCAACTCTGACCGCTGTCATACTCGTGCTTGCAATTGACTTGCCTTCAGGCATTGCCAACAACCGAATTGTTCGAGGGATCGCGGCCATGGCATCGGGACGGAGACCATAGTCAGTAGTGGGCTCATAATGCAAAGCACAATGACCCTGATTGGAGATGATAACTTGCTCGGCATCTTTAATGATTGCATTGAGAGGGCTCTTTTTGTTTTGGTTTAAATCAAGAGAATACGTCTGTCCATGGTCCACATATAACCACAAGTTTCCGGTGAGAGAGGCCGCTGAAACATCGGCTTTAACTTCCGAGATACGCTTGCCGCTCGGAATGTCAAAAACAGAAAAAGATGAAAGCCCCATGTGGTTTTGTCCAGAAGACAGTGGACTTGCGATTAGTCTTTCAGGATCCGTTAAGTGGCGTGCGAACGCTGGTCCGCCAAGGTCCATTAGTAACTCCGGCTGCCAAATTATCGTTCTAGAGAGCAAACCGCCAGCAACTATCGTGATAACAATCGTTGCTGAAATCCCGCGACGAATCCAGAGCAAAGCGACGCTTTTTTGTATCAGCTTTTTGGACTCTTGTGTGCTCAGCAAATCCCTGTCGGCGGAAGCTTGTACAAGCCGGAGTTGCTTTGAACCTAAAGCGGAAGAAAACCCAGCCTGTTGATCACGAAGATGACGACGAAGCAACTCGTCCGCCTTCTCCTGTTGCGACCTGTCATGGATTGTCGCCTCATAAATAATTGAAACCCAATAATCGTGAATTAGGCCAAACTTACCTCCTCCAATCATCACCAGCAATCTAGAGCGCACGAGATGGTCTAGCACGTTTCGCACGAGGCGTTCAATTGTGTTTAAATTATCTTGCTGTGGGCCGACTGCCCGTGCCAATTCGCTAACAGTTTTCGGATCTGCTTTGGCCTGCCGCTCAAAATCGCACATCTGGCGAAGAATCAAGCGTGCCATTTCCTGATCGATGCAGGTTTCGATCGCTATCCCAAGGTACGATTGCAAAAGTCCGTTCGCACCACCGAGTTCCCCGTAATGGCGTGATGTAAAATTTGACGTAAGTGCCGTGCATACGATTTGCAATTCGGGAGGTCTTACTTGGCCCTCTTTTGTGAGATCCGCGACTATAGAATCTATAAGATCACTTGTGGGGCTAAATCCTTCTTGGTTGGCGCACTCTTGTATCACCTCTTTCGCTTCTTCCGGAGTGAAGTTGCGGAGCATCAGTGTGGGGCGCACCTCGACTCCCATCGCCAATCCAAGATCGTAGAGATCAAGGAAGTAATCTTTCCGGATGGCGCAAATAATCTTGCATGGTCGATCGCCCCTAATTACGCCCCCGAATAACGCCCCAATCGCTTCCCTTGCCTCTTTTCCGGGGAACCGGATCAGAATCTCTTCGATTTGGTCCACAATCAGAACTCTGGATTCTGAACCCTGCTTCGAAGCTATCGCGGTTCTGATCACGCGGACCAGATCGGCAATATCTTTAGCGTCGCTGATCTCCGCGCGGGATAGCAAAATCGGAGTAAAGTTGTCGTCTTTTAGCAGACGCTGTACCTCGCTCTGCAATAGGGAAGTTTTGCCGCAACCGACATCGCCGCTGACTACTCCAAACCGAAGGCTTGGGTCCTTGATGCTTGTCACAAGCTGGCGGGCCTGGCGTTTCCGTCCTGTGCCTGGGAGACTGTCCTCTTCCGAGTACGGAGCCAAATTACGGAAAGCGGCGGAACGAGAAGTCTGTGCCCAATTCTCCAGTCGCTTCCGCGCTTGCTCTCCCGCCCTTCGCTTCTGTTTAATCTTGGACAGAACAAAAAATGCTGAAGCAGCGAAAACCGCTGTGGCAATGTAGGCCGATAAGTGCGGATCAGACTTCGTCAGAGTCTTAAATAGAGTCAACGCTGCTCCGTGCACGAATAGGCTGGCGACTATGACCAGGGTGATGTCCAGAAGAGTTCGGAAGTGCGGACGAACAAGAGTAAGAATGCGATCAGAGCCGCTGCTCGGCTCCTGCTGAGCATCTTGAGCACTCGATTTCTGCCTTGAGTTCAGTTTTTCGGTCGCAGACGAAACAGTGAGTAGCTTCGTAGGAGTTGCTGAGTTGCCGACCTCACCCAAGCAGAGACTGAATATATGAATTCGTAGGCCATGCTTAACTTCGGTTTCGCCCAAGTCTTGTAAAGCTCCCGTCCAAGTGCTCACTTGGCCCAAAACATCGGCGGCAGCTTCGGATACCAAGATGTGTCCCGCATCGCCGCAATCCATCACGCGCTGTGCGATGTTGATCCCGCCACCGGATACATTTCGATTCGCATTGATATCCGCGACCCGATACACAGGGCCGGTGTGGATTCCCATGCGGAGCTTGATATTGGGTGCAGTGCCGAGTGCCTTCGTTAATTCTAGGGCGCACCGGACAGGAGCTTCAGGGTCATAAAAAAAGACAAGCGCCATCCCATCGCCAGTTGGCAATCGGATCAACTCGTCTTCAGCTTGTGCTTGCTTGAACGCAGGGGTGTTCCGAATGGCCTCTTGCAAATCACGAAGAACCTGCTGCTGGCGGTCCATGTGAAGCGTAGAGTAGGCGACGATGTCCACAAAGAGGACATGGGCGATCTCAAGTGACTGCTTGGTCGGTTCCTGAGTGTCAGTCAAGGCGTGCCCTTCGTCGCGCTCATCTTAGGTTGCGCTAGTAAGCAAGTCAACGAAGATAAGTTGCCCTGTCGGCGCAAAATGAGAATGTCCGGTTTGTGCAAAGTAGAAATGTCCGCTTCCATGGATGGCCGAGGGCCCCATGGAAACGGAGCGCATCGCTTTGAGCCAACGAGAACGGGACCGATTGAAAGTGTTGCACGATGTGCAGCACAAGCAGCTGACGCAGGTAGCAGCGGCCGAGCGGTTGAAAGTAACCGACCGCCACGTGCGGCGGATGCTGCTCCGCCTGCGCGAGCGCGGGGATGGTGCCCTAGTTCACGGACTACGAGGCCGGCCATCGAACCGCAAGCTGGCGGCCCGCTTCGAGCAGAAGATTCTGGCGTGCCTGCGCCAGCGTTATGCAGATTTCGGTCCCACGTTGGCCGCTGAACACCTGGCCCAGGAAGGGTTTCCAG
>Ga0210409_10007586_pt1 | contig 11162 bp, 6 predicted proteins | sample IncBWH17MmetaG_FD_161649 | JGI IMG/M metagenome (GOLD analysis project Ga0210409, IMG submission 161649) | Forest soil microbial communities from Barre Woods Harvard Forest LTER site, Petersham, Massachusetts, United States - Inc-BW-H-17-M | ecosystem: Environmental > Terrestrial > Soil >...
CACTGATTAAAACGCAAAAGAAACTTCTGAACTCGGTATCGCATGAACTGCGCTCTCCCCTGGCTCGCATTAATATCTCCCTGGCTCTTCTACGAAATCGTTTCCCTGCCGATTCTGACGATCTGTTTCAGCGCCTGGATCGTGATGTTGTGAGAATCGATCTCCTGATGGGACAGCTTTTGACGCTCTCACGCCTGGAAGCCCGGTTTTCGCCTTCGGAGAGAGAGGAGGTGCACTTCGCTCAGCTCGTCGAGGAAGTGGTGGCCGACTGCAACTTCGAAGCACAAGCCCTCGGCAAATCCGTCAGTCTTCAGACAACCGGTTCGATCATTCTCCGGAATGCCGATCCCCACGCCCTTAGGAGCGCTTGCGAAAACATCATTCGCAACGCAGTCCGCTTCACGCGGCCGGGAAGCGATGTCCAGATTGTTCTGGAGATCCATCGAAGCACTTCGGAGCCGCTAGTGTTTCTTTCTGTCCAGGACCAGGGCCCAGGGGTTCCCGAAGATTCGCTCCAGGCAATATTTCAGCCCTTCTATCGAATAAACGGGGAAGGGGAAGCAACGGGAGGGAATGGTCTGGGGCTCGCCATTGCTTCTGAAGCGATTCGAATGCACCGCGGTACGATCCGCGCCGAAAACCTCGAGCCTACGGGCCTCGAAATTGTTGTCCAGTTGCCTGCCGCACAGGACATAGGCGCTCCAGGGGACGAGATCTCAAAGCCCGAGCACAGCACCGCGCTGTAAGGCGCTAGCATCAACGGGCGGAACGGCCATGCGGCTCAGTCTGGGTGAACGGATGGGTTGTGTCGTGTCACGGAGATATTTTCCTGCCAATGTTCCATCGGCTTGAACTGCTTCCTCTTTTCCCAGTGTGGGTAGTTCGCTCTCCAAACAAATCCTCACATGTAACTGATCGTTCCTAACGGCACTACGCTGTTGTCCTCCGCAGAATACAAACTTCGGAGGCATCATGAAGGCCAGAAGATGGCTGCTCGATAAATCCTGTGCTGCATTCTTATTCCTTTTTCGGATGCTCGCAGCGCGCGCACGGATGCATCTGAATATCTCCCAGGGAGATAGCAAATGATCCCCTCTGTCGAAGAAAGCGAAGAGAGAATCTCGCACCCTGGACTTGCACGACCGGCCCGCGTTGCAAGCGGCGCTTCCAAATCAAAGAAAATGTGGGCCGTTTCTCTGGTTGCCATCGCGGTGCTCGGCGTCACCTTTGCGGTGCGATCTGGAAAGCTCAAGCACAAGGGAGATCTGGCCGCTGCCGATGAAGCAAACCATTCCGTCATCATTCACGCGGGCACAGCATATCTAGGCGATATGGGCGTCTATATCAATGCTCTCGGAACGGTAACGCCAATTTCCACGATAAACGTTTTTAGTCAGGTGAGTGGTCAAGTCCTCGCAGTGCATTATGCCGAGGGGCAGATCGTACACAAGGGCGACCCGCTCATCGATATTGATCCGCGTCCCTACCAAGCACAGTTGCAACAAGCAGAGGGTCTACTCGATCACGACCGTGGGGTGCTCAACCAGGCGCAAATTGATCTTGCTCGCTACAAGGAAGCCTTCGCTTCGAACGCTGTTGCAAAGCAGGTTCTCGACGACCAGGAACAGATCGTCATTCAGGACCAAGGAGCCGTCAAATTCGACCTTGGTCAAGTGCAGTATGCAGTAGTCCAGCTTAGCTACTGTCACATCGCAGCCCCCAGTTCCGGGAGGGTTGGTCTGCGGCTCGTCGACTCAGGCAATACGGTTTTCGCGGGGAGCTCGAACGCGCTCGTGGTGATCACTCAACTCCAGCCGATTACCCTTGTCTTCAACGTGGCGGAAGATCATCTCGGAGAGGTTCAAGCGCAACTTCATCAGCACAAACCTCTTGCTGTGGAAGCGTATGACCGGTCTGCCGAAACGAAGCTGGCAACCGGCACCTTGCTGACTGTCGACAACCAAATCGACACGTCGACCGGTACGGTCCGGTTCCGCAGTGAATTCAGCAATAGGGACCTCGCTCTTTTTCCAAACCAGTTCGTCAATGCGCGGTTGTTGGTAAAAACACTCAAAGACTCGGTGCTCATTCCAAGCGCCGCGATTCAGCGCAATGGAACGCAAGCATTTGTGTTTGTTGTTGAGAAGAATGTGGTGTCGGTCAGGAATATCACCGAGCAGAGCACGGACGGCAATACGACTGCAGTGCAAGGTTTGCGTGCGGGAGAAATCGTAGCGCTCTCGAGTTTTGACAAGCTGCAGGAAGGAACGCCGGTGCAAGTCGAACAGTCCGCTCAAAAAACAGCAGTCGACAGGAGAGCCACGTTGTGAGTCCCTCGCGCCCGTTCATTCTTCGGCCTGTGACGACGGCGTTGCTCATGGTGGCGATCCTGGTCGTCGGAGCTGCCGCTTACTTCAAGCTCCCCATCTCGGCATTACCCGAGGTGGAGTATCCGACGATCCAAGTTCGGACTTTTTATCCGGGAGCCAGTCCGGATGTGATGTCGTCCGCTGTCACCGCACCGCTGGAGCGGCAATTTGGACAAATACCCGGTCTGACGCAGATGACTTCCACGAGTTCGGACGGCAGTTCTTCCATCGTTTTGCAGTTTTCGTTAGGTCTGAACATTGATGTGGCCGAACAGGAGGTACAGGCCGCCATCAACTCCGCGCAGAGCTTTTTGCCCACCGACCTTCCCGTACCACCTGTGTATAGCAAATCTAATCCGGCAGACGCGCCTATATTGACGCTGGCCCTCACTTCCAAGACTCTTCCGCTTCCAAAGGTGGAGGATCTGGCAGATTCGCGGCTCGCCCCGAAGATCTCGCAGCTGAGTGGAGTTGGACTGGTGACCATTGGTGGCGGCCAGAAGCCCGCGGTGCGTATTCAGGTAAATCCGGCAACCCTAGCAACCTATGGCATTAGTCTTGAAGATTTGCGGACTGCGCTTGCGAGCACAAGCGCGAATGCCGCGAAGGGAACCATCGATGGAGAAGCGCAGAACTATCAAATCAATTCGAACGACCAACTGCTCGCCGGAGATGACTATCGCGATGTAATCGTTGCCTATAAGAATGGCGCTCCAGTGACGCTTTCAGACGTCTCGAAGATCAGCGACGGCGTCGAGAACGTGCGACTTGCAGGATGGATGAATCAGACCCCCGCGGTGATCCTGAACATCCAACGCCAGCCAGGGGCAAACACAATTGCGGTCGTGAAGAGCATCGAAGATCTCCTCCCTCAGTTACAGGCAAACCTTCCGGCATCGGTAAAGCTGACGGTGTTAACCGATCGGACGACGACGATTCGGGCATCGGTTGCGGATGTGGAGTTCGAGTTGGTCCTCACCATCGGCCTGGTCGTGATGGTCATTTTCATCTTTTTGCGCAATCTCTACGCGACGATCATCCCTGCTATTGCCATTCCCATCTCTCTCGTTGGAGCGCTGGGTGTGATGTATTTATTGGGATATAGCCTGAACAACCTCACCTTGATGGCGCTCACGATCTCGACCGGTTTCGTCGTCGACGATGCGATCGTGATGATCGAAAACATATCGCGTTATCTCGAAGAAGGACTCGGACCGCTCGAGGCTGCACTCAAGGGAGCGGAACAGATTGGCTTCACCATCATCTCACTAACCATCTCGCTTGTTGCGGTCCTGCTCCCGCTGCTTCTTTTGGGAGATATCGTAGGAAGGCTGTTCCGCGAGTTCGCCATCACGCTCGCCGTTACGATCCTTGTCTCTGCGGCCGTCTCGCTCACGCTGACTCCCATGATGGGTGCTCGCCTGCTGCGCCACAAGCCGGAATCGGAGCGAGTGCGATTCTACCGCTGGTCCGAACGAATGTTCGAAGCTCTTATCGCGCGATACAGCCGAACCTTACGGTGGGTTCTGAGCCATCAGACTTCGACGCTCCTGCTAGCGGCCGCGACACTGGTGCTTGCTGTGTTTCTTTACGTTGTCATACCGAAAGGATTGTTCCCGACACAGGATGTAGGGATTATTCAAGGCATTTCGCAAGCTCCTGAATCGATATCGTTCCAGGCCATGTCGCTCAAGCAACAGGAACTGGCGAAAGTCATTCTTCAGGACCCGGCAGTGGCGAGCCTGTCCTCTTTTATTGGCGTAGATGGGACGAATGCCACGCTTAATAGTGGGCGCATCCAGATTAACCTGAGGCCGTTTGCCGAGCGTCGCGTCGACGCGAACGCGGTGATTAACCGACTCGAGACCAAACTGCAGAAAGTGGAAGGCATACATCTCTACCTGCAACCTGTGCAGGACCTGACCGTCGACGACCGCGCCAGCCGTAATCAGTTCCAATACACACTGGAAGATTCCGATCAAGCGGAACTCGACGCGTGGACGGAAAGGATGGTGGGCGAGCTGAGAAAGCAGCGGGAGCTCAGGGATGTCGCTACCGATCAACAACCTCGAGGGCTAGCCGAAAATCTCGTCATCGACCGGCCCACAGCGTCGCGAATGAATATCACTCCGGATCAGATTGACTCGACTCTGTACGACGCGTTCGGTCAGCGCCAGATCAGTACCCTGTACACGCAATTCAACCAGTACCACGTCATCCTTGAAGCATCTCCTGAATTCCAGAGGGATCCGCAAAAACTGCAGGACATTTATCTACAGAATTCTTCTTCGCAAAGCAGTACTGGCCCCAGTTCCACCTCGATCCCAGGCCGGTCGTTTGCCAACAGCGCGACTAGTTCGGTAAGGACGCTTGCGGTTTCTTCCACGAGCGGCATATCGGGGGCACCGCGGTCGGGTCTGTCAGGTTTCGCCGGCACGTCTGTCCTGTCGTCCAACACGCTCGCCACTTCATCGAAGTCTACAAGTTCGGTTCTTTCGACAAGCACGGCGTCCGGCATGTCAGGCGCATCGAGTCAGCCTTCTTCCAACCCTTTTGGAACGGGCGGCTCTTCCGCAACATCGGCTTCAGCGTCGTCGCCGATACCGCTCTCCGCAATCGCGCGCTTTGAAAAGAGATCCAGCCCCTTGACCATTGCGCACCAGGGCCAGTTCCCAGTCGTCACAGTCTCTTTTGATTTGGCGCCAAACACCTCTTTAAGCCAGGGGGTGGCTGCAGTCGAAAAAGTAAAGCGTCGGCTAGGGATGCCTGCCAGTGTACTGGCAAGCTTTCAGGGTACTGCCGAAGCCTACAAAGCAATTGGTTCCAACGAGGCACTGCTGATTCTAGCGGCTCTGGTGGCGGTGTATATCGTGCTTGGGATTCTCTACGAGAGCTTCCTTCATCCGATCACCATTCTCTCGACGCTTCCTTCGGCCGGAGTCGGGGCGTTGCTGGCACTCATGCTCTTCCGGCAAGATCTCGGGATCGTAGCCATCATCGGCATCATCCTGCTGATCGGTATCGTCAAGAAAAACGGCATCATGATCGTCGATTTCGCATTGGAGGCTGAAAGGACTCGCGGCCTCACCTCCACGGAGGCGATCTACGAAGCTTCGCTCCTGCGTTTTCGTCCCATCATGATGACAACTCTGGCGGCGCTCTTTGCGGGACTACCCCTCGCTTTCGGTTCTGGTATCGGCTCGGAACTCCGGCGTCCGCTAGGCATAGCGATGGTGGGTGGTTTGCTTCTTAGCCAGATCTTGACGCTCTTTACGACACCTGTCATCTACATTTTCTTTGACAGGCTGGGAGAACGTTTTGCTTCCCACCGGAGGAGGGCGGCAACGCTTGACGCTGCGGAACTGCCATGAACTTCTCAGCCTCATTCATAAGAAGACCCGTTGCTACCACGCTGCTTGCATTTAGCATCGCGTTGGCAGGCATGATCGCGTTCCAGTTTCTGCCTGTGGCCTCTTTGCCTCTGGTCGATCTTTCAGCGATTCAGGTTTCAGCCGCACTCCCTGGCGCGAGTCCCGAGAATATGGCGTCCTCCGTGGCGACTCCGCTCGAAAAGCAGTTCAGTCATATCGCTGGCATCACGTCAATGAGTTCCAAGAACTCACTTGGCGTCACGTCGATCAGACTGACGTTCGATATGAGCAGAGACGTCGATGGCGCCGCGCGCGATGTAGAAGCTGCAATCAACGCTGCTCGCAGCTATCTGCCCTCAAACCTTCCCGCGAATCCAACCTACCGCAAGATTGATTCCGCCCGTGCGCCTGTGCTCGTACTCAATCTGGCTTCAAAGACAGCCTCTTCAGGCGTCCTCTATGACAGTGCATCCTCCATCATCCAGCAAAAAATCTCTCAAGTCAGCGGCGTTGGCCAAGTAACGATTCTTGGCGGGTCCTTACCCGCTGTGCGTGTCGATCTGAACCTGCAACAGCTTAGTCATTATGGTCTCGGTTTTCAGGATGTGGCTGGAGTGATCAGCGCTCAAAATGCGAATCGTCCAAAAGGTCAGATTTCCGATGAGGACACCATCGCCGACATTACGGCAAACGATCAAATATCGAAAGCTCGCGACTATGCGCCCCTCGTGATTGGATCGAAGAATAATTCTGTTGTGAGGCTTCGGGATATTGCGACGATCACCGACTCGGTGGAGAACGTTCGCTCGGTGGCTTACGTTAACGGCAAGGAGTCGGTCAGCCTCCTCGTCTATTGTTCGCCTGGGGCCAACGTCATCAGTACAGTCGATGAGATCAAGCGCCAACTGCCGTCCATTCGGTCTTCCATCCCTTCGAACCAGCAGCTTCTGGTCACAGGAGATCTTACGACCACAATCCGTGCGTCGGTTAAGGACGTAGAAGCGGCGCTGGTTCTGTCAATCGGCTTAGTAATCTTTGTCGTCTTCCTCTTCCTGCGCAACGCGCGGGCCACGCTGATCCCCGGGGTCGCAGTAACAGTATCGGTGATAGGGACATTTGCGGTGATGTACCTCTGTGGCTACACGCTCGACAATTTGTCACTCATGGCGCTCGCCATCTCCACGGGGTTTGTCGTGGATGACGCAATTGTTGTCATGGAGAACACGGTTCGGCTCATGGAGGTGGGCGTTCCGCCGATGGCGGCGGCTCTGAGGGGTTCTGAGGAAACTGGACCTACGGTCTTATCCATGAGCCTGTCGCTCATCGCCGCCTTCATTCCGATTTTGTTCATGGGAGGAATTCCCGGGCGGCTCTTTCATGAGTTTGCAGTCACTCTCGCGGTGTCGATTGCAATCTCGATGATTGTGTCACTCACGCTAACGCCCATGATGTGCGCCTACGTTCTTCGACCGCAAAGGGGAGTAACGCATGGACGTCTCTATCAGTTCAGTGAGCGCCTTTTCGATCGTCTATTGTCTGGGTATCGCCAAAGCTTGACGTGGGTGCTGAAGCATCCCGTCCCAGTCGTGCTCGTCTTCCTCGGGACGCTAGCGCTCAACGCTGTTTTGATGGGACATGTCACAAAGGGCTTCTTCCCGATACAGGATACCGGCTCACTTCTCGGCGGGTTTCAGGGACCGCAGGATGCTTCCTTCCATGCGATGCAGTCCGCCTTGATCTCCATTGAAAAGGTGATCCAGGCCGATCCGGCCGTGGACGTCGTCACCGGATTTACGGGAAGTACCTCTGGCCCCGGGAGCGAAGACGGAAGCAACTCAGGATTTCTTTTTATTACGCTGAAACCGTTAGCACAAAGGAAATTGAGCGCTCCCGAAGTGCTTGATCGCATGCGCCCAAAGCTGGACGCAATTCCTGGAGCTTCGACTCTGCTTAAGCCGTTCCAGGATATTCCGTCCGTTGGGAAGAGCAGCAACACCAGCTATCAATATGAACTGTCGTCCGACAATGTGGCCGACCTGAATACATGGGGCCCGGTCCTTTACCAGGAGATGGAAAAATTACCTGAAATCAAGGATGTCAACATCGATCAGCAAAACGGAGGGCTGCAGGCCGCGCTCAACTATGACCGTCGCACGGCTGCCCGTTTGGGCATCACGCCGCAGCTCATCGATCAATCGCTCTATGGAGCATTTGGGCAGGCGCAAGTTTCCACGATTTACACGTCGCTGAACCAGTATCACGTCGTTATGGAGGCAGCACCGCAATATGCGCAAAGCCCCTTGGGGATGAAATCGATCTACGTCCATCCCTCCGGTGGAAACACCGTTCCTCTGGACGCCTTCGTGCAAACAGCAAATTCGACTTCTCCTCTTCTGGTCAATCACGACGGACTCTTTCCCGCAGTGACGGTGTCTTTCAATCTGACACATGGAGTCCCCCTTGAACAGGCCACTATCGCCATCGAAAAGCTGCAGCAGAGGCTGGCGATGCCTCGAACTGTCCGTGGTAGCTTTGCCGGCACCGCCGGAGATTTCAAGAAGTCGCTCATCGACCAGATCGTACTGGTCGTGATGGCATTGTTTGCGGTCTACATCGTGTTGGGCGTCTTGTATGAAAGTCTGGTACACCCCATCACGATTCTTTCCACTCTGCCGCCTGCGAGTGTCGGAGCCGTCCTTGCCCTCCTTGTTTTCAAGAGCGAACTGGACGTGATCTCCATCATCGGCATCGTGCTGCTCATCGGAATTGTGAAAAAGAACGCAATCATGATGATCGATTTCGCGCTCCTGGCGGAGCGAATGGAAGGGAAGAACTCAACGGATGCCATATTCGAAGCTTGTCTGCTGCGGTTTCGGCCCATCCTGATGACCACGATGGCCGCTCTTTTCGGCGCTCTTCCGCTCGCGCTGGGTCATGGAACCGGATCTGAACTTCGGCGCCCTTTGGGGATCGCCGTTGCAGGCGGCCTAGTCGTTAGCCAGATACTCACTCTGTACACAACGCCCGTGATTTATTTAATCCTGGATCGGCTCCGACTGTGGCACCGCAGCAGCGGCGGTGATCTCGCTGAATTGGTCGCGCAGAAAGGCACAATCTGATGAAACTGTTCTTACAAGGCTGCTTCTCGCCTGGAGGCAGGGAAGAAGTGACCTGGCCGAGCCGCGTAGCGACATTTGCATTCCTGGTTTTCTCTCTTCTTGGAGTGCTGGGATGCAACGTTGGTCCAAGATATTTGCGCCCGGCAGTTCCAGTTCCGTCGGTTTTCAAAGAGTCGGGGCCTCAGCAAGCGCCGGATGGCACCGTCTGGAAGCCCGCCCAACCGCAAGATGCGATGCTGCGTGGGAAATGGTGGGAGATCTATCAGGAACCTGAATTGAACTCGCTCGAAGAGAAATTGAATATCTCGAACCAGAACATTGCCCGCGCATTTGAAGATTTCATGGCCGCGCGAGCTCAAGTCCAGCAGGCGCGATCCGCCTACTATCCAACCGTTAGTGTTGGGCCGTCATACGCGCGCAACCGAGCCTCTCAATCACAAACGAGCGCCCAAGTCTCTTCGAAAGGCAATCCGAACAGTAATACGTTCAATCTTCCATTCGACGTCGCTTGGGAGCCGGATCTCTGGGGCCGGGTGCGCAACACTGTCCGTCAATCCGCCAACGCGGCGCAGGTGAGCGCCGCGGACCTTGAAAATCAGAAGCTGACCGAACAGGCAAATCTCGCAGTTTTCTTTTTCGAACTGCGCGGCCAGGATGCTCTGGAAGATCTTTTCCAGAAGACAGTAGAAATAGATCGTCAGTCGCTCGAACTCACTCGCGTCTTGTACAAGACGGGCCTCGATAACGATGAAGCGGTCGCCCAGGCCGAGATCACTCTAAAGAGTTCCCAGGCAGCGGCTACAAACGCCGGTATCGCTCGCGCCCAGTTTGAGCACGCAATCGCGCTAATGGTCGGAGAGCCCGCTTCTACTTTTTCCGTCCCAGTTCGCGCATCGACGACACAGGTGCCGGACATCCCGTTTGGTCTGCCATCCGATCTGCTCGAAAGGCGTCCGGACATCGCGTCTGCAGAACGAACAATGGCGGAAGCAAACGCACTCATCGGCGTTCAAAAGGCGGCCTACTATCCCACTCTAAGCATCACTGGCACGGCAGGATTTGCAGCGTCAACGTTCTCAAAATGGCTGACTTCTCCGAGCCGTTACTGGTCTTTTGGACCGACAGCGTCGGAAACCGTATTCGATGGCGGCCTAAGAAGATCGACGATGGCGCAGTTCACGGCGCTCTACAATGCTGACGTTGCGAATTATAAGGAGGTGGTCTTAGCCGCATTCCAACAGACCGAGGACAACCTCGCCGCCTTGCACCTGCTTACCAAGGAGATCGAGCAGGAGCAAGAGACGGTCGCGTCCGCACAACGCTTTGTCGATGTCGCGTCGGTGCGTTACAAAACGGGGCTTGATCCTTATTTGAACGTCTTTACGGCACAAGCAATCTTGCTCGCAAATCAACAGACGGTGATCACGCTCCGGGTACAACAGATGACGAGCAGCGTGCAGTTGATCGAATCTTTGGGTGGTGGGTGGGACGTCGCCCAACTCCCCACCGAATGGCAAGTCCAGGCGAAACGACCGTGATCGGCCGTCACTATGACCTTTCCACTGCGGCGAATCGAAAGGAAACCATGGTGAACTGGCATAACTACATTGCCTGCTTCTTGGCGGGAATGTTTCTCGCTAATTTCGTGCCTCATTTCGTCCATGGGATTTCAGGTGACCGTTTCCCGACACCATTCGCGCACCCTCCTGGAAAAGGGTTGTCATCGTCAACCGGAAACGTCGTTTGGGCACTGTTCAATCTGGTCGTCGGTTACGTGTTGTTTCGTCTCGGGGAAATTACGAGCGGAGACGACCTAGCCGAATTCGATCACAATCCGACGCACACCGCCCTCTGAGCTCCGCGATTAGAACCCATCTCATAAATGCCTCAGCAGAATCAGGCAGCAGGCAAGGTGAAGCATTCCCAGAAAGTTTTCAGCGTGACGCTCATACCGCACGACCAGGCGCCGAAAATTCTGCAACCAGGCAAATAATCTTTCGACTTTCCAGCGCCGACGGTATCGCCTCAAACAACGTTCGTCTTGTGTTTTGATTCTTCGGTTGCTGCGGTGCGGGGCAACTACTTCAATGCCATAATTTCTGAGCTGGGCGTCAAGATTGTCTGAATCGTACGCGTTGTCGCCAATCAAGTGCCCGGGCGCATCGGGAATCACCATCTGAACTAAAGTGGAAGTAGCCAGCTTCACCTCATGCGGCGTGGCGCTTTCGATGCAAATGGACACTGGAAGACCATGGCGATCTGCCACGGCCATGATCTTGGTTCCTTTGCCGCGTTTGGTTTTT
>Ga0210409_10007587_pt1 | contig 11162 bp, 8 predicted proteins | sample IncBWH17MmetaG_FD_161649 | JGI IMG/M metagenome (GOLD analysis project Ga0210409, IMG submission 161649) | Forest soil microbial communities from Barre Woods Harvard Forest LTER site, Petersham, Massachusetts, United States - Inc-BW-H-17-M | ecosystem: Environmental > Terrestrial > Soil >...
ATCTGGGGCTATTATTGGGGCGAATTAGCGCTATTGCCGGTTGAACAATTGGCGCAGCACATCATTCATCGGCTGGCTGTCCTGCTGGGCCTGGGATGGCGGCGGCGGATCGCTCTGGACCTGCGGCGGGGCCGCGGGTTGCTGCGGTTGCTGTTGCGGGACAAGCGATCCTGCCTGCGAGCCAGGCGGCGGGATGCCGCGGCCGCGGGTGCCGGTGCCTCCGCTACCACTTCCGCCCAGACCCTGCTGGAACAAATTCCCCAAGGTCTCTCCGAGCTTGCCGCCGAGCGGATCGGACGGTGCCGCGCCGGAGGTGGTGCCGTTGGCCGAATTGTTGCCGGGCTGGCCGCCGATCGATCCGCCGAGACCGCCCAGCAATCCGCTCAAGCCGGCGCCGCCAGATCCCAACAGTCCCGCTCCCATCTGTTTGAGCTTGGCATAGGCGGCATCGGGATTGTCGAGGATGCCCTGCATGTCCGGATAGATGCGCGGCGCGGTCCACGAGCCGTCGATCATCACGGGGATGCCGAAGCCTACCGGATCGGAGGCGCGGCCCTGGCCCTGCGTGGTCAACACGAGCTTCGGCTCGACTCGGAACGCCAGCAATTTGGTGCCGAGATCGATGGTGCCGGCGCCGGTCATGCGCACCAGGGGGCCGACCAGATTGAGATCGGTGGTCTGCGCCTGGCCTCGCTCGATCCGGAACGACGCCGATAGCTGGCTGAGATCGGTGTTCTGATCCTTGCTCTCCTGCCACCCGGACAAGGTGTTCGATGTCAGCGATCGGATCATCTGGGCGATGTTGAGGTCCTTGATCGCGCCGTCCTGGAAATTGACGAACGAGGTGCCGCTCATGTTCGACATGATCGCGCGCTGGCTCGGACCGTTCGAGCGCACCGCGATCTTCGCCTGCATCTTCCCGTCAATCTTGTCGAAATCGGCGAGGCTGCTTAACAGCGGCAGCGCGCGCACCCCGATAAGATCGGCGTGCATCGCGTAGGTCTGGTCGCTCTTCGACGCATCGATGATGGCTTCGCCGCTGAGCTGGCCGCCATAGGCGCCGAGATTGGAGATCGCGGCCTTCAGCACGCCGCCCGCAAGCGCAAGATCGACCGCGGCCGGCGCGAAATGCGCTTCGCCGACATTGAGTTCGGCCGCGGAAATCCTGACCTGGGCATCGACATAGTTCAGCCCGTTCAGATTGATCGGCATGTTGCTCCAGGCCTGTGAGGCCGGCGAGGCCTGCGCCTTCGGCACCGACGCATCGAGCCGCTGGAAATCGAGGTCGAGTTTCACCAGCGGCTTGGAGGCGATATCGATCGACGCCCATCCGTTGAACGCGCCGTCGCCGACCGTGCCGGTGAGCCCGTTGATCATCACGACCGAACCGTTGAGCCGGACCTCGGCCTTGCCGGACAGCGGCGCTTGCAGCATGCCAGGGGCGTCAAGCGCAAAATCGACCGGAATGTTCTGCCGTTCGACCGGCGCGGCGGGCACCGCCGCCTTGATATCGAATTTGAGCGCCTGCTCGCCGGCGTGCGCATTGCCGCGCAGGCCGATCTTGCGATCGGCGCCGATCGCGGCGGTGGCGTTGATGCCGTCGATGCGATTTTCGACGCGGTCGCGAAGATTGGAGAGAACCACCGCGCCGTCGGTGATGGTGACGCGGTCGATCGCAAGTCCTTCCATATCGCCCGAGAACACCGCCGGTTTGGAGGTAGCCGCATTGTCACGGATGCGATCGCGCAACAGCGGCACGAACAGCACGGGCCGGGTGATGGTGAGTTCCGAGATTTGCGGATGGCCCGACCACGCGCTCGACAACGTCATCTCGGCCTGCACGCTTTCGATGGTCAGCCGGTTGGAAGTGTCGCGGTCCTTCGGGTCCTTCAGCGTGATCTCGCTCAAGGTCACTTTGAGCTGTGGCCACAGGCTGATCTTGGTGTTGCCCGCGATCGCAAGCCGGTATCCGGTCGCGCGCTCGACCTGCTCCTGGATCGCCGAGGTCAGGAATCCCGACGGAATCCCGACGACCAAAAGCAGCAGGACAACGATGACGAGGACGGCGGCGACAGTCGCGCCGGTGATTTTCAATGCTCTCATGTCGACGTTCCAACCCGGGCAAACGGCATATAGAGTCCGGCTGGGCGCGATGATGAGGCCGAGCCGGCACTTTGAGCTTATCCCGGAATGAGGGGATCGCTCAAAACCGCTCAAAAATAATCAGGGGGAGCTGTAAAGATATGTGACTTATGACACACTTCCCCCCTAGCGATTTCCTGTAAATGCGCATTTGGACGTTTGGGAAGGCATTGCCATGAGCAAACAGGCCGAATTTGCGGTCATCTTGAAGATGAATCCGATGTTTGCGGACTTAGGGTCCGACGAACTGCAACGGATCTCCAATCTTTGCCACACCCAGCATTTGGGGCTCGGCGAAGTCTTGTTCCAGAAGGGCGATCCGGGCGACGCCCTGTTCGGGGTCCGCCGCGGCCAGATCCGGATCGAGACCGGCGCGCCCGACGGCAGCCGCCTGACCCTGAACTTCATGGGTCCCGGCGATCTGTTCGGCGAGGTCGCGGTGCTCGACGGCCAGAGCCGCACGGCGGATGCGACCGCCGGCGAGCCGACCGAATTGTTCGTGCTGCGCCGCGAGGATTTTTTGGGTCATCTCGAGCGCGAGCCGAAGGTCGCGATCAAGATCATCATGCTGCTGTGCCAGCGCATCCGCTGGCAGAGCGAGCGGATGGAGGAATCGGTGTTGCAGCCGCTGCCGATCCGCCTGGCGCGCCGGCTCTGCGCGCTCGCCGCCGATTTCGGCTCCGAGGTGCACATCTCGCAGGAACAGCTTGGGGTGTTCGTCGGCGCTGCGCGCGAAAGCGTCAACCGTCAGCTCCAGACCTGGCGCAAGGACGGCATCCTGGACCTCCAGCGCGGCCGCATCCTGCTGCAGAATTTGAACCGGCTGACGTCGATCGCGAGGAACGAGTAGGGGGTTACTCCCCGATCGGCAACCTTCGTCGACGCACGCGATCCCGATCCACGACGATGATGCTGCGAGTGATGTCCGCCTCATTTAGGGTAGCAAGAATCTCACCCAATCGAGCGCGCACCTCTGTTTCGGACCAGTTGCCATTGCGGAACAGGATCAAGCTTGGCTCACTGGCGCGTGCGATTGCGAGCAGGCGCGGATAGTCGAGGTCCGCGGTTACGACGGTCCGCGCCTCGTGCTTCGCCCGAGCCATGATTTCACTGTCGGTTGCGGAGTGAAGCCCCAAACCGGCAGCATGCACAGCGTCGTGCCCTCGATCGGCGAGCCACGTCCCAGAGCCGGCGATAGTGGCATGTCAATCAGAAATCTCACTTGGCGGAAACGGAGGGCGGCAATTCGACCGTCTCGTCTTCGGCGAGGAAAGCCGCGTAGCGCAGTGCTTCGTCGATGTCGTCGGATTCGAGGTAGGGATAGGTCTTCAAGATGGTGTCGCGTGTTTCGCCGGCGGCCATCAGGCCAAGCAGGCGCGCTACCGGAAACCGAAGCCCGCGAATACAGGGCTTGCCAGTGCAGACCGCAGGATCAATCGTGATGCGTGTGAAAACCATGACAGCAGAATAGCTCGCTGCGACAAATCTTGCCAGCGCATCGTGCGGTGGGACACCCCTCCCAGCGTAACGAATCAGTGGGACATGGTCGGCCGCCGCTATTCCGCAGCCGGCGCGATGGCGGGGGGCACGGGCGGCGACTGGGCGGGGGGTGCCGGTAGCGCCTTGGGATGCTCGTCGTCGTGGCCGGCATCGCCGGTGGAGACGATCATCCGTCTGCCGAAACGCCAGATCAGCGAGCCGACATCGTCCATCACCATGAACATCGCCGGCACGAACACCAGCGACAGGATGGTCGAGAACACCAGGCCGCCGATCACCGCGAGCGCCATCGGCGAGCGGAATTCGCCGCCGTCGCCGACCGCGAACGCCGACGGCATCATGCCGGCCGCCATCGCGATCGTGGTCATGACGATCGGGCGGGCCCGCTTCATGCCGGCGTCGATCATCGCTTCGTCTCGCGGCTTGCCGGCGTGAATCGACTCGATCGCGAACTCCACCAGCATGATCGCGTTCTTGGTGACGATGCCCATCAGCATCAGGATGCCGATCCACACCGGGATGGTGAGCTGCTTGCCGGTCAGGAGCAGCGCGCCAATGGCGCCGCCGATCGAGAGCGGCAGCGAGAACAGGATCGTGATCGGCTGCAGGAAGGTGCCGAACAACAGCACCAGCACGGCGTAGACCATCATCAAGCCCGTGATCATCGCGGTGGCAAAGCCATTCGACAATTCCTTCTGGCTTTCGGCGTCGCCTCCCTCGCTGACGGTTACGCCCTTGGGCAGGCCCTTCATGACCGGCAGTTCGTTGATTTTTTTCATCGCCTGGCCGGACGCGGCGAGGCCAGCCAGGTCGGCAGCGACGGTGGCCTGCCGCTGGCGGTCGAAGCGATTGATGCTGGTCGGACCCTGGTCGAGCCTGATGTCGGCGATCACCGAGAGTGGCACGCCGCCTTTTTCGCCGTGCTCGCCGAGCGGCACGCGCAATTGTTGCAGCGTCTTGAGGTCGCCGCGCGCGGTGTCTTCGAGCTGGACCCGGATCGGCACCAGCCGGCCGCCGGCATCGAACTTGGCAAGCGCCGGGCCGACGTCGCCGATGGTGGCGACGCGGATGGTCTGCGACAGGCTTTCGGTCGAGACGCCCAGCCGCGCCGCGAGATCGGCGCGCGGCCGGATCCGCAGCTCGGGCCGGTCGAGCGTGGTTTCCGGGGTGACGTTGGCGACCAGCGGAATCCGCTTCATCTGCGTCGCGAGTTCGCTGGCAACGTTGTTGACGATGTTGCTGTCGTCGCCGGTGACGATCAGCGAGATCGCGCGATGGCCGTTTTCGTCGAGGAACCAGAACCGGATGTCGGGGAGGTCATCGAGCTCGTTGCTGATCGAAAGCTCGAGCTCGCGCTGGGTGATATTGCGCTCGGTCTTCGGCGTGTAGTTGATGATCAGCGAGGCGCGCCGGACTTCCTCCGGGCCCTGCGGCACGCGGCCGCCGTCGACAAACACGCTTCGCACCTCCGGCCGCTTGCGCAGGCGTGCGACGATATCCTCGGTCACCTTTTCGGTGTAGGCGAGCTGGGTGCCGGGCGGCAGCTCCAGCGCGAGCAGCGAGTGCGCGGAGTCCTCCGCCGGCAGGAAGCCCTGCGGCAGCAACGTGATGCTCCAGATCGACGCGGCGAAGATGCCGAGCCCGATCAGCACCGTGATGAAGTAATGCTTCACCGACCAGGTGACGACGCGGTTGTAGGCCATCAGCACGCGCCCCGGCGGCGGCTCGTCGTGGGTGTGAGGTTTGAGGAAATAGGCCGCCAGCATCGGCGTGACCATGCGCGCGGCGAGCAGCGAGAAGAATACCTGCACCGACACCGTGATGCCGAACTGCTTGAAGAACTGCCCGGCGATGCCGGACATGAAGCTCGCGGGCGTGAAGATCGCGATGATCGTGAGCGAGATGGCGATGACGGCAAGGCCGATTTCGTCGGCGGCCTCCAGCGCCGCGCGGTAGGGCGATTTGCCCATCCGCATATGGCGCACGATGTTCTCGATTTCGACGATGGCGTCGTCGACCAGGATGCCGGTCGACAGCGTGATGGCGAGGAAGCTGACTAGGTTCAGCGAGAAGCCGAGGATATCCATCGCCCAGAAGGCCGGGAAGATCGACAGCGGCAGCGAGATCGCGGCGATGATGGTGGCGCGGATGTCGCGCAGGAACAACAGCACGATGACGACGGCGAGAAATGCGCCTTCGAACAAGGTCGAAATCGCGGCCTCGTAGTTACCCTTGGTGAAATCCACCGACGTGTCGATCTTCTTGAGGTCGACGTCGGGGTGGGCGATCTTGAGCTCATCGATGCGCTTCTGCACCGCGGCGGCAACAACCACGTCGCTGGCGCCGCTGGCGCGCTTGATGCCGAGCGCGACCACCGGCTCACCGTTGTAGCGGGCAAAGGTGCGGCGGTCGGCAATGGAGTCGGTGACGGCGGAGAGATCATCGAGCCTGACTTCACCGCCGCCGAACAGCGGGATCATGGTTCCGGCGAGGTCAGTCAGCGTCTTGGCGCCGGCGAGCGTGCGGATCGCCTGATCGTTCTTGCCGATCTCGGCCCGCCCGCCGGCAAGATCGACATTGGTGCCGCGCAGGCTTTGGCTGACATTGACCGCGGTCAGCCCCGCGGCCTGCAGCCGGTCGTGATCGAGCGAGACTTGGATCTCGCGCTCGACACCGCCGATGCGCTCGACCTGAGCGACGCCGCGCACGCCCTGCAGCGCGCGTTTGACGACGTCGTCGACGAAGTATGACAACTGTTCCGGCGTCTTGCCGGGCGAGATCGCCGCATAGGTGACGATCGGCAGGCCGATCACGTCGACGCGCTGGATCAGCGGCTCGTTGACGTTTTGCGGCAGGTTGGCGCGCACCCTGGTGACGGCGTCCTTGATGTCGTTCAGCGCGCGATCGGTGTTGGTCTCGAGCGCGAACTGGATCGTCGTCACCGACAACCCGTCGGTGATCGAGGACGTGATGTGCCGCACGCCCTCGACGCCGGAGACGCCGTCTTCGATGATCTTGGTGACCTGGGATTCAAGCTCTGCGGGAGCAGCGCCGAATTGTGCCACCGCAACCGAGATCACCGGGATGTCGGCGTTGGGCAAATGGGTCACCGCGAGCTTGGTGAAGCTCAGCCAGCCGAGCACCAGCAGAATGATCGAGAAAAGGACGGGAGGAAGCGGATTGCGGATCGCCCATGCCGAGATATTGATTGCCATCAGCGTGCCCGTCGATCGAGTTCATCGGGGAACATGGTCTGGACCTGGTCACCATCATGCAGCGAAGAGCCGGCATCGGCCACAACGGTCTCGCCGACGTCGAGGCCCTCGAGGATTTCCGTGTTGGTGTCGGACACCAGGCCAACCCGCACCTTCCGCGTCTCGACGGTGTTTCCTTTGACCACTTGAACGGTGAGATGGTCAATGGCGGTGCGCGGAACGGCGACGTTGCAGCTGCGCTTGGCGTCGATTGAGGCGCGGGCAAACATCCCGACCCTGAGCGACGGGTTGTTGATCAGCGAGATGCGGACATGGCCGAGTTGGGTGGTGCGATCAATCTGCGGCGAAACCAGTCGCACGCGGCCGGCTACGTCCGGTGCATCATCCCGGCTGATGCGTGCAGTGGCGCCCGGATTGAGCTTGAGCATGTGGACCGCCGGTACTTCGGCATCGAGCTCGATCTCGTTGTTGACGGAAATGCGGAACATCGGCCCTGCTTGGGGCGAAGCCGGCGCGCCGACAATGGTCTTGACCTCGGTGACGAGGCCCGCTGCGGGCGCGCGTAGCGATACCGGTGCCTGGTTCGACCTTTGCTGGCCTCCCGGTTGCTGCGGCGGCGCGCTCAGGCGCGCCAGTTCCTGGTTGTCGGTGACCATGTCGCCCTCGCGGACGAACAGGTCGGTGACCTTGGAGCCTTCCTGATCGGCGCCGACCACGGCTTCGCGGCGCGGCACCACGAATCCGGTGACCCGCACCAGGTCCGAGAAACACGCATTGGTCGCCTTGGTCACGACCACCAGGGCCTGACCGGGTGTCTCCTTTTCCTCGGGACGCGAGCGATGCTCGAACCAATAATAGGCGACGCCTGCGGCAGCGAAGAAAACCACGCCCAGCGCAGGCTTGAGGTACTCGGAGAGGTTCATCGCCGGATCAATCCAGACCTTATGTCTTTAAGATCGTCATTGCGAGCGAAGCGAAGCAATCCAGTTATCCGAAGGGCAAGCCTGGATTGCTTCGTCGCTTCGCTCCTCGCAATGACGTGAAAAGCGTCCCGCAGGATTGCGGGACGCGTGATAGCGGCAAGACTTTACGCGGCGTCACGACCGGGTACGAGAAGGTCTATTTGGACGCCGTGGTCTTGTTTTCCATGTTCACGACCTGCACGCGGCGATTGACTTCCGCCATCGGCTGGTTCGGATCCTTGAGCTTGCTCTTGCCGTATCCGACGGTCACGAGGTCGGCAGCGCCGATGCCGTACTTGTCAATCAGATAGCGCTTGATCGAATCGGCGCGCCGTTCCGAGAGATCCTGATTGTAGCTGTCGCCGCCGGCGGCGTCGGTGTGCCCGGCAACCACGAAGGTCGAGCCCTTCAGGTCGGGATTGGTCAAAGCCCGTCCCAGCGCCTGTACTGCCGGGAGCGATTTCTGGCTGATATCGGCCGAGTTGTAATCGAAGGTGATTTCCAGATCGATATTCGGCTTGTCCTTGGCAATGGTGGCGATTTCCTCGCGCTCGGTGCTCGAGAGCGAGCGCGTGGTGCGGCCGCGGATGGTGGAGACGAACTTGGTCTCCGCGGCGGTCGCCGCCGGATCTTCCTGCGGACCAACCGACAGGCCCCGGGTCAGCGGCTTCTTGGCCGGCGCCAGGGCCTTGATGATCTGATCCTCGGTGACGTCGTCGGCGGCGAGTGCCTTGCCGATGCCAAAGGAAAATACGGCACCGACCATTGCGATCGAGAGGATCGCGGTAAGAGTTCTTCCAGCCATTCTTGACATTGCAAGTCCCTCCTGCGCTGCCCGCGCGTTCAAAATCAATATCGAAATGGCCGCGAGGCTAGCCCGGTCGCGGCGTCTTCCCGTTTGTCTTTGGCCGCCGCCCTGGGGTTCGAGGGCCAGGCCGTCCTACAACTCAAATAAACGTCAACGCACCCCGTAACTTGCGAACTCCTGGACGATATTCGGATCCATCGCCTTGGCGTTGGATATATCCAAATTGCCCTCGGAAATCGAGCCATTCCGCTGCTTGGCGAGGCCGCGCCCGTAGAGCGAGGAGGTCAGCCTCGGATTGATCTTCAGGGCGGCGTCAAAATCGATGATCGCGTTTCTGGTCGCCCCAGCCTTCAGGTTAACCAGGCCGCGGCTGTCCAGCGCATCAACGAAGTTCGGGCGCAGCCGAAGAGCCTCGTTGCAATCCTTGAGCGCCGCCTGGAGGTCGCCGACCACGGTCCGGGCCCAGCAGCGGTTGTTGAGGGCTTCCACATCGCGCGGGTTGAGCCGGATGGTGTCGTCAAAATCCCTGATCGCGAGGCTGTAGGCGCCCTTGCTGGCATAGACCTGGCCGCGCCGATAAAGCGCGCCGCCATCGTCGGGATTGTCGGCGATCTTGGCGGTCAGGCTCTTGATGGTCGGGTCGTCGGCTAGCGCAAGCTGGGTCGAATTGCTGTTATTCGCAGGCTGTTCGATCGGCGGCGGGGACACCGTCTCGACCGGCGGCTTGGGCGGAGGAATATCGGCCAAGGGCGGCGGTGTCGGCGGGTTGTAGCGCGGCGCCGGCGGGGGCTGGAGCGGCGGCGGCTGCGCCGGCTCCGGGAGCGGCGGCGGAAGCGTCGCAACCGTCGAATTGGGTGGGCGCGGCCCACCACCGCCCGAGCCCGGGATAAAGGAAAAATCCTCGGCCAAAGAGGACGAAATCCAGGGGACCTGCTCGCTGCGCGAGGCGCGGGTGACGCCGACCCGGGTCCGGTTCAGCGTCTCTTCCGCCATCAGGTCGGGAACACGGATTTCCTTGAGCAATTCCTGCACGAACAGGCTGTGGTCGCCGCCATTGTCGGAGATTACCGAAGACAGCGCGGCCGAATACATCACGAGCGTTCCGTTCGGCGCGATCACGGGCGCAAGGCCGGCCGAAAAGCTGCGGAACCGGCGCTCGAAGGGGTTGCGGCGGGAGGCATCGATCAGGGCGATCTTGACGCCGGCGCCGCGGTTGTTGATCTCGCCCAGGATGGTTTCCAGGCTGAACCCGTCACGCCGGACGTCGGCCTCGGTCCAGATCTGGGCGTCGACCGGGATCATGTAGCTCTGCCGGCTGGACTGGACGCCAAAGCCCGAGAAGAACAGCAGCGCGACCGAACCCGGCTTGATCTTTCCGTACAGCTTGTCGAAGGCGCGGTGCATCTGGTCGCCGGTGAGGTTTTCGCCGACGTCGACACTGAATCCGTCACGCTTGAGCTCGTCGGCAACATCGCGGGCGTCGTTGATCGGCTCCTTGAGCGGCGCGTCGGCGTCCGGGTATTTCGAGTTACCGATCACAAGGGCGTAGCGATCCCCCACTGCAAATGAGGGGGCAGTCGACGTGACCGAAAAAATCAACGTCAGCAGCAGTGCAAGGCGGGTTTTCATTCTACGGCGGTCCAGCAGCCCAATAGGCGCCGATTCCAGCTTGCGCCTCGGCGACCTTACTCTACGGAGACCGCATTATCAAACCGGCCTTGCGCAGCGTCAACCGCTTGCGGCATAGCGATTATCGCGACAATTGACCGCGATGCGGCCTGCTCGTTTGCAGGGAATAAATTGCGCAAGATAGTCGGGCCGCGTTGGTCCCGTGGCCGGCCGGCCGGTTCCCCTCAGCGCGCCTGCAATAGGTAATGTGATAAGCCTCACATTACAGGAACGATGGCGTCATACGGCTGATATGCGGCGCGCGCGTTTGACCTTTACAGATGACAATGGCTTGGTGCCGGCGTCAGCCGATCGCGCAACTAACAAGAAAGAAAACCGATGGGAAACGCCTACGAAATCTACGCCATCCGCTATGCGACGATGGCGCGCACACCGCACATGAATTTTCTGGCGCCCGATCCGCACGAGACCAGCGCGCAGGACCTTGACTACTTCGTCTGGCTGATCCGGGGGCACGGTCGCGAAATCCTGGTCGATACCGGCTTCAACGCCGAAGAGGCCAAGGCGCGCGCCCGCAAGCTGACGCTCAATCCGGTCGACGCGCTCGAGCGCTTCGGTGTTGCGGCCGACAGCATCCGAGATATCGTGGTCACGCATCTGCATTACGACCATTCCGGCAATCTCGATCGCTTTCCGAACGCGCGCTTCCATCTCCAGGATCGGGAGATGAGCTTTGCGACCGGCCGCTGCATGTGCAACGGCCTGATACGGCATCCGTTCTCGGTCGAGCACGTCACGCTGATGGTGCGCCATGTCTATGGCGAGCGCGTCACCTTTCATTCCGGCGACGGCGAGGTCGCGCCCGGCGTGACGCTGCATCGGGTCGGCGGCCATTCCGATGGCTTG
>Ga0210409_10007588_pt1 | contig 11162 bp, 9 predicted proteins | sample IncBWH17MmetaG_FD_161649 | JGI IMG/M metagenome (GOLD analysis project Ga0210409, IMG submission 161649) | Forest soil microbial communities from Barre Woods Harvard Forest LTER site, Petersham, Massachusetts, United States - Inc-BW-H-17-M | ecosystem: Environmental > Terrestrial > Soil >...
CGCTTGAACTAAGCCCCACCCAACCACCCACACCGACCTAGGAGCAGATGGATATCGATCAGCGGCGAGCCCGCCGGGAGGTGCGCAGGCGCGAGCTTGCGCACCGACGGGCGCGGGGGCTCGCCGCCGTAGTCGCGCTGGCGGCCACCGTGACGGTGGTCGTCGTGCTCCTGATCGGTGGCGGGGGCTCCTCGAAGCCCGATGCCGCAAGCACCGCGAGCGCCAACGGCGGCGCGGGTGGCGCGACGCGGGCCAGTTCCGGCACGAAGGGCTCGGCGGGGGGAAGCTCGAGCGCCACGAGCACCGGCCACGGTTCGGCCGCCGGCACGGCGGGGACGGCGACCGGCACGCCCGGCCACGAGCCGGTGCCGATCCTGATGTATCACGTCATCAATCCGCCGCCCCCGGGCGCGAAATTTCCTGGGCTGTACGTGCCGCCGGAAGAGTTCGCCGCGCAGATGCAAGCACTCTCCGGGGCTGGCTTTCATGCGGTGACGATGGACCAGATGCTCGCCAACTGGACTCGTGGCACGCCGCTCCCACCCGGCAAGCCGGTCGTGGTGAGCTTCGACAACGGCTACCAGTCCCAGCTGACGCAGGCGCTTCCCGTCCTGCGCCGGCTCGGGTGGGTGGGCGTCGAGAACATCCAGCTCACGGGACTTCCGCCCTCGCAGGGGGGGCTGAGCGAAGCGCAGGTCTCCGAACTGGTGGCAGATGGCTGGGAGCTCGATACCCAGGGCATCAGCCACGCCGACCTGATCACGCTCGGTGCGGCTGCCCTGCGCGAACAGGTGGCGGTCGCGCGCGCCGAGGTCAAGCGTCGCTACCACGTGCCGGTCAACTGGTTCTGCTACCCCTCGGGCCACTACAACGCGACCGTCATAGCCGAGGTGAGGGCCGCCGGCTATGTCGGCTCAACCACGGTCGTCCCCGGCTGGGCCAAGCCCGGCGAAGACCTCTACCGGCTGCCGCGCCTGCGCGTGCTCGGCGGCACCAGCCCGAATGCCCTGCTCGGCGAGATCTCCGCCGTGCGCTCGAACGCGCCTCCCCCTGCCTCCTATGGGGGGGCCTGAGATGGCCCGTCCGGCTACCAGCGCGAGCGGCGAAGACGCGAGCGGCGAGACATCGGCGTGGAGCGGATCGATAGGATGGCGCCGATGAATTCCGTGCCCGGCTGGGGCTCCTGGAGCCCGGACCCCATGGCGATCCTTGCGTTGATCGCCGCCTCCTACGTATACACGCGCATGTACAGGCGCGCATCCTCCCGCTCCGCGGCCCTCGGAGTCGGTCACTGGCTGCCCTACGGCGCCGGCATCGCGGTGCTGGCGGTGGCGTTGCTCTCGCCGCTTGATGCCCTCGGCGACAGATGGCTGCTCTCCGCCCACATGCTCCAGCACGTGCTCCTCTCAGACGTTGCCCCGGCGCTGATCGTGCTGGGGCTGCGCTCTCCCGTGCTGCCACTCGGCCTCAGCCCCTCGGTGCTGCGAGCGGTAGCCCCCGGCGGTCGCTCGGGTCGCGTGCTCTCGCTGCTCACCTCCCCATGGGTTGCAATCCCGCTGTGGGCGACCGCCACGTGGGTGTGGGCGATCCCCGCGATGTTCGACTTCGCCGCACAGCACACGCTGGTGCATGCCATCGAGCACGCCACCCTGTTCTATACGGGTCTCGCGCTCTGGTGGCTGATCGTGGACCCGCTCCCGCGCGCACGCCTGCGGCCAAACGGCGAGCGGCTTGCCCTCCTGGGCTTCACCCGCATCGCCTCAGCCGCGATCTGCGTGCCGCTCACGTGGATGACCAGCGTGCAATACCCGCTCTATGCCTCCGCCCCGCGCTCCTTCGGCATCTCCGCCCTCGCCGATCAGCAGCTCGCCGGCGCCGGCATGTGCTTCGTCGAGTTCCTCGTCTTCGGCATCGCCTTCGCCGCGGTCTTCATCAGCATGCTCTCTCGCGACGAGTCCAGGGTGTCGCTAGCCGAGCACGCCGCCGGGCGTTAGCCCCCATGTGGTTATGGTTGTTTCCATAGGCCTCTGACGGGTTTTGGGCAAGCAGGTCAAGGACGCACCGACCGCAGTGTGCTAGGCACATAAGAGAGGGAGGACACAGAGATGCGCCGCTCAAAACCCGTCAGCCGCAGCCGGTGTTGTTGCCGCAGGAGGAACATGTGTAGCAGGAGCCCGTGCGCTGCATCATGCCTCCGCACTGGCTGCACGCCGGCCCCAGGTCCAGGCCTTGCAGGCGGGCGGGGACGACCGGCGGGGAGTCGGTCAGGGCGCTCGTGGGCGGGGTGCTCGTGCCCGCATTGGCGCTCGTCTCGGGTGTGCCGGGGCCGGCGGTGTCGGATGAGCTCACCGATTGGACGGCCTCCTGGGCGGCCTTGCGGGCGCGTACCTCGGGGGTGAGGATGCCGAGCTCCTCCTGGGCGTCGGTGTCCAGGAAGCGCGATGCCAGCCAGCGCATGATGTAGTCGGGCATCGACTTCGCGAACGGGATCTCCGGGTTGTTGGTGATCCCCTCCGGCTCGAAGCGCATGTAGCTGAACTTCTGCACCAGTGTTTCGAGCGGCACCCCGTACTGCAGGGCGATCGAGATGGCGGTGGCGAACGAGTTCATCATCCCCCTGAGCGTCGAGCCCTCCTTGCCGATGTCGGTGAGGAATATCTCCCCGACGGTGCCGTCCTCGTACATGCCGGCTGTGATGTACCCCTCGTGACCGCCGATCGAGAACTTGTGGGTGATCGACTGGCGCTCGCGCGGCATGCGCTTACGCTGGGGGCCGACCTCGGCGAGCGCCTTGCTGACCGCGGCATCGACGATCGCGTCGACGTTGGCAGGCTCCGCCTTGGATTTCTGCGCGTCGGTGCGCAGCGCCTGTGCGGTCTTCGAGCCGTCGCGGTAGATCGCAAGCGCCTTGATCCCCAGGTGCCACGCCTGCGTGTACGCATCGGCGATGTCCTCCACGGTGGCGCTCTCGGGGAGGTTGACGGTCTTTGAGATCGCGCCTGAGATGAACGGCTGCACCGCCCCCATCATCTTGAGATGGCCCATGTGTGAGATCGCGCGCTCCCCCACCGCCACGTCGAACACGGGCATGTGCTCCTCCGCCAAGCCGGGCGCTCCCACGATCGTTCCGTGCTCTGCCAGGTGCGCCTCGATCTGCTCGATCTGCTGCTCTGTGTACCCGAGCGTTGTCAGTGCGAGCGGGACGGTGCGGTTGACGATCGTCATTTGACCGCCTCCCACGAGCTCCTTGAACTTGACGAGCGAGAAGTCGGGCTCGACGCCCGTCGTGTCGCAGTCCATCAGGAACGAGATCGTGCCGGTGGGGGCGAGCACGGTGGCCTGGGCGTTGCGGTAGCCGAACTGCTCACCGAGCTCCACCGCCTCTTCCCACGAGCGCTTCGCGGCCTCGAGCAGCTCCGTGTCGGCGCACGCCGACTCGGGGATCGCGTGGGAGGCGTCGCGGTGCATGCGCATCACGCCGTTGTGCTCCGCGCGGTTCTCGCCATAGTGCTCGTAGGGGCCGAGCGCGGCGGCGACGCGAGCCGACTCGCGGTAGGCGCGCCCGGTCATCAGCGCGGTTATTGCCGCCGCCGTGCCCCTGCCGGCATCCGAGTCATAGGGCATGCCGTTGCTCATCAGGTAGGCACCGAGGTTGGCGTAGCCGAGCCCCAGCTGACGGAAGGCCCGGGCGTTGACACCGATCTCCTCGGTGGGGTAGCTCGAGGGCCCCACCACGATCTCCTGTGCAAGCAGCACGATGTCGACGGCGTGCTCGAAGGACTCCACGTCGAGAGTGCCGTCGGGGCGGCGGAACTTCATCAGGTTGAGCGAGGCGAGGTTGCACGCAGAGTCGTCCACGTGCATGTACTCGCTGCACGGGTTCGAGGCGTTTATGCGCCCGCTTTTCGGGGAGGTGTGCCACTGGTTGATGGTGGTGTCGTACTGCACTCCGGGGTCCGCGCAACGCCAGGCCGCTTCGGCGATCTCGCGCATCAGCTCGCGGGCCCTGATCGGCTCTCCCACAGGCTTGCCCGTGGCGCGTGCGGTGAGGTGCCACTCTCCGTCGGCCTCCACCGCACGCATGAACTCGTCGGTGATCCTCACCGAGTTATTTGCGTTCTGGTACTGGATCGACTTGAAGCCCTCCCCGTCGATCGACATGTCAAAGCCGGCGTCGCGCAACGCCTCGGCCTTGTCCTCCTCCTTGGCCTTGCACCAGATGAACTCCCTGATGTCGGGGTGGTCGATGTCGAGCACCACCATCTTGGCGGCACGGCGGGTCTTTCCGCCGGACTTGATCGTGCCCGCCCACGAGTCGGCGCCACGCATGAACGACACGGGTCCCGAGGCGGTGCCGCCCTTGGCGAGGGGCTCCATCGAGCCGCGAATGTTCGACAGGTTGATGCCCGAGCCCGAGCCGCCCCTGAAGATGTTGCCCTCCTTGGTGTTCCACTCGAGGATCGACTCCATCGTGTCGCTCACCGACAGGATGAAGCAGGCCGAGCACTGCGGCGACTCCTCGAAGCCGACGTTGAACCACACGGGCGAGTTGAACGCCGCCATCTGGTACAAGAGGATGTGGGTGAGCTCCGCCTCGAAGGCCTCGGCGTCCTCCTCAGAGGCGAAGTAGGCGCGCTCGCGGCCCCAGCCGGCGATCGTGCCGGCGACGCGGCCGATCATCTGCTTGACCGAGCGCTCGCGCGCGGGGTGGCCGATCTGCCCGCGGAAGTACTTCTGGGCGACGATATTCGTCGCGTTCTGGCTCCAAGTCTTGGGAAACTCAACGCCTGTCTGCTCGAAGGCGATGCGGTCGCCGTGGCCTATGCGCGCGTCGCGCAGCTCCCAATCGACCGTGTCGAAGGGGTGCTTGCCCGGGGAGCTGAACAGGCGTTCGACGGTCAGCGCCGCGCCGGCTGCGGTCTCCTGCTGGATCGTGGGGTGCGGGGTTGAATCCATCGGCCTCATCTCCTCTGCGCCGGCACTGTGCGACGCCCACTCGACTCTGTTCACTTGGGCCGCGCATCGTCTCGCGCCCACCGGACAGACCGCATGAAACCTCTATTTTAGAGGGGTTTCCCTCAGTGGCCGAGGCGTGCCCAGTCGCTGAACTCCGCCCAGGTCGCCGACGCGCGATAGGAGGCTTCGCGCAAGGAGTGCATCAAGGAGACAGTCCAGCGCGGTTCGAGGGCAAGCCAACGGGCCAGCACCCACACCAGGCAGCCGAGGACGAGCAGGGCGCCGAGCACGGCGAGCGCGATCGCTCCGGTGGACAGATGCGTGCTCTGGGGGACCGTCTTGCGGGTCACCCGCAAGACGGTCGTCGAGTGGGTCAGCGATGGGCTGGTGGACGTGGCGGTCGGCGGTACCGTCGCCGTTGGGGCGGTGGCCGTCGGGGGAGCCGTGGCTGTCGGGGCCTTGGTGGCCGGCGCCACAGTTCCGGGCTGGGCGCCGCCTGCGGGAGTCGTCGTCGTGGGGGTCGTGGCAGTCGCGGTGGGAGTGGTGGCAGCAGGCGCCGTCTTCGCTGCCGGCGTGGTGCTGGTGGGAGTGGTCCCGTGCACGCGAGCCGACGCAGGTATCGGGATACCCAAGGAATTCTTGGGTGTGGTGCCGCTCGTCGTCGCACCATCTGACGCGGAGCCGGCGAGCAGGCAGACGAGCACTGCCAGCGTGCACGCCCTGCACGCGCGCAGGCGCACGCGTGCAGGGGACAAGCCTTTTCGAGCAAACATCCCCAGTGATGCTATCGGCCACGTGCAGCGGCTGGGGCAGCCAATCTGACACCGCTTGAACGACCCAGCGCGCGTAGCGCGCCATCCCCGAGAACCACGCCGCCACTATCGCCCCAGCCGAGGGTCCACACTCAGGCCGCGGGCAGCAGGTCCTCGATCTCGAGCAGCGCAAGCTCGAGCACGCGCGCGGAGGGCTGCTCCGCGTCGAGCACGCGCACTCGCGAGGGCTCGCCGCGTGCGAGCTGCTCGTAGGCGAAGGCGACCCTCTCGAAGAAGCGCTCACCCTCACGCTCGACCCGGTCGGGCTGCTCCCCGCGAATGCTAAGACGGGCGCGGCCGGTGGCCGGGGCGACCCGCAGCAGCAGGGTGCGGTCGGGGACAAGCTCGCCGGTGGCAAACAGGTTGATCGCCCTGACCTCACCCACCCCGAGCTCGCGGGCGGCTCCCTGATAGGCCAGCGAGGAATCGGCGAAGCGGTCGAGCAGCACCCAACTGCCCTCCCCGAGCAGGGGCCTCACACGCCTGTCCACGAGCTCGGCGCGGGCGGCCGCGTATAGCAGCGCTTCAGCGCGCCCCCCGATTGCTTGGGAGGGGTCCTCGAGGAGCTCGGCGATCCGCTCGGCCAAAGCCACGCCGCCCGGCTCGTGAAGCAGCTCCACCGGCACTCCCCTCTCCCTCAACGCTTCCACGAGCGCCATGGCAAGTGTCGACTTGCCCGCCCCGTCGAGCCCCTCGATCGTGATGAGCTTGCCGCCGGCCACGCCCGGCACGGTAGCGGCGGGCGCGGCTGCATTTGTGAGGAATGGATGCAGCGAGGTGGGAGCTAGGATGGAGGGGGTGTCGCCCACATCCGTCGAGTCGCCCACAACGCAGGAGCTGCTGGGCGTGGAGCACCATCCGCACGCGCGGGCCGTGCTGCTCCCGGCGCTCCCTCCGGCTGGCGCTCCCTCGCATGCCTACCTCTTCCATGGCCCGGCGGGCACCGGCAAGCGAACCGTGGCTCGCTCGTTCGCGGCTGTGCTGCTCGCAGACGGGGCCGAGCGAGCGGAGACCGTGCGCGAAAGGGTGGCGCGTGGAGCCCATCCAGACCTCACCTGGGTGACTCCGAGCGGGGCAAGCGAAGTGCTTGTCGGCGACATCGAGGAGCCTGTAGTGGCGGCCGTGACCCACACCCCGTTCGAGTCCAAGCGCAGGGTGTTCGTGATCGAGGCGGCGGGGAGCATGAACGACCAGGCCGCCAATCGCCTGCTCAAGACGCTCGAGGAGCCCCCCTCGTTTGCCCACCTGATCCTGCTGGCTGAGCATCGCGAAGACGTGCTCCCCACGATCGCCTCCCGCTGCCAGCAGGTGCGCTTCGATCCGCTCGCCGAGGACATCGTCGAGCGGCGCCTGGCCGATGACGCCGAGGCGGCCGGTGAGGCGATCGACCCGTTGCGCGCGGCGGCCTGCGCGCGCCTGGCCGCCGGCGATGCGCGGCTGGCAAGGCGCCTGGCCGGCGAGGAGGGGTCTCAACTGAGGGAGTGGGCCGAGGGGTTTGTTCGCTCGACACTCGACAGGCGCACACCCGAGCGTCGCTGGATCGGTCTGCTGGAGACGGCGAAGGTCGCCGGGGCAGAGGCGGGTGCGAGGGCGAGCGACCGGTTGAAGGAGCAGGCTGAGCTGTTGCCTGGCAAGGAACGGCGAAAGTACGAGCGCGAAGGCGTCGACGTGGTGCGCCGTGCCGAGCGCCGCGCGCGCAGCGCAACGCTCGAGCTCGGTTTGCGCCTGGTGGAGCTGTGGTTGCGCGATGCGTGGTGTGTCTCGCAGGGGGCTCCCGAGCTCGTGTTCGCGCTCGACCGGTCACACGAGCTCGCCGAGGACGCCCGGGGTCGCGAGGCGCGCTCGCTGCTGCACGGTATGGAACTTGTGCGCGACACGCGTCTGCGCCTGGCCCTCAACGTCTCCGAGGAGCTGGCCCTCGAAGCGCTCGCCTATCGACTGGCGGAGATCGCCCCGAGATTGGGCGCCAGGCCGTAGGTCTCAAAGGCCATGAAGCGCGAGAACAGGCGATTCTCGGGACCGTGGAAGTCGGCTGAGCCGGTGCTCAGCATGTCCAGCTCGGCGCAGCGCCTGGCCAGCAGCTCGGTCTGCTCCTGCGTGTGGGTGACGTAGAAGGCCTCGATTCCGTCGATCCCAAGTGCGCGGAAGCGATCGATCGTGGCGAGCACCTCCAGGGGGTCTGAGACGTCCCAGAAGGGGTGTGCCCAAATTGCCACACCGCCCGCTGCGTGGATCGCATCGATCGCCTCCGCCACGGTGGGGGTCACGCGCAGCGAGAACGCGGGGCGGCCCTCGATCAGATAGGCCCTGATGAACGAGCCGATGTCGTCGATCGCCTCTGCGCGCAGGCGCCGATCGTTGCCGGGATGGGAGAGCGCCGCTTCGGCGAGGTGCGGGCGCCCGATCGGCTCGCCGGCGCTTACGCGTGCGTCGATGGCCTGCACGTCGAGCTCGATGCCGAGGTCGCGCAGGTTTTGGGCCATGCGCAGCGTGCGCTGCTCGCGGTCGGCGAGGAAGCCCGCGAGCGTGGCCGTGAAGGCGGCGTCGGCATGGTCCACGAGGTAGCCGAGGATGTGCAGTTCGCGTGCCGTGCCGTTCTCACCCCCGTCGCCTCCCCCCCGCGATGGGGGGTCGATCGCGGAAATCTCGATCGCCGGCACCACCGCGATCCCCTGTTGGGCGCCGGCCTCCAGTGCCTCCGGAACCCCGGCGAGCGTGTCGTGGTCGGTGAGAGCCAGCAACTCCACGCCGGCCTGTGCGGCCGCTTGTACCACCGCCGCGGGCTCGAGCGCTCCGTCGGAGCGCGTGGAGTGCGATTGCAGGTCGAAGGGAGGTGCTGCGCTGTGGTCGGCCACGCGAGAACCTTATGCGATCGACGGGCCCGCGTTATGCGATCGAAGAGCCCGCGCTCGCGTCTACGCCGCCCGCGGGCAGCCGTCGCGGCGCTTGTCGGCAATGCGCACGTCACCCTGGCCTGCCTCCGAGCGGCATCCCTCGAGCTCGAGCGTGGGCTCCACGAATGGCGTGATGCGGTCGGACACGATCTCGCGCAGGACCCGCACCGCGGCGTGGTAGCGGCCGGCGGGCCCCTCCAGCGCTTCGCTCTCCTCGCCGCGTGAGCAGAGTTGGCTGTGGGCCGCGTCCGTCTCTCGCGCGCGCAGCGTGGCCTCGCTCCACATCGCTTCCAGGTAGGCGAGCGCGGCTCCGACCTCCTCCTCGTGAAGTTGCTGTGGGTCCTCGACCTGGCGCAGCACAGGGATCACCTCGCGGTGCAGCCAGCACTGCTCTGCGTCTGCACGAAGCAGCAGCCGGATGTCTGAGGGTAGAGGCGATTCGAATGACGTGGACATAAGGGGAAGGGCATCTTCGGAAGATATGCCCCTGTCGATGCAGTCGGCCCCACCGTGATCGGGCTTTAGGACGCTCGTCGCACCTTCCACGCTTTTCTCCCGTGCAGGGCGTTTTGCTCGAACAGTCGGCCAACTGCAGCGGAGGGGGTAAGGCTAAAGAACTGCCCTGCGGCCGGTCGATGCCTCTATAGATGCCCACCATCTACGGCCACACCGTGCGCATGCCCAGACGCGCCGACCCGACGGCTCGCATGCCCGGGCAGCACGCGCGCGCGACGTTCCTGCGCCTGCGCCTGCGCACGCTCGTGACGCTCGGCGTGCTCGCGGTCCTCACCACGGTGTTCGGTCGTGCGTTCGGCCTGCACAGTCCGCTGTTCATCGGATCGGAGCTTGCGCTGTTGATCACGATGCTCGTCGTCTCGCGCTACGTGCTGCCGCTCGTCGATCGCCACGATCGGGGCGCCGCCGGCGAGGAGCACGTCGGCGGGCTGCTCGACGCGCTGGCGAGCGAGGGCGAGGGCGAGGGCTGGAGCATCATTCACGACGCGAGCTTCGGTTACGGCAATGTCGATCACATCGTCGTTGGGACCGCGGGGGTGTTCACGATCGAGACGAAGAGCAGGCAGGGCCAGGTGCGAGTGCGCACCGTCCACGGCGCCATCTTGCGCCAAGCGCAAGACCAGCGTGAGACGCTTGAACAGATAACGGGAGAGCGCGCCGAGCCGCTTGTGGTCTTCAGCCGTGCATGGGTCGACAAGCCGCTGGCGCGACGTCGCGGAGTGCGGATGCTGCCTGCGCGCATGCTGCTTACCTATCTGAGGCGCCACGGTCAGACGCTCACAGCCGAGCAGGCGCAGCAGGCACACGCTCGCATCGTTGCGAAGCTTGCCGAGAGCGAGGCGCAGCCCGATAGGCTTATCGGGTGGCCACCGCCGTCGCGCAGCCGCTTGTAAGGCCTGTCGAGTCTCTCGTCGAACCGCCCGCCGCGGCGCTTCCGCGTGGACCGCGTGTGCCGCCGCTGGCGATGACGGTCGTGTGGGCGCTCGCACCCACCTGGGTGCTGGATCGGTGCGCGCGACGCTACGGCGACACGTTCACGCTCACGTTTGGGCCCAGCGGGCGCAAACTCGTGATGCTCAGCGACCCCGATGCGGTCAAGGCGGTGTTCACCGCCCCTCCAGGTGTGGCCCCCTCGGCGGCCGGAGCCTCGCCGATCGCCCCGGTGATGGGGCCGAGTTCGGTGATCACGCTGACCGGCCCAGAGCACATGCGCCAGCGCAAGCTCCTGCTCCCGCCCTTTCACGGCGAGCGCATGCGCGAGTACGAGGATGTGATCGTGCAGGCGACGCGGCGCAGCATGGAAGAGTGGCCGCTCGACGAGCCGATGAAGTTGAGCGAGCGCACCCGTTCGATCACGCTCGAGGTGATCCTGCGCGCCGTGTTCGGCGTGGAGGCGGAGCGGATGGGGGCGCTGCGCGAGGCGGTCGGCGGTCTGCTCACGCCGGGCCAGACGCCTGCGCTGCTGCTGAACGCCTTGCGCCGACCCGTCGAAGCTCGCCCCACCGGGTCGATCGGGCGAGCGCTCGACCATCTCGATGCGGTTACCTATGCCGAGATCGCGCGACGCCGCGCCCAGGAGGATCTCTCCGAGCGCACAGACATCCTCTCGCTGCTGATGCTGGCGCGCGACGAGGACGGCCAGGCGATGACAGACCAGGAGCTGCGCGACGAGCTCGTCACCCTGTTGCTTGCCGGCCATGAGACGACCGCCACGTCGGTTGCGTGGGCCATCGAGCGACTCGTGCGCCACCCCGACAAGCTTGCGCGCCTGGTAGCCGAGATCGACGCTTGCGATCCCCCATCGCGGGGGGTAGGCGATGGCGAATACATGCAGGCGGTGATCTCAGAGACGTTGCGCGTGAGGCCGGTGGTGCCGATGGTCGTGAGGGTCCTGCAGGAGCCGCTCGACGTTGGCCGGCGCGTGTTGCCCAGGGGGACACGTGTGGTGCCATCCATATACCTCACCAACCGCAGGCCGAGCAGC
>Ga0210409_10007589_pt1 | contig 11160 bp, 8 predicted proteins | sample IncBWH17MmetaG_FD_161649 | JGI IMG/M metagenome (GOLD analysis project Ga0210409, IMG submission 161649) | Forest soil microbial communities from Barre Woods Harvard Forest LTER site, Petersham, Massachusetts, United States - Inc-BW-H-17-M | ecosystem: Environmental > Terrestrial > Soil >...
TTCTCCTCGGCACATAAATGAGCTCGCGCCTTCATGTCGGGACGTTGCACGTTTAGGCCTGCAGATGTAGAGTGTCGCCGAATTAAAATAGAAGTTCGTGGTGTGGGTACCCATGCGCAATCTTGGGATTCTCTGGGTTCTATACGGCCTTCTCCGCTTCGTTGCCGCTCTTGTCGTCTTTCTTTGCTCCCCCACGCTCACCGTGATGTGGGGCGCGTTGCTCACCCGCGTTCCTAGTCCCTTTACCTTGATGGACCTATTTCACGTCTTTCTTATTTTCGTCATTATCCTTGATGTCGTGGCCGGCATTGTCTCCATTATGGCCGGTCTGGCCTTGATGCCCGGCGGCCCATCCGCCCGAAGACTTGGCATGCTTGCAGCATTCCTCGCTTTAATCAACGGGCCCCTCGGCATTGCCCTCGGTGCCTACACGCTCGTCGTCCTGGTTCCCGCTAAACCTGGAACCTCCTAGCTTTCATTTTCTCTTGTGCTGCTACTGACCAAGACATTCCCTAGCCATAAGTCGGCAACCCGTGGCATGCTATGGGCATGGGAAACAAAGACAGGCGAAGCCGCGAAGCGAAAAAGCCCAAGAAGAAGACTCCGAAGTTCGCTCCTCCGAGGCGCGACTCGGGTCAGCCTACACACGTCATCTCGACGGTCAGTACTCCCGAAAAGCCCCCGACAGGTTCTCAATAACCCTGCCCCTGTTTCTTTATTTGAAGTGTCTCTTTTTTGATCAGAAGCTGAGCCGAACCCCCAGCTGCGCCGCAAAGGGAATCCCGACCGTAGTGCCCGGTCCAAAGAAATCGCCTAGCGCCCCAGCGGGAACACGCAATTGATTTACGCTGGTGATCGGCCGCGTCTGCGTGCAACTCGCATTCAGGCAAAAGGCCGTCGCGCTCGTAATATTGTTCACCGGCGTCGGCAGCGCAGAAATGTCCGGGACATAGTTATTTCCGGGATTTTGCCGGTTCAGCAGATTAAAAAACTCCGCGAACGGCCGCAGCGTCACACGCTCTCCCAAAGCAATATTCCTGCTGACGCGCAAATCCACCTGGTAGAAAGGCGTGCCACGAAACTGGTCCAGGCTTGTCTGCACACCGTTCACCACTGCCCGGTCATTCCCGACCACACCATCTCCATTAACGTCCGCCGGCGTAAACATCGTAAACGGCCGCGCGCTCTCAAATTGCGATAGCGTCGAAACCTCAAATTTCCACGGCAATTGCAGCACGCCTACCAGCACGAACCGGTGGCGAATATCCTCCCCCGATGGCCCGTGATCGCCCGGACCAAACGGGTCGAGCACGTTCGAAACTCCATTTACGTAATCAAAAAGCTCACCAACTGTTGCTCCCCAAGTGGTCGCGTGCGACAACACATAGTTCGCCGTCAATTCAAAGCGCTCGGAAAACCTGTGCTGCACCTGCAGTGCTAAGCCGTTATAAATCGAGCGGTTGTCCGTACGGAACAGCGAAACAGCGGGGGCCTTTGCTGGAATTCCGAAGCCAGGTGTGTATTCGTAGCGCCGGTACTGATGCACCCCCTGTTGATGCTCGTAGGTGATGTTCACACGCCAATTATTCGCAAATGCATGCTCAAATCCCGCGCTCGCCGTCAGCGCATAGGGAGTGTGATAGTTGGGATCGATCAGCGCGTTCGGCCCGCTTCCATTCCGCAGATTAAAATTGTTCACCGCCGTAAACGCATCGACCCATCCGTTTTGCGCCAGATCGTTGTAATAAAGGCCGGCGCCCGCCCGAAATACCGTAGTCGCAGAGGCGTTCGGCGCATACGCAATTCCGACGCGCGGCGCAAACGCTTTCCGGTAGTCGTGGGGAACTCCAGATATCAGGGTGCTACCGGAAGCCTGCAATGCCGCCAGACCGGGATTCGCGGCCTGGTCGTGGCCCGACGCAACGAACAACCCAAATGTTGTGTCATAGCGTAGCCCGGCATTCACGGTGAACGACGGAGTCACGCGCCAAGCATCTTCCGCGTAGAAGCCCAAACGCTGGATGCTTTGCGAAAAACTGCCATCGCTCGCGCCGGAAGCATTCTGGGTCGGGCAGTCCGGAAAATTGGGATCGGGGCTGCTTCGGAGCGGATTCGGACAGCTTGCAAGCACACCCGGATTCGCCATGTAAAAACTGGGATCCTGCGGATACGAGAATAGCGTCTCGGGATTTCCCGACAGTGCGCCCCGCAAAACCGGTTCATGAATAAAATTGACACCAAAACGCAACGCGTGCGCTCCCCGCGAATGCGAAACGTCATAGCGAAACTGATATTTCTGTTGATCGCGCTGAACCGGAAACGCGGTAATCGCCGTGGCAAATTGATTGTCGCCAAAGGTTTCAAGCCCTGACGTCGTAAGAGAGTTCACAGTAAAGGGAAAATCGAACGCTTCCCCAATTGTGGAGTTCCGCACTTTCGTATGATGGAAGCCGCTGGCCTCCAGCGTGAGCACGCCTAAAGTGTTGGGCGCAAATTGAAATTCGCTGCTGAGTAGAACACTGTAGTAGTTCGAATTCGTCGTTGCCCCCGTCGAGGGCAGCGCCCCCTGCTGCAGCAGATCGTTCTTTGTATGATTCCGGTCTAGCGAAGCGCGCACAAACCACTGCGACCTCGCTGACTGCTTCCAATCAATCCGCGAAGAAAAAAGCGTCTCCCGGTAAGGCTGCGCAACGGAAGAAGGAATTGCCCCAATGGAAGGTACGTTCGCAAGAAAACCACTCGTCGCAAGTTGCTGCAAAGCACTGAATTCCGCGAGCGAATTGGCGCTATACGCCACACTCGCATTTTCATGAATATATTCGTAGGACGAAAAAAACCACAGCTTCCCCGGCTTGATCGGGCCCCCCAGCGTGCCCACAAAATTCTGCCGCGAAAATGGCTGCTTCGGATTTGGTTCCGGATTATCCAGCGTATTACGCGCGTTCAACGCATTGCCGCGATTGTAGTAGGCCCCGCTGCCATGCCAATCGTCCGATCCCCGGCGAGTGGAGATAACCACGCTCCCGCCGTTCGTGTGCGAGGTATCCGCGCCGAATTGCGACGTCTGCACGGCAAACTCCTGCATCGCCTCCGGTGAATAATTCTGCAGAAATCCGCCGATGTAATCGTCATTGTTGTCCCCGCCGTCCACCGACAGGTCCACGTTGAGCCCAGAGCTGCCGCCAAACGACACCGCGGTAATCCGCGCCTTCGTCGGGTCCGACGGCTCCACCGGCGCCGTAAACGGAGCAAGGTACGCAATATTGGCGAAGCTCCGCGCCGAGAGCGGAATCTCATCCAAATCCTCTGTCGTAACCACCGTGTTGATTGTGCTGCTAGTTGTTTCCACCGGCTGGCTCGCCAGCGAAGGCCCCCGGTCGCGCACCTGAACGGTCTGTTTCAGCGTCTGCGGTCCCAGAATCACCGCGAACGTAGCCTGGCTGCTTACCGACACTGCCACTCGCGAGGTCTTTTCCTCGAACCCGCTCGCCCGCACGGCAATCGAATACATCCCAGGCGGCAGCGCTTCGAATCGCACCTCGCCGCGCTCATTCGTAGTTGCCGAGCGCGATAGCGCCGCTTTCGTCAGGGTAACAATAACGCCCGCTCCGGCGATCCGCCCCCCGGCGGAGTCCTCCACCGCGATCAATAGCGTCCCCTGTACGCTCTGCCCGAGCAACGAAAGAGGCAGTAGCGCGCACAAGAGCACCGTCAAAGACAATTTGCTGGCAGTCTGGGCCATCGAGGTTCAGGTGACCGGCAGAACACCCCGGCTAACTGAATTGTAGCCTGAAATTTCCGGCGCACACACAGGAGTCAGTTACTCGTAGCCCTCGAGCCTTGCCAGGCACAAAAATCCACACGTGTAGATGATCGAAAATTACTCATTCTATCTTCGGAATGGCCATCTGAGATTAATCGACGCGTGGCATTTCAATTGTGCTTGAGAAATTCGCCCTTGGTGCCCGTGAGCGAGTTGTACAGAGTCTCGATAAAGACGTCCGCGTTCACGAAATCGCCCGACCATTTCTTCCACGGCTCCAGAATCTTATCCTGTTTCATCTGAGCCAAACTCTTGTGTTCGTCCAGCGCCTTTTGCACGATCGCGGAAGTTTCCTTCAGCATCTTCGTAAACTCGCGCACATCATCCAAATTGGAAAGCTGACCGTGTCCCGGAATCACTTTCACATCCGCTGGCAATTGCGCCGTCGCCTTCTCCATCGCCGCGATCATCCCCTGCACGCTGCCGCCGCTGCTCACATCGATAAAGGGGAAACCGTAGCGCACAAAATCGTCGCCCATGTGCACGACATTATTTTTCGGGAAAAAGATGATGGAATCTCCATCCGTGTGCCCCGCGGGAAAATGCAGTGCGCGAATATCTTCGCCGTTCAGGTGCACGGTCACATCGTGCTCAAACGTGATAATCGGCAGAGCCGCCTTCTCGGCCGGCTTGTTCTCCATGTGAACCGTTCCGCCATTCCCCGCGGTTCCACCCGTTGCCATACGCTTGCGTACATTGTCTTGGGCGATCACGGTCGACCCGCTGTTGGCAAATGGCGCGTTCCCGCCCGTATGGTCGCCGTGATAATGAGTGTTGATCACAAACCGTACCGGCTTGTCCGTGATCCCCAGGCCCTTCAATGACGCCTGAATCTTGTCCGCCAGCGGCGCAAATTGGTCGTCGACGATCACGATCCCGTCTTCTCCAATCGACGCCGCGATGTTTCCGCCGGCGCCCTCCAGCATATAAATGTTGCCGGAAACCTTCGTGGCCTTGATCTGCACCTTCGAGAAATCTTGCCCCTGCCCCCAAGCCCGCGCAGCAGCAAACGCCGCGGCCGTCACCAGCATCAAACCAACCAGCAGTCCCCGCATGCGAATCCTCCGCTGACTTTTCCGCAGCAAAAGCGGCGAGATTCTATCACTGGAGCGGTCACAGGCATATCATAGGGACGTCACCATGCCGTCTCCTTGCATCAGCGAGGTGCCATCATGAAAGTCTGCAATCTGCGAATCGGCGAAGTGCGCGCCAAACTTTTGCTAGCTCTCTCTGGCGCACTTCTCGCCGCCTGCCTCGCGATTGCCTCGCCACCCCTCGCCAGCGCCGCGCAACAGCAAGCGCCGCCAGCCGCTCACGACATGGACCACATGCAGCACAACCACGGCGGCTTCATGCAAGAAGGCATGCACCATGCCGTCGCCAAAGGCATCAAGCTCGAGCAGCAAGTCGACGAAGCCTCCCATACCATCACCGTGCGCGAAGGCCCGCTCACCCTTCCCGCCAATACCAATCACATGAAGATGCCGCAGCCTCCGGATGTCTTCTGGACCATTCCTCTTGACGGCTACCTTCGCTCCTACACCCCGCGTCTGGTCGACGCCAACGGCAACGCTGTCCCCGGAACCGTCCTCCATCACACCGCGTTCTGGAACACCGACCGCTCCGACTTTCTCTGCCCCAATAAGGAAGAGCACATTTTCGGCGCCGGCAGCGAGCTGACCGACTGGATCGAAATTCCCGGCCACGGCTATCGCGTCCAGAAGGGCGATAAGATTCGCATCGAAACTATGGTGCACAATCCCACCAGCACCGGCTACGACAACGTCTACCTGGAGGTAAAGATTCCTTACGCCGATTCCGCCGCCTCAACCAAGAGCGTTTACCCCACCTGGATGGACGTGCAGTCCTGCGGCAACTCCGGCTACGACCTGCACGCCGGGAAAAACGAAAACACCGGCACGGTCACCGTGAAATACGACGGCGTGCTCCTCGGCGTGGGTGGCCACATGCACGATTACGCGAAGCAGATCACACTGGAAGACACCACGCGTAAGGAAACCGTCGCCACGCTCAACGCCAATGTCGACGAAAAGGGCCAGCTTGTCAGCATGCCGGTCGTTACGTTCTTTGACCGCGGGGGTTACAAATTCGCCGCCGGCGACCAGTTACGCATTACCGCCATCTACGACAACATCACCGGGAAGCCGCTATCCGCCGGCGCCATGGGTATTGTTGTTGGCTACTTCCTTCCAGCCGACGACGCGGCCATGGCGGCCTTGCGCCGCAAGCCCAAGCCCACTGTGCACCAAGTCGCCGCCGTCCACAGCATGTAGCCCTGCGCCCCTGCCCGGACGCTCCCTCGGCACAGCAACAGCCGCGTTCATGCGAGTTTGTTTTGCACACTCATCCACAAATTTGCACAGGCTCTCTGGCCGAATTCCATTGACGCCAACCAACGCCTCCAATATTCTCTGCACCAGATTGGACCGGAAAGCTTGAAAACTTTACGGCTCAGTTTCGAAGGCGCAACAGCTTAACCGCTGCTGCGTCGCCAGATTGAACCAAGAAGCAAAAAAGTTTTGCGGCTTCAGTTTAAAAGGGCGCAGCAACCTTCACCGGTCGTTGCGCCCTTAATTTTTGCATTAACGAATTCTGACTTTCTTAAGCCGGCACACAGCGTCCGGTATCTCGCCTACTTGGCAGCGATAGGCGCGCCATATTTCGATACATCCACATCGCGCCACTCACCGCGTTCGATCCCGGCTCGGATCTGCGCCGCGGTCTTTCCTTTGCGCGACTGTTCGTAAGTGTAGAGCCCTTCCCGTATGCAAACCTCGCAAACCGATGCGTGCTTTCCTGCGAAACAATCGAGCAAGCTGCCGTGCCCTTGGCTGCGATCGCAGTGACAATAGCAAGGCTGCTGGTAAAGAATCTTCTTCACGCGAGCGGCGAGGCTATAGGCGTTCTGCACAATCACGTTGGTGAACTGCGCGGGATCAAGCGTCTCCGGCAGCTGGCCCTTGGGCGCTTCATTGTGAAATGCCGGCAGCGGCTCTTCGGCGCTCTGTGCTTGGTGCGAAGCCGCGTGCGGCGCAGCCATCGCTATGCCAAGCGCTGCGCCACACAGAATCGCGCCAGAAAGGATTCGACTCTTCGTTCCCATAATGGACACTCCCAACGTAATGACTCCCTTGCCGCCACAACAATGGTTTCCACTTTACTCACGGACAATGGAAAGTTCCAGTCAGCGACTTAATTGAGAGAAGGATTCGTCGCTGAAAAAGCAGCCCGTGCGGAGGAGGCGCGGGCGGCCAAGTGTTTTTCGCGCAGATTGCGCTGCACGAGGCGTCCCCACGTGCGCACAAAAGAAAAGTTCAGAAGTCCGCCGATCGCGGCACTGGCCACCGGAATCATGCGCCCAACCCACTTCTCGGCCGTTTCCTCGCCCAGCTTGAGTGCTAACCTCTGCGCAATCCGAGGCGCCAACTTTTCAAACATCTGCTTCTCAACCAGATCTTTTCCGTAATCGACGCCGGTAGCGGTCGCGGCGGCCAGCCATAATTCCACTCGTTCGTCCTGCCCGCGGGTTTCAAACCCATAAAGAAGGCAAAGCCGCTGAATCAGCCGCAGCGTAATAGCCGTCAGTATGCTCGCATCGGGCAGCAGCGTAATCATGCCTCCAAGCCCAAAGCCCGCACCCTCCGCCAGCGCCAAGCGCTCCGCATCGCGAATCAGCTTTTGCGCAATCGCGTCCAGACGGTCCAGCGGTACATCCTGCATGCGACTGAAATTCGGCACCCATAGACCGTGCTTATCTGCCAGCTGCTGGCGGAAGTCTTCGGGTTTGACTTCGACGGAGCGCAAACCGGTGCGAACGCCAAAGCGCAGCACCCGGTTTAGCCCGCGACCCATCGCCGATCCGCGCTGCATTTTGCGAAATTCCGCCATTGCTCTCCCATCCTAGGACGGTTAGAGCCCTTCAAGCAACACCGGCGTTGTATCTGTGATGCCGAAGTTGCATCTAATATCCGGTTTGCCCGGCTGGTAGTACGGGGTTACCCGGCACGCCGCATCCAGGACCGCGTACTACTTGACGCCGAGACGCTTTTCTGTAAACTGCCCTTTCGCCATGGCCACGATGGCACAATTCGTACCCACCGAAGTCCCGCTGGACTTCGATTTTCCGCAGCGGGAAGCGGCTTTTTTCTATGGGCTATTCCTCCGCGGCCATTCCGCGGAACAACTGCGCCGCGATATAGAAGTGCCGGCCGCAGTCCTTGCGAAGTGGCATCGCGAAGCGGAGCGTGAACCGGAGTTGCGCGACATTTTCTCGCGGATGGTCGAATACCGGCGCCACGTTCTCGCCATCTTCGATACGCTCGTGGGCTGGGATGGCCAGCAGCAACGCGTCCAATAACGGGTCCCTCCTCCCACATAACCTCTGGTGCAGCCGCATCCCCAAAAAAAGCAGTACTTTCGACGAGGCCCAAAAACTGCCAGGCAACCCTATTTCGTCTTCCAGGTTCTAACTTTCGCCGGGGCCACAAGTGTCACATAATGCAGGAGATTCGTTGATTGACGGGACCTTTCTCGCAGGTTAGAATCCCATCTCCTAGACGTTGAGGTGTCTCTATGTTGCGGCTAACCCGTACCACTATCCTTTCTTTTTCATTTCTTTGCCTGACTACCACTGCGCCGCAACTTCTTGCGCAAGACGCTCGAGATCCCAACGCGCCTCCCGCTCCGCAAAAGCTGGATAAAGAGCGAAAGCGGAAGATGAAAAAGACCCTCAAGGAGCTGGACACGCAGTACAAGCAGTGGCTCAACGAGGATGTTATCTACATTATTTCTCCTGAAGAGCGGCAAGCTTTCCTTCAACTCGACACCAACGAGGAGCGCGAACAATTCATCGAGCAGTTTTGGCTGCGCCGCAGCAGCAATCCGGATCTTCCGGATAACGATTTCAAAGAAGAACACTACCGCCGCATTGCGTATGCCAACGAGCATTTCGCTTCAGGAATCCCGGGTTGGAAAGCGGACCGCGGCCGCATGTACATCATGTGGGGCCCGGCTGACGAAGTGGAATCGCATCCGACCGGTGGCACCTACGACCGCCCGATGGAAGAAGGCGGCGGTTCGACTTCGACTTACGCGTTTGAGACCTGGCGCTACCGCTACATGGAGGGCATCGGCGAGAACGTGATCTGGGAATTCGTCGACCCCACCGGCTCCGGCGAGTATCACCTGACCATGGATCCTTCCGAAAAAGACGCATTGTTGCACGTTCCCGGCGCGGGGCTGAGCTTGCTCGAGTCCATGGGCATGGCTTCAAAAACGAGCCGCTTCTCCCGTTCGGACGGAACCAATCTGCCCACCTCGCTCGGGGGAACGCCGTCGAGCATGGACGAATTTAATCGCTTGGAGCAGTATTCCAAGGCTTTCAAGCCTCCCGCGGTCAAATACAAAGACCTCGAAGCGATCGTGACCGCGCGCATCGTGCGCGACCAGGTGCATTTCACGTATCGCACGGACTATCTGAAGGTGACCAACGATACCGTTCTGGTCCCCGTAACCGTGCAGATTCCTAATAATCAGCTCTCCTTCGATTCCAAAGAAGGGGTGCATTCCGCCACGCTCAATATCTTTGGGCGCGTCAGCACGCTGACCGGCCGCGTGGTGCAAACGTTTGAAGATCCTGTCACCCGTGATTTCCCGGACAGCCTCTTTCAACGTTCCGTGAAGCTGCAATCCATCTATCAAAAGGCTGTTCCCTTGCGCCCCGGCCTGTACCGCTTGGACATCGTCATTAAAGACGTCAAGAGCGGCAATGTCGGCGTTATCAATACACGCCTCCAGGTTCCCAGATATGACGACGACACGCTTGAGGCCAGTTCGCTGATTTTGGCAGACCAACTCGAGCATGTTCCCGCCAAGCAGATTGGCACCGGACAGTTCGTTCTCGGTTCGTCCAAGGTTCGCCCGAAACTGGACGGCGAATTTCCTTCTAATGAGAAGCTTGGCATCTACATGCAGGTTTACAACCTCAAGCCGGACGACAAGACGCATAAGTCCAACGCGACCTTCCAATACACCGTAAAGAAGGGCAAAGAGCAGGTGATGCAGTTCAAGGAAACTTCCGAAGAGATGAAGCAAACGGGGGAACAGGTAACGATCGAACGTCTGTTGCCGCTCGCCACGCTCGCTCCGGGAAAATACTCGTTGGAAGTCATCGCCACGGATACGCTCTCGAACAAGACCGTTTCCAAGACTGCGGACTTCACCGTGAAGTCACCCCTGGAAACAAAGAGCGCCGCCAACGCTGCGCCTGGGAGGTAGTGCCACGTGAAGCAGGAACGCCTCAGGACCTGGGGGGCTCTCATCCTGACGGTGACGTCTTTTTCCGCTGGAGCAAACACGTCGCTCGCGCAAGGGAAAGGCGCTGCCGGCAAGCTTTCTGGAGTTGTGCGTGATTCCACCGGGACGCCGCAAATGGGCGCGACCGTGGAGATTGTTCCCGAAATCGCCGCAAAAGCCGTTGCCTCGCTCGGCCTGCTTACCAACACGCAAGGGATTTTTCACGACGAGCGCTTGGCGCCGGGCTTGTACACCGTTCGCGTGACTCTGGCCGGCTTTCTTCCCACCGTTCAGCAGCACGTTCGCATTAGCGCCCACCTCACCACTATCGTCCGCGTGGAATTGGAGTCGATGTTCGCGTCCTTGGATCAACTACGCCGCCAGCCTTCCACCAGCAGCGTGGAAAGCGACGATTGGAAATGGGTGCTCCGCTCGGCTTCCGTGACCCGCCCGGTGCTTCAGTGGGTGGACGACGGTTCCACTACCGCCACCAACGTGGGCTTTGACGCCCGGGCCGCGCGTCCTCGCGCGAGAATGGACTTCACGGACGGAGCTCGCCACGCGGGTTCTGCCTCTAACCTGCCTTCTGCCCCTTCCACTGCGTTTGCCTACGACCAGGCACTGGGCGGCTCGAGCCGTTTACTGCTCGCTGGCCAAGCCAATTACGACAGTGCAATCGCGGGAGGCGGCATCGCAACGGTTTGGCTGCCCACCGGATCGCTGGCCGATGGTCCGCACGGCGCGCTCGTTTTGCGCGAATCCAGGATCGGCCCCAATGCACCGACCTTCCGCGGCGTTCGGCTCGAGCAAGGTGGCGCTGTGGCGTTTGGCGAGCGGGCTTTGCTTCGCTATGGCACGGAATACGTGCTCGTCGGGATGGTAAAGTCCGCCACGTCCCTTCGCCCCCGCTTGGAATTAGATACGCGGATTACCGATACTTGGCACACCGCCATGATTTTTGCCGAGGAGCCCGGCGTTGTTGCCCCGCTGGATTCGGACGAGCGAGAAATCGGCGGCGAATT
>Ga0210409_10007590_pt1 | contig 11160 bp, 6 predicted proteins | sample IncBWH17MmetaG_FD_161649 | JGI IMG/M metagenome (GOLD analysis project Ga0210409, IMG submission 161649) | Forest soil microbial communities from Barre Woods Harvard Forest LTER site, Petersham, Massachusetts, United States - Inc-BW-H-17-M | ecosystem: Environmental > Terrestrial > Soil >...
GGAGGAGAAATGCCGATAAAGCTGGACTGGAAACGAGAGCGCCATTGGCTCGCGTTCTTCGGTCTCGCGTTGGCCGCGGCCGGGTTGGTCCGCTATAACACCCAGGGCGATCTCACCCGCTTGAGCAAAATTCTCTTGATTGGCGGCGGCGTTTTGTTCCTCGCCGGCCTGGCCCTAAGCTACCGCGAGTTCGTGGCGTTTTTCAGCGTCCGTTCGTCGCGGCTGGGCGCCAATGCCCTCACCATCACGGTTTTGGTGCTGGTCGTACTTGGCCTGCTCAACTTCCTTGGTTTTCGTCATCACAAGCGCTTGGATCTCACCACCGAAAAGCTTTATACGCTTTCCGATCAGTCGAAGCGCGCCGTCGGCGACCTCAAGAAAGATGTGGAAATCATTCGCTTTGCCAAGCAGCCGGACACGCAATTCAAAGACTTGGGCACCGAATACGCGAACGCCGGCTCGCACGTGCACTATCGGGAAGTCGACCCGCAGGCAAACCCGGAAATTGCCCGGCAATATAACGTCACGCACATGAACGACATCGTCGTCTCTTCCGGTTCCCATAACGAAACCCTCAGCGGAACCGGAGAGCAGGACGTCACCAACGCCATTATCAAAGCCACCCGCGATACGGTGAAGACGGTCTGCTTCGTCGAAGGCCATGGCGAGAAATCCATCGCTTCCGCAGAGCAGGAGGGCTTGGAGGGCGGAGACAAAGCCCTCAAGAGCGAAGGCTATCAGACCAAGACCGTCAATCTGGTCTCGTCCGGAGAAGTGCCTTCCGATTGCAACGTCCTGGTGGATGCCGGTCCCAAGCAGGCGCTCTTCCCGCAGGAAGCGGGTTTCATCTCTAAGTTTCTCGATGGCGGCGGCAGGGCCTTGCTGCTGCTCGATCCCGAAATGGATCCCAAAGTGGATAGCGTCCTCGACGGCTGGAACATCGCTCTCGGCAGTAACGTCGTGATCGACGCTAGCGGCGTCGGCCGCCTCTTTGGCACCGGGCCCGCCGTCCCTCTTGTGGTGGACTACGGCCCCAGCCCCATCGTGCAGAACTTCACCGGCACGATGACGTTCTTCAATCTGGCTCGCACGGTTTCGCTGAAAGATAAGGGCAAGAGCGATCCGCAGGCCACCGAGTTGCTTAAGACTTCCCCGCGCAGCTTCACCGTGCCCAATCTGAACACGAAAGAAGTCCGCTATGATCCCGCCAAGGATCAGGCCGGCCCCCTTTCTCTTGGCGTCGCCGCCGAACGCCGCGGCATCGGAGCCGGTCCGGGCGACACCAGCAAGAGCGCGCGTCTGGTGGTCATCGGCAATTCCGCCTTTGCCACCAATCAATGGTCGGGCCTGCAGCGCAATGGCGATCTCTTCGTGAACACCGTGAACTGGCTGGCGCAGGATGAAGACCTCATCTCCGTGCGGCCCAAAAATCCGACCGCCCGGCGCGTCATCCTCACCGAAACGCAGCAGCGCGAGCTGTTCTTCGGCAGCCTGATCTTTCTGCCCGGTCTTGTGATCATTTCCGGCGCCGTGATCTGGTTCCGGCGCCGCTGAAAAGCCGGGGAAAGCGTATGAAGCGAAGCACCGGAATCGTTTTCCTGCTGGCCTTGGCTCTGGCCGCCTTCGTCTATTTCTATGATCTGAAGCACAAGCCCGCGAGCGAAGCTTCTTCGGAACCCTCGAAGCCCGCCTTCACGCTCACGTCCAGCGACGTAAAACAAATCAAGATCCAGCGCGCCGGCACGGCCATGAGCTTTGAACGCAAGAGCGACGGCTGGTATATGACCCAGCCTCGCGCGCAACGCGCGGAAGGCTCCGCGCTCGATGGCCTCGCCAGCACGCTCTCCTTCGTCACCGTGGATCGCACTTTTCCGAACACGCCCGAGAGTCTCAATTCCTTCGGCCTGAAGGACCCCACCGTGACCCTGGATTTCACGCTGAATAACGGCACAAACCACGAGTTGCGCTTTGGCTCCAAGGATTTCTCGGCGTCCTCGGTGTATGCGCTGATCGACGACGGAAAACAGATTTCGCTGATGCCTGATTCCCTTTATAGCAGCGCCAATAAATCGCCAGATGATTTCCGCGACCATGCGCTCACCACAGTCGCCACCGCCGACGCCAATTTCTTTGACTTGGTGAATTCCTCCGGAGAGGTCTCGGGCAGCAAGAAAGACAACAACTGGACTCTCAGCAAGCCCCGCGCCGTCGCCGGAGATCGCAGCAAAATCGACGCGCTCCTCGGCGCCGTCGGCACCGGGCAGATCACGAAGTTCGTCAGCGATACCAATGCTTCGCTCGCGAAATACGGCCTCGATAATCCGGCCGTCCGCCTTCAGGCCAGGCTGGCCGACGGCAAATCTGTTCAATTGGCGGTAGGAAAAAAGGAAGGCTCCGATTACTACGCCCGCGATCTTTCGCACCCCGGAGTGTTCCAGATCAACGATAATCTTTACTCAATTCTGAGCGACAAATACATCGATCTCCGCGATAAGCAAATCACACACATCATGCCCGATGACGTCACCCGCGCCGAGGTCCGCAACCTCAACGGCACCTTTGCCTGCGTCAAAGGCTCCGGAAGCGGCCTTGTCCTCGAGCAGGCCGCCAACAAAACTGACGGCAAAGCTGCCGCAACGCCGCCTTCCTGCCCCGATTTCGTCGGCGAGCTCGGCGAGGATCAAGCCGACGAAGTCTACGACAATCCGCCTGAGTCGGTTTCCAAAGAGCTTGCTAAGCCCGCCGTGCAGATCACCATCACCGATAAAAACGGCAAAAAATCCCAACTCGCCTTTTCCGGCATTGCCGGCGACTCGATTTACGGCCGTAGCGACGCCAGCCTGGCCATCTTCAAATTCGCAAAGCGCGTCTTCGACGAAGTCAATTTCAAGCAGCCCCAATAATTCTGGCTTCCCCAGCACAATTTCCAGGCGACCATCGGAGTCCTCGTGCGCTTCTAGCGGCAAAAAGGCGTTCGCACTTAGCGCTCCGGTGCGGGGCGCCTGACGCCGGGCGGAGAAGCCTTCTCCATTGCGGATTCCGAAAAAAGACGAGCGAGCGAATCGCGGTAAGGGGGCGAGGCCACGCCGCGTTCCGTGATGATCGCGGTGATCAGCCGCTCGGGAGTGACGTCAAAGGCCGGATTGGCCGACTCTACGTCAGGAGCGATCTGGACGCCACGAATATGCGTTACTTCTTCCGCGGGCCGTTCCTCGATAGGTATGCTGTCGCCGGACGGAATGGAAAGATCGAGAGTGGAAATGGGCGCGGCGACATAGAAGGGCACGCTATTTTCGCGCGCCAGCACGGCAATCTGGTAGGTGCCGATTTTGTTTGCCGTGTCGCCGTTGGCGGCGATGCGGTCTGCTCCGACGACAACAGCACCGATTTTTCCAGTCTTCAGGAAATGTCCCACCATGTTATCGGTGATCAGCGTGAGAGGAATTCCTGCTTCGGCGAGTTCCCAAGCAGTAAGACGAGCGCCTTGCAAATAAGGGCGGGTTTCGGGAACGAAGACGCGCAGCTTGCGTCCCGATTCCACGGCGATGCGAATTACGCCGAGAGCCGTGCCGATGCCGGCGGTGGCCAATGCCCCTGCATTGCATTGCGTCATGACCTGGCCGCTTTCGGGCATCAGGGCGGCGCCGAAGCGGCCGATGGCTTCGTCGATGGCGTGCTTTTCTTCATGAATGCGGCGGGCTTCGGCGACGAGCCCGTTCCGAATGACCTGCACGTCTGAATCCGCGGCGAGTTCCTCGAAGCGGCGCTTCATGCGATCGATGGCCCAAAAAAGGTCGACGGCAGTGGGCCGGGTACGGCCGATGGTTTCGCAGATGGCAGGAAATTCGGCGCGCAACTGGGCGACGGACTGAGCTTTCGAATGGAGCACGCCGAGCGCAATGCCCATGGCCGCGGCGACGCCAATGGCCGGGGCGCCGCGAATGACCATGTCGCGAATGGCAACTGCGACTTCGCGAAAGTCGGTGTACGTGTGGCGCACGAGTTCGGTAGGCAGGCGACGCTGGTCAATCATCACCACGCCGGCGGGAGTCCACTCGATGGGCTGAACGACGCGCACTAGGAGGAGGCCCCGGTCAACATCAACAGGCAGGGCAAATCAGCCGGAGGTGCCGACGAACTCACGTGGTGGGCAGATGGCGCAGGCCACCTGTAGCGATGAAAAAACCGGCGAAGAGAATGGTGTTATAGCCTAGGTGAACGAAATAGCTTGCTGCGACCGTGCCGGCGCGGGCGCGCACGTACGTGAGGACGATGCCGACGCAGATGAGCAGGCCGATTTGTCCCCAAGCTCCCCCGAGCTGCTGTGCATGGGCGAGTCCGAAAAGCGCGCCTGTAGCCACAATGCCCGTGGTGATGCCGAATTTTCGGGCGATCACGGGGTAGATGCAGCCGCGGAAAATGGTTTCTTCGACCAATGGAGCCACCAGAATACCCAGCGCCATCAGCATCAAAACGCTTTGGCGGCTGCGGAAGAGCTCTTCCATGGGAATGCCGGATTCGCGGCCGACAAAATTTCCCAGCCATCCCACCACGACGGCCAAAGCGAAACCGCCAAAAACGTAGCGCAACACTACCGAGGCGCTCGAGGCCATGTTCCGGAAACCGCGCCAACCCATGGTTTGCCAAAATGGCGCGGCGCTGCGCCCGCGAACCACGGCATAAAGAAAGACCAACGTGGCTCCGGAGAGCAGGGCCTGGCTAATAATCATGACGGAAGCCCAGGCGGCAGTAGAAGTTTTCAATTGCGAAGGGGAGATCCCAAAGAAAATGAAGGCACCAGCAGCGACGATGAGAGTGAGAACCCCGCCGGAAACGAAATAGAAAAGCATGAGGTAGATTAAATCCATCCACTGGAACGGCGTACGCGAATCTATGCGCGGAGTGGAGCCCGACATATGCTGAATGTCAAACTCTGGCCGAGGCCCGAATTCGGGCGGAGGCTCAGCGGGACCGGCTTCGGGCAGGGGAGTTGCGGCAAATCCTTCGGGTTGCCCTTCGTGAGGAGCCGGCACGTTATCAGGAGGAGGATAGCTCATTCGGGTTCGCAATTCCTTGGATGACTGCGATTCGATGATCGGCCCGCTGCCCCGGGTGCATGCCGCCTCTATAGAACTGTAAATGGAGTCCGGCTTCCCGCGCAAGTTTTTCACTAACCCTGTAGTGGCAGCTTTCGGTAAATCGCCAGCCAGGACTCTACCCCTAAGTTGCAGGCGACCCGAACAGAATCTAAGTCAGCTCATTCTTTGTCTGGGATGGCCGTCCCCCAGTCCCACAGCTCCGGCAAGTCACACCAAAATTGTCATATTTCCGTAACGCTTAATCTTGGATTTTTTTGACGTTAACGTGACAAAGAACTGAGGGTGAAAAGCCATGCTGAGTGCGCCGCTCCTTCAGAGCGACGGAGTGAAATCAGTGATTGCAACGGAGAAAACTATGAAGCAATCCGAAATCCTAATGAAGCACAGTGCGAATCGGCGTTCGTTCCTAAAGAAAGGAGCTTTCGGAGCAGGCGCGGCGGCGATAGCCGCAGGTCTGCTTCCAGGAAGATTGGCTGCGTTCGACCAAGGGGACAGCGACGGCGCACCAATTACCAAGGGCGACATCGCCATTCTCACATTCCTAAGCGCTCTCGAGCAGGTGGAGGCCGACCTGTGGATTCAATACGCGGAGCTCGGCGGCCCGACCAACGCGGTGCCCGGCGCTCAGGGCCTCTCCGGGATCGATCTGAAACTCAATGGAAAATCAATCACCACCGGACTTGCTCCGGATTACGTTATCGCGCTGCAAGTGCTCGACGGCGACATGCCGCAGTACATCGCCGACAACACCGACGACGAGATCAGCCATCATCGATTTCTCAACAATTATTTGGCGTCCAAGGGCGCGAAGACCGTCGATTTGAGCCAGTTTGCCTTTCTGCCACCCAGTCGGGTAACGGGCGTACCGCAAAACGGCAGGCTCACCAATCTGAAGCAGCTCAAGGTTGACACCAAGTGGTGGACTCGGTACCGCGACGATACGCAAAATCCCGACTTCGGAGGTACTTTTGAGAACGCAGTGCCGGACTTAGCGAGGGGGCAGCATCCGGCCATTCCCCTCAGCAATGATGACCTGGTATTGAATGCGGACGGGACGCCCTCCAACCATCTACAGGCGATTGCCAGCACCGCAGGATTTCACTTTGCCTTTATCGAGCAAGGTGGCACCAGCCTCTATCCAGCCCTGGCCCAGAAGGTCACAAACTTAGAAGTGCTCCGAGTTCTCCTGAGTATCGGCGGATCAGAGATCATGCACTTTCAGGTATGGCACGATAAGGCCGGCAATGCACCTAAACTCACCGACGGTGATCTTTCATTCCCGGATCTGAACAGCGGAAACGACCCAAATACTGGGGCTTCGGGCTCCGCCGATGAGTTCCAGACCAACCTGATTATGCCCGAGCCAACATTGTTTCTTAGCAAGAAGCTCGGTCCCGTGTCCATCATCCGCCCAACGTCCACAGAACAGGGGGGTGCCGTAGCCTCTGTCGTCAGCTTTGTTCAAGACGGGCTGTTCTTTGACCCAGCGACAAACAAAAATACAGGCATCGTCGACGTGCTCATGCGCCTAGCCGAAGAAGCAGATGAAGCCAGGCGCCAACTATAGCTTTCCGGCGACACTCTGGGGAAGGCAGGCTGGTGATTGCGGCCGGGGACGGAGTGTGTGGATGTAATTCTCCGTTCCCCGGAACCCGCACGATTTCCGAGAGCTACCATTCAAGCCGATCCATCCACATTGGCCGATTGGGGATGGGAGCTACTTGGCGATGGAATCGAGGCCATTTGCGGCCGTCGAATTGCCAGGCGAATCGCCGGGCACCTCGGGCGAGGGCAACAGCCTAACTCGACCATTCAGATTGAGCACGCGGGCAAGCGCCTGTCCTGTATACGATTTCTTGTTGCGGGCCACCTGTTCCGGCGTGCCCTGCGCAACGATGCGGCCTCCAGCTTCGCCACCTTCGGGGCCAAGATCGATAATCCAATCGGCCTGCTTAATTACGTCGAGATGGTGCTCGATTATGAGCACGGTATTGCCGAGGTCCACGAGGCGATTAAGGACGTGCAGGAGCTTCTTTACGTCGTCAAAATGGAGGCCCGTGGTGGGCTCGTCCAGGATGTAAAGAGTGCGTCCCGTTTGACGGCGGGACAACTCTCGGGCCAGCTTGATTCGTTGCGCCTCGCCGCCCGAAAGCGTTGTGGATGATTGGCCCAGCTCGACGTAGCCGAGCCCCACATCGACCAAGGTTTGCAGTTTCTGGCTCACCTGCGGAATATTTTCCAGCACCTTGAGGGCTTCCTCGATGGGCATATCCAGAAGGTCGGAGATCGAATAGTTCTTATATCGCACAGCCAGGGTTTCGGAGTTATAGCGGCGGCCACGGCAGACATCACAGGTAACGTAAACGTCGGGCAGAAAATTCATTTCAATTCGCTTGAGGCCGTCGCCCTGGCAGGCCTCGCAGCGGCCGCCTTTGACATTGAAGCTGAAGCGGCCGGGGCGGTAACCGCGCGCCCGCGATTCGGGCAGCATCGCGAACAATTCACGAATGGGCGCAAAAACGCCTGTATAGGTGGCGGGATTTGACCGCGGCGAGCGCCCGATAGGGGCCTGATCGATTTCGATCACCTTATCGATGTGCTCGGCACCGCGGATTTCGCGGAATGCACCCGGACGCTCCATGGAGCGATAGAGCTTCTGAGCCAAAGCGCGGTAAAGGATGTCATTGACAAGAGTGGATTTTCCTGAACCTGAAACGCCGGTCACGACGATCAGCGAGCCCAGGGGAAAATTCACGTCAATGCTTTTGAGATTATTGGCCTGGCAGCCTAGAAGCGAAAGCGTCTTGGCGCCGGGCGCCCGTCGCGCGGAGGGCACGGGAATCTGCAGCTTGCCGGAAAGATACTGGCCGGTAAGAGAGTTTTCGCTCGCGGCGATGGCGGCGGGTGTCCCCAGAGCGACCAGGTGGCCGCCCGCATTGCCGGCGCCCGGACCGAGGTCAACAACAAAATCGGCGCGCCGGATGGTTTCCTCATCGTGTTCGACGACCAGCACGGTGTTGCCGAGATTGCGAAGCTGCTCCAGAGAAGAGAGCAGGCGGTGATTGTCGCGCGCGTGCAGGCCAATGGAAGGCTCATCGAGCACATAAAGCACTCCACGAAGCCGTGAACCGATCTGGGTGGCCAGGCGAATGCGCTGTGCCTCCCCGCCGGAGAGCGTAGCCGCAGAACGGTCGAGGCTCAGATAGCCCAGCCCTACGGCAAGCAAGAAATCCAGCCGCTCGGCGATTTCGGCGAGAGGCCGTCCGGCGACTTTGCGTTGGCGCAGCGTGAGTCCGTTGCGAACGCGATCGACCGCGGGGCGGGCATCGCTCAAAGCCAAGGCGGTGAAATCGGAGATGGGCAAATCAGCTACTTTAACCGCCAAACTTTCGGGGCGCAGGCGCCTTCCTCCGCATACCGCACAGGTAACCGCAGACATATATTGCGTCAGCCATTCCCGATATCCGTCGGAATTAGTCTCGGCGAGATTCCCCTCGAGAAGCCCGAAAACGCCCGGGAATCGCAGGCCCGGAGCATTTTTCCGCTCACGAGAGCGGGAAGTCCGCGCCCCCTTGTCTCGATTTTGGCCGTTGTCGGCGAGAATATTCTCCACAGGAGGATTGCCGTAGAGAATCAGGTTTTGCTCACGACGCGTCAATTTTTCGAAGGGTTTTGTCAGATCGAAACCGTACGCGGCGGCGGCGATGTCCAAGGTGCGCTTCAGATAAACGGAACCCGAGCCCGGTCCCAATCCGCCTTCGAAAAGCGGCCGCGACCAATCCACGATGACCTTGGCAGGATCAAAATCGTATTTCGAACCTAACCCGTTGCAAGCGGGGCAAGCTCCGTAAGGCGAGTTGAAGCTAAAAGACCGGGGCTCCAGTTGCGGCACGGAAATGCCGCATTCCGGGCAGGCCAGCTTTTCCGAAAAGACTTGCTCGATGCCGTCGACGACGGAAACGGTTACGAGTCCCTGAGCCAGCTTGAGGGCCGTGTTTAGCGATTGCGTCAGGCGTTCGGCGATACCGGGCTTCACGAGCAATCGGTCGACAACGACTTCAATGTCGTGATTCTTGCGCCGATCGAGGCGAGGGGGCTCATCCAGCGGATAAAGAACGCGGTCAACGCGCACGCGAGTGAATCCCGCGTGTGCCATTTTGTCGAACTCTTCACGGTATTCGCCCTTGCGGCCGCGGACGATAGGCGCAAGCACCATGAGGCGATCGCCTTCGTGCGCCAGTTCACCGTTCAACACCGCCTGAACGATCTGTTCGCTGGACTGCCGGGCGATGGGGCGGCCGCAATTCGGGCAATGCGGCGCGCCGATGGAACTGTAGATCACACGGAGGTAATCATAAATTTCCGTGATCGTCCCGACGGTCGACCGCGGAGAACGCGTGGTCGTCTTCTGCTCGATGGCAATGGAGGGCGAAAGACCGTCAATGGAATCAACTTCGGGGCGCTCCATCTGGTCGAGAAACTGGCGGGCGTAAGCGGAAAGCGATTCCACGTAGCGGCGCTGCCCCTCGGCGTAAATCGTGTCGAATGCCAGGGAAGATTTTCCCGAACCGGATAGTCCCGTGATGACCGACAGCGAGTTCCTCGGAATTTCCAGGCTGATGTTTTTGAGGTTGTGCTGGCGGGCGCCACGAATCGTAATGCTCTTCAATGTCATATGGAAACTGGCCGTACGGCCCGGCGCGCACACAGGATGCCAACGTACGATGAGCAGAATACGGCCAGATTAACCCTCAAACTTAACAAGCTCTCCGGTTGGGGTCAAGGCGGCCGTAATTGTGTCTGAATTTTACCGAAGAGCTATGCCGCTTCCGAGCGGCTCTTTGGTGCGCGTATTAGAAATTCGAATCGCCGCTAGAGAGGTGACACCGTGGTTCATTGACATACAGGAGAGACTTTAGTCTCCGGCAGGCCGCCATTGCAACCTGCCGCCAAGCAAGCACGAGTCCATCTACCCGCCAGACTTTGCAGCATCCCGGCTGACCAGAATTTTTTCCCCGGACGTATTCCTTTTTACCAGGGGAGGTTTCAGAAAGGCTTGCAGTTTCAGGAGCTTAAGTTTGGCGCGCCGCGTGCCCTAAGGATTACCCGAAGGGGGAAGACGAGCCGAGGATCCCTTTAGGGGATTGAGGGCTGGGCCGGCGCGATCTTCCCCCCGACCTCTTTTCAAACCTTCCAACACATTCCCGTGCATTTCTGGGCGCCAAGCTTGTTCCGCCGAGGCTTTCCGCTTTAGGGCCGCTAGGATAGGATTGAGGCGGCAAGGGTCGCAGCAGCATTGGCGGCTCGATAGCATCCCCAAGGCCGGTGGCAAGGAATGGTACGAAATCGAGTACGCTCGGTATGGTTGGGTTTGCTCGCGGCCTTTGTTTCCACAGGCGCAGCCGCACAGGACCCGATTCGCATCGCGCCCAACGATTACCACCTGGAAATCGAGAATCGCTGGGTTCGTGTTTTACGCCTGAAGCTCGGCCCCCACGAAAACGTAGCGTTGCACGACCAGCCCGAGTCGATAGTGGTCTTTTTGACTGGCGCACACGAACGGTTCACCACTCCGGGCAAGCCTGGGCGGGAGATCGCGCAAAACCCGGGAGGGGTTAGCCATCTTGAGCCCTTCCGGTGTGCGGAGGAGAACCTCGCCGCTCAGCCGCTCGAAGCCGTGGTCATCGAACTCAAACCAGCCTCGCCCGATTCGCATTCGGCGCCATGGCCCCTCCCCTTGGATCCGATGAAGCTGGATCCCATGCACCATAGCGTCCTTTTCGAGAACGGCCGCATGCGCGTATTGCGCACCGTACTCGAGCCACACCTGAAAGGCCCGATGCATGAGCATCCCCACTATGTGGTCGTGTATCTGACCGATCTGCACACGACGATGACCATGGCGGACGGGAGGGCCATCGACAATCCAAGGCGGCCTGGGGATGTGGGCTGGCGAGATCCGCTGAAGCACGTGACCGAAAACATCGGCGACCATGAAGCCGTTGAGATTCAGGTTGAATTGAAGTGAGCCCGGGTCAGGGCTAAATCTCATAGGCCAGGT
>Ga0210409_10007592_pt1 | contig 11160 bp, 9 predicted proteins | sample IncBWH17MmetaG_FD_161649 | JGI IMG/M metagenome (GOLD analysis project Ga0210409, IMG submission 161649) | Forest soil microbial communities from Barre Woods Harvard Forest LTER site, Petersham, Massachusetts, United States - Inc-BW-H-17-M | ecosystem: Environmental > Terrestrial > Soil >...
CTGCGCTGATCCAGCCTCGGCTCGCGAACGCGCCGCGCGCGCGACGCTTTGCCTGAGCGACATCGCATGGGAGCATCAGCGCGAGCGCTACCTCGATCTGGTGGACCGGCTCGTCGGTAGGGATCTCGGGCCGATTGCGGGTTCGCGAGATGCGGCCGCCGAGGCCGTCGCTGCGTAGCCAGTCGGTCCCGGGCACAATCGCTCAGAGGCCTGTCAAAAAGTGTTAACGCGCGAGCGGTTCGATGCCAGGTACCGGCGCATCTCTGCGTGTGAACGCAAGACATGAACGCGCGACAAGCGGCCAAAAGCCCAGTGTTCATGCCATATCTGGCCTCCGCCTGCGACCGTCTGCCCAACCGCGACCCACCAGCCAGCTGGTGGAGAGGTTGCGTTCATCCCATGAACGGATATAGCGATGGTCGGGCGATTGTGATGCCCTCGTGAGTTACCCATCATCCATCTCTCAAAACCTCTGTGCATCGGATGGCCACAGAGGATTCAACCGTCAATACGGGGGAGACACCCGGTGCTTAGCCGCCTCAATTCCAAGGATGGACACGTGGGCTTCCGTCGCCGTACAACGCTCGACGAGACGCCGGACGGCGCCCGGGAAGTAAGACTCGCTATCGCCAGGGCCAAGGAGGGAGACCGAGAGGCACTGCGATTGCTGTATGTGCGCTACTCGGACAACGTGTACGGCTACATCTGCAGCATCGTGAGGGACGAGCAGGAGGCCGAGGATCTCACCCAGCACGTCTTCATGAAGCTGATCACGGCGATCGTGAAGTACGACGATCGCGGCATTCCGTTCTCGGCCTGGCTGTTGCGCTTGGCGCGAAACGCTGCCTTCGACCACCTGCGCAGGCGCAGGCCGACGCCGACCGAGGAGGTCTTCGGCGCGGAAATCCACGTCGACGAGGACTCACGTGACCGCGCGCGGGATCTGCATACGGCCCTTGCGGCGTTGCCAAACGAGCAGCGCGACGTGATGGTCATGCGTCATGTGGTCGGGCTCTCGCCGCCGGAGATCGCCGAGCAGATGGGTCGCTCGGAGAGCTCGATACACGGGCTCCATCACCGTGGTCGCAGGACGCTCCAGGAGGAGTTGCGCCGGCTCGGCTCGGCGCCGACCACCGCCGTCCCGGCGTTGAGCGCGGCATGTTGACCCGCCGGCCGGCGGCGAGCGTCGAGCTTGCGCAAGACACAGCCACGCAGACTCGTTGATCAGTCATGAGCACTCATACACAACCGGTGGATGGTTTGGCCGTTGCCGTGCTCGAGGGCACCGAGTCTCATTCCTCTCGCGTGGGCTCTGCCGGCGGATGGGCTGCCGTGGGGCACATTGCCGGAGCGCTCGCGGGCCGAGTGCTGGACCTGCTCGTGGCGGCGAGTGTGCTGCTGGTGCTAGCGCCGCTCTTGATCGCGATTGCGGTGGCCGTCCGGATTGACTCGAAGGGCCCTGTCCTTTTTCGCCAGCGCAGGGTCGGTCGCGGAAGGCGTGAGTTCACGATTTTCAAGTTCCGCACGATGTGCGAGGACGCCGACTCAAGTCGTCATCGCAAGTACGTCCAGACGTTGATTGACGGCACTCGCGAGTCTGAGCGTGGCCATCTGTACAAGCTCTCGGTCGACGACCGTGTCACGCGCGTCGGGCGTTTCCTACGTTCGTGGAGTCTGGACGAGTTGCCGCAGTTGATCAACGTGTTGCGCGGGCAGATGGCGCTCGTGGGCCCACGTCCGGTGATCCCCTACGAGATTGACATGTATCCCGACGCCTACCTGAAGCGCTTTGTCGTCAAGCCCGGGCTGACCGGACTGTGGCAGGTGAGTGGTCGTAACGAACGCACCTATGACGAGATGGTGTCGTTTGACATCGAGTACGCGGAGTCTTCCTCTCTATGGCTCGATCTGCGAATTCTCGCCAAGACTGTGCCCGTCGTGTTGCGCCGTCAGGGGGTGGCCTAGATGTTTAACAGTGAGTTTCCACCGGCAAAGCGGATACTGCGTCGTGAGCCCGCGCTGGGGACCGCGATCGTCGGCTACGGCTATTGGGGGCCAAACCTTGCCCGCAACGTAGCCGAGTCTCCCGAGCTGCGCCTCCAGGCGCTGTGCGACCTCGACCCCGCAAATCTGGACCTCTTCAGCCGGCGTCATCCCGATGCTCGCACCATGCGTGAGCTGGATGCGGTTCTGGTCGATCCCTCTGTTGAGGCGGTCGTGATCGCCACGCCGCCCCAGACCCACTTCGCACTCACCAAGCGTGCGCTGGAAGCCGGCAAGCACGTGCTCGTCGAGAAGCCACTTGCCACACGTCTCCAGGACGCCCATGAGCTCGCCGAGATCGCGGCCTCGGTGGACCGAGTGTTGATGCCCGGGCACACCTTCATATACAGCCCCGCGGTTAACACAGTGCGCGACTTGATCCACGAGGGCGTGATCGGGGACGTTCACTTCATTACCTCCTCGCGCATGAATCTCGGCAAGTACAACGACGACGGCGTGGTGTGCGATCTCGCGCCGCACGACCTCTCGATCCTCCTCTATTGGCTGGGGCAGCCGGTCGTCGAAGTCGCCGCCTCTGGTAGCAGCGTGCTGCGTGAGGGGGTGCCCGAGACCGCCTTCATGACTCTCACCTTCGAGCGCGGACAGACCGCCAACGTGCAGATCTCCTGGCTTGCGCCGCGCAAGGTTCGCCAGATGATCATTGTGGGGAGTCAGCGGATGGTCCAGTACGACGACACTGCCTCTGACGAACCGGTGCGGATCTATGACCGGGGTATGGACATGCTGCCGCCCACGCCCGCCAACTTCGGCGAGCACCAGCTGATCTACCGCACCGGTGACGTCTTGATTCCGCGGGTCGAGCCGCAGGAGCCGCTGCGCTTGGAGCTCGAGGACTTTGCCCACGCGATTCGCAGCGGCGAGGAGCCGAAGTCGAGCCTTGCGCTCGGAATCGAGATCGTCGCCGCGATCGAGTTGGCGGAGGAGTCGCTGCGCAGCGGTGGGATGCCGCTTGCCGTACCGGTGCCGGTGCTCGCGGACAAGGCAGCCGCCTGAGGTATGTGCTGATGCCCGACCTGGCGACACCCAACAGCCCGAATCGCGCAGCCTCTGCGCTTCATCCTGTGTCCACGGGACACCTGACTTCCGTGGAGCATGCCTCTTCCCAGAAGCACCCCGCCTCACCCGACTCCAAGCGCACAGCGCGCCCGCGCGTGCTCTCGGTGATCGGGGCGCGCCCGGAGATCATCCAGGCAGCACCGGTCTGCGAAGCGCTCGCCCCCCTTGTCGATGAGATTCTCGTACACACCGGCCAGCACTACGACGATGCGATGTCCGAGAGCCAGATCCTGGCGACCAACCTGCCTCGCCCCGACCACAACCTGGGCGTCGGCTCACGCGGGCGTGAGGAGCAGGTCGAGCTGGCTCAGCAGCGCCTTACGGAGCTGATCGCCGCCGAGCGTCCCGATGCGGTGATCGTGCGCGGGGACACCAACGCCACACTATCCGGTGCGCGTGCGGCGGCTGCGGCCGGCGTCACGCTGATTCACGTCGAGGCCGGCCTGCGCTCTCACCGCGAGGATATGCCCGAGGAGTACAACCGCATCGAGACCGACAAGCTTGCGCAGGTCCTCTGCGCGCCGAGCCGGGGGGCTCGTCGCAACCTCGAAGCGGAAGGTGTCAAAGGCGAGATCCACGTCACGGGAGACCCGCTCTGCGACATGCTGGAGCGTTGGCGTCCACATGTGCAGCCCGCAGGAAACGGCGACTATGTACTCGCCACGGTGCACCGCAACTACAACACCGATAGTCCCGAGCGGCTCGGTGCGGTGCTCGCCTGCCTCGCGCGCTCGCCGTTGCCGGTCGTGATGCCACTGCACCCGCGCACGCGCGCGTGCATCGAGGCGTGGGGCCTGCAGGCTCCGATGAACGTCGAGCTGATCGATCCCGTGCCCTATACGCGCATGCTCGAGCTCGAGCGCGGCGCCGGGGCGATCGCGACCGACTCCGGAGGGGTGCAACGCGAGGCCTACCTATGGGGCGTGCGCTGCATCACGCTGCGTGAGGAGACCGAGTGGATCGACACCGTGGAGGCCGGATGGAACACGATCGTCGGGGTGGACCCCGACGCGTTTGCCGCGGCGCTCGAGCGCCCCTTGCCAACCGAGCGTCCCGCCATCTTTGGTGATGGCCACGCCGCCGAGCAGATCGCGCGGGTCGTCGCATGGTACTTGGGGGTGGAGCTTCCGGCCGGCGACGAGGAAGACGGGCTCGAGGAGGAAGACGGGCTCGTCGCCGCGTCGAGTGTGGAGGCAACGAGATGAACGCCCAGATGAGAACCCACGTGACAGCCAAAGGAGTGCAGGCAGATGGATGAGTTGAATATCGGGCTGATCGGGGCCGGGCGCATGGGTGCCTACCACGTCGAGACCTGGGAGCGCATCGCCGTGGGTAATCTCGTGGCGATCGCAGAGCCCGAGGAGGCAGTCGCCCGCGAGCGGATCGGCAGGCGCCCGATCGAGTGGGTGAGCGACTATCGCTGGCTGCTCGAGCGGGCCGACGTCGACGCCGTGTGCATCTGTGCCCCCTCGGCGCAGCACGCGCGCATCGCGCTCGACGCGATCGCCGCAGGCAAGCACGTGTTCGTGGAGAAGCCCATCGCCACCGCCTTGGAGGACGGACTGCGGATGGCGGCGGCTGCGAGAATGGCCGGCCTGAAGCTGATGGTGGGCCACGTCGAGCGCTTCAACCCTGCTGTCGGAAAGCTCGCCGAGCTGATCGACGAGGGGCGTATCGGGCAGGTCTTTCGCGCGCACGCCACACGCGTTGGGCCACTTCCACTGCGTATCCAGGACACGGGCGTTGCGATCGATCTGGCGACCCACGACCTCGACCTCATGCAGTTCGTGTTGGGGCGCGACATCACAAGCATCTATGCCGAAGGCAGCCGCTGCGTGCACCCCACGCAGGAGGACATGATCACGTGCCTGCTGCGCTTCGGCGACGAGGGTCCGCAGGGGCTGCTCGACGTAAACTGGCTCACGCCGGAAAAGCGCCGCGAGATGACCGTGATCGGGGAGGGAGGCATGCTGAGTGCCTCCTACCTCACTCAGGATGTGTGGTTTACCGAGTCAACCGGATCGCCGATGGGGTGGAACGAGCTGGCGCGTATTCGCGGGGACGCCGAGGGCGCCGCGATTCGCTTCGCGTTGCCCCGCGTCGAGCCACTGCAGGCCGAGCTCGAGGCTTTTGCGCGCTGTGTCCTGGAGGACTTGCCCGAGCCGGTCGGGGCAGGAGAGGGCTGTCGCGCGCTTGCCGCCGCGCTTGCAGTGCGCGACTCGGCAGCCAACAACCGTCCGATTACCCTGCTCGACATGCCGGTCGTGCAGCCCGTCCGCGTCGCTGCCTGAGGAGGCCGCAATGATTCGCTTCGTCATTCCCGCTTACAACGAGCGCGAGAACATCCCCAATCTGCTCGCCGACCTCGGGCCGGTCGCCCGCGAGCTTGGCGCGCGCGTGATCTTCGTCGACGACGGCTCCACGGACGGAACGGCCGAGGCGATCGAAGCGCACAGCGAGGGAACGCACCTGGCGATCGTGCGCCACAAGGTCAACCGTGGGCTCGGCACCGCAATCAACTCGGGCCTGCGAGCAGCCCTGGGTGAGTCCCAGGACGGCGATGCGATCGTCACGCTAGAGGCCGACAACACCTCGGACCTGAGCGATCTGCCGAGGATGCTGGAGCGCTTCCACGAGGGGGCCGACGTGGTGCTCGCCTCGGTGTACGCTCCGGGTGGGCGCATCCTCGGCGTTGCCCCCTGGCGGCTGGCCGCATCCAAATCGGTCTCCAACGTGTTTCGCTATACGGGTGGCCTGCGCGACATCCACACCCTGTCCTCGCTCTACCGCGTCTACCGCGCCGGAACCTTGCGCCGCGCCGCCGAAACCTACGGTTACCTGCTCGTGCGCGAGCCGGGCTTTGCGGCCAATGTCGAGCTCCTGCTCAAGCTCTACAACGCGGGTGCTAACGTCGCGGAGGTGCCCACGGTCAACGACTGGTCGCGACGCCTTGGGACCTCCAAGATGAACCTGCGACCCACGATCCTCGCCTACGGGCGGTTGATGGCGGCCCATCTCGTCGGGCGCATCCAGCCGCCGCCTATCTCGCCGCTTGGTAGCGAGCACGTCGCAGGCGAGCGTCCCGCCGCACAGCTGCACGCCATCGCCGGCGAGCGATGAGCAAGGCGCAGGGCACGCGCGCGGAGCCGAGCATCGACGCTGAGAGCGGGCGTTCGCGCATGGACGCCCTGGGGGATGGAGGCCAGCACATCGATGCAGAGGGTGTCGGGCCGCATACGGATGCAGAGGGCGACATCCGCCCGCACATCGCCGTCGTCGGCGCCGGGATCCTTGGCACCATCTTGGCCTTGCGCCTGGCGCAGGGAGGTGCCAGGGTCACACTGCTCGAGCGCGCTCCCACTCCCGGCGGGCTCGCCGGGGCGATCGACTTCTCAGGGCATCGCGTCGATCGTTTCTACCACGTGATCGTGCCGTCGGACCAGCGCATGATCGCGCTCACCGACGAGCTCGGGTTGCGCGACCAGTTGAGCTTCACCCCTGTGGGAGTCGGCTTCTTCGTGGACGGGAAGATGTACCCGTTCAACGGCATCGGCGACTTTCTGCGCTTTCCGCCGCTTTCGCCGCTTGGGCGCGCGCGCCTGGCGTGGTTCGTGCTGTATTGCCAGCTGCGTCGCAACTTCAAGGCCCTTGAGCGCAAGCCGCTGAAGCGCTGGCTGACGCGTCATTGTGGACGGCGCGTGGTCGAGCGCATCTGGCGGCCGCTCTTGGACTCGCGCTTCAACGCCCGCCACGACGAGCTACCCGCCACATACCTGTGGGCGCGCACCAACCGCATGCGCTCGGCTCGCGACAGCGGTAGCTCCGGGGAGACGATGGGCTGCCTGCGTGGAGGCCATGAGACGCTCGTGCTCGCCGCCACCGAGCGCGCCCGCGAGCTCGGCGTGGAGTTGCGCTTCGGAGCGGGTGTGGAAGGGCTCGTCTATGAGTCCGGCGCGAAGGTCGGCGGAGTCCGCGTGGATGGTCGCGACGAGCACTTCGACCTCACGATCCCCACGCTGCAGCCGCCTGGGTTGAAACACCTGCTGCCCGAGGAGCTGCAGCCGCTGCTCGAGGCCTACCCCGAGCGCTACCTAGGGGTGGTCTGCCTGATCCTCAAGCTGCGTCGCTCGCTGCTGCCCTACTACTCGGTGAACATCTGCGACCCGACCCCGATCACGACCGTGGTGGAGACCTCGCACGTGGTGGGCACCGAGCACACAGACGGGTTGCGCCTTGCCTACCTTCCCAAGTATTGCGACCCGGGCTCCCCCGAGTTCAACGAGGACGACGACTCGATCTACAGGCGCTTCACCGAGATGCTGGGGCGGCTCGTGCCGGACTTCGGCGAGGAGGACGTTGTCGATTGGACGGTCCAGCGAGCGCCGCTCGTGGAGCCCGTGCACGCGCTCGGCCACGAGCCGCGCACGGCGCCGGTGTGGCCCGGGATCGAGGGCCTCGCACTCGCCTCTGCAAGCCAGATCTATCCGCGCCTGCTCAACGGCGAGTCGGTCGTCGAGCTTGCCGAGCGAGTCGCCGCCGAGGCGCTTCAGCGCACGCCGGCGCGGACCGCATCGCCGACTGCGGCGATCTGATCGTCGGTCATAGCCGGAAAGATCGGCAGCGAAAGTATTTCCGTCGCAAGCGCTGTGGCGTTGGGGGCCACATCGGAGCCCATCGCCAGGTCGGCATACGCCTCTGAGAGGTGGATCGGGATTGGGTAGTGAATGCCCGTTGCAATGCCTCGTTCCACCAACTGCTCACGAAGCGCATCCCGCTGGCTCGTGCGGATAACGAACTGGTGGTATACATGGTCGCAATCGGCCGGCACGGGGGCGGGCAGCGCTATCTCCTCGACCTCGGCAAGCGCGTCGCGCAAGCCCGCGGCGACCCTCCGCCTCGCCACATTCCACTCCTCGAGGCGCGCGAGCTTCAATTGCAGGACAGCCGCTTGAATCGCATCGAGTCTCCCCGTGCTGCCAACGACGCGATGGTGGTAGCGCGGGCTCTCGCCATGCGAGCGCATCAGGCGCACCTGATCGTAGAGACACTCAGACGCCGTGACCACGGCTCCCGCGTCACCCCACGCACCGAGGTTCTTGGCGGGATAGAACGAAAATGTGCCCGCATCCGCGATTGTGCCGACCCGCTGTCCACGGTACCGCGCACCGTGCGCCTGAGAGGTGTCCTCGATGACGGCGAGTCCCTCACCACGCGCCAGCTCCATGATCGGGCCCATCTCCGCAGTGCGTCCGAACAGGTGCACGGGAATCACGCAGCGCACCCCCTTGCCAAGCACAGGCGCAAGCGTCGAGGCGGTCATTAGCTGTGTCTCTCTATCGACGTCGGCGAAACGCGGACGCGCGCCCGCGAGGCTCACCGCCTCCGCCGTGGCGATGAACGAGTTCGCGGGCACCACAACCTCGTCGCCTGAGCCGATCCCAAGTGCGCGCAGCGCCAACACGAGGGCCTCGGTTCCCGAGGAGACCCCCACGGCGAACGGCGCCTCGCACCAGCGGGCATAGTCGGCCTCGAACGCCTCGACGGCGGCTCCCCCTGTAAAGGCGCCGGTCGCGGCGACGCTCCTTACGGCTTCCAGAAGCTCCTCGAACAGCTCCGGATCGCCATGGTCCATGACCGTCATCGGTACCGATGAGGGTGTCTGAACGCTTGAAATCAACACAGTTGAGTAACGTGCGGCCGCATGGCGGACTTTCGACTGCCCTTGGGCCGTTACTCGTTGAGGGCAGCTCAGCGGGCGCCCGCGTCGAGCGTCGAACCTCACCCTGTGAGCCATTACACATTGAAGCCGGCCTCCACCGGCCTCCACCCCCCTTCGATGGGGCATCCGGCGAGCGACCACCATGCGAGCGACGCCGGCGAGGAGCCACACAAGCTGGTGGGCGTCATTTCGGTCGCCTCCGCGTCTGGGCATAGTGAGCTCTTGGCGGCGCTCGAGCAGGTTTTCCCCATTCGCTTCCAGGAGCGTGAGCCCCACGACCTGGAGGGACTTGACGGGGTGCTCGCGATCGGCGACGCGACCCACCCCGGCTTCGGTCTCCCCGACGGTCTCTCGGAGGCGATTGCTCGAAGATGCCCCTGTCTCGTCACTCACTCAGCCGGTGGAGGCTTGGCATCGCCGGGAATGGCGATCGAACTTGCACAGGACGAGCAGCTCGCCCGCTTGCTGTGGGGACGCAGTCTTTCGGAGGAACTCGCCCCCGCGGGACCCGGCCCAACCTCCTCGGACGGCAACCGGGCGCTCGCCATGGCCGGAGCACGCCCCGTCTGGTGGCGTCGCTCAGGACCGGGCTGGTTGCACCACAGTGCGTTTGGCCTCGGGGAGCTCGCCTCAGGAGAAGCGCTGCGCGATCGCCTCAGGGCGGGTCACTTCATGGGGTTGCTGCCGTTGCTTCATCTGCTGCGACACGTGTGCCAGGACCTCGAATGGGACGAGCGCCCGTTGAGGGCCGCCTTCATGATCGACGACCCCAACCTGCACTCGGGCTCCTATGGGTACCTGAACTATCGCCAGCTGGTCGCTCACGCCGAGCGCCACGGCTATCACGTCGGGCTGGCAACCGTGCCCTTGGATGGGTGGATGTGCAGTCGGCGTACCGCGAGCCTTGTGAGGAGCAGACCCAAGCTCGTGTCCCTGCTCATGCACGGCAACAGCCACCTCGCAGGCGAGCTTGGTCGCCTCACCGACGATCGCGCAGCCGAGAAGGCGCTCGCGCAAGCTCTTTGTCGTGCCTCGGCGCTCGAGCGACGCTGCGGGATACCGGTCGAGCACGTGATGGCCCCCCCGCACGAGATCTGCTCCACGGCGGCGCTCGCGGCGATGTTCAGGCTGGGGTTCGAAGGGGCCTGCATCGCCAGCCGCCACCCGTGGCGCGACCGCGAGTCTCTCTCCAGGCTCACATACGCGCGAACGTTGAAGTGGCATCCGACGGACCTAATTGGTGCGGGGTTGCCGATCGTGCCTCGTCACCCGATCGAGCACTCGCGCGAGGAACTCGTCTTCGCCGCGCTCTTGCACCAGCCCTTGATCGTGTTCGCCCACCACTGGAACTTCGCCGACGGCCTGGACCTGCTCGAGCAGGCCGCGAACGACATCAACGGCCTCGGCGACGTCAGCTGGGAATCGGTTGCCTCGATCGCTCGCAATTGCTACTTCACCAGGCGCAGCGGAGAGACGCTCCACGTCCAGATGCACTCCCGCCGGGTGATCGTCGACGTCCCCGATGGAGTCGGCGTCGTGCGTGTGAGCACTCCGAGCTTGATAGGCGACGAGCCTCAGCGGGAACTCGTCAGCGGCGCTGCCGACCTCAGGCTTGCGACCACGCAAGGCGGCTGGGTATCCGACTCCCTGCCCGCAAGTCCAGGAGCCTCCGTCGAGCTGAGGCTCGCCTCGGGAGATCCGGTGGACCCGGCGGCGGTCTCGCACCCCAGGCGCACACCCTGGCCGATCATACGTCGCATGCTCGTCGAGAGTCGCGACCGCGCCCGCCCGCTGCTTCGGCGCTAGGCGTTCTAGTGCCGGTCTTGATCGCTACCAACAACCGGAACTCCGTGCTCATGCGGGTCATCCCGACGTTCTTAGCCAAGCTAGTCCTGTTGCGAGTTATCAACAGTCAAGCGAGCGCTGAAGCTCCTCCAACACCCTCACAACCCGCAACCCAACCCGCCCGTCCGAGCGTGGGATGCTTCCGTCGCGGATGCACTTCACGAAGTGCTCGCACTCGAGGCGCAATGGCTCGGCGTTCGAGATCCTCGGGGAGAAGCTCTCTCCGGCTCTTGCTATGTACTCCCCCCAGGAGCTTGTGTCCTCGTCGAAGCCCTTGTCGTAAACGGTCAGCTTGCCCTGGATCTGCATGTCGTCGAACGTCGCCATGCGCTTTGAGCCCACAACCGTGATGCGCCGCTCCTTGTGGGGGTCCAACCAGGAGAGGTGCAGGTGGGCGACCTTGCCAGAGGGGAAGCGCAGGTAGCAGAACACGACGTCCTCCACCCCTCCGCGCACGTAGGACTCGCCGTGGCGGA
>Ga0210409_10007594_pt1 | contig 11158 bp, 6 predicted proteins | sample IncBWH17MmetaG_FD_161649 | JGI IMG/M metagenome (GOLD analysis project Ga0210409, IMG submission 161649) | Forest soil microbial communities from Barre Woods Harvard Forest LTER site, Petersham, Massachusetts, United States - Inc-BW-H-17-M | ecosystem: Environmental > Terrestrial > Soil >...
CGACAGCGGCAGCACGATCGGCAGCGGCGGCATACAGATTGTCTCCTCCGGCGGCGTCGCGAGCGCGGCGATCATCTCGAGCTTTGGCAATGAGACGATCTTGCGCGGCGGCAAGGCGGTGAGCGCGGCGGTGTTGAGCGGCGGCGGCCAGACGGTCGAGAGCACCGGCAAGGCGATCGGCACTACGGTCGCGAGCGGCGGGGATCAGGGTGTCTTCTCCGCGGGTGTGGCGATCGGCACCGTGCTGTTCGGCGACCAGGACGTTTTCTTGTCCGGCGTCGCCAGCAACAACACGATCAGCAGCGGCGGCCTGCAGGACGTGTTCGAAGGCGGCAGGTCCGTCAGCACCACGGTCATGAGCGGCGGCGTCCAAGACGTCGTCGGCGACTCGATTGCGACTGCCACGACGGTCAAAGGCGGCGTTCAGAACGTTGATTTCGCCGGTACGGCGATCAGCGCGACGATCATCGGCGGCGGTTCTCAGATCGTCAGTGCCGGCGGCACGGCGATCCGTACGACGATCGGCGGCACGGGGAGCGGTGCGAGCGGCATTGAAATTGTGCAGGGCATCGCGAGCGGCAGCGTTGTTTCGGACGGCGGCACGCAGTTCGTCGGCTCCGGCGGTACGGCGATCGGCACGCTGCTGCGCCTCAGCAGCGACGGCTTCCTTGGCACCGATAAGCAAGTGGTCGGCGTTTCCGGTGTGGCGCTCGGCACCATTGTCAAAGTCGGTGAGCAAGATGTCTTGAGCGGCGGCACGGTCAGCGGCGGCACCCTCAGCGGCGGATTTCAGTTCGTGTCGAGCGGCGCGGTGGTGATCGGCGCCAGGCTCGAAGCCTTCAGCATCCAAGAACTCACCATCGCCGCGACTGTCAGCGGAACGTTGGTCGACAAAGGCTCCCAAGACGTGTTCAGCGGCAGCACCGCGATCGCGACCAAGGTCATCAGCGGCGATCAGATCGTCTTCGGTAGCGGCGGCGGCCGCGGCGCGCTGTCCGTCAGCGCCATGATCGGCCCGCACGGCGATCAGAGCGTCGCCATCGGCGGCACGGCTTTCGACACGACGCTCTTCGGCGAAGCGGAGATTCAATCCGGCGGCACCGCGATCGGCATGACGGTCAAATCCGGCGGGCTGTTGGGGGTGGCGGACGGCGGCAGCGCCAGCGGCGTCGTCTCCAGCGGCGGCGCTCTCGCACTGTTCGGCAGCAATCCGTCGGTCGCCGGTGTGACGCTGCTTACCGGCGCGATCCTGGAGCTCGGCGACGGCCATGTCGGCAGCGGCGACGTCAGCCGCGGCTTCCCTGAAAAGGTGATCGACGGCGGCACACAGGCGGGCGGGGCGATCCTGTCCGGTGGGCGCGTGGACGTCCTTTTCCTGGGCATCGTCAGCGGCACGACGGTCAGCAGCGGCGGCAGGATCGTTGTCTCGAACGCCGGCAAAGCGATCGACGTGACGATCGATCATGGCGGCACCGGCATCGTCTCGTCGGGCGGCATGTTCCTCGCGGATGCCGGCGGCACCGCCGAGATCGACGGCAGACTTACCCTCAATACGGCGGGCGAGCTGTTCGCCAGCGGCGCAGGCGGCCTCATCGACATCGCGAGCGGCGGCTTCGTCAGCGGCGGCAGCGCCGTCATCGGCGATGGCACGGTCGCGATCCACGCCAGCGGCAACACGGAAAAGGTCGTGTTCCAGCCCGACGGAAGCGGCGGCCTGATCCTCGACGATCGCGCCGGTCACGCGACCGCGTATGCCGGCCGGGTGTCGGGCTTCGGCGGCGTCAGTCATACAAACACGTCGCAGTTCATCGATCTTGAATCGGTCACCTTCTCGGCCGGCAAGATCGGCAGCAGCTACACGCCCGTCAATGCGTCGAGCGGCACCCTCACTGTCACCAGCGGCGGCACGGTGGTGGCGAAGATCGCCTTCGCCGGCCAGTACGTCGCCTCGGATTTTCACGTTACCTCCGACGCCACCGGCCACGTCCTGATCACCGATCCGGGCGTGCCGTTCGGCGGCGGCGCGACGCTCGGCTTCGCGGCGGACGGCCCCCGGCACGGCGGCACCTTACCGGTCACGCCCGGCACTGCGGCGACCGCGGCGCTGTTCGGCCATTACATCGCCGGCAGCCTCCTCGCCGGGGCCGGCGCGCATGGCGACGGCCTCACGGTCGAGGCCGCAGCATCAGCCGGCCAGCACCCGCATTTGACGCCGCCTCACGGCTGACGCGAGCAAACAAGCCCCAAAGCAAAGCTCATGGTTGCAGCCTCACGAAGGCCGATACGGCGCACGCTCAAAAAATGGCGCAAGTTGCGTGGCAAGGGTCGCGGTGCTTCCCGGCATCGCGTGGCCGATCACTGTTTCTTCTCCAGCATCAAGGTGCCTTCCTTGCGGATGAGCGGCTGCACCTTTTCGGCGATCTTCGCGAGCAGCCAGGGCAAGACCACCTCGAGGCGCACGTGGTCCTCGGCGACATCGATGCCGCCGCTCGCGGCCTGCCCAAGCGCGCTGACGCGGAACTGCAGGTGGTCGCCGGTCCAGGTTTCCTCCTGGACGGAGTAGAACTGGCCGAAATTCGCGTGCGCATTGGCGAGGCCGGATTTGAGGCGGCGCAACGCTTCCTCCTTGCCGAGGCGGTGGGGAATAGACACGGTGAGCGGCTTCGACATGGGCGTTCCCGGTGTAGGCTGGGATCTCATATGGGTACGGCCGTTCAACCGATCAAACGCAAGCGGCGTTCCAGTTGACGCCGGCTTGATCGGCTGATGTTGGGGGAAATCTCATGACCGCGGCACAAATCTTCGACCTTGCCGGCAAGGTGGCGCTGGTGACCGGCGCATCGAGTGGGCTCGGCGTGCGCTTCGCCGAAGTGCTGGCGGAGAACGGCGCGGCGGTCGCCTTGGTGGCGCGGCGCGCCGACCGGCTCGCGGCGTTGAAGGAGCGGATCGAGCAGGCGGGCGGCCGTGCGGTCGCGATCGAGGCCGACGTGCGCGACCGCAAGGCGATGAGCGCCGCGTTCGACGCCGCCGAGAAGGCGTTCGGCCTCGTCACCGTGCTGATCAACAATGCCGGCGTCTCGCATTCCAATCGCGCCGTCGAGCTTCCGGCTGAGGAATGGCAGCGCGTGATCTCCACCAATCTCGACGCGGTGTTCTTCTGGGCGCAGGAGGCGGCGCGGCGCATGCTCGCGGCCGGCAAGGGCGGCGCCATCGTCAACATCGCCTCGGTGCTCGGCCTGACCCCGGACAAGGGCATCGTCGCCTATGCCGCGGCCAAGGCCGGCGTGGTCCAGCTCACCAAGGCGCTGGCGCTCGAGCTCGCCTTCAAGGGCATCCGCGTCAACGCCATCGCTCCGGGCTGGATCATGACCGAGATCAACCACGACTATCTTTCGCAGGGGCGCGGCGCGGCGATGAAGCAGAAGATCCCCATGGGCCGGTTCGGCGACGCGCAGGACCTCGACGGACCCCTGCTGCTGCTTGCCTCGGACGCCGGACGCTACATGACCGGCGCCACCGTCATCGTCGACGGCGGCCAAGTGGTGGCGCTGCCGGTCTGATTTGGGCATAGTGGCGCGATCGGCTGACCGGCGTAAGGGAGCGCGTGCAATGGCTGCGATGACGGCGGGGATCACCAAGGCGGGAACGGGCATGGACGGCATCGTCTGGAACATCCTCGGCCAGACCTACGTTCCGAAGCAGCTCAGCGAGAATTCGTTTTCCTGGCATGCCACGTTGCCGCCCGGCACCGGCGTTCCGCCGCACATTCATCCGACCCAGGATGAGTTCATCTACATGCTCGAGGGACGCATGGACCTCGTCCTCGAAGGCCGCGAATTTTTCGCCACCAGCGGCGACCTGATCCGGCTGCCGATGACGATCCCGCACGGCCTCTTCAACAAGTCGGACCAGGCGGTGAAATGCTTCTTCTGGGTCTCTCCCACGCGCAAACTCTACGACCTGTTCTGGGCCATTCACAGCATGAAGGAGCAGGCGCCGCCGGAAGTCGTGGCGCTGTCGGCCAAGCACGAAGTGATGTTCCTGCCGCCGCCGGAGTAGCCGCTCGCGGCTCTTTTTCATCACGCCGTGGGCACCGTGACGGCTGCTCAGCGCCGTAGCCCGGATGAGCGTCAGCGAAATGCGGGATTGGCATTCAAGCTTGCGGACCGCTCCCGGATTTCGCGGAGCCTGTCATCGGGCCGGCCACTTCGGGCCGGACCCGTTGGTTCAATCCGGGCTACGAAATGCATGCGCTATCACCTCACCCCGCGCTCCTGCGGAGCGCGACCCTCTCCATCCAGGGGAGGGTGAAAAGGGAGCGTTCTCGCGGCGCGCCCGCGCCCGAGTTTTGCTCCAAGAAGCACGGAAGCCCAGCCCGATCCCCGTCGGACGGCCGCCGGCGGTGGTACCGGCTCCACCTCGATCGCGCCCGGCTCAAAAAAAATCAGGAAGGCGAAACGCCGACAGACGCGTAAACCTTCCGTCCGCATCTGGGATGCGGCCGCGCGCCTGATCTCTCTTCCCCCACCGCGTACGGGGAGGGGCAGCGAGGGGCGCGCTCGCCTGTCGGCGTTCCACCGCGGCGCTTGCGGCAGCGAACCAACGCCGCCGCTCAGCTCCAGCACGCGCTTCCTGGGACGCGGCTTTTGCAGGCGTTAGCTGCATCTCGCCTGTCCCAGTCCAGCGAGCTCCTCGCAGACCGGTCATGGTGCCGGCCGGGCGTTTTCCCGGAGCCGCCCGGGGACGGTAGTGACGAGCCGCCTTCCGCGGGAACCGCACTCGCCCCGGCCGCCAGCGTCACCCGGTTGCCGTCCTGTAAGTTGAGCGAGACTCGTGGCATCCGTATCCGAAACGGGGACTTGTGTCAATGAAAATGTGACTAGGCGCCACTTCAGCAGCTCCTGGTGGGGAATTTGGATAGCCCCGCCGCCGATCCTGCGAATACAACCCAGGGCAGGCATGCGCCCGCAAGCACCTGGACACGCTGTTTCATCCGGCAGATCATCAGCGCGGGGGCGCGGTTGAGACGCGAGCATGGACGTCGGTGATTGGCTGCGCGGCCTCGGGCTTGGCCGCTACGAGACCGTTTTCCGCGACAACGAAATAGACGTCGAGGTGCTCCGGGAGCTGACCGAGAGCGATCTCGAAAAGCTCGGTGTGCCGCTGGGGCATCGCAAGCGCCTGCTCAAGGCGATTGCGGACGCCGGCGCGACCGCGATTGCGCCACCCACGGTGACGGCTCGCCCGGACGCGCAGGCCGCCGAGCGCCGGCAGCTCACCGTGATGTTCATCGACCTCGTCGGCTCGACCGCACTGTCGGCGAAGCTCGATCCGGAGGACCTGCGCAGCATCTTTGGCGCCTATCAGCGCTGCTGAGCGGAGCTGGTGCAACGCAATGGAGGGTTCGTCGCCAAGTATATGGGCGATGGGGTGCTCGCTTATTTCGGCTATCCGCAGGCGCACGAGGACGACGCCGAGCGTGCGGTCGAGGCGGGACTGGCGCTCGTTGAAGCGGTGCCCAAGCTCAATACCGTTGCCGGCGTTCCCTTGAGCGCGCGGGTCGGCATCGCCACCGGCCTGGTGGTGGTCGGCGATCTCATCGGGACGGGTGCAGCGCGGGAGCGGGCCGTCGTGGGCGAGACGCCGAACCTTGCCGCCCGTCTGCAGGCGATCGCCGAACCCAACACCGTGGTGATTGCCGACGGCACGCGCAGGCTTATCGGCAATCCCTTCGAACTCGAGGATCTCGGCAGCAAGGAGCTCAGGGGCATCGCCGATCCGGCGCGTTCCTGGCGGGTGTTGCGGACGAGCGCGATGGAGAGCCGCTTCGAGGCGCTGCACGCCGGCGGCCTCACGGCGCTGGTCGGACGCGAGGACGAATCCGAACTGCTGCGGCGCTGCTGGTCGAGGTCGGAGAGCGGCGAAGGGCAGGTGGTTCTGCTCTCCGGCGAGCCGGGGATCGGCAAGTCGCGGCTGACCGCGGCGCTGCTCGAACGCCTGGCCGATGAGCCGCACACGCGCCTGCGCTATTTCTGCTCGGCGCAGTACACCAACAGCGCCCTTCATCCCGTCATCGGCCAGATGGAGCGCGCCGCCGGATTTGCCCACGACGATACGCCGAAGGCGAAGCTCGACAAGCTCGATGCGCTGCTGGCGCAGACCTCGACCTCAATTGCGGACGCCGCGCTGTTTGCCGACATGCTGTCGTTGCCTGACGACGGCCGCTATCCGGCGCTGCCGGTCATTCCGCAACAGCGCCGGGAAGCGACGCTACAGGCGCTCATCCGGCAAATAGAGACGCTGGCGCGCTCTGCTCCCGTGCTGATGATCTTCGAGGATGTGCATTGGGGCGATCCCACGAGCCTGGAAGTGCTCGGGCGCGCGGTGAGCCGGGTCGCCGCCCATCGCGCGCTCCTGATCGTGACGTTCCGGCCGGAATTCGAACCGCCCTGGAGCGGACAACCGCACGTCACCGCCGTCGCCCTCGATCGGCTGACGCGTGCTGAAATTCACGCAATGGTCGACCAGATCGCCGGCGGCAGGCCGCTGCCGGCGAGCATCCGCCAAGACATCGTGGAGCGCGCCGACGGCATTCCCCTGTTCGTGGAGGAGATGACGAAGGCGGTTCTCGAGGCGGGAAGCGAAAGCGAGGCGCGGCGGACTGCGGCCAGCATTCCCGTCCCGGCGCTGGCGGTCCCTGCGAGCCTGCATGCCTCGCTGATGGCCCGGCTCGATCGGCTCGGGCCGGCAAAGGAGGTGGCGCGGATCGGGGCGGTGATCGGGCGCGAGTTCTCGCATGCCCTGATCGCCGCAGTGGCCGGCCAATCCGAGAACGAGTTGGCATCGGCGCTCGAGCGTCTCGTGGCCGCCGGTCTGCTGTTCCGCCAGAGCGCGCCGCCGCATGCGAGCTACCTGTTCAAGCACGCGCTGGTACAGGACGCGGCCTACGGCACGCTGCTGCGCGAACCGCGGCGCGTGCTGCACGCCCGCATTGCCGAAACGCTGGAAAGCCGATTTCCCGAGATCGCCGAACGTCAGCCCGAGCTGCTGGCGCGTCACTGCGCCGAAGCTGGGCAGATCGAAAAGGCGGCTGACCTGTGGGCCAAGGCAGGACAGCGATCGCTGGCGCGCTCGGCGCTCGTCGAAGCAGCGGAGCAGCTCGGCCGCGCCCTCGACCTAATCGCCACCCTACCCGGCACGCCGGCGTTGCGCCGCACGCAGATCAAGCTCCAGGTCGCACTGATAACCCCGCTGCTCCACGTCAAAGGCTACAACGCGCCCGAAACGAAGGCCGCCATGGAGCGGGCACGTTTGCTGATGGAGCAGGCTGCAGCGCTCGGCGAGCCTGCCGAAGACCCGCTGCTGTTGTTCTCGGTCCTCTACGGCTTCTGGGCGGCGAGGACCGTAGCGTTCAATGGCGAAGGGATACGCGCGCTCGCGGCGCAATTCCTGGCACTCGCACAGAAGCAAGGGACTACCGTCCCGCTCGTGATCGGACATCGCCTTATGGGCACTTCCCTGATGAGCACCGGGGACATCGCGGAAGGCCGCGCGCATTGCGATCGGGCGGTCGCGCTCTACGATCCTGCCGCGCATCGTGCGCTGGCGATGGGATTTGGCCATGACGCCCGCGTGGGAATCCTATGCTACCGGCCGTTTGCCTTGTGGATGCTCGGTTATCCCGATGCCGCACACGCGGACGCGGATCAGGCCCTCAAGGACGCCCGCGAGATCGGCCATGCCGCCACGCTGCTGATCGCGCTCTACTACGCACCGGCCACCTATCTGCTTTGCGGGGATTATCAGGCCGCGACCGCGTCATCAACGAGCTTCTCGCATTGGCCGAGGAAAAAGCCTCCGTCCAATGGAAGTCAGCCGGAATGTTCGTGCGCAGCTGGCTTGTTGCCCTGACCGGAACGGCTGCGGACGCAGTTGTCGCGATCACCGCCGGAGTCTCGGCCTATCGGTCAACGGGAGCAACGGCATGGACTCCATCGTATCTATCGTATCTCGCCGAAGCCCATGCTCAGCTTGGGCAATTCGACGACGCTTGGCGCTGCATCGGTGAAGCCACCGCAATGATCGAGTCAACCGGGGAACGGTGGTGGGAAGCCGACATCTATCGCCGGGCCGGGGACATCGCCCTGATGGCGCCGGGGCGGGATGCCGCGAAGGCGCAAGCCTGTTTCGAGCGCGCGCTCGCGGTTGCCCGTCGACAGCAAGCAAAATCCTGGGAGCTGCGCGCGGCAATAAGCGTGGCGCGCCTCCGGCGCGATCAAGGCAAGCGGGACGAGGCCCGCGATCTTTTGGCTCCGGTGTATGGATGGTTCACCGAAGGCTTCGACACGTTCGATCTGAAGCAGGCCAAGGTCCTGCTCGACGAATTGGCTGCATGAGCGTGCAGGGCTATGCGGCCGCGATAGGTGCGCATCAGACGAGTTCAGTACTGTTAGAACGACCAGATTCAGCGTGACAACCCAGGGTTCGGGAGGTTAAAAATCGGCCGACGGCCATCTTCAAGTGATGGGAGCGCAGGAGCTAAAGCGAGACTGTTAGAGGAAATTCCGGGCCGTGCCGCGTCCGATTTTTTCGCAGCTTCCACAGGAGCCTCGACTGTGCCCGACATCGTGCTGATCCATCCGCGCTTCCCGACCTCGTATTGGAGCATGGATCACGCATTGGGGTTGCTTGGCGGAAAGGCGGTACTGCCGGTCGCCAGCCTGCCGTTGCTCGCCGCGCTCACGCCGGCGCACTACCGCGTCACCCTGATCGACGAGAACGTGGAGCCGATCGACTTCGACCGCTGCGCGCGCGCCGACATCGTCGGCCTTACCGGGATGTACGTCCAACGTGACCGCATGCGGGAGATCCTCACCGAGCTCAAGCACCGGGGCGTGTTCGTGGTGGTCGGCGGCTCGTGGATTACCGTTCGGGAGACCGATTTCGGGGATCTCATCGACGTCATCTTCGTCGGCGAGGCGGACGAGGCCTGGCCGCAATTCCTGGAGGACTGGGCGGCAGGGCGGCACCAGAGGCGATACGAGCAGCAGGAACGGACCGACTTGACGAAGTTGCCGGCGCCGCGTCTCGACCTCCTGCCGATGCAGCACTACCGCTTCGGCAGCATTCAGATGACCCGAGGCTGTCCCTTCACCTGCGAGTTCTGCGACATCATCGTCGTCTTCGGCCGGCAGCCGCGCATCAAGACCACCCCGCAGATTCTAGCCGAGCTCGAGGCGCTGCGGGCCGCGGGCAAGCACACCGTGTTCGTCGTCGACGACAATCTGATCGGCAACAAGAAAGCCATCAAGGCGGTGCTTCGCGAGGTCATCGCCTGGCAGGAGGCGCATGGCTATCCGCTGACGCTCGCGACCGAGGCCTCGGTCGATCTCGCCGAAGACGACGAGCTCATGCAGCTCATGGCCGACGCCAATATCGCGACCGTGTTCGTGGGCATCGAAACGCCAAACGAGGCGGCGCTGCGGGAGACCAAAAAGATCCAAAACCTCGCCGACTCGCGAGGAACGATGCTCGAAAAGGTCCATCGCATCCAGCAAGCGGGAATGGAAGTCTGGTCCGGGATGATCGTCGGCTTTGACAATGACGACGGCGGCGTCTTCGAGAGTCAGCGCCGGTTCGTGCAGGACGCGCACATCGTCAACACCATGGTCAACATGCTGGTGGCAATCCCCCGCACTCCCCTCTACGCCCGGCTCGAACGGGAAAATCGGATCGACAATTCCGACGAGGCGATCCGGCGCGGAAGCAACGTCATTCCCAAACAGCTCACCCTGACCGAGCTGCGCGACGGCTGCGCGGAGCTCATGCGCGACCTCTATGCGCCCGCGGCCTATTTCGGCCGGCTCGACACGCTCTATCTGCAACGCGGATTGCGGCAGTCGGCGGCCCGTTCGCGCTATTTCCGCCGGCATCCCGTCCGCGCCCTGGCGGTGAACGCGGAGTTGTTGATCGAGGCATTGGCGACCATCTGGCAGCTCATGCGCCGGATACCGGACGCGGCCTTACGCCGGGAATACCGCCATCGCTTGTGGCATGCGTTCAAACGCCGGCCGGAGCCGGCCGTGCTGCAGGTCTATGCGCTGAAATGCGCGCTGCATTTCCATGCCTTCATGATGGCGCAGCAGATGATGTCGGACGTTGCCGCGGCCGCCAATCCCGGCATTGAGCATCAGCCGAAGGCGCTGTCCGCGGCCGCCGAGCCGCTCGCGGTCTCCGCATGATGGCGCGACGACGCGGGACGGTCGCGCGGCTCACGCCGCCTTGTTGACCCGCTGGCGCGCGAAGCCCGCGGCCGCTTGTCTCGTCACTTCCGCCCGGCTTGTTTCGGCGGGGTGAATGTCAAAAAGCCACCCGACCCAATCTCGCAGCCGTCGTGGCGATCGGGTTCATTGGTCCAGTCCACGTCGAGGCGCCGCCGATGGCCCGGCCTCCGCAACACGGGCGGGCGGCGGCGCGGAAATTTGACGCCGCTTGCTCGCATTGATCGCCTGCAACGCCGGTATGAAGTCGTAAGGCAGCGAGAGGGTGGCCGGCGTCTGCATACCCACGGCGCGCGCCACGTCGGCCACGAAGTCGTTGCAGTTGTAGGCGAGAACGCTCCAGGAATGGCGGGCAGCGCGGATATGGGCGATGACGGCGTTGAGCCTGCCATACTCGGCGGCGGTGACTGGCCGGCGGAAGCGGCGTGCGATCCTGTAGCCGAGAGTGTCCTTTTCCGGAATGGTCGCCGCGTGCATCGGGAAGAAATGTCCGAGCACCATGCTGGGTAAATCGCCGGTCGGATGGATGTCGGCGTAGGCAGCCGTCGCGGGCCGGCCGAGGGAATCGAGCCGGCCATAGGCGACGTAGCTGTGACCGTATGCACCGTTCACCGCGACGCGAAACTCGACGTAATAGGGATACCCTTCAGCCTCGGTAACCCGCGTTTGCGCGGCGGCGCCTGTCGACGCGGCGCCGGCCGGTGCCGCTGCAACCAAACATGCCGTCAGGATCGCGGCAACCAGAAACGTTTTCGGGAGTATACGTCGTCTTATCCTCGTCCCCATAACTCCACAGCCCCGACTGCTGCACCCCAGGCAGATTATTCAAGACCCTCACTATCATGTCGCGTTAACAATTGGAAAGAATCGCCGCCCCT
>Ga0210409_10007595_pt1 | contig 11158 bp, 11 predicted proteins | sample IncBWH17MmetaG_FD_161649 | JGI IMG/M metagenome (GOLD analysis project Ga0210409, IMG submission 161649) | Forest soil microbial communities from Barre Woods Harvard Forest LTER site, Petersham, Massachusetts, United States - Inc-BW-H-17-M | ecosystem: Environmental > Terrestrial > Soil >...
GGCTTCGCGGGCCGCGGGGAAATGATTCCGAATGAACACTCGTACTGCGAAATCGATTCAACGGTGAAGGACAAATGGGGTATACCTGTGCTGCGCTTTCATTGGCAATGGTCACCGCATGAGACGCGACAAGCCGCACATATGCAGAAAACCTTCGCCGCAATCATCGAGGCCATGGGCGGCCGCGTGAAAGACGGCCCCACGCTTGACGGCGCCAAGGCGATCTCGCCGGGCGGCTACATCATCCATGAGGTCGGCGGCGCCATCATGGGCGCCAAGCAAGAATCGTCGGTCACCAATCAATGGTGCCAGACCTGGGACGTGAAAAACCTGTTTTTAACCGACGGCGCGGTCTTCGCTTCCAATGCCGATAAGAATCCGACGCTCACCATCATGGCCCTGGCCTGGCGCTCGGCCGAGCACATTCTCGATCTGATGCGCAGGAGGGAATTGTGATGGACCGGCGCAGCACTTTGAAATGGATGCTCGCCGCCTCGGCAGCGATGCCGCTTTTGGCGCGGCGCGTGCTCGGCGAGCGTACGGCTGCCGCGCAACCTGAGGGGCGGGGCTACGGAACCGACCCCGATCTCACCAAGATCTATCATCCGGGCGATTTATGGCCGCTGACGCTGACCCGGGCGCAACGGCGCACCGCCGCCGCCTTGTGCGATGTCATCGTGCCGGCAGATGCCCTCAGCCCAAGCGCCTCGAGCGTCGGCGTCGTCGATTTTCTGGACGAGTGGGTGAGCGCACCTTACCCGGATCAACAAGCGGATCGGCCCTTGATACTGGAGGGCTTGATGTGGATGGACACGGAAGCGTCGCGGCGATTCGGCCGGCCATTCGCCGAGCTCGGCGAGTCCTCGCAGCATGCGATCTGCGATGATATCTGCTACGAAAAGACCGCCCTGCCGCAGTGCGCCAGAGCCGCAAAGTTCTTCGCTCGCTACCGCGATTTGACCGCCGGCGGCTTTTACACGAGTCCTGAAGGGCGCAAAGATCTTGGTTATATAGGAAATGTTCCGCTCCTCAAGTTCAGCGCTCCGCCTGTCGAGGTACTGCGCAAACTGGGAATCGATCCGCAATCATGAGCAGTCCTAAAGGCAAACAAGCTGCCGATCGCCTCGGCGTCGGATTCGTCGGCAGCGGCTTCAACGCGCGCTTTCACATGCAGGGCTTCCAGGCGGTGCGGGACGCCGAGGTGCGCGGCGTGTGGAGCCCGAACGCGGATCATGCAAGGTCGGCTGCCGCACTGGCGCGCGATCTCGACATCGGCGCCGCAAAGCCCTATGCATCGATCCAGGATATGGTGGCAGATCCGTTGATCGATGCGCTGTGGCTCACCGGGCCCAATCATTCGCGCCTCGATAACCTGGAACAGATCGTCCACGCAATCGAGAGCGGCAAGGGCGCGCTGCGCGGTGTGGCCTGCGAAAAGCCGCTGGCGCGCACCGTCGCCGAAGCGCAGCGCATGCTCGCCCTCGCCGAGCGCGCCGGCCTCGCGCATGGCTATTTGGAGAATCAGCTGTTCGCGCCGCAGATCGAAACCGGCCGGGCGAGGATTTGGGCGCGCGGGGCGGCGAGCACCGGCCGACCGTATCTGGCGCGCGCCTCGGAGGAGCACAGCGGGCCGCATGCTCCCTGGTTCTGGCGCGGCGACCTGCAAGGTGGCGGCGTTCTGAACGACATGATGTGTCACTCGGTACTGCTGGTGAAGCACTTGCTCACCCAACCCGGCGCGCCGCGCGCTTCCGTGCGTGCGCGCCGGATCACGGCGCACATTGCCAGCCTCAAATGGACGCGGCCGCCGTACGTCGGTCGTCTCGCCGAGACGTTCGGCCGCGAGGTCGATTACGCAAGACACCCGTCGGAGGATTTTGCGAGCCTCATGATCGAATTCGAAACCGACGAGGGCCAAAGGCTGATCGGCGAAGCCTCGGCTTCATGGAGCTTCGTAGGCGCCGGGCTGCGCCTGTCCGCCGAGCTCCTGGGACCCGAGTACTCGATGTCCTGGAACACCCTGGAGAGCGGATTGAAACTGTTCTTTTCGCGCGAGGTCCGCGGCGCCGCCGGCGAGGATCTGATCGAGAAGCAGAATGCAGAGGTGGGATTGATGCCGGTGGTCGCCAACGAGGCCTCGGCATATGGCTATGAAAATGAGGATCGGCATTTCGTGCGGGTTTTTCTCGGCAAGGAAACGCCGCGACTCACATTTGCGGATGGACTCGAAGTGGTCGAGCTGCTGATGGCCGCATACCAAAGCGCCGAACAGGGCAGGACGCTCGAATATCCGCCGCCCGATCTCGACAAATTCGTTCCGGCGGTGGCACGCGGCACCTGGAAACCGCCTTAAGAGAAGGATTGAACATGCACGGCAGGTTTATCAAGAATGCAGCGCTCGGCATCGCCGTGGCCGGCGTGATTGTCGGGGCGCAGCCGGCCATTGGCGCGGGCGCCGACGCCCCGGCAGCCGCGACAAAATGGCAATGGCTGTTCGACGGCAAGATCAACGACAGTTTTCGCGGCTGGCGCTCGGAGGGACTACCCGAAGGCTGGCATGTTGCGCACGGCACGCTCGCGAAGGACGGGAGTGTCGATGACCTCGTGACCCGCGGGCAGTACGGCAATTTCGAACTGACCCTCGAATGGAAAATCGGCAAGCAGGGCAATAGCGGGATTTTCTATCGCGGCACTCGCGAATATGACCATATCTACTGGAGCGCGCCGGAATATCAACTCCTCGATGACCAGAACGCGCCCGACGGCCGCAACCGGCTCACCGCCGCGGGCTCGGCGTACGGGCTGTACGCCGCTCCGGCGGGCGTCGTCAAACCATTCGGCAAATGGAACACCGCGCGGATTGTCTGTAACGGCACGCATGTCGAGCACTGGATGAACGGGCAGCTGGTCGTTGCCTACGATTTGGAAAGCGCCGATTGGAAAGCCAAAGTTGCCGCCAGCAAATTCTCGAAGTACCCAAACTACGGATTGGCCAGGACAGGATTCATCGGCATTCAAGGAGATCATTCCGGCGCGCTGGCGCTGCGCCGCATCCGAATCCGCGAGCTCCCATGACTCAGGCGCGCTTGGCGCTGATGATGTTTCTGCAGTACTTCATCTGGGGCGTGTGGTTCGTAACCATGGGCACCTACCTTGGGCACACCCTGCGCTTCAGCGATTCACAGATCGGCCTCGCCTACGGCGCGACCGCCATCGGCGCGCTGGTGTCGCCCTTTTTCATGGGCATCGTCGCCGACCGCTGGTTCGCCAGCGAGAAACTGCTGGCGGCGCTGCACTTCATCGGCGCCGCCCTGATGTGGACCGTGTCCAGCCAGACTGCGTTCGCAAAGTTCTATCCGCTGCTCATTCTCTATGCGCTGTGCTACATGCCGACGCTGTCGCTGACGAATTCCATCGCCTTCCATCACCTGAAGGAATCCAGCAATTTTCCCTACCTGCGCGTGCTGGGCACAATTGGCTGGATAGCTGCGGGCGTCCTGGTCGGCAAGACATTGCATGCCGATGCACTGGTTCTGCCGCTGCAGATCGCCGCGGGCGCATCGGTTTTGATGGCGGGGTACGCGCTTTGCCTGCCGCGCACGCCGCCGAAGGCGGCCGGGGCGGGTTTCAGCCTGCGCGATGCCGCAGGCTTGGATGCGCTGCAATTGCTGAAGAAGAGCGACTTTTTGATTTTTGTGCTTGGTTCCTTTCTGCTGTGCATCCCATTGCAGTTCTACTACACGTTCGCCAATCCGTTTCTGAACGAAATCCATGTGCCGGAGGCGGCATTCATCCAAACCTTCGGGCAGATCTCCGAAGTGGCTTTCATGCTCGTTCTCGCGACTGCCCTGCGCAAATTCGGCATCAAGGTCATCATGTTGGCAGGGATGCTGGCATGGGCCTTACGATATTTCGCATTTGCCAACGGTAACGCGGGCAGCGCCATGGCGTTGATCTATGCGGGAATCCTGCTGCACGGCGTGTGTTATGACTTTTTCTTTGTGAGCGGACAGGTTTACACCGATCAGCGTGCCGGTGAAAAGATTCGCGCCGCCGCGCAGGGGCTGATCAATTTCGTGACCAACGGTCTGGGCTATTTCGTCGGCGCTTTCGTATCGGGCGCCATCGTGAATCGCTACGCGATTCGAAATCCGGAGTGCAGCGATGCTGCGGCCGCGGTCCCCGCCTGCCTGCAGTTGCAGCACGATTGGCACGCCATTTGGCTGATCCCCGCGACGGCGGCCGTGATTATCTTCGCACTTTTCGGCTTGGTGTTTCGGCCCGCCAAAGGCGTGAGCGTGCGCGCCGCAGGCTAGAGCTCCAGGCCGTTGCCGTTGCGCTTTACTTCTTGGCCGCCCCCGCCGCAGCCGCCTTCATGATTGCGCCCAGCTGCGCGAGCGCCGCGGCGTCTTCCGGGCTGGGCGGACCTGAATTCTTGCACCTCGGGTCGGTACGCGCCAACGCACCGGTCATCGCCCGCGTGAGCGGAATGGGATCGCAGCCGTGGCTGTTATCGCAGATCAAATCCCATTGCGGCTGAGCCTTGATGTGACATGCGAAGCAATTACCGCCGAATCGGTTGACGACTTCGACAAATCCGCGCGTGCGTATCTTCGATCCGTCCGCGGACACGTCGAGCTCGAAGAACTCCCAGTCGTGCGTGGCCGCGTTGTAGCCTTTCTCACGCTTCACCATCACCTCGGTGGGCACCAGCTGCAACACCGAGCCGACCGGGTAGGGTTCGCCGGTCGTCGATTCCGCCGCGTGAACGGTGCCAGCAAGATTTCCGGCCAGGTTGTCGACATAATAGTGGCGGACATGCGTCATCTGCGTGACGCAGCGAAACGAGCTGTCCGTAATGGCGGGCAGCTTCGGCGCCGCGGGCGCCGCCGCCATGACGGGACAGGCGAGCAGCAACGCGGCGCAGGCAATCCGGATCTTCGCGATCATCATGAGACAACTCCTGGTAGGACCTTGGGTCCAAGTGCCATTTTTATTTGCAGTTGTCGATCTTACAATCGTTAACGGCGGCGCTGCATGCGATTTCGCGGTAAGGTGCAGCCAGCTGTTGAGGCCATTGATTTTGCTCAGTTTAAATTACATCCATCCAGTCCACGCCAGGCCATTGCAATGATTCGATCGGCGCTGTGGCTGCTCCTGCTCGCGCCCGTCTGCAACTGCTTGGCGAACGCCTCCGGCGCTGCCGACCCTTTCGCTCATCCTCCGGAGCTCGAAGCGGATGTGCGCTTTTGGATTCGCGTGTACCCGGCGGTCACCACCGATCAAGGTCTGCTGCATGATGACTGGAATCTCGGGCTGGTTTACGAAGTACTGCGCTTCGACCCGGCGGATTCGCCATCGCAGCGCGAGCGCAGGGTGGCACAGGTCAAGACGCGCTACGCCGAACTGCTGCGACGCTTCGCTGCGGGCGCCACAGATAATTTGACGGCGCATGAGCGGCGCATTCTGCACGCCTTCGGCGATAAAACCACGCCGGCGCAATTTCGCGACGCCATCGCGCGCATTCGCTTTCAGCTCGGGCAGGCAGACCGCTTTCACGAGGGACTGATTCGCGCGCAGGCTTATGAGGCGACCATTTCGCGGGTGCTAGCGGAGCGCGGCGTGCCCGCGGAGATAGGCGCGCTGCCGCACGTAGAGTCGTCCTTCAATCCCGCGGCCTATTCTCGAGTGGGTGCCGCCGGGTTGTGGCAATTCATGCCCGCAACCGCGAGGCGATACATGCGCGTCGACAGCGTGGTCGATGAGCGCTTGGATCCTTACAGCGCAACCGAGGCTGCGGCGAATTTGATGCTGTACAACTACCGGCTGCTCGGCAGCTGGCCGCTGGCGGTCACGGCCTACAATCACGGACCCGGCGGATTGCGGCGTGCGCAAGACGAATTGGCGACCGACAACATCGCCGTGATCGTCAAGCGCTATCAAGGATCGACATTCGGCTTCGCGTCGCGGAATTTTTATGTCGCATTCCTGGCGGCGCTCGAGGTCGACCGCAACGCGGAGAAATATTTCGGCCCAATGACGCATCTTCCCGATGCCACGAGCACCTTGGTGACCTTGCCCGACTACATTCCCGTCGATGCCCTCGCCAAGGCTTTTAAAGCCGATAGCGGCGCGCTGCGTGTATTGAATCCGGCGCTGCGCCCGCCGATCTGGAGCGGGGCGCGTTTCGTGCCGCGCGGTTATGCGCTGCGGCTGCCGGGCACGCCGCAGCAGCCCGAGATCGCCGCTGCCTGGGCGCGGCTGCCGGCCGCGCAGCGTTACGTCGTACAAAGAAACGACGGCGCGCACCGAACGCGGCGCGGCGAGACGCTGGCTGGCATTGCCGCGGCCAGCGGTGTGACCCTGACCCGTTTGCTTGCCGCGAATGGTTGGAGCGCCACGCATGTATTGGCGCGCGGCGACCTGGTGCGCATACCCATGCCGGCGTCGCGCGCGGAAGCCGCCGGGGCTGCGCCAGCGCTCGCTGCCTCGCCCGCCTTGCCCAAGCCGCCCGCGGAGGCCGATGCAGCCGTCACCCCGAGTCCCGCAGCATCCGAGGTGCCCGCAGTTGCCGCAGTGCCCGCAGTTACCGCAGCGCCCGCAGTCGCTGGCCCCGCGGTGGTCGAAGCGCTGGCGCTTCCCAACGCGACGCCTGAGGCGATCGCGCGGCTGGCGCCGCCGCCGCGGGAGCCGGTCTCGCAGAGGCAGGCCGAAAGCACGGCATTATTGCCGGCCGCCGCTCCGACCGGCGGCGCGGATTCCACCGACTACGGTGTCGGCGCGGACGATACGGTGATTGTGCAAGCTGAGGAAACCCTGGGGCACTACGCTGATTGGTCGAAGGTCAGTGCGCAGACGCTGCGCGCTCTGAACAAATTACACAAGAATGCCATGGTGACGCTGGGCCACAAGGTAAAACTGGACCTCTCGAAGGTGAGCGCGGCGCAATTTGCAGCGACGCGGCGCGCTTATCATCGGCAGTTGCAGGATGCATTTTTTGCCACCCATAGGATTTCCGGTACCGACAATTACACGGTGAAGCGCGGCGAATCTCTTTGGATCATCGCGCAACAGCACTCGGATTTGCCGATTTGGCTGGTGGCCGAATACAACCCCGACGTGGATTTCAACGAGGTTCGCCCTGGGGTCACGATTGCGCTGCCGCGAGTCGAAGCAATCAATCGCCAGTAATGCCGCGGTCGTGCAGGTAGTTGGTCAAGGTCGTGCGCGTGTCGCGGCTGGAAACGAAGCTCACGATTGAGCCATCCTCGGCGCGCACGTCGAGCTGCAGCTTTTGGCTGGCGGCCATCAGCTTGAGCAGTGCCACGGTGAGCTCGAAATAACTCGTTTGTCCCCAGGAAGCAACCGGTTGGTAGGCACCCTGCCCAAGCGCGGGTGCATCGATCGGCACGAGGACCTGCGGGCCGTTATCGAGCACCAGCGTGAGCGCTGCGGGCGCACGAATATCGGCCATGGATCGATCACTGCCCGGCGCGATGTGGATCCACAGTCCGTACACAAAGGAGCCGCTGCGATCCCACTCGATCGGCCCCAAATAGGCAAAACTCGTGCGCTTGCCAAAAAATACAATCCCTGTGGAACGGACGCTCGGAACCAGTTCAATCGGCTCCTTGAGCGAGCCCACCGTCATCGCCGTACGATCGTCGGTGTATTGGACCGGTTTGCTGGTCGATTCAGAGGCGCAGCCGGCCAGCAGCTCAGTCAGCAAAACCACCGCAACCCGGCGTACACGCATGCTTTGAGTATACCGGGACGTGAGGTAGAGCCGATTATTGAGTTGCGGCGACTTGGTATACTGGCCAATGATCATGCGATTCGGCCCAATTTGTGCGAAAACTCTGGGAATGCTCGTGATTTTGGCGATCTGCGCGGCGGCAACCCCGCGTGCAGGCGCCGAAGACATCGCCGTCGCCGACCGAGTCGTCGTGCACAAGGCGGAGCACAAGCTATATTTGTACAGCGGCAGCCACCTTGTGGGCGAGTACAAGGTCGCCCTGGGATTGAGTCCCGTAGGTCAAAAGGAGCGCGAGCGGGATTTCAGAACGCCGGAAGGCCGCTACTTCCTGGCGCGGCGCAATACGCGCAGCGAATTCTTCCTTGCCATTCAAGTCTCCTACCCGAACAAGGACGATGAGCAGCGCGCTCATAAAAATGGCTGGTCGCCCGGCGGCTCCATCATGATTCACGGATTTCCGAACGCCCCTAAACATCCGTCGGCGTATTATGCGTCGAACGATTGGACCGATGGCTGCATCGCCCTGTCGAACTCCGACATGGTCGAAGTGTGGATGCGCACGCAGGATAATATTCCTATCGATATCTACCCATAAAAACAGGTGCGGCGTGGAAACTTCGATTCTATCGTCAGAGATGGTCGATGCGCGGGTGGCCCCCAAAGGTAGCTTGGAACACCTGTCGCAGCAGGAAATCGCCAAGCTGCTGGATTCCGGCCAGGGGGGGTTGTACCCCTTGTTTCGAAAGTGCGCGCTCGCCGTGCTCAACTCGGGCAGTGAAAGCGACGATGCGCGCTTGATCTTCGAGAAGTACCGCGACTTCGATCTGCGCATCGTGCGCCAGGCCTGGGGCATCAAGCTCGAGATCAAGAATGCGCCGGCGGCCGCCTTCGTCGACGGCGTCATGATCAGGGGCTTGAAGGATCACCTATTTGCGGTGCTGCGCGACGTGGTGTTCATCTCCAACGAAATCATGGAAAGCGGGCGCTTCGACCTCAATTCCTCCGCCAGCATCACCAACGCCGTATTCCATATCCTGCGAAATGCCCGGGTATTGGAGTTGCAGGTACGGCCGAATCTCGTGGTCTGCTGGGGCGGTCATTCCATTCGACGCTTCGAGTACGACTACACCAAAAAAGTGGGCTATGAACTCGGGCTGCGCAGCTTGGATGTGTGCACGGGTTGCGGACCGGGCGCGATGAAGGGCCCCATGAAGGGGGCCACCATCGGCCACTCGAAGCAGCGCATCACCGATGGGCGCTATCTTGGCGTCACCGAACCCGGCATCATCGCCGCCGAGCCGCCCAACCCGATCGTGAGCCAGTTGGTCATCATGCCGGACATCGAAAAGCGGCTGGAAGCTTTCGTACGCCTCGGCCATGGCATCGTGATTTTCCCGGGCGGCGCGGGCACCGCCGAGGAAATCCTGTACCTGCTCGGAATATTGCTCGATCCCGCCAATCAGGCGCTGCCCTTCCCGGTGGTATTCACCGGGCCCGGCGACAGCGCCGAGTACTTCGAGCAGATTCACCGCTTCATCGGCGCGACGCTGGGCCGGGCTGCGCAGTCGCGCTACAAGGTGATCATCGACGATCCCGCCGGCGTGGCGCGAGCCATGGTGCAGGGATTGGCGGAAGTTCGCGACTACCGGCGCCAGGCCAGCGATTCCTACGGCTTTAACTGGCTGCTGAAGATCCCGCTGGAATTCCAACGGCCGTTCGAGGTCACACATGCCTCGATGCGCGCATTGCGCCTGTCGAACGATCAGCCGGTGCATGAACGCGCCGCCGATTTGCGGCGCGCTTTCTCCGGGATCGTCGCCGGCAACATCAAAGAATACGGCGTCGAGGCCATCGAACGTTTCGGCCCTTACGAACTGGCCGGCGAAGCGTCGATCATGGAGCCGCTGGACAAGTTGCTGCGCAGTTTCGTGGCGCAGGGTCGGATGAAATTCACCGGCGCCGAATACAAGCCCTGCTACCGACTAGTGGCATGACGCGGCCACTGCGCATCCGCTATCGCTTCGATCTGCCGGACGGCTCGCAAAAACTTCTCGATCTGAAATTCAACGCCGCCGACTTCCGCTTGGCGAATGCGGCGCCGGCGGATCCGCCGTTTTGGACCGAATTGAAATTCTGTCAATGTGCGAATTGCCCCTTGAGCACCGCGGATCATCCGCATTGTCCCGCCGCGTTGCATATGGCACCGGCGGTCGAGTCGCTCAAGGCATTGGTCTCATTCGACACCGTCGGCGTGACCGTGATACAGGCGGAACGCACGATTCATGCGGAAATCAGCGCGCAGCAAGCGATGAGTTCCGTGCTGGGATTGATCATGGCGACCTCGGGCTGTCCCTGGACCGACCGGCTGCGCCCCATGGCGCGGTTCCATCTACCCTTCGCCAGCGAGCCCGAGACGGTGTATCGAAGCGTTTGCATGTTCCTGCTGGCGCGCGAATTGGTGGGCGCGGGCGGAACTCAAGGATTCGCGGCGCTCGGGAAGTTGTATGAAAATTTGCACGTGGTGAATCGCGACATGTCGCGTCGCCTGGGCGCCGCCACCCGCACGGACCCCGCGCGCAACGCGATGGCCCTGCTCGACTCCTATACGACCATACTGCCCGCCGCGCTGGAGTCCTCGCTCGAGGATCTCAAGCCGCTGTTCGACGCCTGGCGCAGCACCTAAGATTTGGTCCATTTAACTTACCGCACCGGTCTCTGAGATGCGCATCGCAATGTTGTCGCCGTTGCACGACAGCGCATGCTCGCCGTGACACAGTTCCTGCCTAAGAGCGGGCGCGACACTTACTGTCCTTCACAGCGAAAGAGGCACACGAGATGAGCGACATAAAAAATCAGACTCGATACACCGGAGTGGACCGTCGGGCGCCGCGCGCTGAATCGGCCGGCGGCAAGCCTGGCGGGCGCCACGCGGCGATCACCAACAGTCTCTACAACTGGCACAGTTACAAGAACTGGGCGGAAAAAGCTCGCGGTAATTTCGACGAGAAAAAATAAGCAAACGCCGCAGACGCCGGGCCCTTGAGTATCAAGCGGTTTCAGGCAGCGGATTGATGCCTTCGCTCGGACGCCGCGTACCCTCTTTGGCCTTCAACCAAGCCAGCATCGGCTCCCAATCTGCCAGATCCTGCTCCACGACATATCGCCGCATTTCGTGCAAACCCACGCCCTGCTCGGCGGCGCGTACGTAGTTCTGCGAATCGCGCAGCGTGGCAATCACGGGAATCCGCAGCGTCTCGAGAAAACGCATCAGGGACTGGTAAATCACGGTATTGCGCTTGACGCGGTTGGCAACCACGCCGATGCGATATTCATCGCGCCGCACCTTGGCGATCAGCAGCAAGTCTGCGATGCATTTCGAGCAGGCGTGAATATCGATGTCGG
>Ga0210409_10007596_pt1 | contig 11155 bp, 10 predicted proteins | sample IncBWH17MmetaG_FD_161649 | JGI IMG/M metagenome (GOLD analysis project Ga0210409, IMG submission 161649) | Forest soil microbial communities from Barre Woods Harvard Forest LTER site, Petersham, Massachusetts, United States - Inc-BW-H-17-M | ecosystem: Environmental > Terrestrial > Soil >...
TCGAGGATTACCTGCTGGTACAAATCGGAGAGGTCGTCAAACATCATCTGGGTTGCTCATTCCTTTCCAGAGATCCGGGGGTGTTTTTCGAGTCGATCCCAGATGACCCGATCCAATTCTTCGCGCAAGGGGGCGTAACGAATCCGATCAATAATCTCGCCGGCGAACGCGTGAATGAGCATATGCTTGGCACGGTCGAAGCCAATTCCCCGGGTGCGCAGATAGAAGATCGATTCGTCATTCAACTGTCCAATGGTTGCACCATGCGTGCATTTGACGTCGTCAGCGTAAATCTCCAACTGGGGCTTGGTATCTACCGTTGCGTCGTCTGAAAGCAGGAGATTCTTATTGGTCTGCTTGGCGTCGGTTTTTTGCGCGGGTTGCCGCACGAGGATGCGGCCGTGAAAGACGCCTTTGGAGCGGCCGTCGAGAATTCCGTTGTAGTATTCGTGGCTGTTACAGTGGGGTTGCGCGTGTTCGACGATCATGTGGTGGTCGGCCAACTGTTCGTCTCGCGTCAGGTACAGGCCGTTCAGGACGCACTCCACACCTTCGGCTCCCAGATGAGTTCGAATATTATTGCGCGAAAGCCGGGCTCCGGTGGCAATTGAATGAGCAATAAAATTGGAATTGCGGCCGAGTTTGGCGTGAATGGTTGCCAGGTGAAAAGCATTGAGGCTTTCGTTTTGGAATTTGCAGTGCTCGAGGGCCGCGCCGTCTTCAAGGACCAATTCCGTAACCGAGTTGGTCAGATAAGCAACGTCAGTGTTGCTGACATAGGTTTCTAGTACCGTAGCGCGGCTGTTCTTCTCCGCGACAATCAAATTCCGCGGTTGCACCGTCGTGCCCGGCTCGCTTGTCGTGGATACGAAGATCAAATGAACCGGCCGGCTGGGCGCTTTGCCCGCAGTGATATGGATGAAGCCGCCATCCTGAAAAAATGCGGTGTTGAGGGCCGAGAAGGGGTTGCTGGGGTCCTGGGCGTATCGGCCGAGATGCTTTTCAAGCAAAGCGGAATCCTCGAGGAGTGCGGTGGCGAGATTTTTTATTTTGACGCCGTCCTCAGCCAACGAATTGGAGGAGAGTGCCAGGCTATAATGCCCATTGACGAAGACCAGCCGGGTAGCCTCCAGGTGTCCGAAGGTGAGTGGAGCGAGTGTTTCCTTCGTGAGCCCGTCGGCAAATGGCTCAAAAACCGGGCGGAACGGAAGCTTGACGAGCGGAGCCAGGTTGGTAAAACGCCAGTCCTCATGGTGCAGGGTGGGGAAGCCAAGCTCAGCAAAGCGGGCCATTCCAGCCTTGCGCAAGGGAAAGATCCACGTGGGTTTGGAAGCGTGTTGCTCAAACCATTCAAATTGCCGCTGGTGCGCTTCAGTTCCCTTCATGGTCATCGTTTCCTGGAGTTCAACCATAGCTGCACAGTTCTCTGAATCCTAAGTTTCGTCAAATAGAGCCCGGTAGTGTCCCATTTCCAGCACTTTAGCGCAAGCGCGCAGCATGCCTCGGGTGGCCACTCGTGGAATGCGTCCCTTCGTTGCTATGGGGGACCGTAACGTTCACCGAGCCAAAGGACGAGTTCCCGGCACCGTCGACGCACTCGACCCAAATAGTGTAAATGCGTCCCGGGCCATTGCCGAGGCGCTCAGCCCTCAAATCCACTGTCAGGGCGCCGGTGATCAACCAATCAGGCCCTTCCTTCGCATTTCCCCCGGGCTCATTGCTGGTAACCGCCACGATTTTGCTCGCGGTCCCGCCGCAATTGTCTTGTGCTTCGACTTCAATCGAAACCGCGACCAATCGATGATTAGGCGGCCACAGCCGGTTAGGTGTTGCCGAGATGCTCAGTATTTGGGGCGGGGTCATATCTTTAACCTGCACGACCGTGGAACAGGTGGCGGGAGCCGTCTCCCCGTTGGAAGCCGACACCGCGACCAGATGCGTACCTGACCCGAATTCGGCCGTGAAGGTCAAGTTGGTTGCAGTAGTCGTGCCGGTGGAGGGGACGTTGTTTGTCTGATAGGGCGTGCCGTCAACGCTCCAGATCACCACAACCGGCGAACCGCTTGAATCGCTCAATTCCACGTCAAGGGCAGCTGTTGCACCCCCGTTTGTGCAATCGAGAACCATTGTCCCGGGACACACAAGGTTCGGCGCCGTTACCGGCAGTTGCAAACTGAATATCGTGCCGTTACTGAGCCCTCCTTCCAAGGTAGTGCCGTAAAGCGTCCTGCCGGAGAACACCAGTGCCCCGGTAGGAAGCGCCCCATCGGCCGGACCTTCGAAGCTGCTGTCGGGGACTCCAAAAGCGTTGAGCACCGTGAAACCGTTGCCGTCGGTGCCCATCTTGAACACTGTGCCGCCGCCCGCCGGTCCATCCTCTTCCGCCGTCCCGTACAAGGTTGTGCCGATTACAAGGAGGTCCCCGTACGGCCCATCGCCATCAGTCTTCGGATCGAAAGCTTTGAGCACACTATAGCCGCTGCCATCGATATCTATCCGGAAGAGGGTCCCGCAACAGGTTCCCCCGCCATAGGTCGCACCGTACAGTGTTGTGCCGGACAGGACCAGACTGTCAGCGGGATAAGCGGCATCCGCTCCGGTCAAATGCTTGAGCACGGCAAAGCCAGTGCCATCCGTATTGAGCCTGAACACTGTGCCTTTGCTGTAGTTGCCTCCCAGCGCGGTCGTTCCGTACAGCATTGTTCCGGCTCTGACCAATTTGTATGGCTCGATCCCGTCCGGGCCCGCGAATGTCTTTAGTACCGTAAAACCGCTGCCGTCGATATCGATTTTGAAGATCGTGCCATAATAATTGGGACTCCCGCCGGCATACGCCGTTCCGTACAAAGTGTTTCCATCTACAAGGTTGAGCAGCGGCGGCGAACCGTCCGTGTGCGCATCCAGGCCCTTTAAAACCGTGAAGCCTCCACTTTGCAAATCGATTTTGAATATTGTCCCGCCGGGATTGGAGGTTCCACCTCGGACAGTGGTACCGTAAAGGATCGTGCCACTTAAAATGAGCGCTGGTTGTGGATAGGCCAATCCACCCGGAAAACCGGTGAATTGCTTCAGCACAATGAAGCCGGTCCCATCAGTGTTGATTTGGAATACCTCCCCCAGATCTGTTCCTCCTTCACCGACAATCGTCCCGTATAGCGTACCGCCGGCAACGACCAGGGGAGCATGCGGACCTCGCCCATCGCTGCTTTCGAAACGGTGCAAGACCTGGTAGGCTTGCCCCCATCCGTTGTCCCCGGCAACGGCAAGCAGACCCAGGAACCCTGCCAGCGCTACCGCAACTTTGCCAAACTGCTGTTGCCCTCGATTTCCCATTCTCACCAGTTGGTCCATGCTTCATTCGTCCTTTCTTCGAATCAACCGAATGCCAGCATTGAGGGTACCAGCCGCTATGTCCCACAAAATCCTCAAAAATCAGCCTCATGTGAAGTCGCCGATGCCGGGCTTCAAGTTGAATTGGGTAAAATCTCACGCAACTTGCGTGAATTTCACGCCCTTGGCCACCCGGCTGCGCTCACCCGCAACCAATTGCTCCGGGTCTGTCCGCTTTGCACCAAACCAAGAAGGCACCTTGCAAGCCGGACCTGCAACCTGTGCTATCTTTGCGCTAAATCTGCTTGGCCAACCGGGACGCCAGTCGGTCCAACGCCGGCGAGCGGTCCAGCTGCGCGAGCCGCACATCCAGGAGACAAAAACTTTCGGTCCAGGCTTGAGCCTTTATCAGGGCATCGTCCAGTTCTTTTTCGGTTTGGACCCGGAACCCGCGGCCGGCGCCCAGGACCTCGGGCAAACGATAATATTCCCAGGGCCAGACATCGTTATAGGGCCCGTCCTGCATATGACGTTCCGTTCCGTAACCGTTGTTGTTCAAGACCACAACGACTGGATTGAGCTTGTAGCGGGCGATGGTGGCCAGCTCCATCCCGGTCATTTGGAAAGCCCCGTCGCCGACCAACACCAGCGCACGGAGCCGAGGGTTGGCCAATTGCGCCCCGACACACGCCGGGACGGCGAAGCCCATTGAAGTATAGTAAGCGGGAGCCAGGAACTCAGTTTGCTCGCGAATGAACAAGTCCGTCGCTCCAAATAAAGCATCGCCGACATCGGCCACGACGACAGTGTTCTTGGACAAAAAGCCGTTGAGCCGCTCAAAAAGGCGCTTCACGGTCAGACGAGTGTCGCTGTTTCTTAGCTGGAAAGGGAGGATGGGAGCTGGGCGAGGGATTCGGGAAGTGGTGCGGCGGCGCAATTTCAGGGCTAAGAGACCGCGGATGAAATCCTTAAAACGGACATCTTCGTAAGTGTGATGGCGGATAGAGAGCTTTTCGCTGGTGGTGTAGATGCATCGGCCCGGGTCCAGGCGCGCGGTGTAAATTCCGAGATTTATGTCGGTCATGAAGGCACCCAACAAAATAATGCAATCGCTGCCTTCGACGTACTGGCGCACGGCCTCTCGGCCCATGGCGCCTTCGTAGATCCCAAGGTATAAGGGGTGCTGTTCGCCAATGACAGATTTGCCTAAAACGGTTGCCGCCACAGGAATGCGCGTCTTTTCGACCAATTCAAGCACTTGGTCCTGCAGGCCGAAGCGATGTACTTCGACATCGGCCAGGATCACCGGTTTGCGCGCAGCGTCGATCATTTCGGCAGCCTCGGCCAGCGCGGCTCGCAAGGTATCCGGGTTGCTCCGCTCGTGGACTTTAGGCGCGCGATAGTGGGGAATACCGGGAACCAAAACCTGGTCGCGCGGAAGTTCGACATAGACGGGCCGCTTATAGCGCAGGGCGGCGTGCAAAACTCGATCGATCTCCTGGAAAGCCGTTTGCGGATCGCTTAAGACCGTTGAAGCGATGGTCAGCTGGTCAAAGACTTTTTTTTGCGTGTCGAATTCACGAACTTTGTGGTGAAGCAGCGGGTTTTTCTCGCGCTCTTTCATTCCCGGGGCGCCACTGATGATCACGACGGGTGATTTCTCGGCGAAGGCCTCCGCAGTGGTATTGGCTACCTTCAAGCCTCCGACGCAGTAGGTTACACAAACCGCGCCCAAGCCGCGTACGCGGGCATAGGCGTCGGCTGCGAAGCCTGCGCCTTGTTCATCGCAGGTATTAATGATGCGCAGTTTGCTTTTGGAGAGGAGATCGTAAAAACCGAGCACGTAGTCGCCTGGAATGCCAAAGATATGGCGGACTCCGTGAGCATAAAGGCGTTGGATGAGGTATTCGCCAATCGAAGGAGAGTTTTTCATTGGGCCGCCATCGTTAGATTCATTAGCTATAAAGCATAGTTAAGGGATTTCAATCCAGGAACGCGGCGCCAGGGGATTCTTTGGAGTTTGCGTCGCGAACGCAGGGCCCTACAGTTAGTCCGGATATGATAACAGAGGACGACGTCAGGAATGTGCTTAAAGCGATAAAGTACCCTGGGTACAGCCGGGACATCGTCTCGTTTGGGCTGGTGAAGCAGGTGGCCGTGAAGGAAGCTGCGGTCAGTGTGGTGCTGACGCTGACGAGCGCCAACCCGGAAGCGGCGCGGCAACTAAAGAGCGAGGCTGAGCAAGCGATAAAAGCATTGGCGGGTGTCAAGCACGTCCACGTCGAGGTGAATCAGCCGCAGGCGGCGCCTGGCGCGGCAGGGGCAACGCCATGGGCCCAACAGTCAAAAGTGCCTGGCATAACGCGGATTGTGGCGGTGGCCAGCGGCAAGGGGGGAGTGGGTAAGTCGACCGTGGCAGCCAATCTGGCCTGCGGGTTAAAGCAGTTGGGACGAAACGTGGGATTATTGGATTGCGATATCTATGGTCCTTCGATTCCATTGATGATGGGAGTTCACGCGAAGCCCACCATCAGCATGGAGGAAAAAATGGTACCCCCGCTTGGCCATGGAATTAAGGTGATGAGCATGGGCCTGCTGCTGGAAGGGGATCAGCCAGTCATTTGGCGCGGCCCGATGATTGTCAAAACGATCCAGCAGTTCTTCAGCGCGGTGGAGTGGGGTGCATTGGATTATTTGTTGGTGGATCTGCCGCCGGGCACCGGCGACGCGCAATTAACACTCTGCCAAACGGTGCCATTGGACGGAGGCGTGGTTGTAACCACGCCGCAGGAAGCCTCGTTAGGGGTCGTGCGAAAGGGAATTGCAATGTTTCAGAAAGTGAATGTGCCCATCTTGGGCATCGTCGAAAACATGAGCTTTTTTACGACACCCACCGGGGAACGGGTCGAGATTTTCGGGCATGGTGGTGGCCAAAACGAAGCGAAACGGCAGAATGTGCCCTTTTTGGGGGAAGTTCCTTTGTTCAAGGAAATCAGAGAGGCCGGAGATCTGGGCGTGCCGGTTGTAGTCGCAAGTCCGGCGTCGGCGTCGGCGCAGGCATTTATTCGAATTGCGACGGCGCTGAATGAGAAACTTAGATGAATGGACCAGGGCTCGGCCTCGCCCCACCGGTCGCATTGAAATGCTGGAGCTCGTCGGTGAGACGCCGGCGCTCCCAGGGGAAGGTGGCAAGGGTTTGATGGGTTTGGGTTTACACTGGTGCAGTTTTGGATTGTCAAGGGCACGGCGAGATGTTTAACTTTGGCGTCGCTGAACAATGTTACGGCGTGCGAATATGTCTGACGAACCGAAAGAGCCCCTCTCGGCGAATGACTTGCTGAAGAACTCTTCATTGTACCGCGAATTTCAGGCAGAGCGGGAAGAGATTCTCAAACATAAGTGGATTGAATCAGAGAAGGCGGGACGAGACATTGGCTTTGAGCGGGCGCTCACCGACTGGATCATCAAACACCGTTCGAAGTGGCGTAAGAGCCGGCAGGCAGCTAGTCACTAACTGGCCGCAGCTGCTCCTTTAAGGCAGCCCAGTGAGACTGCCAAGGGACTATGACGCTTTTGAAACACCGACATCCGCCAGCGGGAGGGTGGCATTCCACTAATCATCCCCTATGGCGCGAGAGCTTGTCCTTTTGGGTGGATGAGACGGGTGTTTCCTCGCGGCGCTGGCGTTTAGCAAAAGGCGCTGTTGGTTTGGATAGAGCCATTCGCCGGCAGGACCCCCAATCTCCCAGGATAGCCGATGCCTGAATCGACTGTCATTTTGAACGACGCGGCCATTCAACGGGCGGTAGTGCGTATCGCCCACGAAATTGCCGAGCGGAACGAGGTTAGTCAGGACGTGGCGATGGTGGGAGTGCAGAGGGGAGGCGTTCCCCTGGCCGAGCGGTTGAGCCGGGTCTTAGCAGGAATTTGGGGGCATCCTGTTCCAGCGGGAAAGCTCGACGTAAGCATGCATCGGGACGATCTCGATCGGCGTATCGCTCCGGATGTGCATCCGACGGTGATTCCGTTCGACATTACCGGCAAGACCGTCGTGCTGGTCGATGACGTGTTGTTTAACGGCCGGACCGTGCGCGCGGCAATGGACGCGTTGAACGATTTCGGCCGGCCGAAAAGCATCCAGTTGGCCGTTTTAGTTGACCGGGGTCATCGCGAATTGCCGATCAAGGCCGATTTCGTGGGCAAAAACGTTCCCACCTCCCACACCGAAACGATTCGCGTGGTATTGGATGAGGCCGGTCGGACGGACGAGGTGGTCCTGGAGAAACCATGACTTGGAATCGCAAACACCTGCTTGATATCGAGTCGCTTAGCGTCGAGGAAATCAACACCGTCCTCGACACCGCCCGGGCGTTCAAAGCCGTCGGCGAACGAGCCATCAAGAAAGTGCCTGCTCTCCGGGGCAAAACGGTGGTTAATCTGTTTGTTGAGCCGTCGACGCGAACCCGGATCAGTTTCGAACTTTCAGAGCAACGACTCTCGGCGGATATCATCAACTTTACCGCGGAAGCTTCTTCGCTTAAAAAAGGGGAGACCCTCAAAGACACGGCGCGCAATCTCGAGGCTCTCAACGCGGATTTCATTGTTATCCGGCACAGCGCCTCGGGCGCACCTCACTTTCTGGCGCGCGTAATCAACGCCAGCGTGATCAACGCCGGGGACGGCGCGCACGAGCATCCGACTCAGGCGCTCCTCGATATGTTCACCATTCGCGAGCGCAAGGGCCATATCAGCGGGCTCAACGTGACGATTCTGGGGGATATTCTTTACAGCCGAGTGGCGCGCTCCGACATTTGGGCTCTAACCAAGCTGGGAGCCAACGTAACGCTCTGCGGGCCTTCGACGCTGGTGCCGAGGGATTTTGAGCGGATGGGCTGCCGGGTGACTTACGACGTGGAAGAGGCGATCCGCGAAGCCGATATCATTAACCTGTTACGCATTCAGCACGAGCGCCAGCGCAAAACCATGTTCCCCAGCCTGGGCGAATACTCCAGCTTCTTCGGTCTGAATAAGGCGCGGTTAGCCCTCACCAAACCGGACGTGCTGATTATGCATCCGGGACCCATTAACCGCGGAGTCGAGATCGACAGTGAAATTGCTGATTGCGCACGCTCGGTCATCCTGCAGCAAGTGACGAATGGCCTGGCAGTGCGGATGGCGGTGTTATTCCTGGTCAACGGAGGCAAGGGGCCGCAGGGAGTTGCTGGATAGCTCTACTTATTTCGCCGCGAGACTGGCTTTGTGCATTTGCCAGATGATGGAGCCGCCGTGGATTAAGGCGAGGACCAGCAACACCACACCGGAGACGTGCTCCATTTTGATCAAGGTTTTCTCGCTGAACTTTCCCTGGCCGAGCGCGCTAAGCCAACTCAGGATGACGAACCACAGGCCTGTGCCGAGGGCCACGCCGGCGACGCACGCTAATTTGCCCGGCCAGTCCGGGGTAACCCATTCGCGTGAGATGAAGTTTGCCGCCAAAATGATCCAAAAGATCAGGACCCCGACGTTTCCGGCGACACGGAGCAAGCCCGTAATGAAAGCTGAGTGGCCTTCGAGCCGAATCTGAAGACGCGCTTCCAGCCATTCCACAGCCGGGCCGAATTTCACGTGGGATGGGCCCGATTTGGTGAGCAGGAATTTAACGCCCAGGAATAAAAGGAACACGAAGCTGAACAGTTCCATGGCGGCTTTGACATAGCCCTGCGTGAAGAAAGACGCGAAGCCGGTAAAGGCGATGAAACAGTAAATCACCTCCATGGCGGTCGCTCCCATTCCGATCAGGAGGGCCCATTTAAATCCACGCCGGGCGCCTTCATTCAAGATTGTGAGATTAATGGGCCCCACTGGAATGGAAAGCACCAGCCCGGCGATGAAGCCGGTCAGAGCCGCCACTAGAATTGGGGAGAGGTGCGACATGGGGGACAAAGCCCGCAATCTGGTACCGGAAATAGGAGTGTGGCAGAAAAATGGAGGCAGGAAGATGGCCAAGGAGAAACGGGAAGTCCATCCTCCTGTTTCTGATGGGTTTTGCGGCCAGGTCGGCGCATGGAATTCAAGCGGTTCGCTCGCTTTCCTCCTCGTCGTCGTCTTCCTCTTCGATTTCGCGGCGCATGCGGCGGGAGATGCGGGGGCGAATGAAGCCGTACAGAAGATAGAGAGTAAAGATGGCGGGCAGAACGTAGAAGAGGATGTAATCCCAAAGCACCAGCAAGGAGCCGACAAAAAGAGCGGCCAGGATGGCTTTGGTAAAAGTGCTGGTGGAGCGAAGTCCCAACGACTTGAAGCTTGGGTATCGGACGGTGCTGACCATCATCGCCGACAAAAAGAGCAGGACCACCGCGATGACATATTTCCATCCGCCGAGGCTCTTATCTTTTTCATTGAGCTGAATGATGAGCAGGGTGAGGGAAGCAACCAACGCCGCGGCCGAGGGAATCGGGAATCCCAGGAAATCTTTGCTGCCGCTGCCGCCCGGTAAATTAGCCAGGCAATTAAAACGGGCCAGACGAAACGCGCCGCAGATCAGGTAGATGGAGGCGACGAACCAGCCCCATTCCGGGTGGCCTACAAAGACGTCGCGCAGCACGATGCGGTGCACCAGGAACGCCGGAGCCGCGCCGAAAGACATCAGGTCAGCCAGCGAATCAAACTCCCGCCCAAAGGGGCTTTCCACGCCGCCCATGCGGGCCACGCGGCCGTCGAACAGATCGAAAATGCAGGCCAGGAGGATGAAGCCAAGGGCAACTTTGATCTGCTGAAAATTCCCTGTGGAGAGATCCGCCTCAACGATTTTGGTCAGCGCGACAAAGCCGCAGAAAAGGTTGCCTGCCGTGAGCAGGTTGGGCAGGAAATAGATTTTGAGTTTCGCGTCGTGAGACTCGGCGGAGGGTGGCGTTTCTGGAGTCGGGTCCATGGGAGTTCCACGGTTGGGTCACCCAAAGGTCGCCAGGATGGTCTCGCCTCCGACAACAGGGTCGCCCAACTGCACTTTGACCTTGGCCGTCATCGGCAGGTACACGTCGGCGCGTGAGCCGAATTGAATGAGGCTGATGCGGTCGCCGCGGACGATTTCCTCGCCTTGCTGGACGAAGGGAACGATCCGGCGGGCGATCACGCCCGCGATGAGGCGCACGCCGATTTTCTGTCCTGCCGGATCAGTGGCTTCAAATCCCAATAACACATTCTCATTATGGGTAGCGGACTCGGTTTTGATCGCATTGAGGAATTGACCAAGAGTGTACTTGAAGAAAGCTATCTTGCCGCTCACGGGTGAGTTCTGCACATGCACGTTGAACACGGAGAGGAAAATCGAGACACGTTGACATTCGCCACCCATGAACAAAGGTTCATTGACCCTGTCAATAACATCTACTTTACCATGAGCAGGGGATAAGATGAGATTGGCACCCGCGGGGACATGCGGGTTGGGATCGCGAAAGAAATAAAGCGTGAAAAGGGAAAACAGGACCCAAAGGATGAGCAGGGCCGGCACGGCAATGGCAGAGAGGATAGCGGTAATGAGCGAGCCAAAAGCCATTAGGCCCCAGACCACGAAACCGACGATGAAGGTCAGAACGATTAGTTTAAACGCCGCCTTCCTGGCTTTGCCGGAGTACTTCATCCGGCCCCAAGGTAAAGGTTGGCCAACGAGGGTCAAAGGCAAAGTTGTGGCACCAGGGCGTCTTGCAGGGGTATTTCGTCTGAGCAATCCATACTGGTCGGCAAACGCGAGAGCGCTTATCCTTCAACCCTCGGACCGAGCCTGCGTGCCGGAAGCGTTAGATTCACGGCGCCGGGTTCAGTCCTG
>Ga0210409_10007597_pt1 | contig 11153 bp, 9 predicted proteins | sample IncBWH17MmetaG_FD_161649 | JGI IMG/M metagenome (GOLD analysis project Ga0210409, IMG submission 161649) | Forest soil microbial communities from Barre Woods Harvard Forest LTER site, Petersham, Massachusetts, United States - Inc-BW-H-17-M | ecosystem: Environmental > Terrestrial > Soil >...
ATTCGGAGCGGCACCGCGGCCTTTGCCGTTCACGACCCACAGCGAGTCACCGCTGACGACGATTGCCGAGGGGTACCACTCGGTAGGAATGCGTCCGAGGAGGGCATTGGACTGCAGGTCGAACACGGCGACCGCGTTTGCGTCGGCCTCGGCGACAAATAACCGCGAGCCATCGCTCGCGAGCGCCAGCGCGTTCGGTGTGTTGCCCTCGGTCACGCCGTCGGGCGGGGGATCCGTGAGCCAGTGGAGGACTCGGCGCGATACTACGTCGATGACTCCCACGCGATCCGTGCTCGCTGAGGCCACGAAGAGGTGGCTGCCGTCGGCGTTGAGCAGGAGTGCAGACGGATGGCGCCCGGCGTCGATGGCGCGGTCGGTGACCAGGTGGCCGTTGGCGGTCGTATGGAAGACCGCGATATAGTCGGCGCCCCACGCCGACGCGTACACATGACCATCGGTCGCGACGGCGACGCCATAGGGAAACGGGCCGACGCTCACGCGCTGGGTCACGCGGTGCGTGGCGAGGTCGATGACCGCCAGCGAGTCACTCAGATCCTCGGCGACGTACAGCGTGCGTCCATCGGGCGAGAGGCCAAGGCCGGCCGCGTATCGCGTGCCCGGAATCGTGTCCCCCGGCGCGTGACCGAGCGCGATGCTGTCGGTGAGGGTGGCCGGTCGCGCGTCGGTCGATTGCCAGCGGTAGATGTACACGGCATCGCCCACGCCGCCCGAGGCGTACAGCGTGCGGCCGTCCGGGCTGAACGCGAGGCCGAGGAATGCGCCGGGCTGCTCCACGCGCTCGACGACCGTGGCCGAAGCGCGGTCCAGGATTTCGATGCCTTGCTCGCGATATCCCGACATACTGAGCACGAGGTATCGGCCATCGGGCGAGGCGAGGGCGGCTAGCGGCATGTTGCCGACGGGAATCGAGCGACCTGCGGGGTCGAGTCGGACGCCGGTCGAGAGGCGCGGAGGCCCGTCAATGGCGAGCGAGCGAGGGCTCGGCGACGGGCGACTCCCGTTGCAGGCAATGCCCAGTGCGAGGAGCACCATCACGAAACAGTTTCGAGCGGCGTCGAGCGAAGTCTGCGAATGGTGAGCCACAGGCCGAATGTCAGGAGTGGAATGACGTAGATCGCGATGAAATCGTACGCGAAGAAGCGATACCCTTTGGCGATGAGCTCGACCAATCCGAACTTCGTCGCGACAAAGATGGACAGAACCAGCAGTGTCATCGCAATGATGACCCGCATCCGCTTGCCGATGACCTCACGCGCCTGATACCGGGACGCGACGCGCTCGTTGATGGCGTGCACGGTTCCGGTTCCGCTCTCCAGCAGCGCGCAGAAGAGCATCAGCTGAAAGAGGTAATGAAAGCTGGGGATGTGAAACCGCTGCAGGAGAAAGTCCGACGGGAGCGCCGCCGCGCCGATCTGCGGATAGAACGCCAGCATCGACAGGAAGTACAGCATGCCGGGAATCATCGCGATGGGCCCGCAGAGCGCGCCGGCGATGACGGCGTCCTTGGCGCTGCCCAGATGGCGCGTGACCGGCAGGATGACGATGGCGCACAAGAGTTGATAGCCGGAATAGGTCAGCCCATTCGCGATCCAGCCGTGAGGCGGCACGCCGAGGTTGAAGCTGGTGGATATCGCGCTCCCGAATTTGGTCAGCGCGAGGACAATGAACGCGACGTAGACCGCGTAAATGAGAATCGTCACGTAGCCGAACAACCGTTCGACCGCGACGTTCCCGAACGCCACGATGCCCGCGATGCCGAGAATGAAGAGCAGCGTCCCGATGACCACGGGCCAGCGAAAGAGGGCGACGCCGATCTCGCCCGCCGCGGCGCCGTAGACGGATAGCACGATGAGGATGAAGACCAGATACGAGATATCGAAGACGACCCATCCCCGACCCAGGAGGTGCCGGAAAAAGGTGCGATAGTCGTAGCTCTGCGTGGCCCAGGCGAAGAGAAAGGTGATCGCGCAGACGATGCTGAAAACCGCCGCTGCGAGCGTGATGCCGAGGACGCCGCCCAGGGGGCCACATGGGATGAAGAATTCCGCGAACTCGCGGCCCGTGGCATATCCGCCACCGATGATGACCGCTTTGAACGCCAGGCTCGGAAGAATCAGCCGCTGAAACGCCGTGGCTCTAGCGCTGTTCATAGTGGGTGCGGTAACGGTCCCACAGCGACTGAACACTCATGCGGAGGTCGAGCAGAGGCCGCGGCAGCAACCGCGCTGGCGTGCCGAGCCCTTCGATGTCCACGATGAGGGGATTGTCGCGACCGGTCGCCAGGTCCGCCGCCAATAGACCCGAGATCGTGCCCTTCGTGATCCCGACCCCATTCTGACAGACAGCCAGATAGACATTGGGCGCGCTCCGTCCGAACGCATGGGCGCGATTGCTCGACATGGCATCGTATCCGACCCACGTGTACTGGATCGCGTCCGCCGGCAACTTCGGATAGCGCGCGCGGAGCCGTGTCGCGTGCCTCCGGGCCACGTCCCGCAGGTCAATGTCGGGGCGAGCGAAGTTGGGCGCGAACGCCACGGTCTCGCGCAGAAAAAGGCGGCCATCGGCGGTCCGCCGCATCGCGCTCCCGCCGTTGACATGGGCCGGAGTCAATCCCCAGTCAGGGTCGCTGCCCATCTGCTGGAGCTCCCCGTCAGTCAGTCGACGCGTGAGACTGGCGTAGATCGCGTAGTTCAGGAGGCGGCCACGGCAAAAGCCGAACTCCCGAACGAATCCGTTCGTCGCCAGGATCACCGTGTCCGCGGTCAGCGACCCGCGGGGTGTGGTGAGGTGAATGCCGTTCCGATACTCGAACTCCATTACCGGGGAGTTTTCGTAGAGGACGACGTTCGCCGGCAGCGTGTCGGCCAGACCTCTGACCAGCGCCGCGGTGTCGAGCAAGACACATCCAGGCAGATGAATCGCCGCGGCGAAATAGAACGTGCCGATCCGGTCGGCGAGCTCGCCCCGGGTGAGCCAGGTATATGGCTCACCGAGTGCCGTGAGCTCCTGGACGACCGGCTCGAGTGCGCGTTGCTTGCCCTTGGCGGTGATCGCCGCGTGATACTTGCCGCGTCGGCTCCAATGGCACTCGATGCCATGGCGGCGAATCACGTCCTCCAGAAAGGCAAGTGCGGCGCGATTCAACCGGAGATGCCGTTGCAGCGTGGCCACGACCGATGCGCCGATATTGTAGGGGACGTCCATGGCGATCCCCGAATTGCGGCCGGACGCGCCGGCCGCGATCGTTTGCGCATCGAGGAGCGCGATGCGGTCATGCGGCCGGTTCTCCGACAGCCGCCGTGCCGCCGCCAACCCGGCAAAGCCGGCTCCGATCACCGCGAACTCCACATGACGAAAGCCCTCCATCGCCGGCGCCGCCCCACGCGGTGGAAGGATCAGCTCCCATCCGTTCGGGCTGTCGTTGCGCGGCAGCGTCGTGATCCTCGGCATCAATCCGCCGCAGTGCCCGCGAGGAGACCGGTCACCGCTTCTCTGATGGCCTCCTCCGTCGGAACGACCAGTTGCTCCATCGTCGGGCTCATGGGGATGGGTGTCTCCAATGCCCCCAATCGCTTGATCGGCGCCTCGAGCGAGGGAAACGCGATGTCGGCGAGGCTCGCGGCGATCTCGCCACCGATGCCGCCGATCGTATTGGCCTCGTGCACGATGATCACTCGCCCCGTCTTTCGGACCGATGCCGCGATGGTATCCAAGTCGAGTGGCCGTAGCGTTCGGGGATCGACGACTTCGACCGAGATGCCCTCGGTCGCCAACACGGATGCGGCCGCGAGTGCTCGCGGCACCATCGCGCCGACCGCGACGACGGTGACGTCCATACCCTGGCGCTTCACCTCGGCGATGCCAAGAGGAATCGTATAATCGGTCGGGGGAACGGGGCCCCGCGCCGCATACAGCCGCTTCGGCTCGAAGAAGACGACCGGGTTATCGTCCCGGATCGAGGACTTGAGAAGGCCTTTGACATCGTAGGGCGTCGATGGCATCACGACTTTGAGGCCGGGCACATGCGCAAACATCGCCTCATTGCTCAGCGACATCAGTGGGCCGCCGCTCGGCCGGAACCCGGACGACACGCGGAAGACCATCGGAGCGCTCGCGCGACCATCATAGAGATAGGCCATTCTCGCGGCCGAGGTAACCACGTGGTCCATGGCCGTCAGCAAGACATCCGCGAGCCCCATCTCCAGGACCGGACGAAAGCCCCGGACCGCGGCGACGACTGACGCGCCGACGAACCCGGGCTCCGAGATCGGGGTCTCTATCACCCGCTCGGGGCCGAACTCCTCGATCAAGCCGATCGTGGTGCCGACGAGCCCGCCGAACACCCCGACATCTTCTCCCATCACATAGACGGTCGGATCCCGGCGCATTTCCTCCGTCAGCGCCTCGGTGATCGCCTCGCGGTACGAGAGCTCGCGCATCGCGTCTCCTTATCGATAGACGTTGGCCAGGCCGGCGTCTGGCGCGGCGAATGGCGACCGCTCCGCGAACGCGATGCAGTCGATGACCGCCGCATTGGCGGCGTCGTCGACCGCCCGCAACGTCTCCGCATCGGCCAACCCGAGCGCGGTCAGGCGGCTGGCGAGGCGGGTAATGGGACACCGCGCTTTCCAGCGCGCCACTTCCTCGTCGGGACGCACGGATTCGGCGGGGGCCAGTGTCGAATGCGCGCACCATCGATAGGTCTGACACTCGATCAGGCTCGGTCCTTGTTTGTCGCGGGCGCGCGACAATGCGCGGTCCATCGCGGCTCCGATGGCTTCCACGTCGTTGCCGTCGACCAGCTCGCCGGGAATGCCGTAGCTCGCCGCGCGCTGCCACACCGTACCTCCCGCCGTCGTCTTCTCGATGGGTGACGACTTCGCGTAGAAGTTGTTCTCGCAGACGAAGATCACCGGCAGCTTCCAGATCGCGGCGAGGTTCAACCCCTCGTGGAAGTCGCCGCGGTTGGCCGCGCCCTCGCCAAAGATCGCGACCGTCACCTCGTCGGTGCGGCGCAGCTTCGAGGCGAGCGCCGAGCCCGCCCCAAAGGGAATGATCGCCCCCACAATGGAGGTCGTGCTCAGCACCCCTTTGTCCAGGTCGCCAACGTGAAAGATCGGCGTCCGTCCGCGGGTGGGGCTATCACCCGTGCCGTATAGCCCCGCCATGATCTCGCGCGGCGTGAAGCCGCGGACGAGCAACGGGCCGATGCCGCGATAGTGTGGCAACACGAAGTCGGACGGGCGCAGCTTGAACGAGACGCCGATGCCCACGGCTTCCTGGCCAATGCCCGCGTGGTAGTTGTCGAACTTGCCGGACTCGGACAGCGTGATCGCGGCTTCCTGGAAGCGCCGCGCCAGCACCATCATCTTGAAAATCTCGAGCAGTTCCTCGCCAGCGAACACCATGCCAGAAAATGTGGCCCTGGTCTTGAGCGCGGTCCAATGAAGATTTATCGTGATCTATCATGATTCGTTATCGATGAATTTCACGCACCTCAAGAGCTTTGTCGCCGTGGCGAATGCCGGCAGCGTCACCAGGGCGGCCGCCGATCTGCATCTGACCCAGCCAGCGGTCTCGTTCCACATCAAAGCGCTCGAGCAGGACCTGGGCCTCAAGCTGTTCGTCCGGGTGGGCCGGCGCATCGAGCTCACCGAGGGAGCGCGGGTGGTCCTACCGTATGCGGAGGCGATCTTCAATGTCAGCGATCGCCTGCATCGCGAGATCCGGAGTCGATCCTCCCATCGGTCCGGGACGGTGTACCTCGGATCGGGTGTATTCTTTGCCGAACACTATCTCCCCGAGATCCTCGCCGCGTTCCGAAAACAGTGTCCAGAGGTCGACATCCGCTGCGAGACGACGCAGACCCGTGCGCTCATTTCGCGAGTCCGGAGTTTCGACTACGACTTCGCGTTCCTCGGTGACGTCGAAGCCGACCCGCAACTCGAGGTCGTGGATCTCGCCTCGGACGAGATCATCGTGATCGTCGCGCCAGATCATCCCCTGAGCGGCCGCACCACGATTCCCGTCGATGAGCTGGCGAATTGGCCCTTGATCGCGTACCCGGACGGATCGGAAACTCAGGCGATCGTCGACGATCTGTTCAAAGCCCAGAGAGTCAGACCGGCGACGGTACTGGTCTTTGCCAGCTCCGAAGGACTGAAACGGGCCGTCGAAGCCGGCATCGGGGTAGCGCTCATTCCGCGAAAACCCGCCGCCCGCGAGCTCGAAGCCGGCTCCCTCAAGAGCCTCAAGATTCGAGGGATCCCTTTGCGGAGACGCTATACGCTCGTCTCGCACCGGGATAATCCCTTGTCGGCATCCGCGAACGCGTTCCGGAGCACCGTCATCAAATGGAAGGCGCGGCACCGTTAGGCACGCTGCCGTTTGGCGTAGGCGCGCCGTGCGCGCTCGCGGTTGCCGCAGACAGCGCTCGAACACCACCGGCGCGTTCGGTTCGGGCTTTCGTCGACGAAGAACCAGCCGCATCCCGTGGCGCTGCAGACACCGATCCGATCGACATCGTCGGACGCCAGCAGCGAGGTCAAGGACCAGAGAATCGGCCACAGGGGTTCCCGAATATCCCGGCCGACGAGGTCATGGACATATCGCGAGCCGTCGCGGACCAATGGCGCTTGCGGCGGCACGGATGCGAGGAGCCGGTTGATCGTGCCGAGCTGGGCGCCTGCTCCTGAGCGAGCCGCGTCGGCGATCGCCCAGATCTCCGAGCGCAACGCGTAGGCGTCGTCCATCGCCGCGCGCAACGACGCAGGGCGGTGCGCCCGGCCGAGGCGTCTCGCCGCTCCCCGAGGTAGGGTGCCGCGACGCTCACTCCATCGGAGCAGCGAGCCATAGTCCGGAATCAGCTCGACGGGGGCATCGGACGTCCGCCAATCCAACGTGTTGGCGAAATCCAGGCAGCTTCGTCCCCCGAAGAATTGTGTGATAATGCTCATGGGCATTAGAATATACCCTCGAAAACGGAGGTCGTACCGTGTCGGGAACCGAACCGAGCCCGTACGCGGCGCTGTTGTCGCAAGCGTCGTGTCTGGCGCAGTCATATCTCGAAGGGATCCGCGAGCGCTTCGTCGGTGTCGACGAGGAAGCCCGGATCGGCATGCGCCGCCTGGGGGGCGAGCTGACGGAGGCGGGCGAGGATCCGCACGAGATGCTGCGTCTCCTCGACCAGGCGGGGTCGCCGGGGACGACGGCCGTCATGGGCGGGCGCTACTTCGGCGGCGTGGTCGGGGGGTCTCTGCCGGTCGCCGTTGCCGCGCAATGGCTGGCGGCTGCGTGGGATCAGAATGCGTGTCTCTTCGAGATCTCGCCGGTGTCGGCGTACCTCGAGGACATCGTGCTGGCGTGGCTCGCGAAGCTCTTCGGGTTGCCGCCGAGCTGCGGCGGGGCGCTCACCACCGGGACGCAGATGGCCGACGTCACCGCCCTGGCCGCGGCGCGCCACGCGCTGCTGGCCGGTTGCGGCTGGGACGTCGAGCAGGATGGGCTCTTCGGGGCCCCGCCGATCTCGGTCGTGGTCGGCGAAGAAGTCCACGCGACCATGTTCAAGGCCCTGTCGTTGCTCGGCTTCGGCCGGGACCGCGTGATCACGGTTCCCGCCGACGGACAAGGCCGCATGCAAGCGTCGGCCATTCCCACCCTGCGCGGTCCGGCGATCATCTGCGCGCAGGCCGGAAATGTGAACACCGGGGCGTGCGACCGCCTGGCGGATATCTGCGATGCCGCGCAAGAAAGCGGCGCGTGGGTGCACGTGGACGGCGCGTTCGGGCTGTGGGCGGCCGTCTCGCCCCGACATCGGAGCCTCGTCGACGGATTGTCTCGCGCCCACTCATGGGCAACGGACGCGCACAAATGGCTCAACACCCCGCACGACTGCGGGATCGCGTTCGTGCGAGATCGAGCCGCCCTCGGTCACGCGATGGCGATTTCAGGGACCTACTATCCCGATACCGTCGAGCGCGATCCCATGCGATGGGGGCCAGAGTCATCGCGGCGTGCCCGGGGTGTCGATATCTGGGCCGCGCTGCGAGCCCTGGGGACTGCGGGGCTGGCCGAGCAGATCGATCGGACGTGTCGTCATGCGACTCGCTTCGCGCAAGGGCTCCGCGCCGCTGGCCACACGGTCTTGAATGACGTGGTCTTGAACCAGGTCCTCGTGTCCTTCGGGTCGGATGCCGAGACCGACCAGGTCATCACGAAGGTTCAGTCGATGGGCGTGTGCTGGTGCGGGGGAGCCAGCTGGAAGGGGCGAAGGGTGATGCGCATCAGCGTCTCGTCATGGGCGACGACGGAGCGCGACGTGGATCTGAGTGTGACGTCGATTGTCACGGCCGCCTCGCGGGTGGTGTAGGCAGGCATCACACGGCGCGCGGCATACTAGTGCCACCTCCGCTAAGCCGGGTAGATTACGCTCCCCATGTCCGCCCCAGCCGACCTCTCAAAGCTGCGAATTGACCGCGATGCTCGTTCGCCGGCGCCAGTTCGAAAGGCGCTCATGCGCAACCTGGCATTGTTCGTCATCGCGATAGTGGTCGTTGCGGCAGCGCTGGCGATCGTCGGCGCGCGTTCGGTTCCCACGATCCAGGTTGTGACCGCGACGGCCGTTGGCGGCAGCGGCCCGGCTGGCAGCGGTGCCACGAGTGTGACCGCCAACGGATACGTCGTCGCCCGAACCAAGGCATCGGTCTCGGCGAAGGTGGCCGGCCGCCTCGCGTACCTGGGCGTGAGTGAAGGCTCGTTCGTCCGACAAGGTGACGTGATCGCGCGGTTGGACAACGCCGACTACGAGGCCGCGGTCGCCCAGGCCCAGGCGAACATCGCCTCGGCCGAGGCCAGCGTCATTGAGTCGCGGGCAGACCGGGACCAGTTACTACGCGACGCGAACCGCGCGCGCGATATCCGGGCCAAAGACACCAGGCTCATGTCAGAACAGGAGCTCGATCTGGCGATGAGCAAGGCGGCGCAGGCCGAGGCCCGATTGAATGCGGCGGAGGCACGCGAGCGCGCGGCGGAGGCAGGGCTCCACATGGCCCAAGCGAACAACGAGAATACGATCATCCACGCGCCTTTTACGGGAACCGTGCTGCACAAGGACGCCGAGGTCGGTGAAGTCGTGGCCCCGTCGGTCGGCGGCGGCCTCACGCGCGGCGCCGTCGTCACGATGGCCGATCTGTCGACGCTGGAAGTCGAGGTCGACGTGAACGAGGCGTACATCGCTCGGATCCGCAACGGCGGCGCGGCGCGCGTCACGCTCGACGCGTATCCCGACACCGCGTTCCGTGGCTCCGTGCGACAGGTCGTGCCCACGGCTGACCGCCAGCGGGCGACGGTCCAGGTGAAGGTCGCGATCCACGACCATGATGCGCGCATCCTGCCGGAGATGGGCGCCAAGGTGGACTTCATGGCGCCGGACTCCCAGACCGTCGCGACCGCGGGCGCGGCGGCGCCGCCCGTGATTCGCGTTCCCTCCGCCGCGGTCACGACCGATGCAGGCGCGAGCGTCGTCTGGATCGTGCGCGATGGACGGCTGGTGCGCCGCCCTGTGACCACCGGGCCGGTGAGCGCGGGTTTCCTCGAGGTCCGCTCGGGCCTCAGTGGCGGCGAGAAGCTGCTGGTGAGCGGCGTCGCGTCGCCCACCGATCGGATGAAAGTGAAAGTTCAGTAGCCCGTTCCTCCCACCGACAGGCATCTATGGCACTCGTCGAGATTCGAGACGTCTCGAAGTCGTTCAAGCGTGAGGCACAGACCGTCGACGTCTATACCGATCTCAACATCGATTTCGAGGAGGGCAGCTACACGGCGCTGATGGGGCCCTCAGGATCTGGAAAGTCGACGCTGCTCAACCTCGTGGCGGGCCTCGACCGACCCACGAGCGGCACGGTGCGCGTGGCCGGCGCGGAGGTGAGCGCGATGACCGCCTCCCAGCTCGCCGACTGGCGCGCCCGCACGATCGGCTTCGTCTTCCAGTCCTACAACCTGCTGCCAGTGCTGACCGCGCATCAAAACGTCGAGCTGCCGCTGCTGCTCACGCGCCTGAGCAAGAAGGAGCGCGCCGAACGCACCGCGCTCGCGCTCGATGTCGTGGGGCTCAGCGACCGCGTCGACCACTTTCCCCGCCAGCTCTCGGGTGGCCAGGAACAGCGCGTCGCGATCGCGCGCGCCATCGTCGCCGATCCGACCCTCATCCTCCTCGACGAGCCGACCGGCCAGCTCGACTCGAAGAGCTCAGAGGAGGTGCTGGTCCTCCTGCGCCGGCTGAACGACGAGTTTCGGAAGACCATCATGATGGTGACGCACGACGCCAGGGCCGCCGAGAACGCGAAAACGGTGCTGCACCTGGAGAAGGGCGTGTTGCTGGAGCGCGCAGGCGTGGAGGCAGTCCGATGAAATTCCTTCCGCTCGTCCTCGCCAATCTCAAGCGACACAGCCTGCGCACGATTCTCACGACCGCGAGCGTGGCGCTCGCGCTCTTTCTGTTCGCGACGCTGCGCTCGGTGACGACGACACTCGACGGCGGCTCGCGGGTCTCGAGCGCGTCGCGGATGATCGTCCAGAACTCGACCGCGTTCGTCATTCCGCTGCCGATGAGCTACGCCGCGCGGCTGTCGTCGGTGCCGCACGTCGAGTCGGTCACGTGGGCCAACTGGTTCGGCGGCAAGTACGGCGATGGCAAGAAATTCTTCGCGCAGTTCGCCATCGCGCCGGAGTCCTATCTCGCAATGTATCCCGAGCTGCAGGTGCCCGAGGATCAGAAGCAAGCTTTTCTCAAGGAGCGGTCGGCGGCGCTGATCGGCGAAGGGTTGGTGCGCACCTTCGGCTGGAAGGTGGGCGACAACGTGACCCTTCAGGGCACGATCTTCCCCGGCGACTGGACGTTCACCATCCGCGGGATCTATCACCCCACGGTGAAGGAGTACGGCGACGAGTCGTTCATGTTCCACTACGACTACCTGTACGAGAAATTTCCCGACCGCGTCACGCCCGGCTGGTTCATCATGAAGATCGACGATCCGAACGCGGCACCGGCGGTGGCGAAGACCATTGACGACGAGTTCCGCAACTCGAACGCGCCGACCAAGACGGGGACCGAGAAGGCGTTCGCCGCCGGTTGG
>Ga0210409_10007598_pt1 | contig 11150 bp, 4 predicted proteins | sample IncBWH17MmetaG_FD_161649 | JGI IMG/M metagenome (GOLD analysis project Ga0210409, IMG submission 161649) | Forest soil microbial communities from Barre Woods Harvard Forest LTER site, Petersham, Massachusetts, United States - Inc-BW-H-17-M | ecosystem: Environmental > Terrestrial > Soil >...
TCAACCGGATCGACAGCGCGAATGTGCTCTATCTGCGGGCCGTATACTTCATGGAAAACACGCTTCCCCAGGTGAACGCGATCCGCCAGATGGGGGCGGTCGCCGGACCGCTACGTCCGGATCTGAAGCTGCCGATGATTGCGACGCGGGACATCGGAAATGTGGCAGCCGATAACCTCTTGCACCCGGTGATTCGCGGCAAACAAACGCGCGAACTGCATGGGCAAAGCGATCTCACCTATACCGACGTGGCCACGATTATTGGCAAGGCAATCGGCAGGCCCGACCTCAACTATGTACAGGCGCCTGACGATCAGTTTCGGAGTGCGCTCGTTCAGATGGGAATGTCCGAGCAATTCGCCAGCCTGCTGCTGGAGATGACTGCCGCACTCAACTCCGGAAAGATGCGTGCCCTGGAACCGCGGGCAACGCAGAACTCCACGCCTACGAGCTTCGAAACTTTCGTAGCCGAAGTCTTCGTGCCCGCTTATCAACATCAAGCCGCAGCCTGAGGATGGGGGCTTTTTTTCGGGCGAAAGAAAAGGCCGTCGGGATTTCTCTCGGCGGCCTTCTTTGTACAGTCGTGAAACTGTACGTCGCGCAACCCTTCCAACAGCCACGATTCCACTAGACTGATTCTGATGGCGGTACATCACCGCCGAGGCGAATTGCGGACCGGATCATGGCTGAATCGCTAGCCGAATTCTTCCTGGAGCATTTTCGGGCACACGCGCAGGAGTGTGCCTACATCCAGCGCCGCGGGTACCGCGCGGAAAGAGTCACGTACGGGCAGGTCGTGGAATGGGCATTTGGCTTCGCTCAGGAGCTTGAGCGTCGTTCCGTGGCGAAGGGCGATCGCGTCATGCTCTGGGGCGAGAATTCGGCTGAATGGGCGGCAGTGTTTTTCGGGTGTGCGCTTCGTGGCGTGGTTGTCGTCCCCATGGACGATGGGGCGTCGGTGGACTTCGCGCGCCGAGTGTGTGGGCAGGTCGGCGCGAGACTTGTTGTCGCGTCGGGGCGGCGTCGAGAGGAAGCTGGCGATCTCTCGGTCGCCATTCTAGGTCTCGAAGAATTGCCGGGCTCGCGCCAGGATTCCGCAATGTACGGCGGCGGTGACATGCCGAGGCGCGATGACGTTCTGCAGATTGTTTTTACCTCGGGCACAACGGCTGATCCCAAGGGCGTCGTCATTACTCACGGCAACGTGTTGGCGAATATTGATCCACTCGAGAAGGAGATCCGGGCGTATTTGAGTTATGAGCGCTTCGTGCATCCGGTGCGGTTTCTGAATCTGCTGCCGCTTAGTCACGTCTTTGGGCAGTTTCTGGGAATGTTCTTGCCGCCTTTGATGGGCGGAACCGTGATCTTTCAGAACGAACTAAAGCCCTCGGAGGTGATGAACACGATTCGCCGCGAGCGCGTGTCAGTGCTGGTGAGCGTGCCACGCGTGTTGCAATCGCTGGAGCACAAAGTGGAGCGCGACATGGAAGACCATGGCCAGAGGGAGAAGTTCCGGGAGCGTTTTATGGGGGCCAAGGACAAACACTTTTTGCGACGCTGGTGGATTTTCCGCGCGATTCGGCGGCAGTTCGGGTGGAAGTTCCTGGCGTTTATCTCAGGGGGCGCAGCGCTCGACAGCGACACAGAAGAATTCTGGGGACGGTTGGGATACGCGGTGATTCAAGGCTACGGACTTACCGAAACGACGTCACTGATCAGCGTGAATCATCCATTTCGATTGGGGAAGGGGTCAATCGGGAAAGTTTTGCCGGGGCGCGAGGTAAAGCTGGCGGAGGATGGCGAGATTCTGGTCAGAGGCGGAGGCGTTGCGTCGGGATATTGGAATTCGGAAGGATCTCATGGAGTGTCCGACGAGCAGGGCTGGTATCGCACGGGTGACATTGGAGCGCTGGATGCGGCCGGCAATCTGTACTTCAAGGGGCGCAAGAAGGAAGTCATCGTTACGCCGGGCGGAACCAATGTACACCCCGGCGATCTGGAGGCGGCGCTGCTCCGCCAACCGGAGGTGAAGGACTGCGTTGTCGTGGGAGTCGAAAGGGACGGCAATGCCGAACCCTGCGCGGTCGTGATTCTCCGCGACGGTGGCGATTTGGAATCCCTGGTGCGACGGGCGAATGAATCCCTGTCGGAATATCAGCGCATGCGGATGTGGGTGGAATGGCCGCAGGAGGATTTTCCGAGGACGAACACGCAGAAGCCGAAACAACAGGCGATTGCCGACTTTGTGCGAGCCAGGATGGAGCAGGCCGGGCCGGCCAGTGCGGGTCAAGCTGCGAACAGTTCATTGGGAGATCTGATCGCGCGGGTGGCAGGTCGCAGCGTGCCCAATCTGCGGTCGGAGGCGAGTCTCGATTCCGATCTGGGGCTGAGTTCGCTCGATCGCGTCGAGTTGCTGAGCGCGCTCGAGGATCGCTATCAGGTGGACCTCAGCGAAACCCGATTCAGCTCTGTGCGGACGGTCGGTGATGTGGAGCGGATGCTGCGAGGTGAAGCCGCACCGGGGGAGGCGTATCACTATCCGAGATGGGTGTTGCGATGGCCGGCAAGGTTGGTCCGTTTGCTCGCGCATTATCTCCTGATGCGGCCGGCGATTGTGCTGCTGGGATGGCCTCGGATTCTGGGACGCGAAAACTTGCGCGGGGTCAAAGGGCCGCTGCTGGTGGTATCGAATCATCTGGGCGATGTCGATCCCGGATTCATTCTGACGGCTCTGCCCGCGCGGTTCCGGCATCGGCTCGCGGTTGCGACCGGTGGAGAGGTACTGGAAGCTTTGCGCTCCCCTTCGGCTGACCGCAACTGGTTTCTGCGCGTCCATGACCGGGTGCAGTGGATTCTGGGAGTGTCGCTGCTGAACTTGTTCCCGCTGCCGCGCGAGGCCGGATTCCGGCGGAGTTTTGCATATGCCGGTGAGGCGGTGGATCGCGGCTACAGCATCCTGGTTTTCCCGGAGGGTCGACATACGACCAATGGAAAGTTGTGTCCGTTTCGCGCGGGAATTGGGCTGTTGGCGGCGAATCTGGGTATTCCGGTTTTGCCGATGCGGATCGACGGACTCTTTGAGTATAAAAAAGCAGGGAAGAAGTTCGCGCCGCCGTGGAAGCTTTCGGTGCGCATTGGGAGCCCAGTCAAATTTCCCGCGGGTGTGAATGTTGCTGCGATCGCGGCAGAATTGCAAGAAAGAGTGAGGGATCTCTAGCCGGCCGCTGAGAACTCTCGTCGAGTTCTAAAATGCGCTTTTTCGAGCGCCATGTTAACGATTTGACAATGAAACTTCGTAATAACCGATTGGCCTGAGCCACGTCAAAACCAATACGAGGGCAGCATGCTGACGGATTTGCGTGACGCTGTGCGGCAGTTGAGAAAGGCACCCAGTTTTACAGCAACAGGTTTGATCACGCTGGCACTAGGCATCGGAGCGACGACGGCAATCTTTACCCTGGTGCATCAGGTGATGCTGAAGTCGCTGCCGGTGGCCAAGCCGGCTGAGCTCTGGCGAATCGGAGACAAAGTTCGGTGCTGCAACTGGGGTGGGTATACACAGGGCGACGACGGCGATTTTGCGCTGTTCTCCTGGGAGGCGTACAAAAACTTCCGCACCCACACGCCGGAGTTCGAAGACCTTGCCGCGTTGCAGGCCGGGAATGCGCCTCTTGGCGTGCGCAGAGTGGGGTCACAGGCACAGGTGGACACGCGCAATGGGGAATATGTGTCCGGAAATTTTTTCAGGACCTTTGGCGTGCAGCCGTGGATCGGCCGCCTGTTGACCGACGAGGACGATCAGGAAGGTGCGCCGCCGGTCGCGGTGATGAGCTACCGCGTATGGCACGACAAGTACGGATCTGATCCTTCTGTAGTCGGTGCTGGCTACCAGATCAATGGAAATCCGTTCACGGTGGTCGGCGTGGCTGCGCCAGGATTCTTCGGTGCGAAGCTGGCAGGGTGGGGTATGCCGGACTTCTGGCTGCCATTGACGGCCGAACCACTGATCGATGGAGCGGCGGCGCGGCTGAAAAGGCCAAACACCAACTTCCTGGACTTGATCGGAAGAGTGCGTCCCGAAGTCAATCCCAAATCGCTCGAAGCCAAGCTGAAGGTGGAACTATATGACTGGCTGGCGAGTCACGTCCCCGACATGGAGCCGGGCGAGAAGCAGCTTTGGCAACAGCAAACGCTGCATCTGATTCCCGGAGGCGCCGGAGTGGCTGCCTTGCGCGATCAGTATGAAGAGGGGCTGAAACTGCTTCTGGTGGCTGCTGGATGTGTCCTGCTGGTGGCGTGCGCGAATGTGGCAAATCTGATGCTGGCGCGCGGGTTGAAGGATCGGGCGCAAACCTCGATACGAATGGCGCTCGGCGCGCCGCGAAGACGCCTGCTGCGCAAATCTCTGGTCGAGTGTGTGATGCTGGCAGCGATCGGTGGGGCTTTGGGCATAGGATTGGCCTACGCGGGAACAAGGTTGATTTTGCATTTGGCCTTCCAGATTGGCGGCCCCAACAACTACGTGCCAATCAGTGCGACTCCATCCTTACCGGTGCTGCTCTTCACACTGGGCGCGTCCGTTCTGACCGGAATCGTTTTCGGGATCGCGCCTGCGTGGATGACTTCGCATGCGGACCCCATCGAGGCGCTTCGCGGGTCCAACCGTTCGGTGGCGGGCGGTCGCTCGTGGGCGCAGAGATCGCTGGTAATCGCGCAGGCAGCGATGTCGCTCGTACTGCTCTCCGCGGCCGCCCTGCTTGGCCAGAGCCTGCGCAACTTGCAGCACCAGAAATTTGGATTCGAGACGCAGGGCCGGTATATCGCGTGGATCAATCCTCAGCTGGGAAATTACAAGCTGGAACAAATGGAACCGATGTTCCGGGAAATCGACGATCGCCTGCAGCAGATCCCCGGCGTGCGGATGGTCGCGCCCGCGCTTTATGCCCCGATGACTGGCGATAGCTGGAATAACGGCATTCGAGTGGAAGGTCAGCCTGAGCCGGGAGCCAAGGACGATACAGGCGCGGGATTCGTCCGCGTGATGCCGGGATTCTTCGATGCTGTGGGCGCCAAAATCGTATCCGGAAGACCCATTAGCGATGAGGATACGGCGACCACGAGAAAGGTAGCCGTAGTCAATGAAGCTTTTGCGAAGAGGTTCTTCAAGAACCAGAACGCGATCGGCCATCATTTTGGGCCCGGCAAGCTGAAGTATTCCTCGACGTTCGAAATAGTCGGAGTCGTGCGAGACATGCGCTACATGACCTACGACTACAAAGAACCGGTGCGGCCGATGTACTGGGTGCCAGAGGCGCAGAGCGTGGACTATGACGATCCCGCGTACATCAGCGGGGAAACCTGGTCTCATTACTTGTACAACATCGTGATTTGGGCGCCGGGAAATCCGCCAGGAATGGAGGATCGGGTGCGTAAGGCGCTGGCGAGCGTCGATCCCAACCTGGTTCTCTACGGCGTTGACCCGTATACCAAAGTCGTGAGCGCTGACTTCCAGCAGCAAGAAATGATCGCAACTCTAACCACGCTCTTCGGCGTGCTTGGGCTGGTGCTGGCTGCGGTCGGGCTGTACGGAGTCATGGCGTACACCGTGCAGCAACGGACCGGAGAGATTGGGGTTCGGATGGCGCTGGGAGCGGACCGCATGCGGGTTCTAAAGATGGTGCTGCACGGTGCTTTTTCCCAGATAGGCATCGGGATGGCCATTGGGATTCCCGCAGCGGTTGGTGCCGGCAAACTAATGTCGGATCAATTGTTCGGCGTCAAGCCATGGAACCCGATCATGCTCGCGCTGGCGACGCTGATGCTCGTCTTGGCTGCGCTGCTGGCATCGGTGATCCCGGCGCGCCGCGCGGCAGGCGTAGAACCCATGGTAGCACTGCGGAACGAGTGATCAGACAACGTCGCTCCGCTTTGCGTCCTATTCTTCATCGACGGCCGTTTCGACTTGAGGAGGATGATCCTCAATACGGACCTCGGGAGACTGCGACTCGCGCAAGACGCGATTCAGTTCTGGCACACTGGTATTCTTCAAGTCCGTCCAACGCTTCAGGAGATCGGTGGCGGCGCGTTCCGTCGCATCCAGCGCTTCCATCTGCGCTGAAGTCGGCTCCGCATCAACCGACCAGATTTGCTGATACACGGTGCTGGATTCGCCATTAACGCGGCTGAGGGTGGCCTCCGGGGACGGCGGAGCAAGAAATCCAGCGGGGGCACCCACCAGGGCCGTGAGTTTCTTTTGGAAGTCCGTAACCGCATTTTTGGCAGCGTCGTTGGACTGGCTCAGTTTCTCAAGTTGTGAGCGGATGGAGTTGGCTTGCAACAAGGCCTGCGTAGTCTGGGTAATGGCCGCAGCCAGGCGCGTCTCGGCCTGTTCTTTCCTCTGCAAGCCCGCGAGCGGCGTTTTCACGCGCGGATCCATCTTTATTGTGAGCGGAGCGGTGAACGATTTTCCGTCCACGGTCAGGCGAACTTTGTAGGTGCCGGGCACAGCGCTCGGCCCGAAGGGCCCGCGTGGAGTGTCGTGCGGAATGGCCGCGATCGGATACTCATGGCGCGTGCTGGCCGGGGGAGGATAGTGCAGATGCCAGACCCAGCGGTGCATGCCCGGTTCGGTCGAGAGGTGGCGCAGCCCGCGCACCCAGTAGAGCGGGATCAACTGCTTTTTCAATTCCTCTTCGGGGATCTCAGGCTTGTCGCTGTTCGAGAAGCTGCGAACAAGTTGGCCTTTGGAATCGAGGATCTCGAGCGTCACTGTGCTCGCGGCTGCGGGCAGATAGTAGTCGAGGACTGCGCCATCCGGAGGATTGGCGGCCATCGGTTCGTCGGGCGGAAGGGGGGTGTCGGTGTTGGTGTCGCGCTGGATGCGGTATGCGGGAGTTGGCGCAAAGAGATGCGTGGAGCTTCCAAGCGTTGCCGAGGCCTCGCGCAAAGGAGCGATGTCATCGAGAATCCAGAAACCGCGGCCGTGTGTGGCGACGATCAGGTCGTCGTCGTGAATCCAGAGATCGCGCATCGATGTGTGGGGCAGATTCAATTGCAGCGGTTGCCAGCGATCTCCATCATCGAACGAAACCCATACGGAATTCTCGGTCCCGGCGAACAGCAGACCTTTTCGCACGGGATCTTCCCGCACGGTGTCGACGGGCCCAAAGTCAGGCAGACCCGTGGTGATGAGGGTCCAACTCTTGCCGCCATCGCGGGTGCGATAGAGGTACGGGTGCATGTCGTTGATGCGGAAACGGCTTACCGAAGCGTAGGCAGTCTGTTCGTCGAAGCGCGACGCTGAAATCTGCGTGACCTTGCTCCAGGGCGTTAGCTCTTTCGGCGTGATGTCGTTCCAATTCTTGCCGCCATCGCGCGTGATCCAAATCAGGCCGTCGTCGGTGCCGGCCCACAACGTGTTCAGATCTTTGAAAGATGGAGCGAGAGCGTAGAGCACGCCGCGCTGCTTCTCCATGCCCTTGTTCATGAGCGTGCCGACGCTCGCAGGCGGACCGGGATTTTCACGCGTCAGATCTTTGCCGATGGTCTGCCACGTGCTTCCTCCGTCGGTCGTCTTGAACAGGACGTTGGTCGCGTAATAAAGGATGCGTGGATCGACGGGAGAGAACATCAGCGGCTCGGTTCGGTTGGCACGGTACTTCTGGCTTCGCAATGGAATCGGGGTGATGTCCTGCACCTGCCCCGTTGTCCAGTGATACTTGGAGACTTCGGTTCTGCCAGCACCATAGACAACATCGGGATCAAGCGGGTCGGGGGCGACGTAGCCGTATTCGATCACACCGATCGGATGCCAATCGCGAAAGGTGATGACGCCGTCGTTGCCGCGAGTCCGAATGCAGACCGAACCGCTTTCCTGCTGGCCCGCGCAGACGCGGTAGGGAAAGGAATTGTCGGCGATCGCGTGATAAAGCTGCGCGGTGGGCTGGTTGTACCAGGAACTCCACGTCTGGCCGCCGTTCACCGTGACGATCGCTCCCTGATCGCTGACAAGCAGAATGATGTTGCCGTCGTTGGGATTGATCCAGAGGTTCTGATAGTCGTCGCCGCCGGGCGCGCCACGAAAACCGAACCAGGTCTTTCCGCCGTCCGTCGACTTCATGGTGACGGTGCTGGCCACAATCACGACGTCGGGGTTCTTTGGATCGACCCGCGGGATCGGCAGATCTCCTCCGCCGATGCGGCCGGAGGGACGGGGATCGTCGGTGATTTGGGACCAGGACTCGCCGGCATCGTCCGAACGGTACACCGCCAGTTTCCCTGAGGCCGTAGCAAGCGTGGCATAGAGACGTCGCGAATCGCTGGGCGCGATCGCAACGTAGATTTGGGAGAGGTCGTTGGGCAGGCCATTTTTCAGCTGATTCCATGTCCCGCCGCCATCCGTGGACTTGAACAGTCCGCCACCGGGGCCGTTGAATTCGTTTCCGTCTTCCCATGGACCCTCGCGCACTTCCCACATCGAGGCATAGATGACATCAGGATTTGAGGGATCAAGCTCGACGTCGGAGCCGCCGGTATTTTCGTCTTTGGAAAGTACTTTCTGCCAGTTCTGGCCGCCATCGGCAGAGCGGTAGATTCCGCGCTCTTCGCTGGGACCGTAGGGATGTCCTAGCACTGCGGCGATGAGCTTGTTGGGATCACGCGGATGGACGATGAGGGCAGGGATTTGCTGGCCATCGCGCAGGCCGAGATGCGTCCAGGTCTTGCCCGCGTCGGTCGATTTGTAAATGCCGTTGCCCACCGACAGGTCGGGGCGATGCAGGCCCTCGCCGCTGGCTACGTAGATAATGTTGGGATCGGAGGGAGCGACGGCGATGGCTCCAATCGACTGGGTGGATTCCCGATCGAAGATGGGGTTCCAGGTGCGCCCGTAGTCGTCCGACTTCCAGACACCTCCATTGACCTGCGCCATATAGAAGACGTTAGGCTGGCTGGGGACTCCGACGGCGGCGCGGGTGCGTCCCCCGCGAAGGGGACCGACCATGCGCCAGTGCAGATCGCTATAGAGGCTCTCGGGAACCTGAGCCCAAACTTGGGACGCGGAAAGGAAAACTGCGGAAAGCAGAGAAAGAACAAGAGCTAGACGGAATCGTTTCAACTGGTCCCCCTCAGATCCCTTACGAAACTACATAGGATAAATCAAATATCTAGCGATGGGAGGCTTGTCAGTCGGGGATATTTGGTCCTCACCACTCAAATTTGTTTGGTGAGTTCCATGGGCGCATATATGATGGCGAAGTTTTTGCTGGCATAACAATGAATCTCACCCGTTCATCCAGGAGTTGCCGCCGCAAGCGGTTTGCTTCTGCTCTCTTTTTTCTCTTCGCGATTTGTGCGACTGTTCCTGCCCATGCCCAGGGCGTACCAGTCGGCGGTGCAAAAGGTCTGAAGCCGATCCTCGACTACATCTCCTCGGGATGGGATACGCTAACGCGCTCAATGACTGACTGCAAAAGCATTGTTGACCCGAAGATCGCTGCTCAATCTGTGCTTTATTTGCCGAAAGAAATGGCGGAGCCTGCTTCCGTGCAGACGCTAAGCAAGAACTGCAACGTTCGCGTCGAGCACTTGCCGATGGAAATCCATCGTCTGGGCGAGATCTCCACCAGCAACATCGATCCGCCGGGGCTCCTCTACCTTCCCAACAAGTACGTTGTGCCGGGCGGGCGCTTCAACGAAATGTACGGTTGGGACAGCTATTTCATCATCCGCGGCCTGCTGCAGTCAGGACGGTTGGAACTGGCTCGGGGAATGGTCGATAACTTCTTTTTCGAGATCGAGCACTACGGAGCCATGCTCAACGCCAATCGCACGTATTACCTGACCCGTTCGCAGCCTCCGTTCCTGAGTTCGATGTTCGTCGCTGTATATATAGCCACCCAGAACCAGCCCGGCGCAAAGCACGACAAGGTGTGGCTGGAACGGGCCTACGCAGATTTGAGCAAAGACTACGCGACGTGGACGCACGAGCCGCACCTTGCCGGTGACACGGGATTGTCGCGCTACTACGACTTTGGCGACGGGCCACCACCTGAGGCGGTGAAAGATGAGACCGGCTTCTACCGTAAAGTGGCGCAGTATTTTTTCTTGCACCCCGAGCAGGCGGATCATTACCTGGTGGAAGCTCAGCCAGGAAGAGATCAGCAGGTTGCCGGCGCGGCCTATACGCTGCAGGTGTGCGATGCCTCGACGACCATGGCCCACGCCGAGTGCGAGCCACTCCGACAATTCAAGTTAAGTAAGGACTACTACAAGGGCGACCGCTCGATGCGGGAGTCCGGATTTGACGTCAGCTTTCGTTTCGGAGCGTTCGGCTCAGCGACGCATCATTATGCTCCGGTTTGCCTCAATACACTGCTGTACAAAACGGAAAAAGACCTGGAGCAGATCAGCCGCTGGCTGGGGCGCGCCGACGACGCAGAGAGATGGAGCAAGCGCGCCGAAGATCGCAAGAACCTGATCACGAAGTATCTGTGGAACGCCCAGAAAGGCCTCTTCTTCGACTTCAACTTCATGACCAAGCAGATGTCCGATTACCAGTACGCCAGCACCTTCTACCCACTGTGGGCCGGTCTGGCTACACCGGAGCAGGCCCAGGCAGTCGAAAAAAATCTGAAGGTGTTCGAGCAGCCGGGCGGTATTCCCATGAGCACGGTAGAAAGTGGCGCGCAGTGGGATCTGCCCTACGGCTGGGGGAATATCGAGATGCTTGCCATCGAGGGATTGCGACGCTGGGACGACAATGCAGACGCCGACCGAGTCTCGTACGAGTTCCTCTCAACAGTGGCCGAAAATTTCCGCCGCGACGGCGAGATCCGCGAGAAGTACAACGTCGTGACGCGTTCTTCCGAGGCGCACGCCGAACTTGGCTATCACATGAACGTAGTCGGCTTCGGCTGGACTAACGCGGCATTCCAGGAACTACTTCATAACCTTCCGAAGGAAATGGTCCAGCGGCTCGAGCAGGAGCAGAGTCAGCCGCTGTCGACTCCGAAGTGAGAGCCGCAGTCGATTGACGCTCGCGCGCCATCCCCCTAAGATGAAACACTCCGCTCGCAGTGGGTAAACCATGATCAATCAGACCATCTCCCACTATCGCATCACGGGCCAGCTGGGCAGCGGCGGGATGGGGG
>Ga0210409_10007599_pt1 | contig 11149 bp, 4 predicted proteins | sample IncBWH17MmetaG_FD_161649 | JGI IMG/M metagenome (GOLD analysis project Ga0210409, IMG submission 161649) | Forest soil microbial communities from Barre Woods Harvard Forest LTER site, Petersham, Massachusetts, United States - Inc-BW-H-17-M | ecosystem: Environmental > Terrestrial > Soil >...
CTAACGAGGGCGTTGCTCGTTAATACAGTCTGAATGCGCCACGACAGGATAAGTCTCGGTTGAATGTCGCAATAGGGTTGGCGTTCCGCCCACATAACAAATGTCTGAAGTGATAAAGACCGAGCAAACGCTTGCCTAAAACGCAGAGTTTGTATACTTTATGCGCAATTTGTGTCAACCAGAATCTTCTGCCGCTCAAAGATTTCCCGGTCTCAGCCCAGTCGCGGATCTTAACTTCGGGCACCGGGACCTTGCCAAAAAAGAAGCGGACCGCAGTCGTTATAAGTTGGTCGCCTCAACCGCCAAGACGATCGTTGCCACCAGTAAACCTTTACTCACTGCCTTCACGGCCGCGATAATGGAAGCTCTACCATGGCAATGACCCGTCGTTCGTTTGTCCTTTTTTCTCTTTGCGCCTCGGCACAACAGTTGATCGGGCAGCAGCAAGGAATCGCCACACGCGAGATAAAGGCGCAGCCCAAGCCCGCGCCTTCGGGTCGGCCGTTCGATGCGCATTTCACCGATGTTGCAAGGGAAGCAGGCTTGCACCTGCCTGTCATCTATGGAGGAGTGGACTCCAAGAAATACATTATGGAGGCGAACGGGTGCGGTTGCGCCTTCATCGACTACGACAACGACGGATGGATGGACATCTTCCTGCTTTCCGGCACCCGGCTGGAGGGCGATCCTCCCGAAGCGACCAATCGGCTCTATAAGAACAATCGCGACGGAACTTTTACGGATGTGACCGATAAGGCCGGACTCCGAACCGCGGGTTGGGCGAATGGTGTGTGTGTCGCCGATTACAACAATGACGGCTTCGATGACATTTTCTGTACCTATTACGGACAGAATCGCCTCTACCGCAACAATGGCGACGGCACTTTTACCGATGTAACCAAGCAAGCCGGACTCTGGGAATCGGGGCCGGTGCGATGGGGCGCCGGCTGTGCTTTTCTGGATTACAACCGTGACGGTCATCTCGACCTCTTCGTATCCAATTACATTCGATTTTCGTTCGAGCACGCTCCGGCACCAGGAGAAAACTCAACCTGTAACTGGAAGGGCATTCCGGTCAACTGTGGGCCACGTGGGCTTCCCACGGGTCGGCATTCTCTTTATCGCAACAACGGAGACGGGACATTTACCGACGTCACGAAACAGGCGGGCATCGCTGGAGCGACCGAGAGCTACGGGATGACTGTAGTCACCGCTGATTTCGACGAGGACGGATGGCCCGACATATTCGTGGCCTGCGATTCCACTCCCAGCCTGCTGTTTATGAACAATCATGATGGTACGTTCCGCGAAGAAGGTGTAATGCGCGGGGTTGCATTAAGCGACGACGGCATGGAACAAGCGGGCATGGGTGTCGGCGTTGGTGACTACAACCTCGATGGACATCTCGACTTGTTCAAGACCCATTTCATCGGGGACACATGCGGCTTCTACCGCAATGATGGGAAGGGGAACTTCGACGAGGTGACCCGTTTGGCAAAGGTCGGAGTGGAAACTCGGTTTACCAGTTGGGGAACGGGGATGGTTGATCTCGATAACGACGGCTACCCGGACATGCTCTTCGTAACCGGCAGCGTGTATCCGGAAGTCGAACGCAAGTTGCCACAGTATCCGTACAAGACTCCACGAGTTCTGTTTCGCAATTTGGGGAATGGCACGTTTGAAGAACTGGATTCGCAGGCGGGCGAAGGAATCACCACTCCGCACAGCAGCCGTGGCTGTGCTTTCGGAGACTTCGACAATGATGGGGACCTGGACGTTCTGATCGTCAACATGAATGAGCCGCCCTCGCTTTTGCGAAACGACTTGAAGGGTAAACAGAACTGGCTGAAGGTGAGGCTGGAGGGGGTGAAATCGAACCGTAGCGCGATCGGGGCCCGAGTTCTCCTTCACTACGGGAATAAAGTGCAGGCGCAGGCGGTACTCAGCCAGTCCAGCTATTATTCGTGCAACGATCCACGCCTGCATTTTGGGTTGGGGGCAGCAACCGAGGTTGACGTTGAAGTGTATTGGCCCAATGGACTGCACGAACAATTCAAGAAGGTTTCTGTCAACCAGTTGGTCACGATTCGAGAAGGTTCGGGGATTGTGAGCAAAAAGGTCTGGAACCGCTCCTAGAGTTCCCCGGCTTCGCATTCTGCGCGGTAGTCAGAATGCCGAGTGATCAGCCTTGGGAAGCTTTCCATAAAACTGACTTGCCAAAAAGTTCTTGACAGTCTCTGCTCGTAGTATTTATACATTATCCCCTTGGGTAAACGTTTTCTCGCAGCCTAAGAAAATCCTCGCCTTTTGCGCACGATCACCTGTGGAGGGAATCCATGCCGCGAAGCGTGACGCCTCGCTATTCGACCTGCTTATTTTCGCTCGTACTGTTCTCGGCCATTACGGCATTTGCTCAATTCACAGCCAGCATCCAGGGAGAAGTCAAAGATCAGAGCGGCGCGGGCGTTGCCAAAGCCACCATCCACCTTCTGAATACGGCGACGGGAGCAACCGTAGTGGCGACCAGCGACGATGCGGGCAATTATCGGTTCATCAGTCTTGCTCCGGGTAGCTACAAGATCACCGCCGAAGCTGCCGGCTTCGCGAAGTCGGAAGCCGATGTTACCCTGCTTACCGAACAGAACCTGAGCGTCCCGGTATCGCTTAAGGTTGGCTCGGTGAACGAGTCGGTAGTTGTGAGTACAGAGGCTCCAGTGGTTGATACCGCGGATAGCCGTACCCACTTGACCATTGAGAATCGGGCGGTGGCGCAGCTGCCGATCATCGGTCGCAACCTCGTCACGTTGGTGACACTGGCACCGGGAGTATCCGGCCTCGGAACGAGCACCTCCGGAAGTCCTGCATCCGGAGTGGACAACTACTCCACGGAAGAGCAAGTGGACGCAAGCGCCAACGGGCAGGGGCAGAACAACAATCAATATGTGGTAGATGGCCTCGATGTGACCAGTGGGATTCGTCAAGGTGTGTTGAATTTGACGCCGCAACCGGAAGCCATCCAGGAAACGAGTATTCAGGTCAACACGTTCACCAGCGAATACAGCCGCGCTGCTGGTCTTCAGACGATGTTTACGACCAAATCTGGCACCGACCAATTTCACGGCTCGGCCTCCGACTGGTTTAACTACCAGGGAATGTTCGCGAATCAGCACTTTGTGAAATCCCCCTACGCTCCCTTCCATTCCAATAACATGGACTTTGCGATTGGCGGACCGATCATTCCGCATCACAATAGTTTCTTCTACTTTGCCGTCGAGCCTCTACGATCGTCGTCGAGCGCCGGCGGAGCGGTGAGCTTCCCCGCGCCTGAATTCATCAGCTACGCCCAAACGAATTACCCAAACACGGTGGGAACCCATGTGCTAACTACGTACCTTCCTTCCGGTATAGGAGGCGCCACCGTCCTGCAAACGGCGCAAGATGTTTTCGGCTCCGGTGCAGGCGGCTGCGGAACAGCCGCAGGGCAGAATGGGGTCCCTTGCACCTTACCAGTAATTGATACCGGCTCATTTGGAGCAACCTCTAGACGCAACGGCACGCAATATTTCGCTCGCATCGACCAGGGTTTCAAGAGTGATCGCATATACGTCAGCCTTTTCCGAACTTTGCTTCTCACCGGCGCTCCGTCGCCGATGCCGCAATTCTCGGCCTTGAACAATACCTGGCAAGTCGCGGGGCAGGCATCTTGGACGCACACTTTCTCGCCGAGCACGCTCAACGAGTTCACTGCGGGTATGAGCCGGGTAGAGGGAGTCTTAGGGAGCGGGGCGAAAGACTACACGGTTCCTTCTATATCTGTGAACGGCATCAACGTGGATTCCGGCCAAGCCTATGGTGTGGGATTCGCGCAGGGAGATTTCATTCAGCACAACTATCACTGGCGGGATGTTTTGACCCACGTGCGGGGTACCCATACCTTAAGGTTCGGCTATGAAGGCTGGTATGGGGACGACGTCGAACCCTTCCAGGGTCCGTGGTCACAACCAAAGTTCTCGTTCAGCAATTTATTGACTCTTGCACAAGACGCCCCCACAAACGAGAACGGCATATACTACAACCCCCAAACGGGCACGCAGCAGTTGTGGAGCTGGGACGCTGCCTCCCGAACCTTTGGGCTTTTTGTGGAGGACACGTGGAAGGCCAGGAAGAATCTGACCGTGACCTTGGGACTGCGCTACGACGACAGTGGCAACCCGTGGTCGAAGAGCCCGTCAACCGTGTTTGGAAACTTCTACCTGGGCACTGGTTCAACCGCGCAACAACAGGTAGCGAACGGGTATGCCAAGGCTACCCACAACGCTCTTCTCCACTCGGTCGACAATCTATTCAGCCCTCGCATCGGTGTTGCCTGGGACCCTACCGGGAAAGGCGAGTGGGTGGTACGCGGCGGTTTTGGCGTGTATAACAACTGGCTGACGCAGGCTAACGTGCAGGAGGAATTCCGAGGAAGCCCCCCCGGAGAAGTTGCACCTACCTTTGTGGCGGGCGGAACGGCTTCCGCCCAGGCGCCCATCTTTGTCCTTGGGACAGGTAGTAAGCCTCCCTTCGGATTTACCTTCCCGACGTTCGGGCCGGGTACAGGCCCCACACCTCAATCGGGAGGCGGCCTTAACGCTCAGGGTGGGGTGGTTGGTGCCAGCTTTGCCATCGGTGGCATCAATCCGCTCTTAAAATCCCCGAAATCGAATATATGGTCTATCACCGTCGAGCGGAAGTTGGGAAGAAACCTTTCCGCCAGTGTTGGCTATAACGGCTCTCACTCGTACGACATTGTCGCCAACGGAAACTCCATCGGGAATGTTTCCTATGGAGTGGATATCAATACCTTTCCCGGCGACATGATCAATCAGATGAACACCAGTGCGACGCCAGTCATTCCCAGTCCAACCCGTCTTAATCACAGCTTCGGAGCGATTACCTATGCTGACAACGATCGCCATGGTAATTACCATGCTTTGATTCTGGATGTGAGAGGACGCTTCTCGCGTGGGTACGTGGATGCGTCTTACACTCGTTCCAGCTCCAAGGACGACGCTCTTTATTATCCCAATTCTGCGGGGCTGAATCCTCAGCAGTATTACGGTCCATCCATTTTTGATGTGCCCAACCGCTTCTCCTTCAGTTTCAACTATTCGGTGAGAGGGATGAATGGAGGAAGAGGCGCTGTAGGATACCTGACCGACGGCTGGGGAATCAGCGGAACGAGCATCGTACAGTCTGGTTATCCGTTGACCGCCAACAATACCAATGGCTTTCTGGCGGTGTGCCAATCCGGAGCTCTCAGTAACGTCACCGGTTGCTCGGCAGCAGACCCGGCCGTCGCTTACCAGGTTGGCAGCGGGAACTACAACGCTGACGGAGAAACTACCGCCTCCTATCCCGATGCGGTGAGCTATCACCAGTTAAACTCCAATGGCGCTTGGCTGACAGGGGCGATTCCCAAGAGCGACTTTGCGGTTCCTGCCTTTGGTCAAAACGGAAACCAGAAGGCTATGCAGTTCCGCGGGCCAAACTTCATCGAGACGAACATCAACTTCTACAAGGACAATCGCATTACGGAAAGAGTCAATTTTCAATTCCGCTTTGAAATCTTCAATCTGTTCAACCGGGCCAACTACGCATGGAACGGCACTAACGGAGTCGATGTGAATTTCCCGGATGGAAATTTCGGCCAGGCGACTGCATCGCACGAGCCTAGGTTCTGGCAATTGGGCGGGAGAATTTCGTTCTGAACTCCGCAGTCTGAAGCATCAACAATTTGCCCAACGGCCGGCAGGCTTGCTCCCGAGTTCCGGCCGTATTTTTTATGTGTAGACGAAAGAAGTTCCGCCGTCTCCGGATTTAGGGCAGGCAACCCAGTTTGGATTACCATGTTCCAGTGGATGGTTGGGATCGACTCGCAGCCGACCTTTGAAAAACGCAGCCGTGACCATGGGAGAACTGCATTTTCGGCTACGACCCGTGCTCGCAGTCGCGCTTCCGATCGTGTTTCTCTCTTGCGTCCTTGGGCAAACAGGTCAAGAACCAATCCAAGAGATCGCTTCCGCTCTGCGGGATGAGCAATTCGATAGAGCCCTCGACCTGCTGAGGGCCGAGTTGCAGGCCTCGCCCGGCAATGCTCAGTTGTGGACGATGCAGGGTGTCGCGTACTCGGGTCGGGGGCAGAAGAAAGAAGCGCTCTCCTCGTTTCACCGCGCGTTGAAAATATCACCGGACAGCGTCCCGGCGTTGCAAGGAGCCGCTCAGATCGAATACGACGCTGCCAGCGCTGGTGGGATCCCTGTTCTTGAGCATCTTCTTCAACTGCGCCCGAACGACCTGACCAGCCACGGCATGTTGGCCGTGCTCCAGTATCAGCAGGGAAACTGCGTCGCCGCGTCAGTTCATTTTGAAAAGGCTGCCTCTCTTTTTGAGTCGCGTCCGCCGGCGCTCGAGGCCTATGCCACCTGCCTCGTCAAGCTGAAACATTTCGACAAAGCGGCGGCAGTATTTCAAAAGAGTCTTGCTCTGAGCCCGGACGATCGGCGGGAACGTCAGGTTTTAGCATCGATTCAACTGATGGCTCACCGGCCTCAGGAGTCTCTCGCCACGCTTGAGCCCCTGCTTGGGGCGAATCCGGACGCGCAGACACTTGAACTGGCATCGGCCGCTTACGAAGATGCACACGACACCGAAAGAGCAGTCGATGCCTTGCGGCAAGCCATCTTGCTCAACCCCCGGAATGTACTTCTCTATGTCGATTTCGCTGCGATATCTGCGACCCATCAGTCATTTCAGGTTGGCATCAACGCGGTGAATGACGGCATCCACCTTCAGCCGGACGCCGCACCTCTTTATTTCGCGCGTGGAGTCCTCTATGTGCAACTTGCCGAATATGACAAGGCCCAGGCGGACTTTGAACAAGCTTATGAACTCGATCCAACCCAGTCGCTGAGCGCCGCCGCGCAAGGTTTGGCAGCCGTGCAGCAGAACGATTTGGATCGCGCGCTGGCTGGGGTGCAGGAAAAACTGGCGCGCAAGCCTGTTGATCCAATCCTGCTCTACTTGCAGGCCGACATACTCACGCAGAGAGGGGCCGAGCCGGGCAGCGCGGATTTTCAAATCGCCATGCGTTCTGCGAAGAAAGCTGTCGCACTTCGTCCTGCGCTTGGTCCAGCTCGCAGCGTGTTGGCGAAGCTCTATTTGCAGTCTGGTCAGTATCCTGAGGCTGCTGCCCAGTGCCGCAAGGCTCTGGAAATTGATCCCAACGATCAGAGCGCGCTCTATCACCTGATCCAGGCATTGAGGAAGACTGAGAAGAAGGACCAAATTCCAGAGCTTTTGAAACGCCTGGCGCTGCTTCGTCAGCAGGCGACGAAAGACGAGCGGGAACAGTATCGCTACAAACTGGTAGAAGGGGATACGCAGCCGCAATAGATCCGGCTCTGAAACAAGAAGAAGCCGCGGACGGGATCATCCGGGGCAACCGTCAAGACGAACATACTATTAGGATTTGAGCTGAACGTAGGTGCTGTAGCTTTCCTTGTCGATCACCATGAACGGTCGCATTGTGATGCTTCGGCCATCCGCCGAACTGGCCAGCCAGTCCCCAGGAGCGTTGCTCGCGGCGTTTGCCTGAAGCAACCCATTGCGCTCGAACGTCGGCTGGGACTCACCCACGGCCATCAGTACTAATGGACCGTGCACCAGGGCCACGATGTCCGGGTGATTTGCGTCCACAGCCTCAAGCCTAAGAGGCATAGGCAACTCGAGCTCTACGCGGTCACCGTCTTTCCACGTATTGCGAATGCTGGCGAAAGTGCCCGGCTGAATTTCAGTAGACACGCGCTTTCCATTCACCATCAGCACCGGGTTAGGCGTTGCCCACGCTGGAATGCGGACGTAGATTGTGTATTCCTTCGGTGCAGAGGCAGACACTTGAATCTGAATCTTGTTGTCGAAAGGATATTTCGTTTCCTGCTTTAAGCCGTACTTCCCGCCTCCATCCGTCCACTGAACGTTGGAAGGCGTAAACAGATTCACGTAGACGCCATCCGCCGCGCGAAGATAGGTGCTGATGTGGTAATCGGCAGCGAGTTGAGGAAATGTTCCTGAGCAGCACGGCCATTTTTGTCCATACCAGACTTTCTTTCCGCTCGTGGCGTAGTCCGAGTAATAGAAAGAGGTTCCGTCAGCCTGAATCGGCCAAGCCCCCAGAATCGTGTTATACAGGACGCGTTCCATGCTGTCACCGTAGCGCGCATCTTTTGTCACGCGCAAAAGATAGCGAGTGATCTTGAAGTGGCCATAGGCTCCACAGGGAGTTTCAAAGCTGGCATGAGTCGTCGTGAGACTATTGCCCAATTGCCCCGTACCCGGCTCGCCAAATGCCTCATTCGGTCCCCATCCTCCGGTTGCGAAGCTTTGCGTCTTGACCAGCATGTCGAAGCCATTCTTCGCCGCTCGCAGATGTTTTTCGCTTCCCAAGGTGATGTAGGCTTGCATCGCTGAACTGAACGCGTTGACGTGACTGTAGGCATGCTCGAAGGGAAGTACATTGTTGCCTTCCGACAGCGGATCGAAATAGGTGTCATCTTCGAGGAACTTCTTGGCCATGTCGCGATAGAACGACTTGCGGCTGCGCTGGTATGCAAGGAACAGATTCTCCGGCAAGGTATAGGTCTCATCCCATGTGTAGGAAGTGTCCTTATGCGGTCGGGAGCGCATTTCCGCGCGTGACAACGCCTTCTCGGGCAAATAGGCGACGATGGCGCGCGTCAGTTTTTCATGAATATCCATCGCCATTGGATCGTGGGCATATTCATGAGCGTCAAGCAGGCCGCAGGAGAGTTTGTCATAGGTGTACGCCGGAAGACGATAGTCCACGAAGAACTTGGCTTTCGGATCCAGCGTCTCGCCGTATCCTTTCACCAGACGATGGATCTTTGCCTTCGTCGGCTCTGACCCCGTGACCGCATAAGCTCGGGCAAGGGCGGAAACGTATTGCCCGAACGTATGACCAGCAATAAATCCGTGGAAATCATTACCTTCCAAACTGAATCCCGTGAGGTCGTACCAGCCGCCCATGTCTTCTCCGGGAGCGGCCAGACCGGCGACCTGCCGGAAAACCTTCAGCATGCGATCGTCATCAAGATTCAGGAACCGCGAGTGGTTTTCTTCGAACTGTCGTTTCATCGGTCCATCCAGCAACTGGACGTCACCATAGGCAAACGTCGTGAGAGGTGTGGACACAGCCACCAGGCTCTTGTCGGAGGCGGCCCAAGCTGGAAGGATGCACGCGGCACAGGCGCTCGCAGCGGTGGCACTCGTTGCCTTGAGGAAGGTTCGACGATCTACTCCTGACGGCATATTTTTGGGTCCCCCCAATGTGAGCAATCGTTTACTACAAATAGAGGCTAGGAGCCTTATACTTTTTTGTCAATGAGTCGCCCCCGGTTTTCTGCCCTCGATGGAAGACTAGTCTAGAGCTGGCACCGCTAGTAGCACAGAATTTCAAACGAGCTAAGAGGGGGCAAAGCGCCGCTTCTCTCCTTGCTCTCCAAGCGCGCCAAATCGTATATTAATTCGGTTTGTGGGTAATCGTTTACTAATGGGCCGAATTTGGTATGGACTGGCCAAACTGGGAGGATGAAAACAATGCCGTCGAGACGCCGGTTTCTGCAACATGCTTCTACCGCCGCTTTAGGGCTGTCTTCCAGCACTCTGTTCGGGCGCTTTGTCTCGGCGCAGACATCCTCAGCCGCAGATCAGACCGCCCGCGTTCTGATAGACGGTCGCCGCAGCATCTCTCCGCTTGACCGAAACTTGTTCGGCTCATTCCTCGAGCAATTGGGGCGAGCGATTTATGAGGGGATCTATGATCCGGCGTCAAAGTTCTCCGACTCGAACGGATTCCGCAAAGACGTGATGCAGGAGGTGCGCACCCTGGGTGTTCCCATCATTCGATATCCGGGCGGCAACTTTGTCTCCGGCTACAACTGGCTCGACGGCGTGGGGCCGAGGCAGGATCGACCGCGAGTGCTCGATAAGGCCTGGGACTCCATTAACACTAACCAGTTTGGCACCAACGAGTACATGCAGTGGTGCAAAGCCGTGGCTACGTTGCCGCTCATGGGCCTTAATCTCGGAACCGGAACTCCGGAGCAAGCGGCCGCGCTTCTGGAGTACTGCAACGTGGACAAGGGAACAGAGTGGAGCGACTTACGGCGGAAGCACGGCTATGCCGAGCCCTACAACGTGAAGTACTGGTGCCTAGGGAATGAAATGGATGGGCCGTGGCAGATCGGCCACATGACCGCCCTCGAGTACGGCACGAAGGCCCAGGATACGGCTCGCCAGATGCGCTATGTGGACCGGTCCGTGCAGTTGATCGCCTGTGGATCAAGCGGTCCGTTGATGCCGACTTATCTGGAGTGGGACAGGGAGGTTCTGGAGCAATGCTACGAGAACGTAGACGGGCTGTCGTTGCATCGTTACCTCGGAAATGGCGGGGAAACGGGCGGGGACAGCGCCAAGTATCTGGCCATGAACCTGACGATGGATCGTCAGATTGCCGAAACGCTCGCTGTCTGCGATCTGGTGCGAGGGCACAAGAGGTCGCCCAAGAAGCTGTGGCTCTCCTTCGATGAATGGAACGTGTGGTATCGCGCGCGCGGCGGAGACGCATCGGACGGGCACCGGAAAGAGGCGCCACATCTCCTCGAAGAGATTTATGACCTCGAGGACGCTCTGCTGGTGGGGGGAATGCTCAACACCCTGATGCGGAATGCCGATCGTGTGAAGATCGCGTGTCTGGCGCAACTGATCAACGTGATCGCGCCAATCATGACCAACGAAAATGGGCTCCTCCGGCAGACGATTTACTATCCGTACGCATGGGCGCTACAGTATGCGCGTGGGAAGGTGCTGAATGTATTGGTCGAGTCGCCCACTTACGACGTGAAGGGCCTGGATGCCGTCCCGTACATCGATGCAGTTGCGACAACCGAGGATGGCAAGACTTCGCTCTTCATTCTCAACCGGGACTTGTCGAAGGCTCATGCGATCGAAGTGGTCTGGGAAGACCAACCGCAGGGCCGTGTACTGGATTCACAGGTATTGACTGGGAGCGACCTGAAGGCCGTAAATGGCT
>Ga0210409_10007601_pt1 | contig 11146 bp, 7 predicted proteins | sample IncBWH17MmetaG_FD_161649 | JGI IMG/M metagenome (GOLD analysis project Ga0210409, IMG submission 161649) | Forest soil microbial communities from Barre Woods Harvard Forest LTER site, Petersham, Massachusetts, United States - Inc-BW-H-17-M | ecosystem: Environmental > Terrestrial > Soil >...
CGAGATGTTGTCGCGCGTGATGATGTCCTGTGGAGGGACATCGAGCGTTTCGATGCGCATGCTCATGCGCGTAAGCGTTTCGATGGGCCAGAAGACGAGGTTGAGGCCGGCGCCCTTCGCTTGCGGCATCATGCGGCCGAGGCGGAGGACCACGCCGCGCTCCCACTCTTTGATGACGTAGAGGGAATTCCAGAACCAGATGAGCACGAAGCCGATGACGACCATCGTTCCTACACCGAAGAACTCGAACATTTGTCCTCCTAACCCAGGCGACTCAATCTAACTCAATGGCGGTGGTTTGGTGTTGAAAATTGCAAATGGCCCGGCGAAGGCACGCTTCTACGCCACTGGTTCCACGTAAAGCTTCAGGCCTTCCATTCTTACCACACGCACGGATTTGCCTTCCGGCACAGTCTGACTCGAAATGGCGCGCCAGAGTTCGCCGTGAATGCGGATCATGCCCTCGGCGCCGTCCGCCAGCGGAGTGACGACAATTCCTTGCGCATTGATCATTTCCTCACGACCGGTTTGCGTTTTCCAAGCGCGGGAACGCAAGACAAGACGCATCAAGAAAACGGTGAGCGCTGCAAAGGGCAGCGTAACCGCTACGGCCACGCCCAGGCTGACTCCGCCAGCGGTGAGCGGCGAGCGAATCAGGAACATGGCACCGAGCAGCATGGACACTACACCGCCGGCGACAAGCACGCCATGGCTGGTGTATTTCGCCTCCAGAATAAACAGCCCCAGGGCCAGCAAGATGAGCAGCACCCCCGCGATGTTGACGGGAAGCAGTTGCATCGCATAGAGGGCCAGCACCGCACAGATGCCGCCGATGACCCCCGGCGCAATCACGCCAGGATGGGTGAACTCCGTGTACAGGCCGAGCACGCCGACGATCAGAAGCACAAAAAAGACGTCGGGTTCGACGATGCGCGCGAGGAATTTTTGGCGGCCGGACAATTCGAAGGGAGTACGCGTTGCGTTCACCAGGGAAAGCTTCGTCTTGCTGCCATCGAAACGCGTAATCTCGCGGCCATCGAGCTGTCGTATCAGGTCGTCGACCGTGGGGGCGATGAGATCGATCATCTTGCCGTCCAGAGCCTCTTTGTCGGTGAACGCTTTGGCGTCGGTGACCGCGGTTTCCGCCAGCGTCGGGTTGCGCCCGCGTTTTTCGGCGTAACTGCGCAAGAAAGCCTGGGCGTCGTTGAGAATCTTGCGCTTCATGGTTTCATCGACTTGCAACTGCCACCCGCCGATGGCAATGACCGGCGATGCGGCTCCGGCATGCGTGCCGGGAGCCATGGCGGCAATATCCGCGGAGAGAAGAATGAAGAAACCGGCGGAAGCGCCGCGAGCGCCGGTGGGCGCGACGTACACGGCGACCGGTACAGGCGAGGCCAGGATGTGCTTGATAATCTCCTGCATGGAGGCGCTGAGGCCGCCCGGCGTGTCCATGGTGATGAGGATGAGCGAGGCGTCCCGCTTCGCGGCGTCGGCGATGCCCTCATCGACGTACGTGGCGAGAATCGGCTCGACCTCGCCGTCGAGTGTGAGTTCAAGGATGACGGGATGGGACGCGTGCTGGTCAGCGAATGCAGAAGGAAAAAGCCAAAAAAGAGCCAAGCCACACAGTGCGGCGATAACGAATCTGCGAGGCGAAAACGTGAAAAGACCGCGGCGTGCCTTCATTGCGCGCCTCCATTGGGCTTGGAGTTCTGCAGGTGTTCGAGCAATTGTTTCGCTTCCGCATAGTTGGGCGCAAGCTGCAAGGCGCGCTTCACCTCGGCGCGCGCCAGATCGGGTTTTTTCTGCTCGAGGTAGATGCGGGCGAGCATCGTGCGCACCAGCGCGGAGTCGCGAGCCGCAAGCGACGCCTGGAGCTCTGTGACAGCGTCATTGAGCTTGCCGCGCCGATGCTGGACTTCGGCCAGGCCGCGGTGAGCGGCGGCGTTGGAAGGTTCGACGCGCAGAACAGCGCGAAATTCGTTTTCGGCGGAATCGAGGCGGCCCGCCGCAAGCTCCTGGCGTCCACGACGAATGTGCGAGGCGGAGGAATCGACCACGGTGCTCACCGCGGCGGGATTCGTTGTAGTTCCGGAAGCCGCAATTTCCAGCCGCAGCGCCGCGGTGTCCAATTCGGTTCGTATGCGTGCAAGACGGAAGGTTGCATCCGGCTTGGCGTCCACGCGCACGGACTGCAGGGCGTTGGGGCCGAGCGCCTCCGCGGCGGATTCGCGCTCTTGATCGGCCTCCGCTTTCTTTCCAGCCCGCTCCAGCGACTGCACCAGCAGCGCGCGGTCTTCGGGATTATCCGGCTTACGCTCGGAAGCTTCGCGGAAAGCGATGGCCGCCCCGGCGAAGTCGCCGGTCTGCAGGGCGAGCAGGCCCAGATTAAAAGGATAGTCATCTTCGTCGGGATCAAGGTCGGTGGCGCGGCGAAGGTCGGCCTGCGCAGCAGCGGTCTTGCCCTGCCGGGCCAGCGCAACGGCTAAGTTGTTCAGTATTTCCGGGGGTTCTGCACCCGCCGCGTCGGTTTGTGACCCGTTCTTGCCTTCACCGCGCAAGGTAGTCCGAAGGGACATAAAGACTTCCTCAGCACGCTCCGGCTGATTCATCTGCAAGCGGCAAACGCCGGTGGAGAAAAGCGCTTCGACGTAGCGATCGTGCGCGGGCGGAACATGCGCCAGGAACGAGAGCGCGGTGGCGCAGTCGTTGCGGGTGAAATACGTCTCGGCGAGAGCGAAATAGGGATCGGGCCATGACGGCTCGAGGCGGGAAGCTTCGCGCAATTCACGCAGCCGCGGCTCGTCTTCATTGGCCAGCAAGCCGCGGATGTAGTGCTCGAAAGCGTCGAGACGCAACGGACGCTGCGCCTTGGTGAACTCCGTCAGCGTGAGGCGGTACGATTTGTCGCTTTCCGAAAGCAGACGCCAGACAACTTTGGAGTGCATCTCCATCAACGAATCGAGAGGACCGGTTTCGCGGACCGACGGAAGCAGCGCCAGCGGATCAGTGCGAAAGACGCGCGAATTGATTGTCAACGTCTTGCCATCGGAGGTGAAGGAGCCGAACACGACGAAATCGGCGTCGAGGTCTTGGGCGACGCGCAGCATGCTGGCGCGGCTAAGCTTGGCGGAGAAAGGTAGGCCGTTACGTTCCATTTCCGTCATGCGACCGGCGTGCGAATAGACCTGCTGCCCACTCGCGGAGAGCGTCTGGATGGTGAGCTGCTCAAGGCCTTCGCAAAGCCAGTCGAGACGCGGGGAGGCACCGGCGTTTTCGAAGGGGAAAACAAGGTAGACGCCTCGATTGCCCGGTGCCTGCTGGGCGCACAGGGAGGCGGAAAAAAAGAGCGCGGCGCACAGAGCCAGCAGTGCTCGCGAATGGAAATTGCGCGGGGACATAGCAGCTGGAATTGTAACAGAGCGGAGCGAGCAGAGATGCTTCACGCGTCGGTCGAAATCACTATCCCGCAACAAGCTCGATAGCGAGATCGAGATTAGGGTTGCGTGGATTCAACCGGCTTGGGAGCCAGGAGATCGATGACCACGGGATCTTTCACCACGGCGGCGAAAGCCGGGTCTTTTTTCACCTCATTGAACTGGGCGTAGCCTTCTTCTTTAGCCTTGCGCAAATAGAAGATGGAGCGCTCGACATTGCCCGCTTCCGCAAAGGACTTGGCAAGCAGGAAATAGAAGCGGCCGCGGTCCGGCACGGAACGATCCTGCAGGATGGAGCCGGTGCGCGAAGACCCGCGCTCGAAAAATTGCGGGTCTTTCGCCAAAGCGGTGCGAAAAGCGACGATGGATTCTTCATACTTGCCCTGGCTGAAATACGCGTAGCCCAGGTTGCTGTACAGCACCGGCATGTCGTCGCGCATCTTGATGGCCTTCTGATAGGCGCGAATGGCCTTGCTGTATTTCTTGCGCTGATACCAGATCGTGCCGATATTATTTTCGGCGTCGGCGTATTTCGGATTCACCCTTACCGCGCGCTCGTAACACTTCAGTGCCAATCCCAAAGCGGTTTGCTGGTGCAGCGCGATGCCCAGTTTGTTCAGGTAGACGGCGTTATGCGGATCTTGCTCCGTGAGCGTTTTGTATTGCTCCATGGCTTCGTGATACTGCTTGCGGGCCATGTACAGGTCGCCCTGCTCTTCCCCGCTAAGCTGGCGCTCGGCGGGGTTTGCCGCCGCGTTGGAAACCTGAGACTGCGTCTGCATGGGCGGAACAAATGATTCCTTGCGGGTGTCGTCGCTGGTCTGGCCAATAGAGGGTAGGGTCAGGCTAACGAGGAGAAAACTAGCGGGCAACGCCATTCGAGAACATGTCATGGCGAGTCTCCTTTGTTATCCGGCTTAGTCTTGTCCGGCTGCGATGAGTCGTCCGGCTTAGGCTTGTCGGAGTCCTTCTTCTTACCTCCAAAGATACCAAAAATCTTCCTCAAGGGGCTCGTTTTCTTTTCGTCTTCCTTGTCTTTGGCCTCGACAGGTACCGGAGGCTGGCCTTGGCCGGTGGCGTTTGGCGGCCGATTGGGATCAAAAGGAATCGGCTTTCCGTCAGCGTCCTTAGCAGGCTCCTTGGGCTGCCCTCCGCCAAACACATGGGACAGCCACGAACCCGTGGAGCTGAAGACAGTGTGGCCGCCGTGAATTTCGCAATACTGCGTCGGAGCGGAACCTGCAACGTAAACCTCCTGCCGCGTGGTGGGGCAATTGGGCGTGGCCAGTTGCAAGGATTCAGGGTCGATTAGGACAGACTGAACACCCTCCGGAGGGTCGAAATCCTTAACGTCGCGATACGTGGGTAGCGCCGTGGCGTGGTTCATGAAGTCCGCCCAGATAGGAGCTGCCACCACGCCTCCGGTGAACCCTATATCGCGATTGTCGTCAAAACCTATCCAGACCACGCACAACAGATTGGACGTGAAGCCCGCAAACCAGCCGTCGCGTGACGTTCCAGTTTTCCCCGCAGCGGGCAAGGTGAATCCGCGAGCGCGAACCCCCGCACCAGTGCCCCTATTCAAGACGTCTTTGAGGACGCTGGTGACCAGGTACGCAACGCGGGGGTCGAGCGCCGTATGAGTTTGCGGCGTGACCTTCTCCAGAATCTCGCCATCCGCGCCAATAATATTGCGAATGAATTGCGGTTCAGCGCGCGTGCCGATATTCGCAAAGGTAGTGTAGCCGGCTGCCACGTCCACCGGCGTCATCTCGTAAGCCCCAAGCGCCACCGCTGGCGTCGCACGGATGTTATTCCCGAGGCCCATTTGCCGCGCGATTTGAACAACACGCCCGTAGCCGATGAGCTCAGCCACCTTTACCGTCGCCACGTTCAGCGAATTGGTTAACGCGTCGCGCGCCGTAACGCGGCCCATAAATCGTTCGCCATAGTTGTTAGGCGTGTAATCGACGCCGTCGTATTCAAAGGTGGTGGGCTCATCGTCGATCGTGGTAGCCGGGGTAACGATGGGCTGCACGCCATCTACGGCGCTGTCAAAGGCGGCCGCGTAGACAAAGGGCTTGAACACGGAACCGGGCTGACGATGCGCGAGGGCGTGGTTGAGCTGGCTTTGCCCGTAGTCGCGGCCCCCGATAACCGCTTTGATCTCCCCGGTGCGCGGGTCGAGGGCAACCAGCGCAGCTTGCGCCTGCGGGATTGGCTCGACGGATCCTTTTTTGGCTTGCTCCTTGCGCCAGCGGTCGTACTTCTTGGCCAGAAGAATGTCGACGTTCTTCATCCCCACTTCGATCGCGGACGCGGCGGCCCGCTGCAGAGCAGGATCGAGCGTGGTATACACGCGAAAATTCTCGCTGAGCAAATCGCTCTCGGAGTATTTGTCGAGCAGGTGGTCCTTGACCATGTCGACAAAGTAAGGGGCTTCGCTGCCAGATATGGAGGCTTTGACGAGGTTGAGCGGGGCTTTCTTGGCTTCCTGGAGGTCGACCTCGTTGATGTATTTGTTCTCCAACATCTGCGCGAGCACCCGGTCGCGCGCTTGCGCCCCGCGCTCCGGGTGGCGGTCGGCGGAGGAATAATAATTGGGCGCGCGAATGATCCCGGCCAGGTAGGCGCACTCGGAAAGGGTTAGCTGACTAAGGTCCTTGCCGAAGTAGGCGACGCTCGCCTGCGAAAATCCCCGGATGCCGAAGCTGCCGCGGTTGCCGAGGTACACTTCGTTGGCATACAGCTCGAAGATTTGCGGCTTGGTGAAGCGCTGCTCGAGCTCGATGGTAACCGTGGCTTCGGCCACTTTGCGGCGCAGCGTGCGCTCGTTGCTGAGAAAGAACGTGCGCGCCACCTGCATGGTGATGGTGCTGGCGCCTTGAAAATGGCTGCTGGTATGGCGCAGGTCCGCCCAGGCAGCGCCGGCGATGCGCACGAAGTCGAAGCCGCCATGCTCGAAATAGCGCTTGTCTTCCGCGGAGAGTATGGCGTGCACGAGCAACGGCGGGAGGTCTTCGTAGCGGACGGCGCGGCGCTTTTCGCGCGCGCTGTCAAACAGATTGGTGATGAGTTCCGGCTCGACCTCCGCGCTTTCCATGGAGTTGCCGCCGCCGAGGGGGCGGATGGCGCGAATGGTCTTCCCGGTGAATTGCACGTCCAGGGCATTGCCGCCCACGAAGTAAGAAAGTTTGGAGGGGCGAATGTCGACCGCGTTGCGCTGCACGGTGAACTGGCCGAGGGCATTTTCATCGCTCTCCGGGCGATACCCGGAGCGCTGCAGATAGCCGGAGAGCTCTTCAGGTCCGATGGCCTGCCCCACGGAAATGTGCCCGGGAGCGGAGAAGATTTGCGTGGTGTTATGTAAAACGTGGCCGGACAGGCGGGCATCGATCATGCGGGAATATTTTGTGTAGTAGTAGGTGAAGAAGCCGCCGGCGGTCAGAAAAACCGCGAAGAACACTCCAAGAATGGTCAGACCAAGACTGGAGGTCCAAAAACCTTTCAGGATACGGATGCGCACTCTCTAGCTCCCAATGGCTGGAACTCTATTGTCTCGCAAGTGGGTACGGTAAGGAAGGCGAGCGAAGAAATCGCGGAGTTGCGAAATAGGCACACTCCTGAAACCCGGGCGTTTTTTTGGCGGTGAAGGGGGTACCCACGTTTTATACCAGCGACTTGTTCTCGCTGGAAGGGGTGAAGTGCAGCTCCATTTTGTAAACGATCAGGTCCACAGGAACGGTGTAATCGATGGAAATTCTTACCAGCGACGGAGTGGCGAGGACCTTGATATCGTCTTTGGTCAGCGGAATGTCCAGATCCTGCGCTTCTTTGAAGATAGATGCGCGGATTTGCTCTTCCGTGTAGCGGTTTACCACCGCAAAGCGCGCTTGCTCCTGCATTTTGTCCGCAAGCTGGTATTCCGCGAGGTACGGGGGAATGAGTTTGAAGGCAGCATAGAAGCCGAAAACGACAATCACCGTAAAGGCGATCGCTTTGAGCCTACCTCCGCCATGTTGGCCGCGAGTGCGGGAGCGCCGGTGGCTGTCAATCTTGAGCACTAGAACATCTCTCCATGGCTATCCGCTCACAAACAAGTGTCGGCCTGCGAAAAGTGGCTGAACCGTTCGTATTTTTACGCTATCACTGCGGGAGAGTGAGTGTCGAGCGCGTGCCGCAGGAGATGTTCCGGAAGAGCAACAGGGCCGCAATCGCGGACGTGTCTGACCGTGCAGGCTGGAGCGCGTCCCGCTAACGCGAGAACGTTTTAATAGGCGCGCGCAAAGATTGCGCGCTCCGTTGCGAGCTTGCCGCAGTAGACGCAGGCGCCGGGGCCGCCGGACTGTTCCAGCGGGATACACCGCATCGTGGCGCGGGTCTCTTCCTTAATTTTGGCTTCGCACTCCGGGCTCCCGCACCAGCAGGAAAAAGCGAAACCGATCTCGACCGCTTTCTTAAGCTCCTCGTAGGTTTTAGCGTCATGCGTGTTGGACTTGCGAAACGCCAACGCCTTGTCATGCAGCGCTTGTTGAATTTCAGCGAGCAGGTTTTCGACCGCGGCAGGCAGCCCGGCCAGCGACGCGCTGATCTTCCCTTCTCTCCCAGGACGGTCGCGGCGCGCGAGCACCGCGGCTTGCTTGGCGACGTCCTTGGGTCCGAGCTCGATGCGCAGAGGAACGCCGCGCATCTCCCAGTCGTTGAATTTCCACCCGGGACTGGCGCCTTCGCGCTCATCGAGCGTAACGCGAATATTGGCCTTCGCGAGCTCTGCTTTTAATTTCCGCGCGGTATCCACGACCAGGGATTTCTCTTCGTCAGTCTTGTGAATGGGGACGATGACGACTTGGTATGGCGCGAGTTTCGGCGGCAGGACCAGTCCCTGATCGTCTCCGTGCAACATGATGATGGCGCCGATAACGCGCGTGGAGAGCCCCCAGGACGTTGTCCAGCAATGTTGCAGCTGGCCGTTCTGGTCGAGGTAGCGAACTTCGAACGCTTGTGCAAAGTTCTGCCCCAGAAAATGCGACGTGCAGAACTGCAGAGCCTTACAGTCCCCCATCATCGCCTCTAACGAATAGGTGGTGTCTGCGCCGGCGAACTTCTCGGCATCGGACTTCCTGCCGGGGATTACCGGAATAGCGGCGTCGTTGACGGCGAAATCGGTATAAATGTCGACCATCTGGCGCGTCTCGGCTTCGGCCTCCTCGCGCGTGGCGTGCGCGGTGTGTCCTTCCTGCCAGAAAAATTCCAGCGTGCGCAAGAACAGCTTCGTGCGCAGCTCCCAGCGCACGACGCTGTTCCACTGGTTCATCAGCACCGGCAGATCGCGGTACGACTGAATCCACTTTGACCACATGTGGCCGATGATCGTTTCGGACGTGGGGCGTATGACCAGAGGCTCGGCGAGCTTTTCGCCGCCGCCGATAGTGACCACCGCGAGTTCCGGCGAAAATCCCTCTACGTGGTGCTTTTCCTTGTCGATGAAACTGCGCGGAATAAGAAGCGGAAACGCCACGTTTTGGTGGCCGGTGGCCTTGAACCGGCGATCCAGCGCCTGCTGGATATTTTCCCAAAGCGCCCATCCGTAAGGCCGCACGATCATGCAGCCACGCACCGGCGCGTAGTCGGCGAGTTGCGCCTTCAGGACCAGTTGGTTGTACCACTCGGAAAAATCCTGCGAGCGGGTGGGGAGCTTTTCTTCAGCCATGCGGCGGTTTGTCCAGTTTGGCTCGGGTCTTCTGACCAGAGGCTCTTGCAGCTCAACGCAACGAAATTGCGCGATGCGCGAACTGAAAAGCGTAGCGAAGTGTACGGAGGCGTGTCAACGCGAGGCGCATCGGCGGCGCGGCGGTGCATGACCACCAATTTGGAGCTTGGCGGCTGGCGCATACTTCCGTAGCATCCGGCCTTATGGGTTCCTCCGCACTTCACGGCCGCTCCGGCGCGGCAGAGCGGCTGCTCGCGTGGCTGGAGCCGCGCGAGGAAGAGATGGCCACGCTGCTGGCCGAGTTAGTCAGCGTGCCCACGGAGAATCCGCCCGGAAGAAATTATCGAACTTGTGCGGACCTATTGGAGTACAAACTCTGTCAGGCAGGCCTCACCTGCGAGCGGCACCAATTCCCCGCGTCCCCCAACCGGGCTGACGCAAGCGACGACACAGCCGTGAGCTTGCTGGCGAGTTTCGGGAGCGGAACCCGCACGCTGTATTTTCACGGGCACTACGACGTAGTGCCGGCGCAATCGCCAGCGCAATTTCAGCCCGTGCGCAAAGAGCAGTTTTTATTTGGTCGCGGCTCCTGCGACATGAAAGGCGGAATTGTGGCCATGCTCTTTGCCATTCGCGCTTTGCAAGAATGCGCCGTGGAGTTGAATGGCAAGATTGCACTCACGTTGGCTCCTGACGAAGAAACCGGAGGAGCTCGTGGCTCGACGTGGCTCGCGCGTGAGGGAAAGCTCGGCCGCAACGCGATCGGGATGCTCTTGCCGGAACCGACCAGCGGAGTGGTATGGAATGCGAACCGCGGCGCGATCTCTCTGCGCATTACGGTCTTGGGCAAGTCTGCGCACGTTGGTTTGCAGCATCGCGGCGAGAACGCGTTCGAACAGATGCTGCGCGTCGTGGAGCGCCTACAAGAGTTGAAGCGCGATGTGGAGCAGCGCAAGACAGGCTGCACCATCGGCGCCGAGCAGACTCGCAACTCCATCCTGATGCTGGGCGGCGACAGCGGCGGCGGCACGAACTTCAACGTCGTCCCGGAGCGATGCTGGTTCACCCTCGACCGCCGCATCAACCCGGAAGAAGATTTCGATGCGGAGAAAAATCGGCTCATCACGGTGCTCGAAGAGTGCCGGCGTGATGGAATTCGTCTGGAGTGGGAGGTTCTGCAGGAAGGCCGCGCCGCCGCTTGCCCGGAAAGCGACAGTCTCGGCCGCTCGCTCGCCCAGAGCGTGCAAGCTGTCAGTGGCGAAGCACCGCGATTTGAGATGTGTCCCGGTTTGCTGGAGACTCGCTTCTACGCTGCGTTAGGTATTCCAGCCTACGCCTACGGGCCCGGATTGCTGTCGGTTGCGCACGGGCCGCAGGAATACGTCGATATGAGGAAACTGCGCGACTGCGCCGCCATTTACGCGCTCACCGCAATTGAGATGCTGAACGCGTGAATACTTGGACGCTTTTATGGCAGGCCGAAGGTGAATAGCGCGGAGCCGGCCGCTACGGCGACGTACTCTTTTCCGTCGATGGCATAAGCCATCGGCGACGAATACACCGACGCGCCCGCTTGGAAGTGCCAGAGCGCTTTGCCGGTCGCCGCGTCCAGGGCGATAAAATTCCCTTCCGCGTCGCCGGTGAACACAAGTCCGCCGGCGGTCGAAAGCACACCCGACCATGTCGGCGACGGATGCTTCCATTCCCACTTGATCTTTCCGGTGCCGGGATCGATCGCGCGGAGCGCGCCCCAAAACGGCTCGGTATCGTCGTTGGGAAAATACGCGCTGCCGTAATACGCATGCCCGGCCTGGTACGGCTGCGCTGCGGTGCTGAAAATGTCGCACTGCTCGCGGGCAGTCACGTAGAGCCAGCCGGTTTGCGGGTCAAACGTGGGCGACATCCAATTTGTCGCACCAGCGGCGCCGGGGCAGACGCGACTGCCCTCCGGGGTGGGACTCGCTTCCTTGTTCGCGACCGGCCGCCCCTCGGCGTC
>Ga0210409_10007602_pt1 | contig 11146 bp, 8 predicted proteins | sample IncBWH17MmetaG_FD_161649 | JGI IMG/M metagenome (GOLD analysis project Ga0210409, IMG submission 161649) | Forest soil microbial communities from Barre Woods Harvard Forest LTER site, Petersham, Massachusetts, United States - Inc-BW-H-17-M | ecosystem: Environmental > Terrestrial > Soil >...
GAGAACAGAAATCATGAAGAACTACGTTTATAGCTTCGGCGCCGGCAAGGCCGACGGCGATGGCACGATGAAGGACCTTCTCGGCGGCAAGGGCGCTGGCCTAGCCGAGATGAGCCGCGCTGGTGTGCCGGTGCCTCCCGGATTCACCATTTCGACGGAGGTCTGCAACATCTATTTCGAGAACCGCAATCGCGTTCCGGACGAGATTAATAAGCAGGTGCTGGCAGCGCTGGCGAAGCTTGAAGCGCAGATCGGCAAGAAGCTCGGCGACCCCGCCAACCCGCTTCTCGTCAGCGTCCGCTCCGGCGCGAAGTTTTCGATGCCGGGCATGATGAACACCATTCTTAACCTGGGCTTGAATGACAAGACGGTGGAGGGTCTCGCCAAGCTCACCAACAATCCGCGCTTCGCCTACGATTCTTATCGCCGCTTCATTCAGATGTTCGGCGAAGTCGCGCTCGACATCGACAAGGAGAAGTTCGATCACATCTTCGATGCGCGCAAGGCCAAGGCGAAGGTGAAGCTCGATACCGATTTGAAAGCCGAAGACCTGAAAGCCGTGATTGCGCATTACAAAAAACTGGTTAAGAAGGAAACCAGAAAGGATTTTCCGCAGGACACCCACCAGCAATTCGCCATGGCTCGCGACGCGGTCTTCCGCTCCTGGTGGAATCCTAAGGCGGCCTACTATCGCAAGATGGAAAAAATTCCGGATGAAATCGGAACCGCGGCCAGCGTGCAGGCGATGGTATTCGGGAACCTCGGCGATACCTCGGCTACGGGCGTTGGTTTCACGCGCGATCCCGGCAGTGGCGAGAAAATCTTCTACGGCGAATTTCTGATTAACGCGCAAGGGGAGGACGTCGTCGCCGGCATCCGGACGCCCCAGCCGATCCACGATCTCGAGCGGGTGATGCCCGCGGCCTACCGGCAACTGCGCGAGATCACCGCGAGTCTTGAGAACCACTATCGCGATATGCAGGACTTCGAATTCACCGTCGAAGACACCAAGCTCTACATGCTTCAAACCCGCAACGGCAAGCGCACGGGACCAGCGGCGGTGCGCGTCGCTGTCGAGATGGTCGAGGAGGGTCTGATCGACAAGAAAGAAGCCGTGCTGCGGGTGCAGCCGCAGCAGCTCGATCAGCTTCTGCATCCGGTGTTCGACGCGGCCTCGCTCAAGAAACTCACGCTGCTGGCCAACGGCATCGGGGCTTCGCCCGGCGCGGCCGTGGGACGTGCAGCCTTCGACGCCGACGACGCGGTTGAGATGGGCAAGAAGGGCCCCGTCATTCTGGTCCGCAAGGAAACCACGCCTGACGATATTCACGGCATGGACGTCGCCAAAGGCATTCTCACCGCCGTGGGGGGCAAGTCCAGCCACGCGGCCGTCGTCGCACGCGGCATGGGGCGGCCCTGCGTCGTCGGCGCCGGAGCTCTCGCAATCAGCGAGCGCAATAAGGAGTTCACCGTCATGGCCGGCAGCAAGAAAATCACGGTCAAGGAAGGCGACTGGATTTCCCTCGACGGCACCACTGCGAACGTCTACCTCGGCCAGGCGACTACCAGCGAGCCCGACCCCAACTCGTCTTACTTCGGAAAGCTGATGCACTGGGCCGACGAATACCGCGGCGGCTTCGGTGTGCGGGCCAACGCCGATATCCCGCGCGACGCCAAGGCGGCGCGCCTATTTGGCGCGGAAGGCATCGGCCTGTGCCGCACCGAACACATGTTCTTCGCCGAGGATCGCATCCCGCACATGCAGGCCATGATCCTAGCGCGCGATGAGAAAACTCGCAGAAAGGCGCTCGAAAAACTGCTGCCCATGCAGCGCGCCGATTTCGCCGGCTTGTTCCAGGCCATGGACGGGCTCCCGGTGGTGATCCGCACCCTCGATCCGCCGCTACACGAATTTCTGCCCAAGCGTGAAGACCTGATGGTGGATCTCGCGCGGCTCCCCTACGCGAACGGCAAGCTGAAGAAGGAGATGTCGGAAAAATATCGTATCCCCAAGGGCGATCTCAAGAAAGCGCTGCCTGAGCTGCTGGCGCGCGTCGAGGAATTGCACGAGTTCAATCCCATGCTGGGCCATCGCGGATGCCGCCTCGGCATCACCTATCCGGAGATCACCGAGATGCAGTCCCGCGCCATCTTCGAAGCAGTGGTGCAGGTGGCCAAGAAGGGCGTCAAGGTGATTCCCGAGGTGATGATCCCGCTGATCGGCAGCGCGAAAGAGTTCGAGAATCAGAGAGAGATCGTCGTGCGCATCGCGACCGAGGTTCTGGGTAAGGCGGGCTTGAAGAAGCAGGAGTACCTGGTGGGCACCATGCTCGAGATTCCGCGCGCGGCCATTACCGCCGATCAAGTCGCCCGACAAGCCGAGTTCTTCAGCTTCGGCACCAACGACCTAACGCAGACCGTCATGGGCCTCTCGCGCGACGACTACACCAAGTTCTCGAAAGAATACGAGAACTTGAAAATCTTCAAAGCCGATCCGTTCGCCTCGATCGATCAGGAGGGCGTCGGCAAGGTGATCGAGATGGCGATCAAGCTCGGGCGGCAGACTCGGCCGGATCTCGAAATTGGAATTTGTGGCGAGCATGGAGGCGATCCGAGCTCGGTGGAGTACTGCTATCGCGTGGGCATGAATTACGTGTCGTGCTCTCCGTACCGCGTCCCGATCGCCCGGCTCGCAGGGGCGCAGGCGGCCATCGCGGGCGGGGACAAATCCGAAGCGATGCGGACCGCGTAAGCGCGGCCTATGGAATACGGATTTTGAATGCAACACCAAAGGCCGGGATTGTGATGCCAAGGTCGGCGGCGGCAAAGCCAAGGTTTCGCTGTGGTTCAACGGACCGAAACTGGTCGAACTGGAAACCAAAGGACAGGAAATCGTCAAACACCGCTTTGGAATCGCGGGGCAGGGTGACCAGATGGAGGTGGAGATCATCCCGATTGCTCCCGACGGCAAGGCCGAAACCCTGCACTTCAAGCGCGGAGCATTGTCCGCTTCCAGCCACTAGCTGAGCATTTTCGCCTTGACAATCGCCCCCCCGATTTGGAAAATGGGGTTGGCGAACAAAGGGCGAAATGTCAAGGGAACTTCCCACTGGCGCCATCACCGAAATCTCCGGCGCGATCTCCTCCGGTCGCACTTCATTGACGCACTCGATTTTGGCCGAGGCCACCGAGCGCGGCGAGTTCTGCGCGCTGGTGGATTCGCTGGGCGCGTTTGATCCTCAATCGGCCGCGCAGGCGGGTGTGGATTTGCGGCGGATGCTGTGGGTGCGGAGCAATGCCCGCATCGATCACGCGCTCAAAGCCGCGGACCTGATTCTGCACAGCGGCGGCTTCGGCGTAATCGTTCTGGATCTGTGCGAAGTTGCCGTGCGCGATCTGAACCGCATTCCGCTGTCCTATTGGTACCGGTTTCGCCGCGCCGTGGAAAACACGCCGGCCATATTCATCGTTGCGAGCCAGCACGCGCTGGTGAAATCCTGCGCGCGGGTGCAGCTCGAAGTGAGGCGAGAGCGCATACAGTGGCGCAGCCTGCTTTTTACAGGCATCGATTCCCAGGTGCAGCCTCGAAAACTTTACGAGCGTCTGGTGGGGTGAAGTATGTTTGCGTGTCTGTATGCTCCGGGTTGCGCGAAGGAAGCGCTGCTCGCGCTGGCCTCTTCGTTTTCGCCGCTGGTGGAAAATACGGCGCGCGATACGGTGATCTTCCCCATCGTCGGCCTGGGAAAACTGATCGGCACGCCGCAGCAGATCGCGGCTGCGGTCGCCCGAGCCGGCGATGAGGCCGGCATCCAAGCGAATCTGGCGATCTCGACCGATCCCGATACCGCCGTGCTCGCGGCCCGCCATTTGCGCGGCATCACGCTTATTCCGCCGGGCAGGGAAGCCGATCGACTGGGCGCGCTCCCCGTCCACGCGCTCGAAACCGCGCCCGAATTGATCGAAACACTGGATCGTTGGGGCGTCAAAACACTAGCCGAACTCGCCGCGCTTCCCGAATTGGGGTTCATCGCACGATTCGGAGAGCAGGGCGCGCGATTGCTGCGGCTGGCGCGTGGAGAAACCCGCCGCTCGCTGCGCATTCTCGATGCCGCTGAGCGCTTCGAACGCCGCCTCGAACTGGAGCATCCGCAAACTCTGCTCGAGCCGCTGTTATTCCTGATCTCGTCGCTGCTCATCGAATTGATGCAGGGGCGCTCGTTTAATCGCGTGACGCTGGGCCTGGTGCTCGACAATCGCGCCGAGCATCACCGCACGCTCGAATTTCCGGTGCCGGTGCGCGACCCCCACGTCGTGCTGAAGCAGCTTCAATTCGATCTGGAAGCGCATCCGCCCCAAGCGGCCATCGTGGGCATTCATATGGAGCTCAATCCGGTGGCCCCTCGCGCGCTGCAGCACGGATTGTTTATCCCCCAAGCGCCGGCGCCCGAAAAACTTCAGTTGACCCTGGCGCGTTTGGCCGCGCTGGTGGGCGCGGACAACGTCGGATCACCGGAGCTGCTCGACACCCATCGTCCGGATGCCTTCCGCATGCGGCCTTTCTCTCCGGAGAATTCGCCGCGCGAAAAATCGCAGCCTGCGGTTCTGCGATTCGCGTTTCGATGCTACCGTCCGCCCGTGGCCGCTCAAGTGCGTGTGAAAGCCGAGCGCCCTGCTTCGGTCAATGCGCGCGAAGTTCTCACCGCCGCAGGTCCCTGGCTGGGTTCCGGCGATTGGTGGACCAGTTCGCCCTGGGCTCGCGAAGAATGGGATGTCGAGCTGAACGATGGCGGCCTGTATCGCGTCTACAGCGCCTCCGAGCGCTGGTATCTCGAAGGGATGTACGACTGATGACCTACGTCGAGCTGCACGCGCGCTCCGCCTTCAGTTTTCTCGAAGGCGCGTCGCTTCCCGAAGTGCTGGTCGCTCGCTGCGCTGAGCTCGATTCGCCCGCCATGGCGATTCTAGACCGCAACAGCGTCTCGGGCGCGGTCCGTTTTCATCAGCAGGCGCGCAAATCGGGGGTGCGCGCACTGGTGGGCGCGGAGGTCTCGGCTCAAGAAGGATTCCGGTATACGCTGCTGGCTGAGTCACGCCGCGGTTATCAAAATTTGTGCCGCCTGCTCACGAAGATGAAGTTGCGAACCGCTCACGGAGACCACGAGAATGCGGTAGCGACGGTCGAGGATGTGGCCGAGCATGCCGAGGGACTGGTGTGCCTCACCGGAGGCAGTGAAGGGCCTCTGGCATTGGGCGGTTTTTCGCAAGTGGAGCGACTGGTCAACATTTTCGGCGCGAGCAATGTTTTCGTCGAGCTGCAGCGCCACTACGATCGTGAAGAGGAGCATCGCAATCAAGCAGCAGTGGCGATCGCGCGCAAGCTGCAATTACCGCTGGTGGCCACCAACGGCGTTTCGCACGCCCTCGAAGAAGAACGCGAGCTGCTCGACGCGCTCACCTGCGTCCGCCACAAAATCACCATCGCCGAAGCCGGAAGACTGCTCGCCAAAAACGCCGAGCGGCACATGAAGAGCCCGGCGCAAATGCAGAAGCTGTTCGCCGATTTGCCCGAGGCCATCGCCAACACGCAGAATCTCGCCGCCCGGCTCAATTTCACGCTGTGCGATCTGGGCTACAAGTTCCCGGAATATCCCGTGCCGACGGGGGAGACCATGAACTCCCATCTGCGCAAGCTGGCCGATGCTGGCGCGCGCACTCGCTACTGTCCCTACCATGAGCGCGCGCAGCGCCAGATCGAGCGCGAGCTCGCCATGATCGAAAAACTCAAACTGGCCGGCTATTTTCTAATCGTCTGGGACATCGTGCGCTTTTGCAAAGAGCACGGCTTGCTGATCCAGGGGCGGGGTTCGGCGGCCAACAGCGCGGTGTGTTACGCGCTCGAAATCACGGCGGTCGATCCGGTCGACATGGATCTGCTGTTCGAACGTTTCCTATCTGAAGAACGAGGCGAGTGGCCCGATATCGATCTCGATCTGGCGAGCGGCGATGAGCGCGAGAGCGTCATCCAGTACGTCTACCAGCGCTACGGGAAACTGGGCGCGGCCATGACCGCCAACGTGATCACCTACCGGGGCCGCTCAGCCGCGCGCGACATCGGCAAGGCATTAGGGTTTGAGACAGAAGACCTCGAGCGTTTATCGAAAGTTGTTCCTCATTGGGGGTACACGGACGCATCCGACACCGCCGAGCGCCAGTTCCGCGAGGCCCGCATCGACCTGCGTGAGCCCCGCGTCCAGAAGTTTTTGTCGCTGTATCAAGCCGTGCAGGATCTGCCGCGGCACTTGGGCCAGCATTCCGGTGGCATGGTGATCTGCCAGGGCCAGCTCGATTCGATCGTGCCGTTGCAGCCCGCCACTATGCCCGGCCGCGTAGTCGTGCAGTGGGACAAGGAAGATTGCGCCGACATGGGCATCGTCAAAGTGGATCTGCTCGGCCTCGGAATGATGGCGGTGATGAAGGATTCCATTGGCCTGATCCGCGATCATTATCACGAAGAGGTGGACCTGGCGCACCTGCCGCAAAACGATCCGCAAGTGTTCGCCGCGCTGCAGAAGGCCGACACCGTCGGATTATTTCAAGTGGAAAGCCGCGCGCAGATGTCGTTCCTTCCCGGAATGTGTCCTGAGAAGTTTTACGACATTGTGGTGCAGGTGGCTATCATCCGCCCAGGCCCGATTGTGGGGAAAATGCTTCATCCTTATCTGCGTCGCCGCCAGCGCCTGGAGCCGGTCACGTATCCGCATCCGGAACTGGAGCCGGTGCTGAAACGCACCCTCGGCGTCCCACTATTTCAGGAGCAGTTGCTCCGCATGGCGATGATCGTCGCCGGATTTACAGGCGGACAGGCAGAGGAGTTGCGGCGCGCGCTAGGATTCAAGCGCTCCGAGAAGCGCATGCAGGAAATAGAGGCCAAGCTGCGCGAAGGCATGACGCGCAATGGCATCGCCTCAGATGTGCAGGAGGTGATCGTGTGCTCCATCGGATCGTTCGCCGCGTATGGCTTCCCAGAATCGCACGCGGCCAGCTTCGCGCTGCTGGCCTACGCCAGCGCGTATTTGAAGTGCCATTATCTGGCGGCATTCACCGCCGCGATGCTCAACAACCAGCCCATGGGTTTCTATCATCCGGCTACGCTCGTCAAGGACGCCCAGCGCCACGGCCTGCATTTCAAGCCGGTAGATGTAATGCGCTCCGATTGGAAATGCACGGTGGAACAGCATGACGGGAGCAAATGTGTGCGGCTGGGTTTCAACTACCTGAAAGGCATGCGGAGCGAGATCGCGGCGCAAATCATCGAGGAGCGGGCGCGCGCGCCGTTCTCAAGCATCCGTGATCTGGTCCGGCGCGTTCCCGGTCTCCGCAAAGAGGAGTTGAACTCGCTGGCCGAGGCGGGCGCACTAAATTTTATGAACGAATTGGAGAGTCATCGGCGTGAAGCACTGTGGCGATCCGAGCTGGCCGCGCGCCCCGTGGGCGAATTGCTGGAAGCGGCGTCCGTAGACGAAGAACCCTCGCCGCTCGCGCCCATGCAAGCGCCCGAGCGACTGTTCGCCGATTACCGCTGCACCGGTCTGACCATCGGCACGCACCCCATGCGTCTGCATCGCGAACAGATGGACCGGCTGGGCGTGATCCCGGCCTCAAAGTTGGCGCAGGTTCCGGATGGCGTGCTGGTGCGCATTGCCGGCAGCGTCATCTGCCGCCAGCGTCCCGGAACCGCAAAGGGATTCGTTTTTGTGACTCTGGAAGACGAGACCGGCATCGCCAACGCCATCGTCATGCCGGATCTGTTCGATGCCCAAAAACTAACCATCGTCGAGGAGCCATTTTTGCTCATCGAAGGAATTTTGCAAAACCAGCGTGGGTCGGTTTCCGTGAGGGCCTCCCGCGCGGAGCCTATTCGCGTGGATGCCGCCGTCTCGGTGTCGCACGATTTTCATTAGAACTGCTAGCATCATCCTAGGTGGAAGAGCACGAGGTTTATTCGCAGATTGGCGAGGAGGGTTTTCAGCGCTTGATCGCCGCCTTTTATCGACAGGTCCCCGTCGATGATCTGCTCAGCGCGATGTACCCCGTCGACGATCTGCCAGGCGCCGAGCAACGTCTTCGCGATTACTTGATCTACAGGTTTGGCGGCCCGGAACGCTACATCGAGCAGAGGGGCCATCCCCGCCTGCGCGCGCGGCATTTGCCGTTCGCCATCCATCAGGCTGCCCGCGACCGCTGGATTCAGCTCATGAACAACGCGTTGCACGAAGCCGCTCTGCCGGCCGAAGCCGAGCAAATCCTGCAAGCTTTTTTTGATCACATGTCCACGTTCATGATCAACCAGACGCAAGGAAACTGACATGCCCAAGCTAACGGGAAAGGCGGCGATTGTCACCGGATCCAGCCGCGGAATTGGCCGGGCCATCGCCATCCGCCTCGCCCACGAAGGCGCGCGGGTCGTCCTCACCGGCCGCGACACCACTCTGCTCGACAGCGCCGTAGGCGACATTGAAAAAGCCGGCGGCGCCGCCGCTTCGATCGTGCTCGACCTGCGAGTACCGGACGCCCCGCAGCGCCTTGCGGATTTCGCCGTCGACAAATACAAGCGGATCGACATCGTGGTCAACAACGCGGGCGCGACCAAACGCGGCGAATTCACGCTGCTCACGGATGAAGACTGGGCGGATGGATTCGCACTAAAGTTTTTCGGAACCATCCGGCTGACGCGCGCCGCCTGGCCTCAGCTTAAGGCGAATTCCGGTTCCGTGGTGATTATCTCCGGCGCGGGCGGGCGGACTCCGGGCGCGGAGTTCACAATCGGCGGCTCGGTGAATGCGGCTCTGCTTTCCTTCACGAAGGCAATGGCCGACGTTGGCATCCGCGACGGGGTGCAAGTCAACGCGATCAATCCGGGCGCCGTTCGGACGGACCGTTTTCAGAAACGCCTGGAGTCATTCGCAAAGGAACGAGGCGTCGATCTCGCCTCGGCCGAGCGGCACATCGTGTCGGAGTCCAGGACGACGCGTATTGGTGAAACCGACGACATCGCCGGCCTGGTCTCGTTTATCACGGGCCCGCAAGGAAGATTTTTGCAGGGCGCGCTGATCGATATGGATGGCGGGTCTACCAAGACGATATGAGTAAGACGATATGAGTAAGGTCGCATTAGTCACCGGAGGCGGCAGCGGAATCGGTCGCGCGGTCGCGCTGGGGTTGCATGGCGCTGGATATTCCGTGGCCATCGCGGGACGCCGCCGGACAGAGCTCGAGAAGACCGCCGCCGGAACCGATATGCTCGTGGTGCCAACCGACGTGGGCCGGCCCGAGGCTGTGCACGCGCTCTTCCAGCGGGCCAACGAGGCTTTCGGACGGCTGGATGTTCTGTTCAATAACGCGGGCACCAGCGCGCCTGCAATCCCGATGGAGGACTTGACGCCAGAGCAATGGAACGAAGTGGTCGCGGTGAACCTCACGGGCTGCTTTTTGTGCGCGCAGGAAGCGATCAAGATCATGAAGGCGCAGCAGCCACGTGGAGGGCGCATCATTAATAATGGCTCAATCTCCGCCTACGCACCGCGCCCGCACACCGCGCCCTACACCGCCACCAAGCACGCGATCACGGGTCTCACCAAGTCGATTTCGCTCGATGGCCGCGCCTACGATATCGCCTGCGGCCAAATCGACATCGGCAACGCGATTACGGCGCGCACTGAGCGCATGGCGGCGGGGATTCTGCAGCCGGATGGCGCGATCCGGACCGAGCCTCGGCTGGAGTTGGAGCACGTCGTGAATGCGGTACTGTACATGGCCAGCCTGCCGCTCGAGGCCAACGTGCAGTTCCTGACGGTGATGGCCACCAAGATGCCGTTCGTGGGGCGAGGATAGGCGATTGGCATTGACACCACTGCTGTGGGAGGCGCACAATGGCGGTTGTGCGCAGGATCATGGCAGGTTTGCTGCTCGCTGTGTTCAGCTTTTCGCTGATCGCGCCCGCGCTTCTTGCGGATGAAGACTCCAATCTCCCTGCCTGCTGCCGGCGGCTCGGTGAACATCGTTGCGCGCTGGCGAATCTTGCCTCCCAAGGAGCCAGCTTCATCCAGGAAAGATGTCCTCACTTTCCGTCGGGCAGTGCCGCTCTAGCCGCTTCGGAAATGGCGTCCGTGACACCCTCGCAGGCTGTTTTCGCCGCGATCGTCAGCCACCCGGCCGCGCACGCCCAGACCGAAGCTCGGTATCGTATTTCGTTCAGCCGCGCGTGGCAGAAGCGCGGCCCTCCCGCCTCCTCTCCTAGTCCCAATCCCGGCGGCTAACCGCCGCTGAACAATTTCTATAAAACGCCCAGTGAGGCGAAGAGAGTGTTTATGTTGCGAGGTGAGCGATGAAATCAGTACATCGATGGATATTGCAGTTTGCGCAGCGGCGCTGCTCATGGCCGCAATTGGCCTGGGGCAGGCCGCTCCGGAGAAGAAGAGTTATACGTTCCACGGCAAGGTCGAAGTCGTGGATCAGAGCGACAACAGCCTCCAGGTGAACAACGAGAAGATCGACGGGTGGATGGAGGCGATGAGCATGGTTTACAAAGTCGACGATCCCGCGATTGTAAAGAAGGTGAAGCCTGGAGATCAGATCGTGGCAACTGTCTACGGCGGCGATTACGTCATGCTTCACAAGGTGCAGGTCATGCCGTCGAAACCGGCCGGCGATTCAAAATCCAAGAAGTAGGCAGCCGAACATGAGACGAGGCACAGCAACGGCGCGCATGACCGGCCAGAGGGCGACGACCCTCCTGCTGTTGGTCTCATCTCTGCTCCTTCCGATGACGCCCCTGCTCGCGGCGGCCGGTGCCAGCACCGAATATTCGCATGCCTGCTGCCGGCGCAAGAGCGCGAAGTGCTGCCCTAAATCCCGCGTCGAAGCCCCGTCCGGACGATTCTGGAATGTCCCGCCGAGCTGCGGGAACGGGTGCGCGCAGCTGGGCAGCATCGCTCCGTCTATCGGAATCTTTGCTGCGGCGACCAAGCGAATCAGCAGACCGCCCGCGGCAGCGCGATCCGTCGCATCCTCTTGCCTGCGCCGGATGAATTCTTCTTACTCGGCCTGGCGCTACCAACGTCCTCCTCCACTCACCTGACTTCTGGCG
>Ga0210409_10007603_pt1 | contig 11145 bp, 16 predicted proteins | sample IncBWH17MmetaG_FD_161649 | JGI IMG/M metagenome (GOLD analysis project Ga0210409, IMG submission 161649) | Forest soil microbial communities from Barre Woods Harvard Forest LTER site, Petersham, Massachusetts, United States - Inc-BW-H-17-M | ecosystem: Environmental > Terrestrial > Soil >...
TCCATGGCGAGACGGTAGAGATCGGCGGAGTGCGCTTCGCGGGACTGGGCTACTCGACCGTGACGCCGTTCAACACCCCCGGTGAGTACACCGAGGACGAGATCGCAGCGCGTCTCGAGAAATTCGTGGAGTGGAAGCCGCAGGTGTTGATCTGCCATTCGCCTCCGCTCGGGACCGCGCTCGACCGAATCCGCGAGGGGTTGCACGGCGGCAGCCGCGCGGTGCGCGAGTTCATCGAAGGGCACCAGCCCGCGGATTTCTTTTGCGGTCACATCCACGAGGCGGAAGGAGCGGTGATCCAGATGGGGAACACGCGCGCGATGAACGTGGGGAAGCGGGGGTATGTGCTGGAGGTGTAGAATCGGAGCATCCATGAGACGTCGAACCATTCAAGTGCACATTTTCCGCGGCGAGCGGAAATACGTAGCGGAGTGCATGGATCTGCCGGTGGTTACCGAGGGCGAGACGCTCGACGAAGTCACCGCGAACGTCCGCGAGGCGATCGCCCTCCACCTCGAGGGCGAGGATCTGGCGGAGCTGGGTCTTGCGGACGACCCTACGATCGTAGCAACGATGGAGTTAGACGCAGTCGCCTGATGCCAAAGCACCGGACGCTCTCCGGCGACGACCTGCAGCGGATCTTCGCGCAATTTGGATTTACCAAACACTCGCAACGCGGTAGCCACATAAAACTGCGGCGAATATCTGCAAGCGGCGGACGCGAGACGTTGACCATTGTGACGCACAGCGAGGTTGATAAGGGAACTCTACAAGCAATATTCCGGCAGGCCCTGCGCTACATCCCGGAAGCAGACTTGGGACCTTATTTCTTCACAGGATCATAGCCCGCTCACCCTTGTCGGGGAATCGGGATCGCTAGCAATGCCTTTGCCACAGCCGCGAGTCTGCCTTCCGGCAGCGCATAGCGCAAGTGAGGCAGCCCCATATGTTCGCCTTCGAGGTAAGTGAGATGCGTGACGATGTCATTCTCTTGGCGAGAACCCACGATCATTTCATAGAAATCTCCGACATAACCGTCGTATTCATCGGCGGCCTCAGGTATGCCGTTGACCCCAATCGGGTCCCAGTATTCCATCAGGATGCTGCGAATCTGTCGGCGAATATCTCTCGACGGCTCCTTGTCGATTCCGAGGGGAGGCCTGAGCATGCTCAAAGACGATATTACACGAAGGCGCACTCCTGCCCTGCTACACTCATATTGGAATGACCCTCGACGAACTGGAAAGAGAGTACGGTACGCTCCGCCAGCAGGCTGACGCTGTGCGGAGCTATCTTTGACGCGGCCGGCCGCAAAGCGAAACTAGCCCAAACCGAAGAATTAATCCACGCCCCCGATTTCTGGGCGCAGCCCGAAAAAAGCCAGAAGATCATGCAGGACCGCAAGCGCCTGGAGGAGCAGATCGACCAGGACAAAAAAATCTCGGCGCTGACCTCTGATCTGGACACGCTGTTCGAGCTGGCGCGCGAAGGCGAGAACGTCAACGGCGACCTCGAGCGCGAAATCCGCGACCTTTCCGCGTATCTGGAAAAACTCGAAACGCACATGCTGCTTTCGGGCGAGAACGACGCGCGTAGCGCCATTGTCACCATCCACCCCGGCGCGGGCGGCACCGAAAGCCAGGACTGGGCCGAGATGCTGCTGCGCATGTACCTGCGCTGGGCGGAACGCAACCGCTACGAGACGGTCATCACCGATCGTCTGGAAGGCGAAGGCGCGGGCATCAAATCGGTCACCTTTGAAGTCAATGGCGAGAATGCCTACGGGCTTCTGCAGAGCGAGGTGGGCGTCCACCGCCTGGTGCGCATCTCGCCGTTCGACGCCAACGCGCGGCGGCACACCTCCTTCGCGTCCGTATTCGTCTATCCGCAAATCGACGACGAAATCAAGATCGACATCCGGCCCGAAGACCTGCGCGTGGATACCTTCCGCGCCTCAGGCGCCGGAGGGCAGCACGTCAACCGCACCGATTCGGCCATCCGCATGACCCACCTGGTCACCGGCATCGTCGTGCAGTGCCAGAACGAGCGCAGCCAGCACAAGAACCGCGCCAGCGCAATGAAGCAGATGCGCGCCAAACTTTACGAGCATGAGGTCGCCAAGAAACGCGTGGAGGAGCGCAAGCTTGAAGACACCAAGCTCGAAATCAACTTCGGCAGCCAGATCCGCAGCTACGTGCTCGCGCCCTACCGGATGATCAAGGATCACCGCACTAAGCTCGCCGTCGGCGACGTGGACCGTGTGCTCGACGGCGATCTGGATGCGCTGATCCACGCCTACCTGGTGTTTCGCAAAACGGGGAAGACTGCGTCGGATAAGGATGAACCTCTCGATTAAGGAAGCCGCCGAGCGGATTCGCTCGGGCGAGCTCGTGGCCTTCCCCACGGAGACGGTGTACGGGTTGGGAGCAAACGCGCTCGACGCGGCGGCCGTCGCGAAGATCTACGAGTTGAAGGGTCGGCCGGAAACCAGTCCCTTGATCGTGCATGCGGCGTCGATCGAGATGGCGCGCGCGCTGGTGACGGAGTGGCCTCCCGAAGCCGAGCAGCTCGCTCAAAAGTATTGGCCGGGGCCGCTCACACTGGTTCTGCCGAAAGCGGCATCGATTCCCGATATCGTCACCGCGGGGTTGTGGACGGTGGGAGTGCGTGTCCCGGCCCATCCCGTGGCGCTCGCGCTGATCAACGGCGCCGGCGTCCCGGTGGCCGCACCGAGCGCCAATCGCTTCTCCGGTCTTTCGCCGACTACGGCAGAGCATGTCAGGGCAGCTTTCGGCGACGCGGTGCCGGTGCTCGATGGCGGCGCTTGTTCAGTAGGCATAGAATCAACTGTGGTGTCGCTGGCCGGAGGCAAAATCACGCTGTTGCGCCCGGGCATGATTGCGCTGCCGGATCTCGAGCAGGCGGCAACGCCCCCAGCCGCCCATCCATCGCCGGGCATGCATGCGCGACATTACAGCCCCCGCACGCCTCTGATCCTGTCCTGTAATCCCGACTCGCGCGGCGCTTACCTTTGGATCACCCGGCCCGCCGCGAGCGCGCGCTCGATCCAAATGCCCAACGATGCTGCCGCGTATGCCGCGCGCCTTTACGGCGCCTTGCACGAACTCGACCGCGAAGGCTGGCCTTCGATCACAATCGAGCCCCCTCCCGGCACGTTGGAATGGGCGGCGGTAGTGGATCGCCTCGGACGGGCGGCTTCGAGATGAATCTGATTGAGGAAATCGATCAAACCATCACCCCGACGCCGACGCTCTGGTGGCTGGGTCACGCCGGGTTCATCGTGCGCTTCGCCACCATCACGTTTTACGTGGATCCGTGTCTGTCGCGTCCCGGCGCCCCGCTTCAGGCTTCCGATATTCGCCACGCCGACATGCTTCTGGCGACGCATGCGCACCCCGGCCATCTCGATCCACCGTCGGTGATCCCCATGCTGGAGGGCTCCAAACGGGCCAAGCTGGTGCTCCCGAAAAGCGCGGCTGAACAGGCGCATGCGGCCGGCATCGGCTATCACCGGATGACCACCACCGATGCCGACCTGCGCATCGAGTATTTCAAGGACGATCTCTACGGGCGGGTCTACGCGGTGCCCTCAGCGCATCCGCAGCTCGATTGGACGGCTGACGGAGGCTATCCCTATCTCGGATACCTGATCCGCTTTGGGCGCTGGACCGTGTACCATGCCGGCGATTGCGTGCTGTATGAAGGCTTGGCCGAGCGCCTGCGTCCGTACAACGTGAGCGTGGCGCTGTTGCCGGTCGGCGGCAAGAATTTTTCGGTGAGCGAGGCCGCGCAACTGGCCGCCGATATCAGCGCCACTTGGGTTGTTCCGATGCATTACAATGACGGCGCCGAAGAATTCATCGACCACTTGCTGGGCCACCGGCCCGATCAGCAATTCAAGGTGTTCGAGCTCGGCGAAAAATGGACGGTCCCGGAAGAGTAAGGGTGCGCGAACGCTAAACGCCTTGCGGTGAGCGCTGGAATTGCAAAGTGCGGTCAGGGTGCGGCGGGATCTACCAGAGTGAGCTTGGGAAACAGGCCGCGATAAAAACCTCGATCGCGCGAGAGCAGTCGCGTGGCCTGTGCCTGAGCGTGTGCTCCGATCAGAAAATCCGCCAGAATCCTTTCGCGTTGGCCACCCCGTTGGCGGTAGGTTCTGGAGGCGCGGCTCGCGAGGAATAGAGCCTCACGCCGTAAAGGTTCCCCGCGAATCTCGATGCTTTGCAGGAATTCATCGCGCTCATGCTGAGTCGACGAAATGAATACACAACTCGGCATACACCAAATCGCAGATGATCATGGAGCCCGCGTTGGCCGCGGGCTCTATCTCCCTGACTGACGCTTCATAAAAGTCTGGACTCGGCGCAAGAATATCCAGTAGGATATTCGAGTCAATGGCGGTGATCATCGCCCACGCAGATCCTCGAGAAACCAGTCGACGCGGGCCTTGCCGCGCGGCGAATAGCCCAGCGTGGCGAAACTATCCTTGCAGCGGCCCTTCCATTTACGGAGATCGAGATTCCGCGGCGCTTTCTCCAAAAAGATGGTTCCCCCCGCCACGCGGAAATTTACTTCGGTATCCGGGCCAAGCCCGAATTGTTCCCGAATGTCCTTGGGAATGGTGACCTGACCGCGTTCTCCTATTTTCATACTCTTTAGTATGTATTGTAATGACTAGGCAAAAGGACAACCGGCGGGCTGGCCGGGCTTGCGTATCGATTCCGGCCTACTCCTCGTCGTACCAGGCGCGCCAGCGCTTGCGCGCGGGGAACGCGCGGATGAGCAGCATGCCGGCAATGAACCCGCCGACGTGCGCGAACCAGGCCACTCCTCCGCCGGTGTAGTCGGTCTGGGCCAGCGATCCGACTCCGCTCACGAACTGGATGACGAACCACCACAGCAGCAGGAACGCCGCGGGAATTTCTATGGTGGTGATGAAGATGATGATGGGGATCAGTGTGACGATGCGAGCGCGCGGAAATTTGATGAGATAGGCTCCCATGACGCCCGCGATGGCGCCGCTGGCTCCGATGGTCGGCACGCGCGAGTACGGATTCGCGATTACCTGCACCACCCCGGCCACCAGGCCGCAGCATAAGTAAAATCCAACGAAACGGCCGCTGCCGATCAGGTCCTCGACGTTGCGCCCGAATACCCACAGGAACAGCATATTTCCCAACAGGTGCAGCCATCCGCCATGCAGGAACATGGAGGTGACCAACGCATACAGATGCCCGGAGATCGCGTCCGGCACGATGCCCCAGGTCTCGACAAAACTAGTCAATGCAGACTCATCGAGCGTGGCCTGGTACAGAAAGATCAGGACGTTGAGGGCGATCAGAATACCGGTGGCGGCGGTCTTGGAGTTGACTCGCTCAGTGGATCGAAGAGGGATCATGCGCGGGGATGACCGTGCGCGCGGCTAGTTCTTGACTGGCGGCATCTCGTATACGTAGATGAGATGCGCGTGGCGATCGTCGGTCCGCTCGACATGCTTGGGCTTCCAGCCCGGCACGGCGTAATCGTGCGAAATGACGCGCGTGCCCGGTTTCAAGTACCGTTCGAGACGCGGGCGCAATTTTTCGTTGAGCGAGGTGGCCAGGTACATGGTGACCACGTCGGCGCTGCTCAAATCCGTGCTGAGCAGATCGCCCTGGATCACGCGCGCCTGATCGTCGAGCCCCTCTTTGTGGATGTTGGACGTGGCCTCCGCCACCAGCTTGGGAGAAATCTCGACGCCCACGGCCCGGGCCTTGTACTTTTCCGCCGCCGCGATCAGTATACGGCCATCGCCGCAGCCCAGATCGTAAAGCGTTTCACCGGGCTTGATATTGGCCAGCTCCAGCATGCGGTCCACGATGCGCGCGGGAGAAGAGACGTAGGGCGCCAGCTTATTGGCGTATCGAGGGGTAGGGGTCTGGGCCCAAGCCGGCAACGAGGCAAGCGTACCCACGATTGCAACGACGATGGCAGCGCGGCGCATGATTTAATTCAACGAGCAGGAAACGCTGAACTCCGACCCACCTTTAATTTTACTATACGCGAGACCATTTCGGATATGGAGAACCACAGATCGCGCGGCTTGCTGATGGTATATTCGGTTCCGCGGAACACCTTGACGGCCCGGCTGATCGAATCCCGCCAGGGCACTGCCTGCGGATTCAGGGCGTAATTCATGTAGAAAACCGGGTAGTCAATGCCAGCCAGGGGCTTGAGCGAATCCTCGGGCACCGAGGCGTCCAGCATCACTTTCGGGCCGGCGAAGACCAGCGCGTCGGGATGATCCTCGGCGCCGATCTCTTTCTGGATCAGTTCGGTCAAAAATTCGGTATCGCCGTGCTTTTGTTGCAACCGCTTGGTGTCCACTGTGCCGAGTTTGATCGACTGCAACGCCCCGCCCAGCGCGGGAAAGTCGATTTTGTCCGCGCTCTCCTGCCGGTAGAGGACGCGCTGTTCCTGAATATTGAAGGCGACCACCGAAAATCTGCCAAACTGGGGCTCGCGTGAAATCTGTCTAAGGATAGACACCAGGGCGGCGGTATCCTGCGGGCGAAGCGCGGCTGAAGAGAAGTTCTGGGGCGCGAAGTTCACCAGGACCTTGACGGTAATCGGAGCGGGAGTCAGCATCCTGGCCACCGGCGCTTCCTCATCGAACTGCTCAAAATGGGCGGCTTCGACTTTGCCGGCAGGCGATACCAGCTTCATATCGCGGTCCTTGGAGGAGACTGCGGCTTCCATGTCCCAATAGAACGAGCAAACGCTTTCGGTGCGGTCGCGCATCATCCAATCCACGTGATACTTGCCTTCGCCCAGATCGATGGTGCCTTCCAGAGTGGCGTCGCCGCCGGCGTCCTCGGCGATCTTGGGGACGGTGTAGCGCTCGATAAAGTAGGAGGGCTCGCCGGGGTGATCGAGCGGCGTGACGCGGAACAAGATGACCAGCGAATTTCCGTCGCCGGCCAGTTCCTTCAGCGGGATGCTCACGTTGAAGCCGGCGTGAAAGCGAAGGTCAAAGCCCAGCGCTGGCTTTTCAGGCGTGACACTGCAGGCAACTTCCTTGCGAACCTCCTGCGCTTCAAGTACGGCCAGATCGCTGCCAATCACGTGCACCTGCCCGCCCGGCGCGGTGAGCAAAGCCTGCCCCCCCAGCCGCGCGCACACTAAACTTATTCCGATCAGCCAACCGGCGCATTGGGTCATTACACGAATCATCGGTCGTCTCCGGAGAAGCCGATAGCAAGTCCTTTGCCAAATCATACACCTCTTGCAAGGCAAAGTGGTGCCGGGGTTATCCGGGGGCGATGCGCATGTCCTCTGTATGGTAGAGTTCAGAATCATGGCTAGCCGTAGCGTCAACAAAGTGATTCTGATCGGGCATCTGGGCCGCGACGCCGAGACCGCCTATACCGCCTCGCAAATCGCCGTCACGAAGTTTTCCGTGGCGACCAACCGCCGCTGGAAAGATCAGCAGACGGGCGAGTGGAAAGAGGAAACCGACTGGACCCGCGTGACCCTGTGGCGCGGGGAAAATGTAGCCCCGTATCTGACCAAGGGGACGCAGGTGTACGTCGAAGGGCGTCTGCAAACGCGCAGCTACGATGACAAGGACGGCAAGAAGGTGTGGGCCACCGACGTGGTCGCCGACCAGGTGATCCTGCTAGGAGGCAGAGGCGAAGGCGCCGGCGGCGGAGCACAGGACGAGGGCTTCTCGCAGGACGCGCCGTCAGCAGGAATGAAGAGCGCCCCGCGCGGCCGGACGGCGACAGCCCCGGCAGCACCTGCCGCCCCCATTAGCGAAGGCATCACCGACGACGATGTGCCGTTCTGAAGGCAGGAGACGGAAGACAGGAGTCAGAAGACAGAAGACAGAAGTTAGAAGGCGGCGCGTGCGACTTGCCCTTTGAAATTATGACCGCGGAGAAGCGAGCGGCGCTGGCCGACGTTGTGACGATTGACCAGGGAGATCATGTACGGCACCCCGTGTTTTACGGGAAGCCGTGTGCCCGTCCAGTCTCTCCTCGACTTCATAGAGGCCGGCGACACTCTCGACCAGTTCCTTCAGGCGTTCCCTCGTGTCCAGCGCGAGGAAGCGGTTCGTTTCCTTGAAATGGCCAAGGATCAGCTTCTGGCGGAATGCGTATCCTCCTAGACGAATGCGTTGACCCTAGACGAATGCGTTGACCCTGGCATTCGCGATTTTCTAACCGATCACGAAGTCCGCACGGTGGGTGAAGCCAATTGGTTCGGAACCGCGGACCACGAGCTGGTGCAACTGGCGCAAGGAAGATTTGATGTTCTGCTCGCGCTGGAACGCGGATTCGAGTTCCAGCACAATCTCAGCAAACTAACTTTCGGAATCGTGATTGTGCACCCCACGCACAACCGCCGCGAAGATTACGAACCGTTAGCGAGCGTACTCCGCCGGGCAGTCGAAACCATTCAGCCCGGCCGAGCGCTCCACATCTACGCGCAATAGCGAGGCCTGCCCTACTTCTTCAGCGCCGCTTCCACCGCCGCCGACACCTCTTTCGACTGCGGCTCCACCGCCGGCTCGAAGCGCGCGATCACCTTACCGTCACGGTCCACCAGGAACTTGGTGAAGTTCCATTGAATCTCGCCGCCGGTCTTGGGATTGGCCGCCTTGTCGGTCAGGAACTGATACAGCGGCGCCTTGTCCTTGCCGGCGACCGAAATCTTGGAATACATCGGGAACGTCACGCCGAACTTGCTTTTGCAGAACGCGCCGATTTCCGCGTTCGTGCCCGGCTCCTGGCCGCCGAAATTATTGGCGGGGAAGCCGGCGATCACGAAGCCCTGGTCCTTGTATTTGGCGTACAGCGCCTGCAGGCCCTCGTATTGATAGGTGTAGCCGCACTGGCTCGCGACGTTCACCACCAGCAGCACCTTGCCTTTGAAATTGGCGAGCGGGGCGGGCGTGCCGTTGAGCGCATCCAGCGTGAACTCGTGAACATTCGAGGCCGCAAACGCAACCACCGACAAAAGACACAGCGACAGGGACAATGTTTTCATGACCCGATTTTATCCTAAAGTCCCGGCGCGCGCCCGCCGATCCCTCGATTGACGTATGTCCTTGCTACGGTTGTTCCGGCTTGGCATCCGCGCCGCGGCGTGGGCCACACCCCACGTCAAGCGCTGGCACCGCGAACGGAACATGAATCATGAGGAGGCCAAGCGTCACCTGGACGCCCGCAACTGGACCGAAGCCGAGAAGCACCTCACCCTCGCGTTGGGTGAAAGACGCCGCTCCGCAAAACAGCGGCACGAGCTCTTGGTCGGCTTGGCGCGGGCCCAGCGCGGCCAGCGCAAGTTCGAGGAATCGGAGGAGAACTTGCGCCAAGCAACCGATCTCGCCGCGAACAATCATTCGATGCATATGCAGGCACTGGAGGAGCTGATCGAGCTCGAATTGGACCAAAGCAAGTACGGCGACGCGCAAAACACCATCGAGGAGATCGTGCAGCGTGAAAACGCACAGCCCAAGCCAGACTATGCGCGGCTGGCGCAGTGCTCGCGCAAACTGGGAACGGCGCTCTTGAACTGCGATCGTCACGCCGAAGCGTTGCAGGCCTTCGAGCGGGCCGTCAAACTTTCCGAAAAAGCGTTCGGCCCCGATCATGTCGAAACCGCGAATGGCCTTGCCGAGCTGGGCGTCCTGTACCGGCAAAGGGGCGATCATGCCGAGGCGCAACACTGCCTGCGGCGCGCCCTGCGAATCCACCGCGCGACGTCGGGCGCGGATTCGCACGAAGCCACCCAGGATCTCTATCACCTGGCGGCATCGCTTGAAGAATCGGGCGACCTGGAGGGCGCGGCCGCTGAGTACGAGCGCGTGCTCGCGTTGCGGGCGCGGCAGGTGGGGGCCGATCGGGATCAGACCGCCGACGCGCAGAGTCGCCTCGCGATTCTTTATCTGCAAGCCGGGCGCACCTCGCAAGCTCGGGAGCTGCTCACGCAAGCGATTCCGGTGCTGGAGCGGCAGGCAGGTCCGCAGTATGCATTTGCGATCGCAGCCCTGGCCCAGGCGGAAGAGCAGGCCGGCCGCCCCGAAGAAGCCAAGCGCTGGCGGGAGAAGAGCCCGCTCGCAACGACGCGCGCCTAGCGCGCCTCGTGTGCTCAGCAAAATTCAGGCATTGTGTTGAGTGGGGCAGTCCCGTGGCCCGCGGCGGACGCTCCGTAGGCCTTAGATTCTGCAACCTGTGAAAAGCCGGACCAGGGATCCGGCGCAGGCCGCGGGCCCTCCCCAGCTAGCCGCGCCATGCTACGGCTACCGTTTACTGACGCACCCTAGACTTCGATCCAGCCGCTGCGCGACCATTCGCCGGAACCCCTGGCCGCTGCCCCTCATGTCAGTGAAGCCGATCTCATTTGCGCGGGAGATATAATGAGTCGGTCATAAGGAGCGAACATGAACTCACCGTTGGCCAAGTGGGCTCCCCATCTGCTGAGCGTATTGAGGATCGCCGCGGGATTGCTCTTCATGCAGCATGGGGGCGAGAAGCTGTGGGGTTTTGCGGGAGGCAGAATCGATCACAATTTCCCCAACCTGCACGCCTTCGCTGGCCCGATCGAGCTGGTCGGCGGCGCGCTCATGACGTTGGGGCTTTTTACGCGCGCCACTGCGTTCATCCTCTGCGGCGAGATGGCGGTGGCCTACTTCAGATCGTGGGCGCCTCGTGGCTTCTTCCCCATCAACAATGGCGGCGAGGAGGCGGTGCTTTTTTGCTACCTCTATTTATGGTTGGTGACCGCGGGAGGCGGACCCTGGAGTCTGGACGCTTTGCTCGAAAAGAGGCATAAGAAAGTCGGCCGGCAATTCGAAATGACGGGCGCGGCCGTCAGGACCTAAGGAGCAGCCATGAAACAGACTCTTTCTTCCTGGGAGCCCTATGCCCGCTCGATCATGCGCATCATCCTGGCTTTCGTGTTCACGCTGCACGGATACCGCATTATCTACGGCATGTTCCCGCAGCTGGCCCGCCGCGGCGGAGTAGCCCGCATGCCGCTGGATACGTTGCCTCAATTCACCGGCTACATCGCGATCATTGGTGGCGCGCTGCTGATCGTCGGCCTGCTGACGCGCGTGACGGCACTGGTCCTGTGTCT
>Ga0210409_10007604_pt1 | contig 11145 bp, 11 predicted proteins | sample IncBWH17MmetaG_FD_161649 | JGI IMG/M metagenome (GOLD analysis project Ga0210409, IMG submission 161649) | Forest soil microbial communities from Barre Woods Harvard Forest LTER site, Petersham, Massachusetts, United States - Inc-BW-H-17-M | ecosystem: Environmental > Terrestrial > Soil >...
GACGCTGGCCATACCGGCGTGAACGCGACGCTCACCACACAGGTGGGGGCGCTGGCGAAGCGCTCGATGCTCAAGACGCTGCGCCAGCCCTTCCAGATGTTCCCCGTGATCTTCTTCCCGGCCATGCTCCTGGCCGTGAACGCCAGCGGCCTGCGTGCGGCCACGCGCCTGCCGGGCTTTCCCACGAGCTCCTACATCTCATTTGCGATCGCGGTGGCATTCATCCAAGGGGGGATGTTCTCGCTGATCAACACCGGCACGAATCTCGCGACGGACATCGAGAGCGGGTTCTTCAACCGGCTCGCGCTCACCCCCATGCGCAGGATCTCCCTGATCGGGGGAATGCTCGTCGGGGTGGCAGTGCTAGGCGCGATCCAGTCCACGGTGTACGTTCTGCTCGGCGTGGTCGCCGGAGCCCACATCGCGGCCGGAGGGTGGGGCGTGCTCGTGCTGATCGCCCTCGGCTCGCTGGCGGTTACGGGCTTCGGGGCGCTGGGGTGCGTTGCGGCGCTGAAGACCGGGTCTGGTGAGGCAGTGCAGGGGCTGTTTCCCCTGTTCTTCGTGTTCATCTTCCTCTCCTCCAGCAACCTCCCGCGCAACCTGCTCACGAAAGGGTGGTTTCACACGATCGCCACGTGGAACCCGATCTCTTACCTGATCGAGGGCTTTCGCAGCCTGTACATCATCGGCTGGGACACCACGGCGCTGGCGCGCGGCTTCGCGGTGGCGCTCGGGCTGCTCGTGATCGGGCTGGCCCTCGTGGCGGTGACGATGCGAGGGAGGCTTCAGCGCACATGAGCGCAAGCGACCACACGGATTCCCGTTCGCGGCAGCCGACGGAGCCCAAGTCCACGGAGCCCACGCCCACAGAGCGCGAGCCCGCCGAGCTCACGCCTGCCGAGGACTCGCACACGAGTGTGTGGGGCGTCGCGTGGGCGATCCTCTGGCGTGGCCTTCACACCTATACGCGCCGCCCCGACCTGTTCATCCCCTCACTCGTGTTCCCGCTCGTGTTCTTCGCAAGCTTCGCGGGCGGGCTCTCCGCCCTGGGGTCGGTGCCGGGATTTCACTTTCCGGCGGGATACACAGCGTTTCAGTTCGTGTTCGTGATGCTTCAAGCGGCGATGTTCAGCGGGCTGTTCACGGGCTTCACGATCGCCTTCGACTTTGAAACCGGATTTGCGCGCAGGTTGATGCTCGCGGCCGAGAACCGCCACGGGATCGTGCTCGGGTACGGGCTCGTGGCACTCTCGCGTGCGGCCATCACACTCACGGTGGTCACGAGCGTGGCCTTGATCTCGGGCATGCAGATGACTGGAACTGGGGTCGATCTTGTGGGTCTCTATGGGCTTGCGGGACTCCTGGTACTGGTCGGCTATGGGTGGGCGGCGGGGGTTGCCTTCCGCTTCCGCTCGATTCAGGCCGGCCCCCTGATGCAGACCCCGGTCTTCCTGATCCTGTTCCTGGCACCCGTGTACGTGCCGCTTGCGCTCCTGAAGGGATGGATCCACGCGGTCGCCTCGGTCAACCCGGCCACCGCCTTCCTGGGGGCCGGGCGCGGCCTCATCTCCGGAGCCCAGGAACACACCGCGCTTGCCTTCGCCTGCGCGGTCGCGCTCATCCTCGTGTTCGGCGTGTGGACGCTCTTCGGCCTGCGTGTCGCCGAGCGCTCGCCGTAGCCTCTTCGCCCGCTCCCGGGCCTTCCGGCCCGCCGAACGGGCCCTCGGTTTCGCGTTCCAGGCGTTCACGCCTGCGTTCGGCGGCCTTGCCGGCGGCGCGTGCTGCCGTTTTGAAGTAGTCGTCGAGGCCGCGCCTGCGGGCACTTCGCAGGCGCGCCGGCAGCGGCTCACGCAGCTCGTCACGGATAGCCCGCTCGAGCTGGGCCGCTAGCTCGGGCTCCAGCGCGCTCTTGCCCGCTTCGTTGCGCAACTCCATGCGGCCCTGCTGGGTGCTGTAGTCGTACAGCTCGGTTTCGCGCCCTTCCCTGACCGCTTCGATCGCCCCCGGCACGAAGTTCGAGTAGGTCGCGTACTTTGCCTGCGGGGTGCGCAGTGCCACCACGTGAAGCGGGGCGCTCGCCTCATATGGTTCGATCGCGAACTCGGTGACAGTCTCGTCGGTTGCGTGCAGCACGTAGTCGCGCCCGGGGGCGGCCGGGTCACCCAGCATGGCAGCCATGTCGTGGCGAGCCGCTATGTGAGAGTAGTGGCTGTCGCTACGCCACGTCGAGGACCCCGTGGCGATGTCCAGCAGCAGCGGCGCCACGTCCACGCTCGAAGTGAGACCGCTGCGCTCCCGCGGGGAGGCCTTCGTGAGCTTGCCGCGCAGGTCCCTCACGATCAGCGGCACCCTGATCGCCTCCTCGTAGGCACCTCCGCCCTTGCCGCGCATCCCGTGTGAGGCGCCGTACTCGCCGTGGTCTGAAGTGAACAGCACGACCGTATTGGCCGCCACATCGGGGCGGCTTGCAAGCGTGTTCAGGACGGCACCGATGTGGTTGTCCACCACCCCAAGCAGTTGCAGGTAGAGGTCCATGAAGGGGAGCCACGTCTCCTGCATTTCCGGCCCCTGGTAGGGGACGCTCCCGAACGACGCCTGTGCGGTGTCCTGCAACGAGCGCTGCAGGAGCGGCTTGCCGCGCTCCGCCATCTCTTGCGGGGTCTCGAAGTTGGGGGGAAGCGCCCCGACGAGGCTCGGCGCCTGCGCCTCGGCGGCGAAGCGATCGCTCCAGCGGTACCACCAGGCGATGTCGTGTGGGTTGACGAACGACACGGTGGTGCACCAGGGGTTTTTTCCAGTCCCACCCGACCCGGCGCGCGCGAACCAGTGTTCGAACTGCGTGACGATGTGCGGATCGACGCGCCACCCCTGCCCGGGCGCCCCGTCGGGCGAGGGGAAGGTCCCCCCGGCGAACCCATAGGGCTCTAGCGCACCGGAGTTTTCATACGAGTCCCACAGGTTGTCCCCATGGGTGAGGTGCCACTTTCCGTACCAGTGCGTGCGGTAGCCGTGCTCGCGCAGCATCGTCCCCCACGTTGGAAAGCCCGGATCCAGGGTGCTCCCGCCGGTGATCATGCAGGCCGTCTGGTGGGTGTGCAGTCCCGTCAGCAACGATGAGCGCGCCGGGGTGCAGTCGTTTGAGGCCGTGTAGTGGCTTGCGAAAGACACGCCTCCGCTGCGCAGTCGAGCAAGGTTTGGCATCAGCGCGAGCGCCGTGGGCGCGGCCGAGAACCATTGCGGGGTGCGCAGCTGGTCGACCATGATCACGAGGATGTTGGGGGGCACGTAGCGCTTGCCCTTGCCCGGCGCGGTGGAGCGCTGCGCGTGCGCCTGGCTCGCGCCGTGGCGGGCGCCGACCGCGCGCTTGCCGGCCGCCGCCGCCCCGGGTATGCCTGTTTGGTCTGACACAAGGTCCGCCAGTGCCGCCCCTCCGCCCGCGAGCGCGCCACCGGCGAGTAGGCCGCTCTTGAGCAGCGTGCGCCGATCGATCAGACGCTCGCCGGGCTGCTCTGTGGGCTCGTCGCGGTCGCCCCCGCCTCCGGGCTCTTGTGGATCTCGCTCTGACATCGAAATACTGGGGGTGGAGTACTGGAGGGTCGCATTCTCACGTGCTACCCGGCGCCAGTCAAACGCTATCCGACCTCGTGCTTGGCTTCGGTGAGGATTCGCTTGCCCACCGCTTATTTCTGCGTTATGAGCGCCGCTTCCAGCTGAGCGGTGTGCCCTGCTCGTCGGCGGCCTGCTCTTGCGACCGTTATGAGCGCCGCTTCTCGCTGAGCGGCGTGCCCTGCTCGTCGGCGGCCTGCTCCGGCGGCCAGGGTCCGAGCCAGTCGTCGCGGGCACCATCCATGGTGATCACCGCGCCGGAGAAGAAGTCGCCGGCGGGCGAGGCCAGGTAGGCGACGAGCCACGCGAACTCCTGCTCTGTGCCCATGCGTCCCAGTGGGATCGAGTGGCCGATGCGCTCCACGATCGCCTGCGGGTACTTCGTCAGCAGCGTCTTCGTCTCGAACTGCCCGGCGGCGAGCGCGAGCAGGCGGATGTCAAAGCGCGCCCACTCCACCGAGAGGGTGCGCATCAGGTTCTCGACGGCCGCCCTTGCGGCGCCGGAGTGGGCCATGCCGGGCATGCCGTTGTGCGGCGAGAGCGTCACGCTGAAGACCTTGCCCCCGCGACCACCGGGGATCATCGCCTTGGTCGCGACCGCATGGGTTACGAGCCAGGTCCCCTCCACGTTCAGCCGGATCACCGTCCTGAAGCCCTTCGGCGTGATCGACTCGGCCGGCGCGAGGAACTGCCCACCGGCGTTGTTGACGAGCAGGTCCACCTGCCCGTGGCGCGCGAGCACCTCCTCGACCATCGAGTCGACCTGTCTCTCCTCGCGAATGTCGCACGCCCGTGCTTCGACGAGGCCGCGTGGATCGAGCGCGACGGTCTCGAGCAACGGCTCCTCGCGCCGCCCGCAGATCACCACCCGTGCGCCGCAGCGGGCAAGCTCGAGCGCGGTCTCGCGCCCGAGGCCGCTACCTCCACCGGTGAGGATCGCCACCTGGCCGTCGAGCAGGGTCGCAGAGAACAGCTGTGACTCCACCCCCACGCTCAGCCTTGGCCCGCGGGCCGGATCAGCAGCTCCCCCACGCTCACGTTGGCGGGCTCACCGATTGCGTAGAGCACGGCTTTGGCGATGTCATCTGCCGCGAGCGGCGTCACGCCCTCGAAGCGCTTGGCCATCTCGCCGAGGATCTCCGGACGGTTGTGCATCGGCAGCTCTGTCGCCACCGCCCCCGGCTCGATCAGCGTGACCTTCACGCCGAGTGGCACTGCCTCCTGACGCAGCGACTCAGAGAAAGCACCGATGCCGAACTTCGTAAGGTTGTAGACGCCTGAGCCGGCCCTGGCCACGCGCCCGGCCACGGAGCTCACGTTGACGATGTGCCCCGAGCCCTGCTCCCTCATCAAGGGCAAGGCGGCGTGGGTGCAGTAGAGCACCCCAAACACGTTCGCGTCGATCATCCGCCGCCACTCCTCTGTGGGGGCCTTCTCGATCGGGCCGAGCAGCATCACTCCGGCGTTGTTGACGAGCACGTCCAGGCGGCCGAGCTCCGCGTGGCTGCGACGAATGAACGCCTGCGCCTGCTCCTCCACGCCCACGTCGGTCTGTATCGCGATCGCCCTGCCCCCCTCGGCGAGGATCCGCTCGGCGAGTTGCTCTATGCGCTCGATTCGCCGGGCGGCCAGAGCCACCGAGGCTCCGGCCCTGACGCAGGCCAGCGCCGTGGCCTCGCCGATCCCCGATGAGGCACCGGTTATGGCAACTACTTGGTTTGAAAGATCTGTGGTCATTCGCGCAGCTTACGTGGCCGACGGCCCCTCCAGCGCGTTCCTGCCCGGGAACGTGCCAAAACCCAAAAAACCACTCACGTTATGAATGAAATCGACCGATGCCTGATATGCGGCGCCTGCGAGCGGGTAGAGCCCTGTATGCGGCGGGTTGTGCATTTTCCGTCGCCTTGCGGACCTTCTGGCCGTTTCGAGGGTTATCAGGAGCGGGAAGGTGGCTGGACAGGAGGCGTCGAACCACGTCGAATAGAGCAATCCCGCAAGAATGGTTGACAACGCAACTATCGCGCCTTATAATTCCGACTCCAAGCATCGGATTACGAGGGTGGCGAGGCTGGCCCACAGGCTGGCGAGCCAACTCCCTCGACATTGCCAATAGAGAGACGCTCATCATGCCAGACCCCACAAAGAAGCCCACCATGACCATAGACCCCACCGAGTCCTTCATCCCGGAGTCGGTCGATCAGCTGCTGGCCCACTCCAGGCGCTATCCCCTGCTCACCCCCGAACAGGAGATCGAGCTCGCCCAGGAAATCGAGCGTGGCGACCTGCGCGCCAAGGAAAAGCTGATCAACTCCAACCTGAGGCTGGTCGCCTCCAACGCCAGGCGCTACCAGAACCAGGGCCTGCCGCTCGCGGACCTCGTCCAGGAGGGCATGCTCGGGCTGATCAGGGCCTCGGAGAAGTTCGATTGGCGCAAGGGGTTCAGGTTCTCCACCTACGCCACCCTGTGGATCAGGCAGGCGATCCAGCGGGGCCTTGAGAACTCCGGCCGCACGATCAGGCTGCCCGTGCACGTCGCCCAGCGCTCGCGCAAGGTCGGTCGTGTCGAGCGTGAGCTGTCGGTCCGTCTCGGACGCGAGCCCACGCTCGAGGAGCTCGCCGAGGAGACCGGCCTTCCGATCGATCAGGTCGAGGAGGTGCGCCACCAGCGCGCCGCCCTCGTATCGCTCGACCAGCAGGTCGGCGACGACGGCGACACAGCCCTCGGTGACCTGCTCCCCTCCGACGCCGAGGCGCCCGAGGACACCGCCTGGGACAACGAGCGCGAGCGCATCGTCCACAACGCGATTGCCAAGCTGCCCGACACCGAGCGCACCGTGCTCACCTTGCGCTTCGGCACCGGACGCGAGGAGCCGCAGACGTTGACGGCGATCGGCAAGCGCCTTGGGTTCTCCGCCGAGCGCGCCTCCCAGCTCGAGCAGCGGGCTCTCAAGAAGCTCGCCGAGTCGCCCGAGCTTGCGGCGCTGCGCGAGGCCGCTTAGAGAATTAGATGCCGAATGTGGCTGCCCCATGCGTACGCGTGGGGCAGCCATTTCTCGTCACGTCACAACAAGCGTGCCTTCGTCACTTCACGACAAGCGTGCCTTCCATGCCGGCTTGGCGGTGGCCGGGGACCGAGCAGTAGAACTTGTAGGTGCCCGGGGTCAGTTTGAGCGTCAGCGCCTTGCTTTCGCCGCTGAACGTCGGCGTCGCGCCGACGACTGAGCCCGACGAGGACGCAACCGTCACGTTGTGGCCCAGCTGGGACATGTTCGTAAAGTCGATCGCCACCGTCCCCGCTTTCGCGGCGAGGGACTTCTTGTCGTAGCTCAGCTGGCCTTCCGGATTGGCGGCGAGGCTGAGGCTCGCCGGCGCCGAGGGGCTCGTAGACGTTGGCTGCGCGGTCGTGGCGGGCGTGGTGGATGTCGTGGGCGTCGCGGACGTCGTGGGTGTTGCGGCTGTAGACGCCGAGGAGCTCGAGCCTTTTGAGCCTCCACAGCCGGCCATCAGAAGCACACCCGCCAGGAGCGCCAGCAGTGGGACTGTCGAGATACGCCAAGGCCTTGCGTGGTCTGCTGTGTTGAGCCTCACGGCTGGTCCTCCGTCAGATAGGGGGTGAGTTCACATCTAAAGACATCCCTCGACATGGATCCTTCCCCGCGGAGACCCGCCACATGCGCAGGGACCGCTGAAACCCTCGCTCTCACCGGGATGGGAACCGAACCGTCATGAGCTCGTTCTACCCTGAGAGACTGGCGAGAACGGCGATCGAAGGAGGGAGCACATGGCCGGGAGCATAGGTGAGAAGTCGCCTTGGGAACGCACCGTCGATCTCACCATCGCTGTGGGCGAACGTGTGCTGACGCCGATAGAGAGATTTATCGGCAAGCGCTCGCTGGTGGGGGACGCCACCTTCTTCCCCAACGATCGCTTCCCCTGGATCGAGCAGGTGGAGGCCAACTGGGAGACGATCCGCGAGGAGCTCGAGGGGGTGCTCGCCGATCGTGAGGCATTGCCCAACTTCCAGGACATATCCAAGGATCAGATCGAGATTACCGACGACGACGACTGGAAGACCTACTTCCTCTACGGCTACGGCTTTGCCGCCAAGCTGGGAGTCGAGACCTGCCCGAAGACGGCAGCCTCGATGCGCGAGATCCCGGGTATGACCACCGCGATGTTCTCGATTCTCTCCCCGCGCAAGCACATTCTCGACCACAGGGGCCCGTATAAGGGCGTCTTGCGCTATCACCTAGGCCTGATCGTCCCGCGCGATGCCGAGCGGTGCAGGATCAGGGTCGGCCAGGACTTCCGCCACTGGCGCGAAGGGGAGAGCCTGATGTTCGACGACACCTTCAATCACGAGGTGTGGAACGACACCGACGAGACGCGCGTGGTCCTGTTCGTGGACGTCCTGCGCCCCCTCCCCTCTCCCTGGGATCAGATCAACCGCCTGATCGTCAAGGCGATCGGCTACTCGCCGTTCGTGCTCGACGCCAAGCGCAACCAGGAAGCCTGGGAAGCGCGCTTTCGCGAGCGCAACGCTAGCGAGACTCCTCCCCCCTTGGCGCCCGTACCGTGATTTCGGCGACTTCGGGGTGCTCGGCGCGCAGATGCTTGGCCAAGGCCTCGGCGTCGGCCTGCGTGGACTCGGGCACAAGGCGCAGCACCAACAGGGCATTGGCATAGTTGAGCTCATCCTCGGGCCACACCCGGTCCATCAGCGCGTGCACGCTGCTGCGCATCAGCCGTCCCGCCGAGAACAGGGCAAGCCCCGCCACGAGCAGCGCCGCGATCGAGTCCGCGTCGGGATAGCCGGCGCGGACGAGCACAAGGCCGAGCAGCACGGCCACCGAGCCGATCAGGTCGAGCGTGAAGTGCAGCGCGTTTGCCCCCAGTGCGGCGCTTTCGTGCATGTGCGCTCCGCGGTGGGAGGCCACCGAGCGGGTGGCGTCGATCGCTATGACCACAACCAGCACCGCGAATGTGTACCAGTGCACGTCCACGGTCCCCCCATGGCCGCTCAGGCGAACGATCGACTCGGTCGCGATCGCGAGGCTTGCCGCTATGAGGATCACGCTCTCCCCGAGCGCGGAGAGGTATTCGGCCTTGCCGTGGCCGTAGGGATGGTCGCGGTCAGCAGGGCGAACCGCCACGCGCACCGCGAACAGGGTGAGCAGGGCGGCCGCGAGATCGGTGGCCGAGTGGATCGCCTCGGCCAGCACGCCGAGGCTGTTGGAGAGCAGCCCGATCACCAGCTTGATCGCGACCAGCGCAGCCGCAGCCGCCACTGAGGCGAGCGCGATGCGCTGCGGCGATGGCATCTTGCCCGCTGTCATCCACCCGCGAGGGTACCCGTCGCAGCCGCCGTCACGCCTTGGCAGGCGGGACTCGAGCAATGCCGGGGAGCGCCGGTGGGCGCCTCGGGGTAGGCGTTCAGATCTTCGACACGTTCAGGCCCGTGCCCTGCAACAACCGATTCGCTTCTGCATTGAGAATCGTGAACTCGCCCGTGACGATCAACACCCCGAGCGCGATCATCACCGCGCCTCCCACCCCCACGATCACCGGGAAGTGGCGTTTGACGACCTCGAGTGCGCCGCTCATGCGCTCGAAGGCAACGGCGATCAGCAGGAACGGGATCGCCAGCCCCGCCGAATAGAAGGCCAGCAGGATCGCCCCGTGGGCGGCCGAGTTGGAGACCGCCGCCTGCGTCAAGATCGCCGCCAGCGTGATGCTCGTGCACGGGGTCCACGCGATCGCGAACGCGGCCCCCGCAAGCAGCGGCCCCCCGCGGCCGGCCATGCGCATCAGCGACTGCGAGTGCCACTGGAAGTTGAGCGCATCCACGAAGGGGGTCGCGAGGAACACCACCCCCATCAGCAGGATCAACACCCCGCCGGCGATGCGCAGCGTCGCGATGTGGTCGTTCAGCAGCGACCCGAGCTGTGTGGCGGTGAGGCCGAGCAGGATGAAGATAGTCGAGAAGCTTGCGATGAACAGCAGGCTCGGGACGAGCACCCGGCGCATCCCGGCCTGCTGGATGTCCGCCGGCGCAACCCCGATCACCGTCGAGAGAAACCCCGGCACGAGCGGCAGCACGCACGGCGAGAGGAACGACACCAGCCCCGCCGCGATCGCCACCGGGATGCCGACACCGCTGGCGCTGTCGGAGCTCTGCGCCGCCGCCACGATGGCGTGCGCGGCGATCATTGCGCCCACGGCGCCGGTTGGGCCTGGCCTCCCCGGTCGTGCTCGACGTCGGGCGCGGGCTTGGTGTCGGGAATTGGCTCCTCTGGAGGGATGGATTGCGAGTCGCGAACAGCTTCGCCGTCCGGCCTGGGAGTCTCCACGGCGGCCACTCCCAGGTTCACGAGCGCAGAGCGCAGCTCGAGCACTTCCTGCTCCAAGCGTGCGACCCGCTCGGACAGGCCAGAGGCCGGCGAAGCCTGTGGCGCGGGCTCATCGCGACCGGCGGAGTGAGCCGGCGCCGCCGTGCCGGCGCGGGCGTCGGGCTCGGCGTCCTCGCCGAGCAGCTGCGTGTAGCGCTCCTCCTTCTGCCCCGGGCGGCGCTCGAGGCGCGCGACCAGATCGCGCTCGATCAAGCCTGCGAGCGTCGTGTGCACCTCTTCGAGCCCAGTGAAGGCGTGGATGCGCTCCCCGCGCTGCTTGAGCTCCCCGGGGGTTTGCGCGCCGCGCAGCATCAGCACGCACATGACGGCCTGCTCCGCGCTCGACATCGGCAGCGCCTCGGAGAGCAGGTGGCGGTACTTCGCCGCTCGGCTCGCGCCGGCCAGGCGCGTGTAGCCACGGCGCTGGAGACGGTGCAGCGCGTCGCGGATCGTCGCCTCGTCGTAGTCCACGACCGGATCGCGGTTGGTCGATTGGTTGCACGCCAGGCGCAGCGAGTTGAGCGAAAGCGGGTAGTGGTCGGGGGTCGTGCGCTGCTTCTCCAGCAGGCACCCGAGCACCCGGATCTCAGAGTCGGAGAGGTCCATTGCCTCCCATCCTACGATCCCGCCCGCACCGTTGGGGCACAGGCCACTCTGGGGGCGATGGGGCTCGACGGTAAGATCGACAAGTGAACGGATCGACTGTCGCCAAGCGATGAGTAGCCAACCGTTCGGCGATGGGCGCCGTGGTGAGGGGCGCCACGGGGGACTGCACCGGGGCGTGCCCGCTCGTGGACCGGTGGACCGTCCGCCCGAGGACATCGCCGCCCCGCACGTCTCGCTGCGACGCATAAGCTCGCTGTTCAGGCCCTATCGCACGCGTCTCAGCGGCCTGCTCGCATTGATCTTCGTCGCGGCGAGTCTTGGCGTCGTCAGCCCGTTCCTGTTGCGCGAAGTGATCGACACCGCGATCCCCCAGCACGACACGGCTCTGCTGAGCGTGCTGGTGGGCGGGATGATCGCCCTGTCGATCGTCGGCGGCGTGATCGGGGTGGCGCAAACCTGGATCTCAAACCAGGTCGGCCAGCGTGTGATGCACGACCTGCGTGCCGCGGTGTACGCCCACCTGCAGCGCATGTCGCTTGCGTTC
>Ga0210409_10007607_pt1 | contig 11143 bp, 7 predicted proteins | sample IncBWH17MmetaG_FD_161649 | JGI IMG/M metagenome (GOLD analysis project Ga0210409, IMG submission 161649) | Forest soil microbial communities from Barre Woods Harvard Forest LTER site, Petersham, Massachusetts, United States - Inc-BW-H-17-M | ecosystem: Environmental > Terrestrial > Soil >...
TTTGAGTCTGACGCTGTTCGAGAAAATGCCCATTTCACAGGCCTTTTCTCAACCGCTACCGTCAAACGAGTTGCTCGATCCATACATCCAGCCCTGTTTACCTGGCTTTTTAACCGGACAGTAGTGAATACTGATTACTGATCACCGGCCTCCGTTTCATCCTTTATCCTTTATTCTTCGCGGTCACCGCTGCACCCTCGCGGTTCCTCCCTTCACCAGCGCCTCCACTTCTTTTAGCGACGCCATCGATGTGTCGCCCGGCGTAGTCATCGCCAGCGCGCCATGCGCAGCGCCGTACTCGCCCGCCTTCTGCGCGTCATCGAACTGCATCAAGCCGTAGATTAGTCCGCTCGCGAAACTGTCGCCGCCGCCCACGCGGTCCAAAATCTCCAGGTCCCGTCGGTGTAGCGCTTCGTAAAACTTCCCGCCCGCCCAGCAAATCGCGCCCCAATCGTTGCGGGTCGCCGAAAGGACGGTCCGCAATGTGGTGGCCACAACCTTGAAATTCGGATAAACCCCGACCGCTCGGCGGATCATATCCAGGAACGCCTCGACCTGGATGTTGGAAACCTCGGCGTCGAGACCCTTCACCTCAAGACCCAGGCAGGCCGTAAAATCCTCCTCGTTGCCGAGCATCACATCGACGTGGCGTGCGATTTCCCTGTTGACCTCCTGCGCCCGTTTTTGGCCGCCGATGCTTTTCCACAACGAAGGACGGTAGTTTAGATCGTAGGAAACAATCACGCCGTGCTTGCGAGCTGCCTGGACCGCTTCCAGGACCAGCCCAGGCGTCGTATCGCTGAGCGCCGCGAAAATCCCGCCCGTGTGAAACCAGCGCACGCCGAGTTTTCCGAAGATGTGTTCCCAATCGAAGTCGCCCGCCTTGAGTTGGCTGGCCGCCGCGTGCCCGCGGTCTGAAGTGCCAACGGCCCCTCGGACGCCGAATCCCCGTTCGGTAAAGTTCAACCCGTTGCGCACGGTGCGCCCCACACCGTCGAACGGCACCCACTTGATGAACTCGGTATCTACGCCTCCCTGCAAGATGAAATCCTCGAGCAACCGGCCGACCTCGTTATCCGCAAAGGCGGTGCACACGGCGGTCTTCATGCCGAAACAGCGGCGCAAGCCACGAGCGACATTATACTCGCCGCCGCCCTCCCAGACCTTAAACTCGCGCGCAGTCCGCACCCGCCCTTCCCCCGGGTCGAGCCGCAGCATCACTTCGCCAAGCGCGACCAAATCGTACTCGCAGGCACCGGTGGGTTTTATGCTCAAAACGCTCATAGGTTTCTCAGTCCAATTCTCTGGGATTATTTCGGCGTAATTGCTTTGCCTCAATCCTTTTCGGCTGAGACGTGGCTGTCCAGCAGGAGAAGCACGCCGAGAATCGCGAGCGCGACCCCGATCAAAGCAGAGGAAACGATTCCGAGCACAATGGGCTAAGCGCGGTCACTCCCAGCGACCTCAAGCAATAATTCCATGGGCCACCTCCCCGGCCACATCGGTGAGGCGGAAGTGACGCCCCTGGTAACGGAACGTGAGTCGCTTGTGGTTGATGCCGCAGAGGTAGAGCATCGTGGCGTGGAGGTCGTGGACGTGCATTTGCTGGCCGTCTTCAACGTAGGCGTAGCCGAGTTCGTCGGTGCTCCCCCAGGTCAGGCCGGCCTTGACGCCGCCACCGGCGAGCCAGATCGAAAAGGCGTTAATGTGGTGGTCGCGGCCGGAACCCTGGCCCATCGGTGTGCGGCCAAACTCGCCACCCCAGATGATCAACGTCTCATCGAGCATGCCCCGTTGCTTAAGGTCCAGGACCAACGCGGCAGAAGCCTGGTCCACTTCCCGCGCTGCCACCGGCATGTCTCTGACAATATCGCTATGGTGGTCCCACGCGCGGTGGTAAAGCTGGATAAAGCGAACCCCGCGTTCGGCCAAACGGCGGGCGAGCAGGCAATTGGAAGCGAACGTGCCCTCGCCAGGGTGTTTCACGCCATACATGTCGAGGATAGCCTGGGGCTCGGATTTCAGGTCGGCCAGTTCGGGCGCCGAGGTTTGCATCCGGAAAGCCATTTCGTATTGGGCGATGCGGGTCTCGATTTCGGGGTCCATCTGCCGTTCTTCGAGCATGCCGTTCATGCGATTGATTTCTTCGATGACCTGCCGCTGGGTGCTTTGGCAGACGCCCTCCGGGTTGCCGACGTAATGGACCGGGTCGCCCTTGGATTGAAACAGGATGCCCTGGAATTTGCTGGGCAGGAACCCGCTCGACCATTGCCGCGCCGAGACGGGCTGTAAGCCGCTCTTGCCGGCCGAGGTCAGCACCACAAATCCGGGCAAATCCTCCGTGTCGGCGCCCAGGCCATAAAGCAGCCATGAGCCCATGCTGGGCCGGCCTTTGATGCGTGTGCCGGTGTTCATGAACGCGTGAGCGGGGTCGTGGTTGATTTGCTCGGTGTGCATCGAGCGCACGACGCAAATATCGTCCGCGATGCCGGCGATGTGCGGAAAGAGGTCCGAGATTTCCTGGCCCGACTCGCCGTGCTTCTGGAATTGCGCGAACGGCCCCCGCGCCTTCAGGACCGCTCCCTGGAGTTGCGCCAGTTGCTGGCCCCGGGTGTAGGAGTCGGGAAACGGCTGGCCGTCCAGCCGCTGCAATTCCGGTTTGTAATCGAAGCTCTCGAGATGTGAAGGCCCGCCGGCCATACACAGATGAATGACCCGCCTGGCTCGCGGCGGGAAATCAGGCGGGTTGATGACGCCTCGCCAGCGCTCGGATGCGGCTTGCGCGCGGACGGTCTCCGCGGATGTTTGCGGCAGCAAGCAGGCCAGCGCGATGCCGCCCAGACCGTAGGCCGCGCGCCCGAGGAAAGTGCGGCGATTAATGCTGAGCTGAAACTCGCGTTCGTCAAAGTAAGGCTTCATGCATCAATAACAGGTGATCGTTTCGTGCAGGTTCAGAACCACGCGGCAGACCTGCGTCCAGGCCGCAACGTCATCCGGCTTTTCATCTTTCGGCGCCGGAGCCAGGCTGACGTGGAGCAGCTTCGTTGCATCCTCAGGCTTTCCCTCATAAGTGGCCCGCTGCACCGCCAGGAATTTGAGGAGTGACTCTTTCTCCGGCGCCTGGGGAGGGCGAGCCAGGGCGCGACGGAAAGCCCGGTCCAGCCGCTGAGCATCTGATTCCGATGCGGGTTCCAGGAGCCGCACCGCCCAGGCTCGCGCGGCCTCTACGAACGTGGGGTCGTTCAGGAGCGTGAGCGCCTGTTGTGGCGTGTTGGAAACGACGCGGCTGGCGGTGCACTCTTCGCGTGAGGGAGCATCGAAGTTGGCGAGCATCGGCTGCAGGAAAGTGCGCTGCCAGTGGATATAGACGCCGCGCCGGTACTGGCGGTCGTCCTGGTCCGGATAATAATCCCGGTCCGGGAACTGCAAGTTGGCATAATAACCGGCCGGCTGGTATGGGTGCACGCTGGGACCGCCCATCTCCTCGTTCAACAGACCGGAAATGGACAGCGCATTGTCGCGAACGAACTCGGCTTCCAGGCGGCGCGGCGATTGACGCGCCAACAGCCGGTTGGTGGGATCGACTTCCTTCAAGTCCGGTCTTTCCCTCGAACTCTGCCGATAGGTCGAGGACATGACCATGAGCTTCACCGCATGCTTGATGTCCCAGTCATGCGGAGGCGGGTGCTGAGGCGGCGAGGCATCCACAAATTCAGGGTGCATAAACTCGCAAGCCAGCCAATCGAGCAATTCGGGGTGGGTCGGCCAGTCGCCCTGGCCGCCCAGGTCATCGACGACCGCTGAAATGCCTGCGCCAAAGAACTGCTTCCACAGGCGATTGACCACGGCGCGGGCGGTCAGTGGATTGTCTGGCGAAACCAGCCAGCGCGCCAGGTCCAGCCGCGTCAACCGCCGCCCCTGCGAATTTGGGGGTTGAGGCAGGAAATGCGGCACGTCCGGCTCGAGGACCTCGCCGGTTTCGTCTTGCCAATCGCCGCGGTGCAGTAACCGCGTGACCCGGGGCTCGTCGCGCGCAACGGTCACGAGCGTGAAGGCCCGGCCATGACGGCATTCGTCGATTTTGCGCTGCAGCTTCCGGGCCTGCGCGACCATATCTTTGTCCCAGAGGGTGCTGAGGAGATAAGTACGCACGGCCAAATCGCACTCGGGCCCGGACGCCGCGACTCCCTTTTGCAAAGCCGCCTCCAAAGGCTGGCCAAGACCGGAGTCCGTCGGCTCGGGCGCCGCGAACGGCGAGACTGACACCCGTGCTGAGGCCACCGGCAGACTGCCCAAATCCAGCACGAGGACATCCCCAGCCTTGGCCTCAATCGGTTTATCGAGCTGCCAGACTGCCTGCTGACGCCCGTTCTCGATCGAGATGAGCCAGCGGCTTGTTATCCCAACGATCGGAAAACCGTTCGAGTACCGCTCTTTTTTGTGGTCGGCATCTGAAGAGCTGAACGTGAGCTTGGTCTGCTTGTCGCCCTCGGCTGATTTCAGAGCCGCCGAAAGTGTGATCGTCGCTTCTTCTCGTTGAGGAGGATCCCCTGCCCATTCGCCCGGCTTTTCGCGCGGGACGATTTCAAGGCGAATCGCGGCAATCCGCTGCTCTAAAAGCGGCAACTTGAGCTGGACGTTCTCCCTCGGCTCCCTGCCGAGTGACACCGTACTGTCGGCCTCCACGGTGAAGTTGGTTTGAGCCCCCGAGTCCGACTTCTCAGGTTGAATCGCGACTTCGGGAACCGGGGTTGCCCAGCCGCTCGGATACTGCTTCAGGAAAAACAGGCTCGATTGCCGCCAATCCTCGAACTGCTTCCTCGCCGACTCGTCGGGTTCCAGCTTCGCCGCGGCTTGCGCGTAGAGCACTTCGCTCTTGGCTTCGAGCTCCCTGATTCGTTGTTCGAGATAAGGGCTGTTCACCTCTATCTCCGGCGGAAACGGCTCGTCATTGCCAATGCCCTTGAGCTCCGGCTCCGGTGTGTACCCATAATCCTCGTAAACGCCCCATTGCTTGATGTCGGCGAAGAATGCCTCCATCTGGTAAAAATCCTTGGAGGTGAACGGGTCAAACTTGTGGTCGTGGCACTCCGCGCAGCCCATCGTCGAGCCCAGCCAGGCCATCGAGACCGTCCGGACCCGGTCGGCCGCATACTTGGCGAGGTATTCCTTGGATTGCGCGCCGCCTTCCCGGGTCATCATGTTCAGGCGGTTGAAACCTGTGGCGATACGCGATTCGGTCGTGGGCTGGGGGAGCAGGTCCCCAGCAAGCTGCTCGATAGTGAACTGGTCGAACGGTTTGTTTGTATTGAACGAGTCAATCACGTAATCCCGGTACGGGAAAATGTTGACGTTCTGGTCCCCGTGATATCCCACGGTATCCGCGAAACGCACAACGTCGAGCCACGGCACCGCCATTCTTTCCCCGAAATGCGGTGAAGCCAGCAGGCGGTCCACCTGCCGCTCGTAACTCTCGTGACTCGGATCGGAGACAAACGCTTCGACCTCCTCGGCTGTGGGCGGCAGCCCAATCAGGTCCAGGCTCAACCGCCGCAGCAGCGTTGCCTTGTCTGCTTCCGGGGAGGGTTTGATGTCCTTCTCTTCGAGTTGGTGCAGGACGAACGCATCGATCGGATTCCGCACCCAGACGGGGGTTTTGGTCTGGGGCGGCCTGGCGCGAGCCGGCTTCACATAGGCCCAGTAGGGTTCGTATTTCGCGCCCGCTGCAATCCAGTCGCGGAGGGTTTCCTTCTCGGCCGCTGTAAGCTTCTTGTTGGTCTCCGGCGGCGGCATAATGCTCTTCGGGTCCTTCGAGAAGATATGCTGCACGATCTTGCTCTGGACGGGGTTGCCGGGAACGATCGCCTTGTGCGCGAGCGCCACATCGTGCAAGTCCAACCGCAGGTCGGCTTTCCGGTCCTCCTTGCCCGGGCCATGGCAAACGAAGCAGTTTTCCGAAAGAATAGGCCGCACGTCGCGATTGAACTCGATGCCCGGCGTGCGCGCGGCGCCGGCGCGCGCCAGCGACGCGCTCAGCAGGAGCACCGGGATGACGGCAAACTGGTTACGAAGACTTCTCATGGCAACACCGGCAAACCCGCGGCCAGCCTGGATCTGCGCCGCGAACGACCCGAAGTAATAAGTACTATAACACTTTCGAACCTCGTGGCAACGCTGCTCCTGAGTGCGCAACGCCGCCCTGTGTCCATGAGCCGCAACCGAGAAAGACTCAACCACGGTTTAACGATGGAGATCATCGCGGCGAGTCGGGACCTTCCGAAATGAAACCAAGACCGAAGCCAGCCGTCCAGTGCATGAGCCGGGTTGGAGCCCAGCTTTTCTGCGGCTGAGCACTGCGCGGGCCCAAAGCGAACCTGGCAGAGCCAGTACAACAAGCCTCCCGACACGGTACCAAAGTGGGCTGGGCTGTTTTCTGGCGAACAAACCCTGGGTCAACGGTTCTGAGGGGAGCACGTAAATGGCCAAAACCAGCAGCCCCAGGCAGAGCACAAGCGACACACCCAGACTCATGCGGTCGGAAGCGGCGCGGGCAAGGAAGCGGATCGCAACGAGAACTGCGCACACCCCGAAGACCAAACCGAAGGCGTTCCGATCCATTCTGGGCTGCCAGTCGAAGAGATTCCAGTAAAGCTCAAAACTCACCAGTGTCACATAAAGCGCTGCGGCAGCCGCTACCCAGCCGAGGGTCACCAGGATCGCCCGCGTCATGTTACCGTGGTCCGCCAGAAGGGAAATATCCTCGCAGAAACCGGTTTCGAGCTAAAACGTTCACGCCAGCGCCGGGCGGAGCCAAGCGCAGCGGTTATCCACTTTCCAGTATCAATTACTGGCTTTTTCATCACGGCTGTGGTGTATTGTAGCGCTGACGCGCCAAAAGGCACAGATGCCTGCGCCCGCGGACTAAAACGATCATGACTATGCAAACGACGATTGAAGAGACGCCGATCCTGCAGAAGACGCGAGAGCTCTGCCAGACGATTTTGGAGCAGCCCACCATGCGCTCGATCCGTGAGCGGATCGATGCCTTCATGGGGGACGAACAAACCCGCGCACATTACGACGGGCTCATGACCAAAGGCCAGGCGCTGCAGCAAAAGCAACAAATGTCCCTGCCCCTGACGGGCGAGGAGATTTCGGACTTCGAGCAGCATCGCGATTCGCTGATGCAGAACCCGGTGGCGCGCGGATTCCTGGACGCGCAGGAGGAACTGCACGAGGTCCAGCAATCCATCCAGAAATACGTCAGCAAGACGCTTGAACTGGGGCGGATGCCAACGGAGGAGGAATTGACCGGCGGAGGCTGCGGAAGCGGCTGCGGTTGCGGGCATAGCCATTAGCAATCACCTGCTAAACCGCACCCTCACATAATGCGCGGGAGCGATAGCGGCGTCCGCCAGGTCCGTCACCGTCACTGTTTCTGTGCCATTGCCGTTGTCCACCGCGGTTTGAGTTACATACGTCGGCCCGGAGTTCCAGATTCCCGTTCCCAAAGTGCTCGCGACTTCAGCGATGTACGTGATATCTACAGGTGTCGGGTGGGGACGTCGGTAAACGAGGGTCAAGTGGCGCCTTGGTAGCGAGAAGGAAAGCGGATTGGGATCGGGTGAATTGGGGTTCAATCCGAGCGCATATTCGACAAGGTTGACCAGGCCGTCGCCGTCGGGGTCGGCGCCGTCGGCCGCAAGCCCCGAATTGCTGCTGGTACCGAAATTGTTCAGTCGCCAGAGATCGATCGGAGCAAGGACATTGAAGCTGATGGGCAAAACGGTCATTGGGAGCGCCGGGTCGGCGGTCTGAACCAACAGCGTCGCCGCGTAATTGCCCTGCGCCAAACTCGTGGGATCCAACGAAAGGCTGATACTCTCGCCGGTCCAACGGGGTACTAACCCCGCGTTAGCCCCCAGCCCGAACCACGGTGTCGGGGTCAGCCGGACGGCGAACCCGCTTTGCAGGTAATTCTGGTTGAACGCCACCTGCAGCCCCTGGGTTCGCGCCGCGTTTTGAACACCGACCGTACATTGGTTGGAGACCCCGATGCTTTGGTATTGCATCATGAGCTCACCCGACGTTTTCAGGATGAGTTGACAGGTAACGCTTTTGCCCGTGTTCTTGATTGGCGCATTTTGAAACTGGAGCGTGAAGGTGCCGGCAATCGAATCCGTGGCGCAATAAATGTTACCCGCGCTGGTGAGGTCGAGGTCGTCCCAAAAAAACGCGATGCAGTTGGAGGGCGCCGAGGTGCCCGGCAGGCTGCGATTGGTTGAGGTATCACCCGCGAAAGGGCTGAAGGTGACAAACCCGTTCGGCGAAACGTAAAGCTGTGTGAACACATCCGGTGCCTGGCCGCCGCTGAAGAACGGGAAACCGAAGCCGATTCCGAGAGGTCCGGCGATGCCTTCGTCTTTGCTGTTCTTCGCCGTCAAAGCGGTGAACGTTCCGGTGATGTCGCGGCCGATGGCGGAGATGTCCTTCCAGGCAAACACCGGGCCACCGGGCTGGCCCGAGTTGAGGGCGGCATACAGCACCGGACTCGCGCCGGTCACTGACAACGAATATGCAAGCGGCAAACCGCCGCCATTGGTGATGAGCAAGGGAAGGTTCAACGCGGCCGAGTTGGTAGCGACGTTCTGGACCAGCACCGGAGCGACGACTCCCGCCCGGGCGGGAGGTCCCGCGTAAAGCGCCGACGAGCGCAAGATGGGCGGCGTCGAGATCGTGACCGGGTTCGTTCCTGTGACGCTAAATGTGAAGTTGCTGAGCGGTACGCCCGCGAATGTATCCCACCATGTGGCGGCGTACGTCCCGGGGTTCAGGCCGCTCAGCGGGAACGTTCCGCTGACGGTGGCCGAGGCGGTCGTATTGTAAATGTTCGTGCGATGCCACAGCCACAGCGCAGCGAAGTTAGTGTTGCCGAGTTGATACGCTCCCAGAATCGGCACGTAAGGAGTGAGCGTGAGGTTGCCCAGATTCACCCAGTCGAGCCCCGGATTCCAGAGTCTCACCGTGTGTTGGCCGGCGGGAACGTTGATCGATAGAGTGAAGTTGGTGGTAACGTCCGAACTTGAAGGTGGCCAGGAAGCCGCGTTCGTCGTCGTGTTGTCCACCGTGATGGTCAGCCCCGCGCCGGAGAGCGCGATCGTCACCACCTGGACGGAGAATGTGCCGCCGCCTGGAGGATAATTGACTACGAATGTAAACCCGTTAGGCGTCATGGTTCGGTGGTAATTGCCTTGCAAATAGCTCGGCAACGTTCCGATGCCGTCGGGCGCCACATCGCCCACCGTAAGAGTGTCCTGCGTGGCCGTGCTCCAGCCGCCGCCCGGCGAGAAAACCAGGCTGCTGCTCTCCGGGCAGGTCACGTGTGGCGCGGACTTGCTCACGGTATCCTGGTCTGGGATGCCGGATAAAAGCACGAAACTCTGCGCCGCGCGGAACAGGTTGTAGGCTTTGTCGGCATCCACGTGGTCCCAATACCATTGCTGGGCGGCGCCGGACTGCCCGGCCATCAAGCCGGCCCAAAGCGGCGCGTGGAAGCCCGGGTAGGGCGTATTGTCCATCCCGCATTCGCCGCCGAAAATCGGTTTGACCGGCTGCCCCGCCGGCACCCCTGCCGGGTCCCGCAAAGCCGAGATTAAGTCGGTTGGGTAATCGTGGTGTTGATAATAGTCGCATTGATTCCAAATGGGCTGGTCGAGCTGCGAGCTGGTTGTGATGAGATGATGATAAACGTCCTGTGAACGGATGAACTGCGCCATCTCGTCATGCCACGCTGCCACATTCGTCCATTGTCCATTTTGGGCGGCGTCGGTGAACTGGACCTCATTGAACAATTCCCACGCCATGATTGCCGGCGAATACCCCCAGCGCGCCACCTCGTAACGGAGTTTGCGTTTGGTCAGCGCCCTGGCTGTGGCATTCGTAAAGAATTGAGTCGGGTCGGAGAGAAAGCCGCCGTTGGCCGTGTTGTAAGGGTTTTGGGCCCAATTCGAATCGGTCGTTGTGGAATATTGGCCGTGATGCTGCAGCGTCATCTGGAACGCGACTCCGCTTTGCTCCGCGGCGGACACGATCGCATCCCACTTCTGAGCGACTGCCAGGCTGAGCGTGCCGAAGCTCCCGACCTTCGGCCAATCCAGGTTTTTGCCGTCCCAATGGTCCATCCAAACGCGCGCCCAGTTTTCGCGTGCCGCGCCCAGCTTGGCCATGATGCCGACGACGTTGGTGGTGGCGCTGGTATCCCACGCGACATCCTGCCCGAGCGGGAAATAGCGCCGCCCATTGCTCGTGATGAAACGGTTGGTGTTCGCGGGGTCGACACCGACGAACCCGGGGCTGAACGGCTGGCCGTTTATCATCCAGGACGCGGGCTGGAGGTTGCTGACCGTGAGCGGTTGGCCGTTTAAGGTGATGCTTGTGACCTGGTAGGCGCCCGGCAGGCTCGGAGCATGGCGCACGCGCCAGGTGATTCCGCCATCGTAAAACGCCGGCAACGAAACCGACGTGCGATCGGGTTGAAGGATTTGGACGCGCACATCGGTAACGGTGTAATCGAACGGGTCACTTGCGAGGTTCGTGATGCCGAAAGCGGCCTCCAAACGCGGATAAACCCCGCCACCCAGAGACGCCTGACAAGCGCAGACCACTAGCCAGCACAGGAATCCAGCAAGCGATTTCATCAGCAGTCACCGTAAGGATGAGTAGGGCCGCTCATGTGGCGCATGTTAAAGCAGCGCGAGCGGACAGAGCAAACAGATTGGGACAAGGGCACCCTACCCCGGTTGGGCGTGGGTGGGACGAAAGCGATCGAGGGATTGGAATCCCGAGCCCCGACAGAGGACGGAGCGATGGAGGGGAGCACATGCATTCTAAAGGTGATGGGGTGAAAAAAATATAAGCTTTAGTGGGCGTGATTAGCTGAGGTTAGCCGCATTTCTGCGGGACCACCTGATACCAGCGGAGCAGCGGGGAGGGCTTGCGGCTGGGAAGGCTGGGCGCACAGAGCTTTCAAGGCGGCCGCCTGCTGGAACACCGGCCTGGTGACGTCGAACTGGGGAGGAAGGCCGACGGCGGCCTTGGACTGGTCGCGGAGCCAGTCGCGGAAACCGCCCCGGTACCAGTTGCT
>Ga0210409_10007608_pt1 | contig 11143 bp, 4 predicted proteins | sample IncBWH17MmetaG_FD_161649 | JGI IMG/M metagenome (GOLD analysis project Ga0210409, IMG submission 161649) | Forest soil microbial communities from Barre Woods Harvard Forest LTER site, Petersham, Massachusetts, United States - Inc-BW-H-17-M | ecosystem: Environmental > Terrestrial > Soil >...
GGGCGTTCCATCAAGAATGATTTTCCAATCGATCGATTTGAAGCACCGCGTTGACCTTGGTTCGGAAGTTTGTGGCAGCGAGAACGAGACGCCGGACGAGGTCATGACGGTGAACGGTTTCGTGCGACCGCAGATTGAGATTGCACCCGGAGAGCGCCAATTCTGGCGGATCGCGAACGCTTCCGCGGATCGCTACGTGGACTTGGAGCTTGAGGGAGAAAGCTTCGAGATCGTCGCCATGGACGGGGAGCCGATCGCCCAGCATGATTCTGAGCATCGAACACGGATCGCGAAGCGTGTGCTGTTGCCGCCGGCGGGCAGGCTGGAGGCGATCGTTACTGGTCCGGCCGGTGGCGCTGGGCGGCGGCTGATCTCGCATTGTGTGGATACGGGACCGGACGGCGATCCGAATCCGGCGATGGTGTTGGCGGATGTCGTTGCGCGTGGGGCAGGTTCAGCGGAAAAGATTTCGAAAAGTCCAGTCAAACCTGATTTCACTACGGTGGACCTGGCGGCGGAAGAGAAAACACCTCCTCGATTCACGGTGATATTCACGGAAGATAAGAACGGCTTTTACATCAACGGCGAAAAATACGCGCCTGATGCGGCTCCGATGGTGCGCGCAAAGGTCGGATCTTATCAGCACTGGAAGATTGTCAATGCCAGTGGAGAACTGCATCCCATGCACATCCATCAAGTGCATTTCTTGGCGTACGCCGAGAACGACCGACCCATTGCCGATCCACTGTGGCTGGATACCGTGAATGTTCCTTACGGCGGTTCAGTGGACGTCATTATGGACTTCACCGACCCGGTCATCCGGGGCATGTCGGTGTTTCACTGCCATCTTCTCAATCACGAAGACAAAGGGATGATGGCGAAAATTCTATTTGAATGACTACCTTAATGACTGCCTTAGGGAATACCGCTTTGCATCAAGGTTCGATGCGCGCCGACTTGATCGCCCTTCGCCAGGAAGGCCCATTGCGGCCGCTCCTCCGGAAGGATGTCGCGTCAAATGGGCCGGCGTGGCTGCCGCTCATATTGGTCTTGGGAGCGATTGCCGCAGTCGCATATGCGGACCATTTCGTTGCCTCGATTTCCCTTGTCTATCTCTACATACTTCCGCTCAGCGTCGGCGCGATTTTCCTGCGTAGGGCAATCAGCTACAGCCTTATCGCCGCTTGTATCTTGCTCCACGATTATTATTCTCCGCGGAATATCAATCCAGGGATGCGGATCTTCCACAATCTCTCCGCGATGCTGTGCTTTGCGTTTGTTGTTTATGTGATTCACCGGTATATGGCGCAGCGGGAGGCGCTGGCCAAGACCGTTCAACAGCAGCGTGACGACTTGCTAGAGGACGTAAAGATGGCAGCGCAAGTTCAACGCCTGTTTCTGCCCTCGGGCAAGCCAGCGATTGATGGACTGGAGATAGCCGGGATGATGCTCCCTTTGCGGGGAGTCGGTGGCGATTACTACGACTATATTCCGATTGATGCGCACACCATTCAGGTCGTGATTGCCGACGTGGCCGGAAAAGGTATTCCAGCTGCACTCTTGATGGCGGCGACGGCGGCAGGTCTGCGGCTGGAAGCGAATCATGATCGAAACATGCTGCAGCAAGTGGAACGGTTGAACTCCGAGATCGGCGCTGTGTCGGACGCCGACCGGTACGTGACGTTACTGGTAGCGGAAATCGACACAAAAAAACGGATCGTCCACTACGTGAACTGCGGCCACAATCCCGCGCTTCTGTTTCGAGCGAAGACGGGCACCCTGACACGAATGCCCTCGTCTTGCCCTCCGATCGGACTATCTCCGGAGGAGATTTGCGAACTGGACTCAGCACAGCTTACCGCTGGGGACATACTGGTTTTCTATACCGATGGCGTCACAGAGGCGGAGAACGGGCTCGGCGAAGAATTCGGGATGGACCGCCTTTCCGCGGTAGTGCGAGATGGATCCTCGCTCTCCGCGGAAGAACTGACAATTCATATCTTTAATAGCGCAGCAAACTTCTGCGGCGACGTTGGTTTCCATGATGACGTCACTATCGTCGTGGTCAAATGCCAATTCGACGGCTCCGACCGCGTTAGCGCGTAACTCCACATCTGCACTCCACCCACCAGAAAAGTTTAGGCCGAGGTGTGGCTTAGAGCGGTGTGTTGAGGGCGCATCCGCATTCATTTCTTCCTCTTTGGGCAAAGTCGATTCCATTCCGAAAAACCACCTGTCAGCATGCTGACAGCCATCCAATGTGCTGTACTCTTTACGCCAATTCTGCCTCCCTGATTTCACAGCTGGTTTCTGAAAAGCCTTGCTTTTCAATTACTTCCGGAAACTCCCTGCCGTTTTACTAGTGGCATACAGGCTGCATTCCCCAAGAGCCAGAGCAAGAAAATAGTTGGAGGAAATCACATGCGAAAGTTTTTGAGCTGCCTGAGCGCCACCCTATTTGCGTTTGGACCATTTCTCGCTGAGGTGGCGAACGCATCGGACCGAGCCAAAGATGACGACCGATTGAGAAACTGTGGATCGGTCTTGAAGGAGATTCTCGATGTGCCTGACAACATTCCTCAGGGTTTGCTCGACAAGGCAGATTGCGTCGTGGTCTTTCCCTCGGTCATAAAGGCGGCCTTTATCGTGGGCGGAAGCTACGGGCGCGGCGCAATGTCGTGCCGCAAGGGTGAAGACTTCCGGGGACCGTGGGGCGCCCCGACGACGATGGCTCTTGAGGGCGGCAGCTTCGGCTTTCAGATCGGTGGACAAGCTACGGATTTCGTTTTGCTCGTTATGAATGAAAGCGGCGCGCGGGGAATTCTCGCCAGCAAGGTCAAGTTGGGGGGCGATGCTTCCGTGGCCGCCGGCCCGGTCGGCCGCGATGCGTCGGCCGATACAGACGCCAGCTTGCGTTCCGAAATCTTGAGCTACTCGAGGGCGCGGGGCTTGTTTGCGGGAGTTTCGCTCGAAGGCTCCACAATCCGTCCGGACAATGGGGACAACCAACGTATTTACGGCAAAAAGATTCCTGCGAGGGAGATTGTTCTGTCCGGAACCGTTGCTGTGCCCCCAGCCGCCGAGCAATTGATCTCGACCCTGGATGCCAAGACCCCTAGGCATAAGACATAGGGTCAGTTTGGTTATGGAGTCCGGCCGAACCGAGGAGTGAATCATGTGGATCGTCAGACTAGCACTGAGCCGTCCTTATACGTTTGTGGTCGCGTCGATACTCATTCTGATCCTGGGCGCGCTCGCGATTGTTCGCACGCCGACGGATATCTTTCCGAACATCAACATTCCTGTTGTCAGCATCATCTGGACCTATAACGGCCTCGTGCCTGAGGACATGGCCGACCGCATCGTGAGCATCACGGAGAGAGCGCTTACCACCACCGTTGACAATATTGAGCACGTCGAATCGCAATCGTTGTACGGAATTGCTGTTGTCAAAGTGTTTCTTCAGCCGACCGCCAACATTCAGCAGGGCATTGCACAGATTACGGCGGTTTCTCAGACCCAACTCAAGCAGTTGCCGGCAGGGTCAACGCCACCTCTCATTCTTGCCTACAGCGCATCGAGTGTGCCGGTTCTCCAGTTGGCGCTCTCGGGGCAAAACCTGTCGGAGCAGGAACTCAACGACTACGGCCTGAATTTTATTCGGACGCAGCTCATCACCGTGCCTGGCGCATCGGTGCCCTATCCCTACGGCGGTAAACAACGCCAGGTGCAGGTGGACCTGAATACGACAGCGTTGCAGTCAAAAGGTCTGTCCGCGCTGGATGTAGTCAACGCCATCAGCGTTCAAAATTTAATCCTGCCCACAGGAACGTCTAAGATCGGCTCCAGGGAATACAATGTCTCCATTCCCAACGCGGCACCGCAGACGATTGCCGACCTAAACCGAATCCCGATCAAGACGATTGGCGGTACTACGATCTACATCAAAGATGTCGCCTGGGTGCGCGACGGCTTTCCCCCGCAAACGAATATCGTGCGTGTGAACGGACAGCGCTCCGTATTGCTGACCATCCAAAAGGCGGGCAATGCGTCAACGCTGAACGTGATCGCCGGCATCAAGTCTCTTCTGCCTGAAATCAAGACCACGGTTCCGCCGCAGCTCGATATAGCACCACTAGCGGATCAGTCGATTTTTGTTCGCGGCGCGATCAGTGGAGTGGTCCGCGAAACGCTGATTGCCGCGTGCCTGACCGCTTTCATGATTCTCGCTTTTCTGGGCAGTTGGCGTAGCACCGTTATCATCGCGACCTCCATCCCTCTGGCAATCCTGACCTCCATCATTGTGCTTAGCGCGATCGGAGAAACCATCAACATTATGACGCTCGGCGGGCTCGCTCTGGCCGTGGGCATTCTGGTGGACGATGCCACCGTTGAGGTCGAGAACATCAATCGTAACCGGGAAGCTGAGCCAGACAAGGATATGGATGAAGTTGTTCTCGACAGCGCGTCCCAAATCGCCACACCTGCTTTCGTGTCCACGCTTTCGATCTGCATTGTGTTTGCCCCGATGTTCCTGCTGTCCGGTGTCGCGCGCTACCTCTTTGTGCCGCTTGCCGAAGCCGTGGTTTTCGCTATGTTGGCGTCTTACCTGCTTTCTCGGACGATCGTTCCGACCATGGCCAAGTACTTGTTGCGGGGAGATAAACACGGAGCGGGAGCGCCCAGCCGCAATCCGCTCGTACGCCTTCAGAAGCGTTTTGAAGAGGCCTTCGAGAGATTCCGTCATAGCTATCGCGGCCTGCTTGAGATTTGCCTGAACCACCGGCGTGTCTTCCTGATCGTGTTCTTTGCGAGCTGTCTTGGATCTCTCGCGATTCTGATTCCTTGGCTAGGCCGAGACTTCTTTCCCAGCGTTGATAGCGGTTCTTTCAAGCTGCATCTGCGGGCGCCCACCGGAATGCGCATCGAGGAAACCGCCAACCTTTGCGATCAGGTCGAGCGGTCGATTCGAGGGCAGATTCCCGCAAACGAGATCCACAATGTTATTGACAACATAGGCTTGCCCTACAGCGGCATCAATCTTTCCTACAGCAATTCGGCTCCGGTCGGTACATCGGACGCCGACATTCTTGTGACTCTTTCCGCCAAGCACCATCCCACAGATGACTACATTCACCAGCTTCGCCTGACACTCCCTAAGCAGTTTCCTGGTGCGAGCTTCGCATTCTTGCCTGCCGACATGGTTAGCCAAATCCTGAACTTTGGGTTGCCGGCCCCCATCGATGTCCAGGTCGTCGGAAATGACCTGGAGGGAAACCAGCGCTATGCAGATGCGCTGCTCAGCAAGTTGAAATATGTTACGGGAACAGCAGATTTGCGTATCCAGCAGCCCTTCGATCAACCTTATCTGCGCCTGAGGGTCGAGCGTACGAAAGCTGAGCAACTTGGCTTCACAGCCCACGATATCGCGCAAAATCTTCTCGTGTCCCTGAGTGGCAGCTTCCAAACTTCACCCACATTCTGGGTTGATCCCAAGAATCGTGTCAGCTACTTCATCGCCACGCAGACTCCGCAATATCGCACTGACACACTGCAGGATGTTGAGAACATCCCGATCACGGGCACAGACCCAACGGCTCCGCCGTCGCTCATGGCCAGTTTGGTATCGACGCAGCGAGGCGCCGGAATGGCCGTGGTTTCTCATTACAACGTAGCGCCCGTTATTGACATCTTTGGCGCTGCCGCGGGACGCGATCTTGGCGGCGTAGCTGGCGACATCACTAAGATCATTGACGCGTCACGCCAGCAACTACCGCGCGGTTCTCAAGTCGTTGTCCGCGGACAGGTTCAAACCATGCGAGCTTCCTACGTCGGCCTTCTGAGTGGACTGGCGTTCTCGATCGTGCTCGTGTACCTGCTGATCGTGGTCAACTTTCAGTCTTGGCTGGATCCTTTCATCATGATTTCCGCGCTGCCCGCAGCGCTCGCCGGCATTGCGTGGTTCTTGTTTATAACGCACACGACCCTCAGCGTACCCGCTCTCATGGGCGCCATCATGTGCATGGGCGTCGCAACCTCCAACAGCATCTTGGTGGTGAGTTTTGCCGCGGAAAAGATGGCGGAAGGAAGTAATTCCATCAGCGCCGCCCTGGAGGCAGGCTTCACGCGCTTTCGGCCCGTCCTGATGACCGCTCTGGCCATGATCATCGGCATGGTACCCATGGCCCTCGGGCTAGGGGATGGTGGGGAACAGAACGCGCCTCTTGGCCGGGCGGTCATAGGTGGCCTGCTTTTCGCTACGGTGTCGACGCTGTTCTTTGTTCCGGCATTTTTCAGCGTTCTGCAGGGGTCGCGCCGGCACTCAGCTCAAGCTGTAAACGCGCGGTAAAGATTAATACGGAGTCGCTATGTCGCAACAAACTGAAGAGAGAAAACAAATCGGCGGACAAACGCTCCCGTCGAACAATGTGGCAAGAACGCAGCGTCCGGTCAGACGATGGGTGGGCTTGGCGATTGCGTTGATCGCCGTGGCCGCCCTGCTGGTCTCGGGCATCTTGTCCCGCGTGAGAGCCCGCACAACGCTGAAGGCGGAGACAGCTCAGGTGGCCCTCACCGCAGTATCGGTTGTCTCGCCAAAGCAGACTGCGCCCGCCCAGGAGATCATCCTTCCTGGAAATGTGCAACCCTTCATCACCTCGCCGATTTATGCCCGCACCAACGGGTATTTGCGGAAGTGGTACGTCGACATTGGAGGACGCGTCAAGCAAGGCCAACTCCTTGCCGTCATCGAAACTCCGGAAGTCGACCAGCAACTCCAGCAAGCTCGCAGCAACTTACTAACCGCGCAGGCAAATCTCGAGCTCGCTGCCATCACCAAATCCCGATATCAGGGACTTTTAAAAAGCAACGCTGTCTCGCAGCAAGACGTCGATAATGCCGTCGGTACTTTCAACGCGAATAAAGCCATTGTCGAAGCAGACCAGGCGGCCGTGGAGCAGTACACGGCGCTGGTATCTTTTGAAAAGATCTACGCCCCGTTTGATGGGGTTGTCACTGCGCGAAACACGGATATTGGTGACCTGATCAACTCCGGCAGCGGTGGCGGAGTGAAGACCGATCTTTTTCACGTCGCTCAACCTGGAAAACTACGCGTTTACGTAAACGTCCCGGAGGAATACTCACAAGGCGTCAAAGTCGGCATGACCGCCGATCTCAGTTTGGCTGAGTTTCCGGGTCGCAGATTTCGCGGAAAACTGGTCCGCACTGCCGATGCCATCACGGTGACAACCCGCACCTTGCTGATTGAAATCGATGTGGACAATCCCACTGGCACGCTGCTCACCGGCTCGTATGCAGAGGTCCACTTGGCTGTCCCGACGCAGGCCTCTACCTTCCTGCTTCCCGTCAATACCCTGATATTCCGCTCGGAGGGTTTACAGGTCGGCGTTGTAAGAGACGGAAAAGTCGTGCTCTCGACGGTGACTCCTGGGCACGATTTTGGCAACGAGATCGAGATCGTCTCCGGCCTCAAGCCCGGCGATCAGGTCATTGTCAACCCACCCGACTCCATCATTAGTGGACAGCAAGTTCAAATCGTTCAGGCAACATTGCCGGGGGATAGCAAGTGAAATGCATACGAAAGTTGATATGGGTTGCGCTTCGGCGCCCAACCTCTTGTCGGATGGTTCTGCTCGCGATAGCGGCGGTCCAGGTAACCGGATGCACAGTCGGACCGAACTATAGGCGCCCCACAGCAGAGGTTCCTCCAGCTTATAAAGAGGTTGGGGATTGGAAACCTGCTCAGCCGAATGACCAGAATCTCGGCGGCAACTGGTGGGAGATTTTTCAGGATGCTCAACTCAATGCTCTCGAAGCTGAGGTCAACGTCTCCAACCAAAACTTGAAGGCGGCCGAGGAACAATACACCCAGGCGCGTGCCGCACTCCGGTATCAGCGAGCGGACCTCTTCCCAACCGTGGCGGTAGCTCCCTCAGCCACGCGCAACTCATATTCCTCGAATCGGCAACCTCACAGCACACAATTCAGTGGCGTCACTTTCACCGACATTCAAATTCCTTTCGAATTGTCGTACCAAGTCGACCTCTGGGGGCGCGTACGCCGCACCGTTGAGTCTTATCGCGACCAGGCACAAGCCAGCGCAGCCGACCTGGCAGCGGTGAACTTGTCCATGCATTCGCAGTTGGCCTTGTTTTACTTTCAGGCTCGCATGCTGGATGCCCAGGAGCAGCTTCTGAATTCGACGGTCAAGCAGTATGAGCAAGCGCTGGAGTTAATCAACAGCCGGTTTGCCGGGGGCATTGCTTCCGACGTGGAAGTGCAGCAAGCCGAAACTCAACTGGAAACGACTCGTGCGCAGGCTGTTGATATTGGGGTTGCTAGGGCGCAGTACGAACACGCAGTAGCAGTTTTGGTTGGCAAGCCTCCAGCGTCTTTCAGTCTCGCTCCACTTCCTCTCACCACGCCGCCCCCAGCAATTCCTGTGGGGCTACCATCGGATCTGCTCGAGCGGCGACCTGACATCGCCGCGGCGGAGCGCCTGATGGCTTCAGCCAACGCGCAAATTGGAGTCGCCAAGTCCGCTTATTACCCGCTCGTGAATTTGGCGGCCGCAGGAGGCTTCGAAAGCGGTTCGATTACCACATTGCTTTCCGGCCCCAGCATTTTGTGGTCAGCCGGGCCGTCGGCTTTGTTTACACTTTTCGACGTGGGGAGGCGCCGCGCGTCCTCAGACCAGGCTATCGCTGCTTACAACCAAGCCGTCGCCAATTATCGCCAAACCGTGCTGACGGGCTTCCAACAGGTCGAGGACAACGTAGCTGCATTGCGGATACTAGAGCACGAAGCTCAGGTTCAGGACAAAGCCGTTGCAGCAGCTCAGAAATATTTGGAACTTGCCGACACGCGTTACAAGGGCGGCGTCACCAGCTACCTCGAAGTAACAACCGCTCAGAGTGCAGCTCTCTCAGACGAGGTCACCGCCGTAAATATTCTCGGCCGCCGCATGGTGGACGCAGTGACGCTCGTCCAAGCGTTGGGAGGTGGCTGGGATCGATCCGCATTGCCCGAACGCCCTGAATGCTGCGGCAAACTGACTAGCAGCTTAAAGTGATTTTCTAGTGCTTTCGCCCTTCGTTCGTTAGACGAGCACGGCCTCGACCCGGCGGCGCGGATCAGCGCGTGCTGACAGTGTGGGATCGCCGATATGGAAAACGAACGTTGGCCATCACGGCGCAGCAACTGAGGAGTTATGCGTGCGCCGCGACCGTGGCGGGCAGGGTGAACTGAAAAGTTGCGCCGCGTCCCGAGCTGCAGGAGGCCCACAAGCGGCCGCCATGAGACTCGATGATGGAGCGACTGATGGGCAGCCCCATACCGGTGCCGTTATCCTTGGTCGTAAAGAATGCCGTGAAGATCTGCTCCGCCTGCTTCGGAGGGAATCCTACACCGGTATCACTGACCGAGATCAGCAGTTGACCATCGCTGGTTTCTGACTTGATGGTAAGCTCACCTCCGCCAGTCGTTCCCTTCATGGCATCGACGCCGTTGAGCATAAGGTTCATGAGAACCTGCTGCAGTTGGACACGGTCGGCCATGACCTTGGGAAGATCCTCAGTTAGCTCGATACGGATTGAGATTGAGTAGCGGTTTACTTCGCTGCGCAGCAGGACAATCATTTCTCGAATCACCTCATTTACATCAACCAGCCCCCGCTGCAGAGCGCCCTTCTTGAATAGCAGGCTGATTCTGCTAATGATGTCAGACGCGCGCGTCACGTCGTTAACGATTCGCGATGCGGTTTCGCGCGCCTCTTCCACGTTGGGGGAATCGCGCACCAACCAACGTAAGCAAGTCCTTGCGTTAGTCAGTGCTGCGGTAATCGGCTGCCTGATCTCGTGGGCCAGCGATGCCGTCAACTCGCCCATCGTCGTCACCCGGCTTAAGTGCGCAAGATCAGCCTGTACCTGGCGCAATCTCTCGCGCTCTTCATCCGCCCGCTTGCGTTCGGTCACGTCTATCGATGTACCAACGTATTCCAGGAGATCGCCGGATATGCTGCGAACGGTGTGACCCGTCGAGCGGACGTACTTAATCGCTCCCCCTGGAAGAACGATTCGGAAATTCACGTCGAAGTGGGTGCCTTCGTTCAGGCTTTCAAAAATCGTTTCTCTGCGTACCCTGTCTCGATCCTCTGGGTGAATGCGTTGGTAAAACGCTTCGTCTGAGGGTATCCCCCCTTCCGGATCGAAGCCAAGCAGGCGGTAATTCTCTTGTGACCAGTAGACACTTTGTCTAGTGGCCACGTTCCATGCCCAACTGCCTGTACGGGTCAACCTCTGTGCATTAGCTAAGTAACCCTCGCTCCGCCGCAGAGCTTCTTCGGCCCGCTTGCGGTCCTCGATATCGATAGCCGTTCCATACCACTTGACAATGTTTCCCAGCTCATCGCGCAGCGGCACGTTGCGGATCAGCAACCAGCGATAATCCCCGTCGGTCCGCCGCACCCGTGCTTCACTCTCCATTGGTTCCCCAGTTGCCACGGCTGACTGCCACTCGCCGATGTACCGGGCGAGGTCATCGGTATGAACTAGGGAACCCCAACTCCAGCCCAGCATCTCCTGCATAGATCGACCCGTAAATTCCAGGAAACGCTGATTGATGAAATCAACGGAGCCGTCAGGCCCGGCACTCCAGGCGTGCGCCGGAATCGTATCGATAACAAGGCGGAGGCGATCTTCGCTGCGCCGCAGCGTCGCGTAGAGATCGCGCAAACGCCGGGCGGTGTCGTTGAAGACCTGCCCGAGGCGAGCGAGTTCATCTTTCCCACTGACCGACACTTGATGTTGGAACTCTCCGCGAGCCAATGCCTTGGAGCCTTCCACTAATCGCGCCAGGGGCTGCGTGATGCTGCGGGTAATGGCTAGGCCTAGGGTAGCGGCGACAAGCAACGTAAAGACAGCGGTCAGCGGCACAACCAGAAAAACGAGACGTTGCACGCTCTTGATATTCAGCACGGTTTGGGCCTGCTGTTCGCTGGCCTCCTGGTCGACTTTCTCGACGAGCGCTGAGGTCAGGGATTCCAGTGGCCGGACTTGGTTGGCCAGGCGCAGGTGCACAGCCCGCCAGTCGCCGGATGTGGCTAGTGTGGTGATGGCCTCAAGCT
>Ga0210409_10007609_pt1 | contig 11143 bp, 8 predicted proteins | sample IncBWH17MmetaG_FD_161649 | JGI IMG/M metagenome (GOLD analysis project Ga0210409, IMG submission 161649) | Forest soil microbial communities from Barre Woods Harvard Forest LTER site, Petersham, Massachusetts, United States - Inc-BW-H-17-M | ecosystem: Environmental > Terrestrial > Soil >...
TGCTGGTCGGGATTAGCCTGGACCATCCCTCGACCGCCTTCTTGCCCAAGGCGTTGCAGGAGGCGATGACCGCGCTAGATTTCGCCGGCGTCGATCGGCGCGTTGTCGAGTTCTCGACCATCCCGATTCGCGCGCTGCTCCTGCACCGCGGCGGCGACCAGGTGCGGCTGGCGCCGCCGGTATGGTCCGAGCCGCTCGCGGCCGCCGACCGGAAGGTTGACGGAGCGCTGGTTCAAACCTTGCGCGCCGTGGCCGACGCGGACATGAATGTGCAGCAAGCCGCGCGCAATTTGCACCGTCACCCCAACACGATCTATGCTCGGCTGGAACGCATCAAGAGCCTGACCGGTCTTGACGGCCAGCGTTATCACGATCTGACCGAGTTGCTGCTGATCGCCGATTGCCGGCGCGGCTGACGAGTCGAATCAGGGCATCGCAGAGTTCGCCTACCTCGCCCCGTTTGCGGGGTGAGGTCGAATTGCGAAGCAATCCGAGTGAGGGGATCCTCCACGAGTCCAACTCTCATCGCATATCCGGAAACAGCCCCCCAACCCTCTTCCCGCAAGAGCGGGGGCGAGGGAGCGAATGGAGTCCGCGGATCCAGCTCAACCTAATCTCATCGCGCGCTAGGGTCTCCCTGGCAGGTAAACCTCCTCAAGCGGATGATTGAAGAAGAGGTATCGCAGGTCCAACGGGTGTGGAGAAAGGCGGTAGCGCTCCAGTTGTTCATCAACGACGAGGCCGGCGGGTTCCAGAAACTCTATCCGATCATCGGGGAGGTGATCACCTTCCCTGAGTTCATCCAGTCATCGCTCCCGGGACAACGTCGAGGGGCGCAAGCTGGGGAACGTCAAGGGCGTCAAGAAGCAACAGAAGCAGTTCCGGCGGGAGTGCACCGAATATCTGACGCTGTACCGCATGGATGGGGCTATCGTGCTGCCCATGGCATCGGCTTTCAGAACGCTGCTGGTTGCCAGGGGACCGAATACCAGTGGAAGGTAAACCCGTACGACGTCTTTAAGCAAAGGGCAGAGCATCTGTACGAGGTCCTGCTAAGCCGGGTTCGCCGCTTGCGGCGGACCAGGAATATTGGATGGGCTGTGAGAAGGTCGTGATGGCTGCCAAGGACGAGATGGAATAGGTCGCCTAAGACTGGTGTTGACGTCGGTCGGCACGGCGCATCGTTCTGTCGACCAACGTCTTGGCGCTGTCCAGATATGCGCCGCGGCGCGCCCTGGCCCCGCGGTCAGAAGGGCAGGGCGGGCTCGCCGCCAGCTCTCTCGCGTTTGATCAAGAGCTGGTCGATTTCCTAGTGCAGCTTCTTCACCTCGGCCTCGGCTCCTGCGACCGCGCCGCACAGTTCTTGGCGATGCCGGTGCAGGAAGTTCACCTCCTGTCGCAGCGTCGCGAGGTCGGTTGTAGCCCCCGCCATTCAGCTGGGCCGTTACCCAATCCACGAGCAAGGCAGGGCATCTTCCGGCGTCGGTCCTGGATCGACCATAACCTCGGCCTCGACGGCTTGTTCTCATAGCCGGGGCCGGATACCAGCTTGCGAGAGCGAACGGCGGTGATTTTCACGTCGAATCTCCGTTTTCCAAATCTCGGTTTGTTCTATGGTTTTCGACCGCTTTCGCGGGCGGCGTTTTCCAAAATTGTGAAGCGGTATCAGTGACGGGATGGCATTCTCAGAGCCCTCCCTTCTTTTTCCTTTCCCTCTGGTTCCGGACGCGGTGCATGCGCGCTTTTGCGCATGCGCTCCATGCCGTGGTGGGCCGTGCAGAGGCGAATTTGTGCACTTGCACGGCGCGGCGAAAGACGCCTATCTGAGGTATTCGCGCGCCCTGCAAAAAGGTCTCAAATCCCTTGGACTCTGCGCCTGACTCACCGCCCGAACAGCCGGTCGAACTGCTGCAGGAGGCTCCTCACGAACCGATCCTGACGTTGCCAGGTGCGCTCATTGCCTATGTGCTGCTGATCGCGTTCATTCACCTGCGGATCCTGCTTCCGTCCGAGTTCGAGGACTGGACCATCGATGTCTTCGGTTTCATCCCGGCACGCTATGATCCAGCGCCGGTCGATCTCTTTCTCGGGGGCGCTGGCGCCAAGCTCTGGACCTTCGTTACCTATTCGCTGCTGCACGCCAATCTGACCCACATCATCTTCAATGTGCTGTGGCTGCTGCCGTTCGGCAGCGCGCTGGCGCGCCGGTTCGGCCCGCTCCGCTTCTTCCTGTTCATGGCGGTGACCGCAGCGGCCGGAGCACTGGCCCATCTGATTACCCACGAGCACGCGGTGGTGCCGATGATCGGGGCGTCCGCCTCGGTGTCGGGCACGATGGCGGCTGCGATCCGCTTTGCCTTCGTTCAGGGCAGCTTTCTGTCGTTCAGCCGCGGCGATGCCGATCAGGCTGCAAAAGTACCGGCCCTGCCGTTATTGCGCGCGCTGCGCGATCCGCGCGTGCTGGGCTTTCTCGCGGTCTGGTTCGGCGTCAACATCATTTTCGGCATCGGATCGCTGGCGCTCGGCACCGACGGCGCGGCGGTCGCATGGCAGGCGCATATCGGCGGTTTCTTTGCCGGTCTTTTGCTGTTTTCCCTGTTCGATCCGATCCCGCGTGGCAGCATTGATGCTGCAGCTGCGTCGTCGTCGGCCGATCCGTCGAATCACGGTTGATCGTCGTCTTCGCTTGCGGCGCGGTCCGATTTCCTCCATCATCGATGATTCACGAAGAACGGCTGAAAGCCGTTGGCGTGCGTTGGGTCCGAGCACGCCTGTGCGCAGTGCGAAACCAAACCGGCGCCAAACTGTTGATTGAAACTCGAGGAAACGTAATCGCGCTCGCTAGTTCGGGCGTGATCGGCTTCAGGGAGACGACAATGACGGTACGTGCGATTCTTGATACCAAAGGTCATCAGATCCTCAGCGTGGAGCCGAGTGCAAAACTCTCGGCCGCCGTCAAGATTCTGGGCGAGCGCAGGATCGGCGCCGTCCTGGTGATGAGTAGCGGCCGCATCGAGGGGATTCTGTCAGAGCGCGACATCGTCCGCGTGCTCAGCGAACGCGGCGCCTCCGTGCTCGATGAACCGGTCAGCGGCGTGATGACGCGCAAGGTGGTGAACTGCCGGCAGTCCGACACGGTCTCTGCGATCATGGAAATGATGACGCTCGGAAAATTCCGCCATCTGCCGGTCGTCGAGGGAGACAGGGTGGTTGGTCTGATCTCGATCGGCGACGTCGTCAAATGGCGCGTCCAGGAATACGAGACCGAGCAGGAAGCGCTGCGGACCTATATCAAGACGGCCTGATACCTCGGCTTCAGTCTGATTTGGTTTCGACAGCCACGACTGCTTCCGTCTCGCGCGATGCCGGAGTAAGGTCGGGAATGGTGTCCTCGATCGAGTTGAGCGCGCGCTCCGCGGCGCGGGCGCCGAAGCCGATCAGGTCGGCGGCGCGATGGAAATCGAACCAGCCGATCTGGCCGACCCGTGGCGTGATCAACAAATCGGGCGGATCGCCGGCGAGCCGCGCGCGCGTGATGCGGTCCTGCATGATGTTGAAGGCGTCGGCCATGACCGAAGAGATGCCTGGCCGTCCGCCGCCGCCGAAAAACTCGCGCTTCACCGTGCGCTCCGGTGAGAAGAACTTGCCGAAGCGGCGCCTGGGCGCGCTTTGATCGATCACCGTCTCCGGAACCGCCACCGGCTGGCCGTGCGCATAGATTGTGGTCGAATGCGTGAACACGTCGCTGGAAAGATTGGCGGCGATCACGATCTCGGCGCCGAGCGCACGCGCCGCGGAAACCGGCACGGGATTCACCAGCGCGCCGTCGACCAGCCAACGGTCGCCGACCAGAACGGGCGAGAAGATCCCCGGCAGCGCATAGGAGGCGCGCATGGCCTCGACCATGCGGCCGTGGGTGAGCCAGATCTCGTGACCGGTGCGGACCTCGGTCGCGACGCTCGCGTATTTCATCGGCAGGTCTTCGATCAGGGTGTGACCGAGCGACGCTTCGAGCTGGGCGGCAAGCTTTTCGCCGCCGATCAGTCCCGAGCCGTTGAGACGGATATCGAGATAGCCAAAGATGTTCCGCGGCTGCAGGCCGCGCGCCCACTCTTCCAGTGTGTCGAGATGTCCTGCGACATACGCGCCGCCCACCACCGAACCGATCGAGGTTCCGACCACCACGTTCGGGACGATGCCATGCGCCATCAAGGTCCGGATGATCCCGATATGGGCGAAGCCGCGCGCCGCGCCGCCACCGAGAGCAAGGCCGATCACTGGCCGGCGAATACTGCCGAGGCCAACTTTTTCGCGCTCCGCGCCGTTCTGGCCTCGTCCGATCAGGCTTTGCAGCACCGTAGAACTCCCTGGAACAACCCGCGAGCATCGCGGGACATGGTGGCTGCCCCCTGTTAAAGATTATGTACGATCGCGATGTCGCGCCAGGAATTCAAGGCAGGCATGGTTTATGCCGGGTCTTAAGGCTTCTGCAGCGCCGTCAAAGACGCGCGAGATTGAGATTTTGCGAAGCCGAAAACCGGCACGAGATCATGAACTTGCTGGTGCCCTTTCGGTCCCTGATGTCGGTTCGATGGGCGGCAGATCACCCGCTCCAGCAGCTCCCGGAGCTACGAACGGATTGTGACCAGAACGCGACTGGTTGATGGGGCTCGCCGATTTCTGATCCGGACATCGCCGGGATCAGGACCAAGAGGCTTGAATTCGCCGCGTTTTCGGTGAAAAGCAAGAATCATGACACCCAGGCGTGACATTGAGTCCTGGCGCCGCCGGCACCTGCTATCTGTGATCGCGCTTGTGACCGCGTCGTCCGTGGTGACGGCCGCACCGGCGTACGCGCAGCTGTTCAGCGATCGTCCGCCGCCCGTGCCACCCGCCTTGGTCCCCGATCCCGGCGCAGCGGTCAGCCTGGCGCCGCCGTCCGGACCCGCGTCAGGTCCGACGCCACCGACATTGACCCAGCCTGCACCGCCGCCCGTGGCGGTTGCGCCACCGGCGACGGCGCCCGCTGCCGCGGCGCCGCCGAGCCAGGCCGTGCTGGCGCTCTCGGCACGCTATGGCAAGGATCTGCCGCCGATCGGCAGCGGCCTGGTGTGGCGGATCTTCCCCGATCGTCCCGACGAGGCCGGCACCTTCAAGATGCTGCGCGAGGATCGTGGCGCGACGCCCAACATCGTGCTGCCGCCGGGTAACTATGTCGTCCATGTCTCGCTCGGCCTCGTCAGCGCGGTGCGCGCGGTCACGCTGAAGGCCGAGACCGATCGTGAAGCCTTCGTGTTGCCCGCGGGCGGCTTGCGCATCGAGGGCCGCGTCGGCACCAGCAAGATCCCGCAGAACCAGATCTCCTTTGCGATCTACAAGGGCAGCCAGTTCGAGGCGGCCGAGCGCGCGCCGCTGGTGCCGAGCGTCGCCGCCGGCGACGTGGTGCTGCTGCCGGAAGGCACCTACTACATCATCTCCAATTACGGCGACGCCAACTCGGTGGTGCGCTCCGACATCCGCGTCCAGGCCGGCAAGCTGACCGACGTGACCGTGACCCATCGCGCCGCCGTCATCACGCTGAAACTCGTCAGCGACAAGGGCGGCGAGGCCCTGGCCAACACCGCCTGGAGCGTGATTACGCCGGGCGGCGACGTCATCAAGGAGTCGATCGGCGCGTTTCCGCGCGTCGTGCTGTCGGAGGGCGAATATCGCGCCATCGCCAAGAACGAGGGCAAGGTGTTCGAGCGTTCGTTCAACGTCGTGAACGGCGTCGACGGCGAAGTCGAGGTGATCGCGCGCTAGACGAACGCCGTAGTGCGCGGCCTCTGGGCTAAGGCAGTGGGATCAAAACCGCGTCACGATGGCCGTCAGATCAGGCCGAGGACGGTCCTCGTTCGGCTTGGTGGGCTTGCCGACATGGATGAGGCCGGCGAGCTTCTCATCCGCCTTCAATCCAAATCCGTCGAGCACGTCGCGGTCGAAGGCGAACCAGCCGGTGAGCCAGCAGGCGCCATAGCCGAGCGCGGTCGCCGCCGTGACGATATTCATTGCGCTGGCACCCGCTGACAATTCCTGCTCCCACGCCGGAACCTTCGGGTGCGGCCTGGTGAAGCTGACGATGCCGATCACGAGCGGCGCGTCGGTCAGCCGCTTCTTCTCGACCTCGATCTCGGCTGCCGTGGCCTGCGGGTTCTTCTTCGCAAAGACATCGGCAATGATCTCGCCGGCACGGATGCGCGCGTCGCCCTCGAACAGGATGAAGCGCCACGGCGTCAGCTTGCCGTGATCGGGCACGCGCGCGCCGATGGTCAGGATGGTGTCGATCTCGGCCGGCGAGGGGCCGGGACCAGTCATCTCGCGCGGCTTGACCGAGCGGCGGGTCTTCAAGAGTTCGATGGCGTCGGGCACGGGTGATTCTCTCGCAAGCGATGGGGACAGCACCGGAGATAGGCTTCAGGCGGTGCCGATGGAAGCGAACTTAGACCGATTATGATCAGGCCGCGTCTGCGCGGGTCCGGGCCCGCGCCACGTCCGGCGGCGTTGCTTCCTCGACCAGCGCGGCGATCGCTTCGTCGGTTGGCATCACCTTCTGCCCGTCGCTGCCGAAGCGGCGGACCGAGACCGAGTGGGTCTCGGCCTCCTTCTTGCCGACCACGAGCAGGGCAGGGATCTTCGCCAGCGAATGCTCGCGGACCTTGTAGTTGATCTTCTCGTTGCGCAGGTCGATCTCGACGCGCAGGCCCGCGCGCCGCGCGGCGGCCAGAACCCTCTTGGCGTATTCGTCGCCTTCTGACGTGATGGTGGTGACCACCACCTGCGTGGGCGCGAGCCAGAGCGGAAAATTGCCGGCATAGTGCTCGATCAGGATGCCGATGAAGCGCTCCATCGAGCCGCAGATCGCGCGATGCACCATAACCGGCGGCTTCTTGCCGCCATCGGCGTCGATGTAGAAGGCGCCGAACCGTTCCGGCAGGTTGAAGTCGACCTGCGTGGTGCCGCATTGCCAGTCGCGGCCAATCGCGTCTCGCAGCACATATTCGAATTTCGGCCCGTAGAACGCGCCTTCGCCCGGATTGATCTCGGTCCTTATGTTGTTGCGCTGAGCCTTGATCTCCTGCAACACGGTCGCCATCACGCGCTCGGCGTGATCCCACATCTCGTCGGTGCCGACGCGCTTCTCGGGGCGGGTCGACAGCTTCACCGTCAGCTCGCCCTCGAAGCCGAAATCAGCATAGGTCGACAGGATCAGATCGTTGATCTTCAGGCACTCGTCGGCAAGCTGCTGCTCGGTGCAGAAGATATGCGCATCATCCTGGGTGAAGCCGCGCACCCGCATCAACCCGTGCATCGCGCCCGAGGGTTCATAGCGATGCACGACGCCGAACTCCGCAAGCCGCAGCGGCAGCTCGCGATAACTCTTCAGGCCGTGCTTGAAGATCTGCACATGGCCCGGGCAGTTCATCGGCTTCAGCGCGAACCAGCGCTTGTCCTCGGCCTCGTCGCCCGCCGATTGCGCCGCGAACATGTTCTCGCGATACCAGCTCCAATGGCCCGAGGTCTCCCACAGCGACTTGTCGAGGATCTGCGGGGCGTTCACCTCGCTGTAGTCGCCTGCGAGCCGCCGACGCATATAGGCGATCAGCTGCTGGAAAATGGTCCAACCCTTCGGGTGCCAGAACACGACGCCCGGGCCTTCCTCCTGGAAATGGAACAGGTCGAGCTCGCGTCCGAGCTTGCGGTGATCGCGCTTTTCCGCTTCCTCGATCTGCTTGAGATAGGCATCGAGCTCATCCTGTTTGGCGAAGGCGGTGCCGTAGATGCGCGTCAGCATCGGATTGTTGCTGTCACCCCGCCAATAGGCGCCCGCAACCTTCATCAGCTTGAAGGCGCCTCCGATCTTGCCGGTCGAGGTCATGTGCGGCCCCCGGCAGAGGTCGAACCAGTCACCCTGGAAATAGATCTTGATCGGCTCGGCGCCGGGGATGGTGTCGACCAGCTCGACCTTGAAATTCTCGCCCTTGTCGCGGAACACCTGCTTGGTCTTCTCGCGGTCCCACACCTGCTTGGTGAAGGGTTTGTCGCGGCCGATAATCTCGCGCATCTTTTTCTCGATCGCGGCAAAATCTTCCGGGGTGAACGGCTCGTTGCGAAAGAAGTCGTAATAGAAGCCGTTCTCGATCACGGGGCCGATCGTGACTTGGGTGCCCGGCCACAGCGACTGCACGGCCTCCGCCAGCACATGCGCGCAATCGTGCCGGATCAATTCCAGCGCGCGCGCGTCTTCGCGCGCGACGAACTCGATTCGAGCGTCCTCGTCGATCGGATCGGCAAGGTCGGTGAGCACACCATCGAGCGCCATCGCCACCGTGCGCTTGGCAAGCGAGGGCGAAATGCCCTGGGCGATCTCGAGCCCGGTAATGTTTCTCGGGTATTCGCGCCTGGCGCCGTCGGGAAAGGTGAGGGTGATTTTCAGGGGCTGTTCGGAGGGTCTCAAATTGGTGATGCTGTATTGGAATCCGGATTCGGATTTGTGGTCGGGCATGGCGGTCTCCTCAAGGCTCACTCCTGCGAACGAGCGCAGGTAAGCGGGAACAAGCGATATAGCAGGCGAATCGCGGCGACAACAGGTGGGGCGGGGCCGTCGTCGGGGGCACTTCTCGACGAGCCCCCGAGCGATTACGGCCAATCTGCGAAACTTGTGCGGTTCCCTGAGGGAACGCGAGCATGCGCGATGGACAGGCCCGGCCACGCTTGGTAGAGCTTTCCGCGCAGGGGGGGCACCTTCCGGAATGATTTCCAGCATGCGTCTTGCCGCCGATCTCGCTCAGCGAGTTCTTCTCGCTGGTCTCTTCGCCTTGACCTGTACATCAATCTCGATCCCGGCCGCGTCGGCGGAAACGTCTGCCGAACCGATGGCGTTCTATGTCGCCACCGGCGCGCCCGATGTATGCGGTCCCGGTTGCAACCGATGGATCGCGGTCGAGGGACAGATCGATGCCAATGCGGCGTCGCGGTTCCGCAAGTTTCTGCAGCGGACCAAGGATCGCAATCTGCCGATCTATTTTGCCTCGCCGGGCGGCAATGTGGATCAGGCGATCGCGATGGGCGGCATGCTCAGGGAACGCGGCGCCGTGGCGCGCGTCGGCCGCACTGTCGTCACCGAGTGCGGCTTCGAGGCGCAGGACAGTGGGCCCTGCCTGCGGGTCAAGCAATCGGGTGCCGAGCTGCATGCCGCTCTCTGGACCCGCGGTGCGATCTGCGTCTCCGCATGTCCCTATCTGATCTTTGGCGCGACCACGCGCGAGATCGCTGCGGATGCGGTGGTCGGCGTCCATTCGGCGAGGGTGGTCGTGGCGTTCACGGGCGGGACACCGACGAAGGAAATGCGTGCTGCAGCCACCGAGCGCGGGCGGGAGCGCATCGATCGAAGCCTGTCGAGCTATCTGAAGAGGATGGGCGGTGAGACCGCTTTGCTCGACCTCGCGCGGACCGTCCGGTTCGAGGACATGCATGTGTTGACCCGTGAGGAGATCGCGCGGTTCGGCATCGACCGGCGCGACTTCGTCGAGACGCCCTGGATCTTCGAAAATGCCGCCCGCGGTGTCGTCTACAAGACCGTTTCGCAACGTGACGGCATCGATGGTCCGTATCGAACCACGCATTGGCGGTTGTTCTGCATGGATGGTGACCGGTTCGAACTCGACTATCAGCGCCAGGCGGCGGGCAATTCGGCTCTCCCGACCATCTCCATCTCGAATGCGCCGTCCACGTCGCTGTACTTCCGGCCGCCGCCGGCCAAACGGCAGGGGGTCGAAATCTGGGGCCTCAGCCTGAGCAAGGCCGCATTCCGCCCATTCACCGAGACGCCACAATTTGATTTCACCGAGACGTCACAGTCCGACGGCAAGCGGCTTGCGCGGACCATGAGGCTGTCGAGCGACGGACTGGCGCCTGCGCTGGAGAGGCTCACGGCGACCTGCGCCGCGCCCACCCAGCCGCGGCGCGGGACCGAAAATGCGCTGACGCAGTAAGGCGGCTCACCGCCTGGCTGACAAGCCACGTCGCGCGGCCCTGGGGCCTGGCTGACATAGGTGGCTCCGCGATCGGTCGCCTGCTTTACGCACACGACCTGTTTTGCAGTCCGGGTTTTGTCGCGGGTGGCCTTTGTCGCGCTGGCACTGACCCTGGTGATCCTGAGCGGGCCCCCGGGGCAAAATCCTGGCGACCTGAGAAGAAAGGTCGCGCGGAACGGCCGAAAAACCGCCGGATTCATGTCGTTTGCAGCATTTCCGGACAGGCGATGCGGCAAAGATTTGTCGATCGCACGAGACGGGAGCTTGGCAAAGCCGGCGAGACAGGATTAAAGGCCGCTTTCGGGACGCCGTCCTGATTTTACCTTGGATCCTGTCTTGCTTCCCTGGTTGAAGCGAAAGTGAACTGACATGAGATTGGTCCTGCGATTGGCATTGGCAACGTCAGCCGTTTTGATGTCGGGCGCCGGCTTTGCTCAGTCCGATGCGCCGATGGTCGGCGACAAGCCGCTCGTTCAGGTCAAGCCACGCGGCATGGCCCCCAAGCAGGCCGCCGCCAAGCCGCAATCGACGGCGGTCCGGCTGCAGGGCTGCCTCGACATCGACGACGGAACGAAGGAGCGGCTGAACTGCTACGACGCCGTTTTCACGCCTGCCCCGAAGGAGAAGGCGCCGGCCGCAAAGGCGGTCGCCGAGTGCCGTTACACCAAGGAAGAGGACGAGCGGCTCGCCTGCTTCAACGGCTTTGTCGAAAGCATGCCCAAGCTGCCGAAGGGCTGAGCGCGCGTCACAGGCGCGAGGTCTGAAAGATCAGCGGTTGGCCGAGGACGAGCCGCTTGTCGCAATCCTGGTTGCGGATTGTGCCGCAGCCATTTTGACCAGGACGTCCTTGACCGGATCCTGGGTCCAGGCCTGGGTCACGTAATTTCGGTGTGTGATGCCTTCGCCGGTCTCGATGAACACCACGCGCCCCGGCTTGAGCGGCCCGTCCATGTCCTCCGATACGGCGACGTCCTTGTCCTTCAGCATCTGCATCAGCTCGTGGTCGTGCCGCGCCGTTGAGTGCGTATAGGAGCTGACGAAGAAGCCGGAACGGTTGTTCTCGATCCAGG
>Ga0210409_10007611_pt1 | contig 11141 bp, 10 predicted proteins | sample IncBWH17MmetaG_FD_161649 | JGI IMG/M metagenome (GOLD analysis project Ga0210409, IMG submission 161649) | Forest soil microbial communities from Barre Woods Harvard Forest LTER site, Petersham, Massachusetts, United States - Inc-BW-H-17-M | ecosystem: Environmental > Terrestrial > Soil >...
ATGAGCGAAGCGGCCACCCATGCGCTCCCCGACGAAGTCACCGAAAAGGCCAAGCACCACATCCTGGACACTCTGGCTGCCATGATTTCCGGTTCTAATTTGCTTCCCGGCCGGCGCGCCCTTGAATTCGCGCGCGAATATGGCGGCAAGGAAATATCCACGGTGGTCGCCTCCAACGTGCTGTGCGGTGCAATCGAGGCTGCGCTAACCAATGGCATGCTCGCTCACGCCGACGAAACCGACGATTCCCACTCTCCGTCGCAATCTCATCCAGGTTGTGCCGTTGTTCCCGCCGCGCTTGCGGCCGGCGAACAGTTCCATGTCAGCGGTTTGCATTTCCTCCGCGCCGTCGCGCTCGGTTATGACATCGGCACGCGAGTCACCATGACTCTCGGTGGACAACAATTCGAAGCCGAGAGCCATTGGAGCACGCACAGCATCGCTCCACTTTTTGGCGCCGCAGCCGCTGCCAGTTGCACCGCCAGTCTCAACGCGCAGCAGATGCGCTGGATGCTGGGCTATACCGCGCAGCAGTCGTCAGGACTCGGCTCCTGGAATCGCGACACCGAGCACATCCAAAAAGCTTTTCTGTTTGGAGGCATGAACGCGCGGAACGGTATCACTTCCGCGCTGCTCGTCAAATCCGGCTGGACCGGCCTCGATGATGTTTTTTCCGGAAAAGATAATTTCTTCCAAGCCTACAACCCGAACGCCGATCCGTCCGGTTTGATCGACAAACTGGGTGAACGTTTTGAAGTCACCAGGACCAACATCAAGAAGTGGCCCGTGGGTTCGCCCATCCAGGCCGCGCTTGACTCCCTGGAGATTCTTCGCAAGGATCATCCCTTCGACGCCGCTCAAGTGCAACGGGTGGATGTCCGCCTGGCAACCGACGAAGCAGCCATCGTCAATAATCGCGAGATCCCGGATATCTGCGTCCAACACATGCTGGCAGTCGCCCTGCTCGACAAGACCGTTACCTTCGCATCCGCTCACGACGTCGCGCGAATGAAGGATCCGGCCGTATTACACGAGCGCGCGAAAATCAACCTGATACCCGACGCCGAACTGGAGCGCCTCATGCCCCTGCGCGTGGCTATCCTGGAGGTGACGCTGGTCGATAGCACTCGCCTCTCCCATCGAGTCGACAATGTTCGCGGTACACCAGAAAACCCGATGACTCGCGAGGAAGTCGTCGCCAAGGCTCGCGACCTCATCGTCCCTGTTCTTGGTGAGCAGAAGTGCGCGGGCCTCATCGGCAAGATACTTGCCCTGGAAAGTGTCGGCGATATTCGTGAACTGCGCCGGCTCCTCCAGCTCAAATGACCGCTACCAGTCCCAATTACAGGTGAACTTGTGAAAATTGTCGACATCCGTGAAACCGTTGTGCCGATCAAGTCGCCAATTCGCAACGCCTTCATTGATTTCAGCCAAATGACCGTCAGCGTGCTGGCCTTAGTCACCGACGTGATCCGTGATGGCAAGCCGGTCGTTGGCTTCGGATTTAATTCCAACGGCCGCTATGCGCCACGTGGGCTTTTGCGCGATCGCTTTATCCCGCGTCTGAGAGCCGCGGATTCTCAGGCGTTGCTGGATGACACTCAAGACAATCTCGACCCCAGCCGATTTTGGGATGTGGTCATGCGCAATGAGAAACCCGGTGGTCACGGTGAGCGCTCCGTCGCCGTCGGTGTCTTGGACATGGCCGTTTGGGATGCCACCGCAAAGATCGCTGGCGTTCCTCTCTACAAATTTCTGGCTGATCGCTATCGCGGTGGAAAAATTGACTCCAAGGTCTTCGTTTATGCCGCCGGCGGCTACTACTATCCCGGCAAGGATTTGACTGCGCTGCAGAACGAAATGTCCGGTTACCTCGATCTGGGTTATTCCGTCGTGAAAATGAAAATTGGCGGAGCGCCGCTTTCGAAAGACTTGCAACGCATCGAAGCGGTGTTGAAGATCCTAAAGACTTCGGATCAACTCGCGGTCGACGCCAACGGCCGCTTCGATCTGGATACGGCTGTAGCCTACGCCAAGGCCCTTGCTCCCTACGGACTGCGCTGGTACGAAGAAGCCGGCGATCCGCTGGACTACGAACTTCAGGCCAAACTTGCGCCGGAGTATCCGGGGCCGATGGCCACCGGCGAAAATTTGTTTTCGCTACAAGACGCGCGCAATCTGATCCGCTACGCGGGTCTGCGTTGCGATCGCGATGTGCTGCAATTTGATTGCGCCCTCAGCTACGGGCTGGTCGAATATCTGCGCATCCTCGACATGCTGAAGGACCACGGTTGGTCGCCAACGCGTTGTATTCCTCATGGTGGCCACCAAATGTCGCTGAATATTGCAGCGGGGTTGGGCCTCGGAGGAAATGAGTCCTACCCTGGAATCTTCCAGCCATTCGGCGGCTTCGCCGACGGTATTCCCGTGGAAAACAGTTATGTCGGTCTTCCGGATATTCCCGGGATTGGATTCGAAGGCAAGAACGAATTGTTTCGCGTGATGAAGGCTTTGGTTGAACATTGAACACGGGGGCGGCAGCGCCCAACGAGCGAGGATAAGAATGAGCCGTGAAGCCAAAGGTGCAGGCAAGGCGAATTGTCGAGGACAAATGACCCGTCGAAACCTTATCAAGCTAGGTGGCGTATCCGGGTTGCTCGGCGCAATCTCTCCCAATCTCGCGAGGGCTACTGCATTTCTTTCTTCGGACGAGACCCCTCACAACATCAGCCCCATCATGGAACAGCTCAGCGCCTACATGAGTGCGGCCGCCACTCGTGCGCTGCCTGAAGAGGTCGTCGAGAAAACCAAGCAACACATCCTGGATACTTTTGCCGCCATGATTTCCGGCTCGGGCCTTCCTCCGGGACACGCAGCGTTGGAGTTCGCCCGTGACTACGGAGGAAAGCAAGTCGCTACCGTCGTAGCCTCCAAAATAGTCTGCGGTCCCATCGAAGCCGCTTTCGCGAATGGCGTGCTCGCGCACTCTGACGAAACCGACGATTCACACGGCCCGTCCCGCTCGCATCCAGGCGTTTCCACAGTTCCCGCCGCTTTCGCTGCCGGCGAGCAATATGCCATCTCCGGTACGCAGTTCCTTCGGTCGGTCACTCTCGGGTATGACATCGGAACGCGCGTAACGATGAGCCTGGGTGGCCCGGCCTATCAGGCCGCAACGCATCGCAGCACCCATGGGACTGCCGCGTGCTTCTGTGCGGGCGCCGCGGCTGGATGCGCTGCAAGCCTTGGCGCAGAGCAGATGCGCTTGATTCTCGATTACACTGCGCAACAAACCTCCGGAATTGGGGCATGGTCTCGCGACGCCGAGCATATGGAGAAGGCATTCCTCTTTGCTGGTAAACCTGCTTCTGTCGCCGTCCTCGCCGCTTCCCTCATTCGTTCTGGTTGGAGCGGTGTTCAGGACGTTCTATCAGGATCCGATAATTTCTTCGAAGCTTTCGCGCCTCGCGAAAATGGCGCCATCAAAGCCGACCCGTCCGTTCTCGTCGATAAACTGGGCGAGCGCTACGAGATTACCCGTACTAACATCAAGAAATGGACAGTGGGCTCTCCCATCCAGGCGCCGCTGGATGCCCTCGCCGGATTCTTCGCGCAGCGCTCATTTTCGGCAGACGATGTGAAGACGGTTGTTGTCCGTGTCGCCACCGATGAGGCCAACACCGTCAGCAATCGCGATATCCCGGACATCTGCATGGAACATATGGTCGCGGTCATGCTCCTCGATAAAACCGTGTCGTTTCGCTCTGTCCACGATAAAGCTCGCATGAAGGATCCAGCCGTTCTCCGTCAGCGCGCCAAAGTGCAAGTCCTCGCCGATCCACGCATCGACGCCCGACGTCCACGCCGCGAAGCAATCGTCGAGTTGACACTGAACGACGGCACCGAACTGACTCAGTGGGTGAAGGACGTTCGCGGTACCGCGGACAATCCTATGACCCGAGACGAAGTGGTCGAAAAAGCTCGCGACCTCATCGCCCCCGTTCTCGGAGCTGAAACTTGCTTGGCACTAATCAATAAATTGCTCGCGATCGAGACTCTGCGGGATATCCGCGAACTGCGCCCCGTTCTTCAGAGGAGCTAGCCCCTGGTTACCGCCAACAACGAAACTTCTCTGCCACTGCGCAAGAAGCCGTTCTACATGGGCCTCTCCTTCCAAGTGCTGGTGGGAGTTGCTATTGCTGTAATCCTCGGCTATGTGAGTCCCACCACCGCCGTCAGCATGAAGCCGCTCGGCGATGCCTTCATCCGCCTGATTACCATGATCATCACCCTGGTGATTTTCTGCACTCTGGTTACCGGTATCGCCGGCATGGACGACATGAAAAAAGTCGGGCGCGTTGGCGGAAAAGCGCTGCTGTACTTCGAAGTATTCTCCACGCTCGCGCTGCTCATCGGTCTGGTGGTTGGCAATGTGGTGCGCCCCGGCAGCGGCTTCAACGTCGATCCCAGCACGCTGGACGGCAATGCCGTGGCGCAGTATGCGGGTCAGGCCAAAGCGCAAAGTGTTACGGAATTCCTCGCGCACATTATTCCCAACACCATTGTTGACGCTTTTGCTCGCGGCGACATCCTGCAGGTTTTGCTGGTCTCGCTGCTTTTCGGTTTCGCGTTGTCCATCGCTGGCCCGCGTTGCAAACCCCTCGTCGACCTCCTCGAAGGATTCACGCAAGCGGTCTTCGGTGTGGTGGCCATACTCATGCGCTTCGCGCCCATCGGCGCGTTTGGCGCCATGGCCTTTACCATCGGCAAATACGGGCTGGCTTCCTTGGGCCCGCTCGCCAAACTAACGGCTGCGCTTTACCTAACGTCCATTTTCTTCGTTCTGGTGATTCTGGGAATTGTTGCGCGCTTCGCGGGCTTTTCCATCCTGCGCTTTCTTTGGTTTCTTCGTGAAGAAATTCTCCTGGTGCTGGCCACCAGCTCCTCCGAACCCGCGCTTCCGAATCTCATGGCCAAACTCGAAAGGCTGGGCTGCTCCAAAGCCCTGGTCGGCCTGGTGGTCCCGACCGGCTATACCTTCAACGCCGACGGCACCAGTCTGTACATGACCCTCGCCGCGCTCTTCGTTGCGCAGGCAACGAACACGCACCTGACCATCTTCCAGCAACTCACTATTCTCGGCGTCGCCCTTCTCACCTCCAAAGGTGCAAGCGGTGTGCAAGGCGCTGCCTTCATCGCGCTGGTCGCCACCATGATGGTCATTCCCACGATTCCGGTGGCGGGAATGGCTCTGATTCTCGGCATCGATCGCTTCCTGAGTATGTGCCGCGCCGTCGTCAACATGATTGGCAACGCCGTCGCTACTCTGGTGATCGCCCGCTGGGAAAATGAACTCGATCGAAACGCTCTGCAACGCCATTTGCGTGGGGCCGCGGACCCATCGGAACATTCCGCCACAAGCTGACACCTTTCAACGTTGTACATCTCTAGTTCCGGGGGAGACAAAATGCAACCGTCGATGAAAATTTGCACGCTGATATTCGCTCTTTGCGTGATAGCTCTGAAGGCGCAGGAAAAACCGCCGCTGAAATTGATTGCTACCACACCGATGCCCGGCTTCACGGGCGATTTCGATCACTTTGGACTCGACCTCAAAGGCAATCGTTTATTTCTTGCGTCCGAGAATCAAAAGAGTGTGGAGGTGTTTGACCTTCGGACCGGGCAGAGGATTCACAGTATCGGCGGTTTCGGCCAACCGCTAATGATGGCCTTTCTGCCTGAGTCCAACCGTCTTATCGTCACCGACGGAGGTGACACCGATGCCGTCGAACTGGTGGATTGTGAGAAGTACAAGATCATAGACGCCATAAAACTAGGTCCAGGCGTGGATCACGGTGTATACAATCCTCTAAACAAATATTTTTATGTCGAGAACGGCGGCGGACCAGACGGCAAGTCACACGTACTCACGATTATTGACACGCAGTCCTTTACACGAGTCGGCGAGGTTCCCGGGCTTCCTGGAAATTCCCACGAGGGCATGGTGATCGACCGTGAAGGGAAAAGACTCTACGTTAACCTCACGGGCACGGATGAAGTTGGGGTCATTGATCTAGAGACGCGTCAGCTGATCGCTCGATGGCCCTTGCCGGACGTACATGTCGCTCACGCGATAGCTCTTGACGAACCTAACCATCGACTGTTTACCGCTACGCGTAAACCGCCGCAGTTCATAGTTCTTGATATCGACACCGGAAAAGTGGTGACCACTCTCCCGTGTGTGGGCGTGAACAGCGATATGTCGTTCGATTTCGCGCGCAAACGAATCTACGTCACGGGAAGTGAGACCGCGTCAGTTTTTGTACAGCGCGATGCCGATCACTACGTTCACATTGCCGAAGTGCCGACAGCCTACCGGGCCAAATCATCCATTTTTGTCCCGGAACTGAATCGCCTCTATATCGCCGCTTCCGGCAAAGGCAGACCTGACGCAAAGTTGCAGTTGCTAATCTACGAAGTTCAGTGATCTCCGGAACCGTAGCGAAAACCAGAAAGCAGTCTCTAACCGGCGAGTCCCTATCTCAATCGGAGCTGCCCGGCCATTCCCACAAACACGCGTTACGCACTTTTGCTGAGAGTACACTCAAAGCAGGAATCTGAATGGCGGAGAGGGTGGGATTCGAACCCACGGTACGGTTTCCCGTACGCTCGCTTTCGAGGCGAGTACTTTCAACCGCTCAGTCACCTCTCCGCGGTCATGTTCCCTCATTGTAGCAAAGCCATTCCCCAAGCGGCTATTCGTCGCACGCCTTGCCGCTACTTTGTCTTCGGGGTCTTTATGCGTTCGATTTCTTCGCCCATTCGCTCAGCGCCGCGCCCCGAAAAACGCCTGTAGCACCGCACTCGATTCTTCCGCAAACACGCCCGCCGTGACCTTCACCTGATGATTCATCTTCGGGCTGGTCAGCAACTCAAACGAGGAACGAAACGCCCCGCCCTTAGGATCATCCGCCGCGTACACCACGCGCGGCACGCGCGCCTGAACAATCGCGCCCGCGCACATCGCGCAAGGTTCCAGCGTCACGTACAGTACCGTTTCCGCCAGCCGGTAATTTCCCAGAAAACGCGCACCCTCCCGCAGCACCACCATCTCCGCGTGCGCCGTTGGATCGGTATCCCGAATCGTGCGGTTCCCCGCGCGCGCCACGATGCTGCCGTTAAGGACCAGCAGTGCGCCGATCGGGACTTCACCCGCATCCGCGGCCGCGCGTGCCTCATCCAACGCAAGTTGCATGTATTGCCGGTCGTAATCTATCACCGCAAAAGAATATCACGCGTTCGTCCGTAGTCTTGACAACCGCCCGGCCTCCAAACAGACTAACTTCCATGAAAAATCTGCGGGTTCAACATTTCCCGTTTCATTTCCACACATCCCGCCAGATGTCGCGATATACTCGATAAAGAAAAATGGAAATCCGCAGAGATCCTGTCACGCAAAGTTGGGTTGTAGGTGGCCAGCGCGAACGTCCCGAAGAAGGTGACGGCCCCTGCCCATTCGATCCCGATTCCGTTGAAGCCGCAAAGACCATTCTCGCCTGGCCATCCGAAGGCCCCTGGCAAGTTCGCGTAATCCCGCATCCTGACCCTCTTTATCGCGTGGAAAATGATCCTGGCCGCGCCGCCGAAGGTATTTACGACAAGATGGGCCCGCTCGGCGCGCACGAAGTCGTCATCGAGACGCCCCAACACGATAAACGATTCTCGCAACTCAGCGATGAAGAGATTGATCGCGTTCTAGGTATCTGGGCTTCCCGCATTGCCGACCTGAAAAAAGACCCGCGCTTCAAATACGTCAGTGTCTTCAAGAATCAAGGCGCTCTCGCTGGCGAAGAATGGGTTCATTCGCATTCCGAAGTTACCGCGACAATCTTCGTGCCTCGCCGTATCAAATACGAACTCAGCGCAGCGCACGATTGGTTCAAGGAGCGCGAGCGCTGCGTCTTCTGCGACATCGTCCGCCAGGAAGAAAAACAGGGCAAACGCATCGTCGACGTCCAGGGCGACTATTACGCTTTCTGTCCTTATGCGTCCCGGGTTCCCTTCGAAGTCTGGGTCATGCATCGCCGCCACAACCACCTGTTTGAACAACCCCGTCCGGGCTCCAATCGCCGCCATCTCGGCGCTCTCCTGGGACGTGTTCTTCGCCGTCTGGAGAAAGTCGCGCCCGCGTATCATCTTGTCGTTCACACTTCGCCGAATACCCGTAACAAAAAAGGTGAATTGGCAGGCTACTGGAAAACGCTCGCCGACGATTACCATTGGCACATCGAAATCATGCCCATTCTCGAACGCCGCAGTAAGTCCTACAGCATCAAGGAAGTCTATTTCAATTCGTTTCTCCCCGAACAAGCTGCGGAACAATTGCGCGCTATCGATTCCAACTCATGACCACCAGGCTCCGCCCGAAACGCCCGCGCATTAGTCGTGGGCAACTCGGTGGGATCCTGGTCAACCTCGTTGTGCTTTTGGCTCTCGCAATTTTCTTTCTGGTTCTTTACTTCGCGCGCCATCCCATCATGCGATTCACGGCGGAAACCTGGGTTATCGATGAACCCGCCGCGCACGCCGATGCCATCCTGGTGCTCGGTGACGACAATTTCTACGCAGACCGCGCCACCCATGCCGCCGAACTATTTCGCCACGGCGTCGCACCCGTAATTGTCGCCAGCGGTCGCAGACTTCGCCCCAATGCGGGAATTGTCGAGTTGATGGAGCACGACTTAACCGAACGCGGCGTACCGAAAGACAAGATCATCCCGTGCGTTCACGATGCGGATAACACCCGGGAAGAAGCCGTCGCGCTTGCTCGTTTGGCCATCGCCCAACACTGGAAGAGCGTCATCATTGTCACTTCCAACTATCACACCCGCCGTGCTCGCTATATTTTCTCGCGTGTTTTTCCTCCCTCCATCGCCATCAGCGTCGCCGGTGCAAGAGACGGCGATTTCGACCCGGAAAAATGGTGGGAGAGTCGCAAATCCGTCAAATTGTTCAGCAGGGAAGTGCTCGGTTTGGCTGTTTCAATGTGGGAATTGCGAGGCAAAAACGCGGGTCAGTCCGGTCAAATTGCCATTACTCCAATCTTCCGTTCCGATTACGCGAGAGTGGACCAAAACGGCACAATTCCGCGCCAAAATACTTGTCTTTCCCTTTACTTCACATGAGTACTATACTATCTTCAAGATTCTGAGTCGCAGTGGCCGCCCGGCCCTGCTCCGACGGCTTCGAAAACTGCACAGAAATGTTGAGGTATGCCTATGTGGCGTAAAGAAGATGGGAAACCATCGGCCGCTCCAGAGATTTCCACAGGTTTTGGAAGTCCCGCAACTCCTTTGTCTGCTTCCGGCAGCGCAAAGGATGCTCCACCCAGCTTCCCTGTCTCTTCTAAAGCCACGGCCTGCGTTAGCCAGGGTATCAAGATCAAGGGTGAAGTGAACGGCGACGAGGACCTGTTCGTCGACGGCCAGATCGAGGGCAAAATTACCCTCGGCAAAGCAGTGATGACCATCGGCCCGAACGCCAACATCAAGGCTGACGTAACCGCGCGTGAAGTGGTGGTCCGCGGCCGTGTGCAGGGAAAATTGACCGGCGCCGAACGCATCCAGATCTGGCATACCGCTCGCATCAACGGCGACCTGAAAGCTGATCGCGTCGCCATCGAAGAAGGCGCGGAACTTCATGGGAATATCGAAGTCGGCAAATTGACCAACGGTGCTTTTGATATGCCCGCGAGACCTGCTTCCAAGGCCGCGGATGCAAGAAATCTCTCTTCCCCTGTGCAGCCAGCGAAGTCCGGCGCCGCCATCGCAGGAACGGACTAAGTTCATGGGGTTGCTCAACAAACTCGGCATCGCTATCGGCTCGCATTCTCCTCGTAACTCTCGCGCCGCGGTTCCTAAAGAGCACGCCCCTTCCTCACCGAAAAATGGTATTCCCGCTGTAGGTTCCCATCGCGCACCGGAAGTCCCGGCGACCACGCGTGTTTCCAACGGCCTCAAGGAATTCTTGTGGAATCTCGACGGACTAGGTCGCGGCACGTTACTTGACTGCGGGCCAGCCTGGCAAACCACGCTGACCTTTTTCATTGAGCGCGGCTTTCGCGTCACTTCCGAGGATCTACTCCGCGGCTGGGCTGACTTCACTGCCGCACAAGAGCCTCAGCGCAAGGCCGCCAGCACCCCGGAAGAATTCATGGAGCATTCGCCAGAGGCGAAAGCCAAGCGCTTCCTGAAAGAAAGTCTCCAGTATCCAACGGCTTCCTTCGACGCTTTGCTCTTGTGGGACACACTCGACTACATGGACCCGCTGCTCGCCAAGGCTACCGTCTCGCACCTCACCGAACTTCTGCGCCCTGGCGGCTTGGTGTTTGCAATGTTCCACAGCAAGAAGCCCGAAGGCTTCCAACGCTATCGCGTTGTGGACACCAACACGTTACAAGTTCTCTCCAGTCCACCGATTTGCGCCGCGCAAAAGGTCTACCAGAATCGCGAAATCCAGGATCTTTTCAATCGCTATCGCAGTACCAAGACCTTCGTCAGCCGTGATCAATTGCGCGAAACGCTCTTCTGGAAGTAACTCCACTGGAAGTAGCTCGGCTTTTCCACAGTTCAATCCTCTCATCCGTCGGTAGATATTCTCCTCTTCATTTTCTGTTTCTTTCCTCTTGCCACCCGCATTCCCCGGGCGTATATCCGCCTTGAGGCTTACTCGGCTTCGGAGGATGCGCATGAATCCACCGGGCTTAGGAGCGAAAAAACGCTGATCACACCGCGCACGCGGTGCGTGTCGCGTCGGAGCGTTGTCACTTGCCGCTCCATCGCGACGCAGCCAAACAAAAAAGGGGAGCGGATTCGCTCCCCTTTCCATTTAGCCCTAGCCATTCAGATTGTTAAGGAGTCTTCACTGCGCAGTCTGCGCGGCAGACCGCTGGTGTCCCGTGTGGAGGGCAGCGCCACGGTGATGCCGATGATGCCGGTGATGATGTTTCTTGGCCGCGGCTGGCGTGGGCTCCGGCGGTGCTTTCGGCTTGGCGTACAAAACAGACGACAGCGCGAGTGAAAACAGAAGCAGAACGAATGTACGTCTCATGTGCGATCTCCCGAGAGGAAACCCCCACATCA
>Ga0210409_10007612_pt1 | contig 11138 bp, 7 predicted proteins | sample IncBWH17MmetaG_FD_161649 | JGI IMG/M metagenome (GOLD analysis project Ga0210409, IMG submission 161649) | Forest soil microbial communities from Barre Woods Harvard Forest LTER site, Petersham, Massachusetts, United States - Inc-BW-H-17-M | ecosystem: Environmental > Terrestrial > Soil >...
CGGCCGCCCAGGCGCGCCTGCGTTAGCGGAACGATTGTGAGCGCGACTACGGTAGCCAGCGTGGCTCCTCTCGAGGCAGTAAGCAGAATGGTTGTTCCCGCCAAAATCAGTTGCACCCTGTAAACCCACACCATCCGCCCGTGATTCTGAATCAGCAAGTAATAAGACATCGGGATGCTCAGAGCCATGATCAGGCCCAAGTCATTCGCATCCAGTTTTGCTCCGGCATAACGCTGGTAGACTGATTCCTGGTGAGAAAGAAAAAGGTAGAAAGTGTCTATCCCGGAGACAAACGTTCCTAAAACGTAGGCGCGCATCAGATGCATCTGCTCTTGGACTCCGGGAGCCAGCTCCCAGATCAGCCACACCATCGTGAACAGTTGAACGTAGGAAAATGCTTCGGTCAGAGTTCCTTCGGGATACAGGCTCCACAGGTAGCTCAGCACCGCCAGAACAACGAACATGGCCATGACGACGTGCCCAACCGCGGGCTTCCTGACTTTTCCGCGCTCGAAGACTGCCAGAGCTCCCAGCCCCAGGGTGACCATCCCGATCAATCGCACGCTGGTGCCAAATCCGGAAATCGTGATGGCGTCTTCCCATGGCATCGCAAACACCAGCAGCCACAGCGAACCAAACGCAATTTTGCCGAGTGTGGAAAGCTTTTCGGTCCCGGCAAACAGGCGGGCAAATCTGCCCCTGAGGGAACGTTGCGGTTTTGAATGCACACGCATCCCGTGGTCGGCCCATCTTCCCCGCCCCTGACCAAATCCACGCAACTTCTCCGGAGCGATCACACCCTGATGTACCGGGAACGCGCCGAATTGTTCCTGTTCCATCACAAGTCGCTCTCCCCAAATTTCGAACGGATTTGCATCGATTGCGTCACGCCGTTTCAAACGTTTCTGTTTGTATGTTGGCCTTCGTTCGCATGGCGGCTGCGAGAGCCACCGCGCTGGCCACAAGCTGCACGATTGCCGCAATCAGCATCGCAAGGATCGCGCCGAGCAGGCCCTTGCCGGCCACCAACCAGTAGCACGCGGCCACCAGGCTCACGTTGGCCAGAATGTTCAAATACACCTGCGAGTGATAAAAACCGGCCGCGGTCATCCCAAATCCCAAAAACTGCGCCATGAATAGAACGGCGCCGGCCGCCATGATCCAGGGGAGAAGGTCTGCCCGCTCCGCATACTCAGGCCGAAAGAGAAGAGTGAGAATCTCGCGGCCCGCAAATTTGGAAATGAGCATGCCGCAAACCCCGAGGCCTGCACCACAAGTGAGCAGCACTATGAGGAGCGAGCCGAAGGCTGCAATATTTCCGCTTGCGTACGCTCTGGACAAGCGGGTGAACGCGGACTGCCCGAGGGAAACCACGGCCATGTTCCCCACAGAGATGGTTAATCCAAGCGCGGAGAAGATGCCCAGGTCACGTTCGCCAATGCCGTGTTTAATGAAAAAACTGGGAATGCTGGAATTCAGCGTAGTTAAAAGTACGACGATTCCGAGCGGAAGGCTCCGCCACAGCAATTGCCGTTGCTCGCTCGCGTCGAAGCGCGGCGCCAGCTCCCCGTTCAACAAAAACCATTTGGTTTGCCCGCGAAGAACGTGCGTTCGTTCACGAGCGTCGTAACCAAAGAGTACGATGGCCCGCGCCACAGCGACGCCTGCGATTCCCAAGACCACGCTTCGGGTGGCATAGGTAGCCGCTGCAAGCGTGAGCACGGACAGAACCGCCCGGGCCATCAACGATTTGGAAATCTCGGCCATCCTGTAGTGCAGTTGCAGCCGCGCATAATACACATCACTGATTGTCTCGATGCCATACGCTATTCCGACCATCAAAACCACTTCCGTCAGCTCGCGGCCATACCGTAGAACTTGGGTGATGCCGAGGATAACGGCAAATCCCGCGAATGTGGTTAACAGGCGAAGGCTCAGGTAGTGGCCAAACTGCGCCCGGCCGTTCGCGCTCGAATTCATCACCGACCGCAGTTGCATGTTCGCAAGCATCATCACGGGATAAACCAGCGCAAGGCCCAGTGCGTACTGCCCGACCTGCTCCGGCCGCACCAGCTTCGTCAACAGCATTAGCATCGCGAACTGGCCGGCCGCATAAATGGCGTTTCCCACGAAGGTCCAGCTAAAATCCGCGGCCAGCGAGGAACGCTCACTTTGCTCCAGGGTGAAAGTGTCGGGAGCTTCAGTGCTCACGGGTCTGGCTCGCTTTTCTTCTTATGATTGCCACGAAATTCCTTCCCATCTTTTGCGTAAATCCAGATGTCTTGAAATTCTTACTTTTGTGCGGCCAGCGTTTCGCGCCCCTTCACCTTTTCCGGAAGATCCTCGGCGAGCGCCGAGGTAAAAAGTACGGCTCCATCCCGATTGAGGTGCATCCCGTCCGGCTGGTAAAACTTCGCCGAAAGCGCCGCGGGATCAATCGGCACCGAAACATCTACTCTCGCGGCCTGTGCCGCGGCGGCCATCTGGTTGACGGCGTTCTCAGAGTCTAGTGTCGGCGGAACGAGAAGAATCAGCTTGGCTCCGTTTGCTTCGCACAATCCGCGCAACCTCTGCAGGCGGGGAATCGATATCTCCGCGAATTCCCTGCCCTCCGGAACGGCGGGCTTCGGATTCACGAGCGAAAAGAGGTCTTCGAGATGCGGCACCATGTGGTTCAGGACCTGCATTCGAATTGCGCTCCGTGTGTCCCAGAAAGTGCTCGAATGCGCCAGCAACAGATTGCTGGTCGCTGTGTGATCCAGTTTCAAATCGGAAGCGACAGCAAGCGTGTCGCGCGCATTGAAAAACATCATCGGCGCATAATCCTGACGCACGCCATTCTCCAGAAAATAGTTCACTCCAACGCCAAGAACCACTACCTGTGGTCGGGCTCCGCGCAAAAATAGCCCGTGCAAGGCGTACAACCAGTCGTAATAGCCGGTCGCTTCCAGAAAAATGGGATAGAGCCGCATTCTGGAGGAAGTTAGTTCTTGCAATCGATTTAACTGCACTCCATGAAGCAGCAGCGAATTGCCGACAATGAGCACGCTCGGCGGTTCTCCAGCCGCAGCGGTACGTATCTTTAGCGCTTCGTCATACTGCCGTGAAATCCGCGCGTACGTCGCCGACTGGTGGTTCAGCAAATAAACTGAGGCAATTTCGAACACGAGTATGAGTAGCGCGCAGATCGAAGCGAGCGCCTTCGCATACGCAATGGCCTTAGATTTAGAACCGGAAATAGACGAAGGCATTGAGATTGCTCCCCGAAAAAAGTGCCAGCCCAACGAACGCCGTAGTGGCCAGCGCGGTTCGAAATGCGTAAGAAGTGTTTGCGAACGGATATTCCTGGTTGCTGGCCTCCATCAGCAGGTCCACGATGAACAGCGGTACGGAGAAGAGACTCAGCATGAGGAATGCGGTTCCGTATTCGCTCCTCCAGGCAAGATCAGAAAGCCCTCGAAGGTACTGCGTCGCTGCCGCGAGCGACGTCGCGCGGAAAAAAGCCAGGCTCAGGCAAAACACGTTGAAGGTGAGGATGCGTTGTCCCCAAATGGAGAGGAACTGGGCAAAACCCCGAGCTTGGACCGCTTCGGCAGCCCCCTTCGTGGCCGGAAAAATCAGCCGCTCGAGAGAGAGAACCACACCATGAATCGCGCCAAAAATGACGAATGTCCAGTTTGCGCCGTGCCACAGCCCGGCCAGGATCATCGTCGTGATCAGGTTCAGGGAGGTTTTCCACTTGCCGCCCCCGCTGCCTCCCAGCGGGATATACAAATAATCGCGCAGCCAGGTGCTCAAGCTGATGTGCCAACGCCGCCAGAACTCTTGCAAACGTTGCGAAAGATACGGCTGCCTGAAGTTCACCATGAAATGGAAGCCCATCAATTGGGCGCTGCCTCGCGCGATGTCGCTGTAGCCGCTGAAATCTCCGTACACTTGCCAAGCGAATGCGTAAGTTCCGAGGAGGACCACCCAGAGGGTTGGCTTTCCGAATTGTCCGGCAAACGCCGCATTCGCCAACACCGCGCAATTATCTGCGACCACACACTTTCGGATGAGGCCCGAAAAAATCAGCATGATCCCGTCAAAAAACCGGTCCGCATCGAAAGTGCGCTCACGCTGCACTTGTGGGAGCAGGTGCCCCGGCCTTTGAATCGGCCCCGCGATCAGGTGAGGAAACAAGCTGACGAAAAGGCCGTACTCGACAAACGACTTCGCGGGTTGAAGCCGCCCCTTGTATACGTCAACGATGTAGGCCACTTCCTGAAACGTATAGAACGAAATCCCCGGTGGAAGCAGGATACGGATCAACGGCATGGGAATATTGTGAACGCCCAGCGTGTCCAACATCCCCGAGAAAGAGTCCACAAAGAAATTGAAATACTTGAACGTGCCTAAGATGGAAAAATTCAAAACCAACGAAAAGATGAACCACTTCCTGCGGTTCGTGTCGTTGCGTTCGGGATCGATCTTCTGGGCGATCAGGAAATCAGCCGTCGTGCTGCCGATCATCAGCGCCAGGAATCGCCAGTCCCACCAGCCATAAAAGAAATAACTGGCGAGCAGCAGGAAAATATTCTGCTCGCGACGATTCAGGCGCCAATAAATCAGCACTACAGGGAGCAGGAAAACAAAATACGCTGGGGAATCAAAGAGCATGACGCAAAATAAGGGTTCCTATCTGCAGGATTTGTTGGGGGGCAAGTTCAAATATGCTTTTTCTGGTATGCCATGACTAATGTTTGGCTAGAGATTCGCATTTCCCTTTGCTGAACTAGCCTTTAGCAGTCGCGTGATAATCGGCGTAACCTCCATAGCCGTATCCGCCGGTCGTCTTGGGATCCCAGCTGTTCAGAATCGTGCCAAGCACCCGCGTGCCGTCCTCCGCGAAGCGCTGGCAGGCGGAGAGCGCACTCTCCGTCGTCGTTTGTCCGGCGCGGATCACCAACACAACGCCATCCGAAAGGTGACCCAAAACGCGCGCATCCGCCAGATGGATCATCGGCGGCGCGTCCATCAGAATCATGTCGAACTCCTCGCGCAGTCGCTTCAGCAGCGTCGCCATGCGCGGCGAGTAGAAAAGATTCGACGGCGTAACGCCGCAACTCCCGCCAGGCAGGAGATAGAGCCCCGCCACTTCGGTTTCGCGAACCAGATGGGACACGGAAACGTTTTCCAGCGGACCGTCGCCCCGCAGGACGTCGCTCAAGCCCCAGTTGTTGCCCACACCAAACACTTTATTCAATCTTGGCCGGCGCAAATCGCCCTCGATCAGCAGCACCTTGCGTCCGATTTCCGCCACCGCGATGCTCAGGTTACAAGCGACTGTGGTCTTGCCATCGCCGGGGCACGGACTTGTGATCACGATGACCTGCGGACCATCTCCATTTTCGGTCGGCAACAGAATCGAGGTCAGCGTAGTGCGGGCGCATTCCGCCACCATTGATGGCTTTCGTTTCCAGGTTGCAAGTTCAGGACAATCCGATTTCCAGGCACGAAGAGCCGGAGCAGGGCGTCGGGGATGCAGGCCGTTGGAGATCTGTCGGGGGATGGCTGAATCGTCCAGCGGAATAACGCCCAGCTCCGGCAAATCCAGATAGACCTGTGCGTCGCCCGGAGCGCTGATCCTGCGGTTTACGCGCTCGCGCAACAGCACAAATCCGAAACCAAAAAGAACGCCGCTGAGCAACCCGATAGCCGAGTTCATCGGCAGGCTCGGACGATAAGGGAGCAGCGGCGGCCGGGCGCGGTCAACGACCATCACGTTGCTGTCGCGCATGGCGGAAGCCAAGCTTGCCTCTTTCACCCGTTGCAGCATAACTTCATAGAGGCGCCGGTTCGAATCCACGTCGCGCTTCAGCGTGTCATAGTGGATGGCCTTCTCGGATTGATCCGCCACCACCTTTGCCTGCGCGTCGCGCGCCCTGTTTAGCAGCGTCTCTCGGCGCAGCGCTGCCGCATATTCGTTGCCGATGCGGCGAACCACGTTCGCGCGTTCCCGCTGCATCGCGGATTTCAGTTCGTCAATCTGCGCCTGTACGCGTTGCACTTTATAGTGCTCCGGGGTCAGAGTCGCGCTGAGTTCGGCGTACTGCCGCTGCAAGTCGGTCAACCGCTGGCGATACTCGCGCATCGTCGTGTCGTCCAGAACTTCGGGCAAGGTATCCGCGGGCTTGCTCTTCGCGCCCTCGAGTTTCGCCTGGTTGGTGATGCGGTCCGCCTGGGCCTTATCGAGATCGTCCTGCAATTCTTTCAACCGGCTCTCCGCCAGGTTTTCTTTCTCCGAGGTGAACGACAATCCCGACGCGCGCGCATATTCCTGCATCTCCGTCTCGGATTTCTCCAACTGCGCCTTCATTTTGTCCAGGTGGCTCGTCAACCATTCGGCGGTGCCTTGCGCAGATTTCCATCGCTCTTCCTGGCTCAGCTCAATGAACTGGCTGACCAGTGTGTTTGCGAAATCGGCCGCTCCCTTGGGATCCGGCGACTCATAGGTCACTTCCAGCAAGCGCGAGTTGCCGGATGTACGCACGGTTAGATTGCGTTCGATCTCCCGCATTAATTTTTCGCGTTCCGGAAGGCCGGAGGGATCGGAGAATTGGAACATGCGGTGGATGCGCCAGGTAAACGCCCGCAATCCGGATTTCGGCTGTTCATTCTGCAGCTTCAGTTTGTCAATCACGTGCTCCAGCAACGATTCACTCTGCAGCAGTTTAACCTGCGTTTCCACGTACGACTCAGGTGAAGCGTAGTTGCCAGCGGTGTCATTCGGACCTTTCGGCTCCAGAAAGCTCGTGCCCTGAATTTCCAGAGAAGTGCGCACGCGGTAGATCGGTGTCTGGACTAGGCTGATTAAGATCGCTCCCACCAAACCCGCGACGACAAAGCTCAAGAGGGTCTTGCGGTGACGGAACAGAATCTGCCAGTAATCCCGTAGGCTGTCGTAACCTCCCGGCCCGCCAATCTCCGGTGCCGGCGACTCCGCATGTTTGTAAACGGCTGGCCGCTGTTCATTCCACAGATCAATGTCCATCGAACGGCCGTTTCTTTTCTGAATTGGAAATTCCGAAGGTCTCATTTCAACCCCTTAAAACTAGGTTTCAAGGTATGCGCCAAACGGCCAAGCCGGTTCCGGTTTGAATCGCAGCTTCCAGGCCACGGAGCGCGGCTTTCTTACCGGTGCTGCCCGGAATGAACAAAATATCTTCGCCCTGCAAGGGTGTATCAGGCTTTTTTCCGTTGAGAGCATCCTTCACATCCACCTTTAGCTCTTCCCGCTGGTCGGCGTCGGCCTTCAGCCGCAGAATCTTGGCGTGCCGTGGGTCAGCTCCCGTGTTCAGCCCTTCAGCCATCGAAAGCGCCTGCAACACGGAGATGGTTTGGTGCTCACCGAGAACGAACCCGCCTGAGCGGTGGACTTCCCCGATCACGTAGACCATTTCGGCTTTCGGAACGGTGATCACGTCGTGCGGAAAAACCTGAATGTTCTCTTCAGGAGTTTTTGCGTCCATGATCTTTCGCAGGTTCACTTCCGCCACGCTGTACTTTCCGGAAGCATCAAGCCGCGCGCCGGGCAAGGGGATGCAGCCCCACTCCAATTGCCGCGTGATTCGAATGCTGTATCCAGCGTCCTGGCGAATTCCGCCGGCCATCGACAGCATCTCCAGCACCGTTTTGTGCCCCTGCACCTGGTGAACACCCGGAGAATTCACCGCGCCCAGGACAGAGACGGGTTGGCTGCGAACTTCCGCGACGTTCACAACAACTTGTGGATGGCGAATGTATTTGCTCAAAACTTTGTCGAGTTTCAGTTCGGTCTGCTGCACAGTCAATCCAGCCACATGCACAGACCCGGCCAGCGGCACCTGGACGTCGCCTTCGCCGTCAATGCGGACCGGCTTGTTGGACATGTCCGTCAACTCCGGTCCGGAAATTTCCAATTGGTCGTCGGGTCCCAACAGATAGGTTGAGCGAATCTGGTTATCGCACTTGGCCTTTTGATCGCTGGACGCGCTTGCGGCCAGATTTTGCGCGGCCGCACCCGCGATCAAGAAGGCGCCTGCCAAACCGAGCCCAAAGAGTCTGGTGATGAACATCAGGCAAGCTGCCATGCGAGTAAGACTAAAGATGGCCAAACCATACAATCCCTGTTCTTGTGGAAGCTGCTGTCCGCTTGTCAATATCCGTGTTTTCTTTTCCATATTCATTTGGGCGAGCCTGTCTTTTGCCGAGAGGTATAGCTAAGGTTGAGATCTAACCGGAGCTTCGAACCGGAATGGATTGCCGGAACCCGGAACGAATCGTCGTGCCGGTTGGTTCGAAAGCAGGCTTTTGGCTCTTTTCTTCTTCAGTGTGAACCGGCCAGGTGCTTTGAATTTTCTCCATGCAGGCCGCGACAGCATGGGAGAATCCTGTCGTAGTAAACGCATCGAGATCCATCCAAAGCGGCGACGTGGTGTTCTTTCGATATAAAGTGAATCCGCCCAACGACTTCCCGTTATGTTTTGTCAGGCTGAACGTCAGGCTCCAATTGGCATCGCAAGGTTCCGGCAGTTGGTCCCAAAAATATTGAACCTTGGACCGGCTCACCATCTTGAAAGGACCGAGATCCGCATCAGATGGCAATCCCGTCGAGAAATAAAGCCCGAAGCCATCGAAGCCGATCGGTTCCAGACACTCCCGCAAAATCTGGCAAAACTGTGGCAGGCTGGTGCAAGTCTCCAGACTTTCGGCCGTCCGACGCACACTGATGCCGTTGGCGATTGCGTGACGCTGATTCAGCGTGCGGTTAGCGACGCGGCCGAGTTCCAGAAACTCGTGATACTTCAGTTGCTGCACGCCAATCAGCACACCGATTCCCACCACCACCAGGACTGCTGCCAGCGCGGCGCCACCGGGATTCAGAAGCAGCAAGCTAAAGAGGCAGAAGGACGCGCTTACGCCGTACAGCAACAGCACGGTCTGCCGGTGCGAAATGCCCCGGCCAAGCAATTTGTGGTGAATGTGCTCGCGATCGGGCGCGAACAGGCGCTTATAACTCAGAAAACGCCGCAGCACCGCGAACGTCACGTCCAGGATGGGAAGTCCCAGGGAGACGATGGGAATCGCCACGGCCACCATCGTCGGAGCTTTATGCGATCCGGCGATAGCAATGGCACTGATGAGGAAACCGATGAGCAGGCTGCCACAATCGCCGAGGAAGATCGAAGCCGGATTGAAGTTGTAGCGCAGAAACCCGCTGATCGCGCCGGCCAGGGCGAGCGTCAGGATCAGAACAACTTCATTGTGACCAACCATGGCGACAACGCAGCTCACCAAAGTGGAGAGCAGGGCCGAACCAGCGGCCAGCCCGTCAAGACCGTCAATCAGGTTAAACGCGTTGGTAATCCAGAGAACCCAAAGAATTGTCAGCGGCAGTCCTACAAGCCATCCCAGGTGCGGGTGACCCGCGAGAATCGTCAATTGGGAAATTCCGATTCCATTGCAATAGAGAAGCACCGCCGCCAGTGCCTGAACGGAAAATTTGATGTACGCGCTGATGTCACAAAAATCGTCAATCAGCCCGAGCAGGAAAATAATCGTCGCCGGCCCAAGAATCTTCACCGTGAGCTGCGACAATGGAAATTCGCTCATACCGAAATGTTCCGGAACCCAATGTGCCAGCAGAGCGATACACCAGAGCGTCAGGAAAATTGCCACTCCGCCCAGCCTCGGTATGGGTCGCGTATGAACATGGCGATCCGATGCTGGAGGTCTGGCCCAGCCATGCCGGTTGGCATAGTCGCGGACCAAGCGTGTGAAAATTGCCGATAGCAAAAGTGCGGCGATGAATACAAGAAATTGCATGGCCCTCTCGAGATCTGCGGGGAGGAAAGGATTTTTGGTGGGCCGGTGTTGGTGGGTTTGGATCCGGCCCGTTCTTACTGCTCAAACGTTCCACTGCGTTTCTGCGCGGAGTTCTGGGCGAACTCCCCTTTTATTCGGTCAGCAGGCTGCGACCTCAAGAACTTCCCCCGCGGTCCGGTGCTCCGCAGTCCTGGGCGGATGCGTCGCACGAATCCAGTTGCGATCAATTTCCACTGCAATCGAGCGTTGCAGCAATTGGACAGACAGCACAAGTTTCAATCCGGACTTGATTCTGACCACAATTCCGTTCATGCCCTGCAAGGGCCCTTCTTCGATGCGGGCAACCTGACCGACCTGTGAGTAAGGCCACGGCATCGTCGAGAGTCCACTGCTATCCACACGCTGGATAGCCTTGATCTCATGCTCTTCGATCGCAATCGGCGTCTTCCCCGCTCCAACAATCTGCACCACGCCCGGAGTGATCAGCACCGGCAGCCGGTCATTCGGATTCATCCGGCAAAACAAATATCCCGGGAACAACGGCACATCAATTTCCTTCGTGCGATCAGACCACTTCCGGCTGGATTTGCTGACGGGCAGATAACATTCAAAACCGGAATTCTCCAACAGCAACGTCACATTCTTTTCCCGGCCGGTCTTGGTCAGAATCGCGTACCACGGCCACCGTTGATTCCGCATGCTCATTTAGGTCCCCCAGAGAAGCTACCGCCGTTGGAGTCCCATTCCGGCTGGACTCCAGATAAATGGTCTCCGTGAAGCTCATCGCGCCGCTCAAACTGCTCGGGTGACAAACGGAAATTTGACCCAAGCCGGACGATAGCGGAGGCAGGTTTCACCGACAATCCGGTGTTTACCCTAAAGATTACAGAGGACTTTTCCCCACAATGGGTCTCACCGGATTCTCACGCTCGAGCGGTTATTACTGAGTCGGGATTGCGTGAATGGAGCAGGCACTTGCGATCAGCTTGGACAGCTCTGAAAAAAGTTATGAATTGAGGGGAAGTCAACCAGGGAATGCGCAGAAGACCAGAAGCGCATAGCGACTCGTCCGGCATTTTCAACCGACAGTGCTTGACACCGCTCGCCCTTGAGGCAATTCGGTAGTGAAAAGCGCATCAACCGCCGCACCCAACCAGATGGCGACCGCCATCGCGCCCGGATCAGAGTGGCCAATCACGCGATCTCCCAGATAACTTGATCTTCCCAGACGGGGCGTCATCTGCGCGGTCGCTTCGGCCCCGCGCTTCGCCTCTTCCACTGCGGCCAGAGCC